>Ga0247737_1001268_pt1 | contig 10825 bp, 5 predicted proteins | sample UWRJL028104C2_FD_180937 | JGI IMG/M metagenome (GOLD analysis project Ga0247737, IMG submission 180937) | Plant litter microbial communities from Arlington Agricultural Research Station in Wisconsin, United States - UWRJ-L028-104C-2 | ecosystem: Environmental > Terrestrial > Plant litter >...
CTCTGCTGCACTGGTACCAGCCAAAAGATAATACAATACATGGAAACTCCGTTCTCCAGTCGGAACGGATGCTACACGGCTCCGCTCTAATCGATGTTCCAAGACCTTTCCACCAATGAGTGTTGGGTTTACTGTAGACGAAGTATCATATTGAAGTTCGAGGAAGAGACCCGCTTTAGACGCAGTTGGAGTCGTAGCTGTCTTGGTAGTTGTCAGAGTATCAAATACGTAAGCGGCCAGCGAGATCTTTTGTGATAGGGGTGTAGAGGACTTTGCCAGTAGGGCAGTTAAGAGATGAGAACGAAGTGTTGTTTTGCCCGAGCCTGATTCGCCCCTATAATTTTTTTTTAGCAATGGAACCTGTAGCAGCTAATTCTCTTAGGCTATACTTACAAGAATACCACTGCCTGGCTCTCTTGACGCGCTCCTAGCCGGGTGAAAGCTCTGTCTGCAACTTCTTCCGATCCACCCATTGCACTTCCTTCTTTTCCGCCATCGGGACCTTTAGAGGACGAAGTATATGTGTTTAGGGATATTAAAGCGTGTGAGGAGAGCTGTGCAGTAGGTAGAGAGACATGAAATCTGCTTGCGAGATGGGCCGTAAGGTGTGTATCGCTCTGTAGACTATAGTATTGTCAGTAACGTGAATTTCCCACAGCACCTTTATTTTAAAGAGTGTGCTGCTTTTCATGCCGACTTCCAGTCGACAACAGCCCGTGGTGGTCCAAGATTGACCTTCGTTGGATGACTTACTGCGAAGGAAGGGCGCTGAGCGAAGGCTGCGAGTGTGCCCCTTGGGTCGCCATGGTGAGAATTGGAGGGGTCGAAACCCTTGATTTCAATAGTTGAAGTCCTTATACTGCGGACACCGATGCTGTCCTGTACGCGTGCGATGATGTTGCTACCGGACGGTGGTGGAAGGGAGGAAGAGGTGACTGGGGAATTCCGCGTGGTCTCCTGGGTAACGAGGGACGTTTGTAACAGGATCAGAAGAATTGCATGTAGCGAGCGTAGCTTGGAAGAGCAAAAACGAGAGTGAGTTATTAAGGCTAATGCAAAATGGCAAGATGGGGTCGTGAAGCCAAAGGAAAAACGCAATGCACGGGGGTCAGAGGTCAAGATTCTGGAGGATGATGTGGAGAGGATTTGAGAGTGCAGGTTGGTGGTTTGGATTGTGTTGATCCTGGTCACACACTGGGACGTCGAGGGTGCTTGGCGCAAATGGGTTAGGGAGTCTCTATTTACAGCACATACTGTGGACTACGGCCGGTCAGGGTCAGTAGAGTATGAGTAGTAAAACTACCATTACAGCATTGTGCTCTCTCGGCCCCGTACAATAATAATAAATACAATACCAGGCTCATCAGGGCATGATTGTACGTGCACCACCGGGCTGGTGGGGATGTAGTCAGAATCAGGGGCGCACTTAAAGTGCCGCTGAAGAACGAAAAACGCTTGCAACCCCTTGCCACCTCAACACGAGCAGAGAGGGTACGGGGGCGGCTGCTCAGTGGACAAGGAATGCGATGTGCTGTGCTGCGGAGGGAGATTGTGACATGTTCATGTTCAAATTTGAGTTTGTTTCAATTCATGAGGGTTGGTGACGATAATGCGGTCCATAGATTTACCAGGGCAAAAGATGGCAAGGTCTCGCTCGATGGAAACTGTCATTACAAACTCCACGATCCCTGTCTCTCTGTCTCCCTACACCCTACAGTATTGATTGTGCTGCCAAAGGAAAAGGAAGGAAAAAAAAGAACGAGAAAATGGCGGCGGATGACGGTATGGGTGGTGTGGTGTGTTTAGCATGTTTAGCATGTTTACATTGATTTGACTTTTGACGCGCGCATTTGACAAGCATCCCTTGGCGTCGCCGGGGTCCGGGTATGGTGGGTCCTGGTCCCGGTACGAGGAATACGGGAGACCATAGTCCATCTTACCGACACCGCAGTCCCGGGCTGCATTAGTCAGCTACCCGACTTCAACCAGTAAAGTAGTATTCTACACATCACCACCGCCAACAAAAAACTGTTGCTCTCTCTTACCCCTTTTTCTTGACTGACGCTGCTCCGCAACGGGAATTCTTCACAATGCAAAACACTCGGGGTCGCAGTAACAGCACGCACTCCATATTTCCCACAGATTTGATCATGCATTTCTCTCCGGTGATTTCCTGCGGGTCCAGCGTCCAGTCATTCCTGGATTTATGGGATCATTGATTCATGGATTCATAGACTCATCCATCCCATCCATCCATCCACCCGTCCATTTACTACTTGCTGATATTGTTGCACCATAGTGCAATACTGTACCGCTGTAGTACGCTACCAATGCCATACAAACCCTTCGGATTCTCGGCGGACATCGTACCGTCAGTTACGAGTACGAAGAAAGATGACCTCAACGGTGCTTCGATTTCTTTTCCGGAAGCGTGTATCTATTCCTATTTTTCAGTGCGTCGGATGGAGAATGGACTAACGACTAGAGCCGATCTGCCCAGGGAGCCGCACTAGGTTTCTTTCGAGGAAGACCGGTTTCCAGCTTAGTTGCCGCCGCTGTATGTTAATGCTGCTTCGACGATAGTCTAGTCTAGCACGTAGGAGAAAGGATCCTAAAATAGTGTCAACGGGGTGCTGCTTTGACTCCGGGACATCACCCCTGGCTCAGCCTGGGATATGCGATCTCTGGGATTGGATGGGATCGCGGTACTACCAATAGTCTACAGCACCAGCAGCAAGTATACTTTTACCTAAGCAAGCTCAGAGCCGTTGTCCTTGTGGTGGCCATTGCCACTGCCACCAGTCTCCACCGGGCGTTCGTATTGCCTGCGATCACCGCAGCTGAGAAAACCAAGTTTGGTTTGCTACGGTGCTGCTCTACGTCTGTACTGTTGCTGTACTGCTGTACCACTTGCTCTACTTCTTGATACTGGACTGGCAGCATGGTGGACGACTGTTGTGATAGCCTGTGGGAGGGAACGTGGACGGGGAGGTAGGATACTAATAATAAAAAGGAACATCCTAAAATAAGAGCATCCTCGAATGGAGTTTACGTACGTTCGCGTAGACTGTCGTCCACCGTATGGCGATGTTGCCCCTGGAATTCTCATAGTAAACCTTCCGCAGGGGTAAAAATGTAAAATCCGCCCGATCGAACGCCAAGCCTCGACGTCTCCACTCTGTCAACTTTGGACCTCCGTAGTCACACTGACCAAACGTGCCTGGCTCAAATTTATGAAGACATTCCACACTGTCGACGTCCAAGCATTCCTCCTCCCATCCCCATACCACATATCTCCCTCAGTTTTTGCTGTATTCGTTGCTTCACTGTTATCCGCCTCATTCGTTTGGTGGTGCATTTTTTACCTCGTTTCTCTCGCTATCCTGTTTAATATTCCTTTTCCGAATTACTACGCTCGCTCCTATTCTGCACGCCTGTTGCTCAGCGACCGATCCCCTCAACACCACCACACTCCGCAACATCCCCTTCAATCGAACCACCAATTCACCCGAACACTGCCTCCCGTGCTCTTGGATAGACCATCCGCTGTAATAAATAAATGAGAAGCGTGTTCAGGAGATTGTAATTTATTTTGGGCCGCCAACAGCATACACAACGGCTGGTGAAGCCAAAGGACGACCCCTTATAACTATCTACCATGGCAGCAAACAACAGAATGTCGATGTATTCGACAGCTTCCTCGATACATGGCGTACCGCGGAATGCCAACACGACTGCACAGCAGTCAACCCAGATGTCTACGACAACGCTTTTGAACGCCATCCATACCATCTACACATCCACCCAACCCTATAAGCTGGACGCCAGCACCAGCTTGGTTGTCAACACATGGCTATCCGCTGCACAAACTGGTCCGGATGGTAGGACCGGAGGTACGGTCGATTACGAATTAGCTGCTCGAGCTTGGGAACATGCTAGACGCCGAGCTGAAGATGGTTGCATTGTTTTAGGGTATGTGTTCCACCCATTATTATTTACTCTGCTCGTCTTCATTTTCTGACCCGGCGATAGATCTCTGCACCCGTCCACCCCATCTGTTTTGAGCCCATTTCTAGGAGCGTTGCCTCTGGCTCTCCCCCAATCGCTCTACACTGCCTTGAATGCCCTTCGACCCTTTATTCACTCGGTTTCTCCACAAAACGGAGCCACGCCGCGTCAATCTGCATTGGGGATTACCTTGACCCTTACACTTGCTGGAAACATCGCTGGGGTTTCATTAGCATTATCCCAGGGCGGTATTGATACATCGAGAGGCTTGCTGGATATTCCGGCGGAACCTGGCTATCGAGCATTCGATGTCTTCTATTACCTACTCACCTCCGCATCGACTCCTGCCGAGAGGGAGTTCTTGGGGCTGAAGAGCGCCTCAAACTACGCTCTCCTTGCCAAATCAGGAACCTACGAACCGCCCTCATATCTTCCTACTGCTGATGATGCAGCAGCAGCAGATGACTTCCGTGCTGCTTTGAAAGCTATCGGAATCAAGGGAGCTGCGCATCGCAACTTAATATCAATTCTGGCAGGCTTGCTTAAACTTGGTGATACACTCAGCTTTAATATCGACGAGGATGCGTTGGAGGAAGTTTGTGAGGATGTTGGCGGATTACTTGGATTGGAACCAGAAGTACTTGTCAAACAATGCTCCACATCAGAAAGAGAAACCTTGATTGGCGGGCTGTACGAGGCACTGGTGGACTGGGTCATCTTGAGGGCCAACGAAGCCATAGCCAGCGAGCTGGCTAGAATAAAGGATGGCGACTCGTCCAGTGAAGGTGGTCCAGGGGCGAGAACTCCCAATACCGAAGAGGATAATGGAGACACCGTGTGTATCACCATTCTCGAGATCCCAGATGCCACGCTAGGCAAAGCTGCTGCAATGCGTGGTGTTTTCGATGATACAGAGGGTATCAATTCCGAGATGAAGGAGGATGGCGTTGATGTGGTTACGGCGGGCTCTTCAGTTATTCGTGAGATGCAGAACGCTGTTGCTGAAGTTGCTCCTGATCTTGGGATCATGACTGGACCTGCCGGCCGAGAACGTGAGCACGAGCGAGAACGCCGTGAAACGGTGCTGGAGAAAGTCGGCCAGGAAGGTGAAGAGGGTGGATTCTTGAAGCAGATCCTCTTCCCAATCGAGGGCCAAGGCGTCAATCTTGGCCGGCATGGAAGAATTGACATTCCCGCGGTGTTGGGTAGTAGTCGTGTTTGGTACCATCTCGCACTACACCCTTCTGACGAGTCTCCCGCTAGCCTTGCAGCCCTTCCATCGGTAACATCGGCATGGTCAGCAGGAACAGTCTCACGTCAACTACGTGCATGGCGGTTGCCGGAATGGGCAAATCGTAGAAATAAAAACCTCGACTTCACAGCGGATTTCGATCATGAAGAATTCTGTCAACGCTATGCACCCCTAGGTTGCAAAGATGGGCGAGATGGAATTGAGAGCTGGATCATGGAACGTGGATGGAGCAACGGAGAAGTCGTGGTCGGCACGGAGCGCATTTGGATGCGTGAACATGCCTGGTGGGAAGCAGAAGGAATGCTGGACCTCAAGCCAAATGAGCAGAACCCGTTCAATACCCTTCTCGACACTGGATATTCTGCGAATGCTCCAAATGGCAGTGGATTCTTTGCTCCGATCAACGACTTCTCGGCGAGCCGTGATCAGCTGTCTGTACCCCAACGAAGTACAATGGCACCCAGTGCCATGGGTGGAGTTGCTCGATCAGTAGCCCCATCCAGGATGATTAGCGCTGGTGACTATGGTCTAGGCTTCAAAGGCGACGATACCAAGGGTCAAATATTTTATGACGAAAATGGTGTTATGGTTAGCGATCCAGAGTTGGGAGACCCAAAAGCCATTGTCACCGAATCCGTTAGCTTCAGTCGACGAATCTGGGTCATCATCGTCTGGTCATTGACATTCTGGATCCCATCTTTCTTGCTTCGATATGTTGGCCGTATGAAGCGACCTGATGTTCGCATGGCTTGGAGAGAAAAACTCGTCCTCGTGTGGTTTATTTTCTTGATCAACGCAGTTATCATCTTTTGGATCGTTGGTTTTGGTAAATTGTTATGCCCAAATTTCGACAAAGCTTGGGACGCGAGTGAAATCGCTACTCATCAAGGTGATAATGACTACTGGGTTAGCATCCACGGAAGGGTTTATGATTTCTCAAAATTCTGGAAGACGCAACACAGTGATACCGTCATCAAAACTACCAAAGATATGATGGAGCCCTTTGGGGGGCTGAATCTAGACTCATACTTCGTCCCCCCCTTGACCGTTGCTTGTCCTGGAATCGTTACGAACCCAAGGCTTGTACTTTTGGCAAATACCACCGTGGAAAATCCAGCTGCCCAGCACATTTCCGGGCCAGAATACAATCCTTATCCTGATAGTGCCATGCATGATATTAATTGGTATGCAACCCAGTTTATGCCAGCGATCAAGCAGTATTATCATGGTGATCTCGTTACAGCAGCAAGCAAGGTGAAAAGTGAAGGGCAGGAAAATAACCATTACTGGTTCATCTACGATGGGAAGATCTTTGATTTGACAGATTACTTTTACACCCTCGATACACAAGGCAACCTAGAATCATACCGATTTATCGACACCACCGCAGCTAAATTGATCCAGACTAATGCTGGGCTCGATCTCACCAAGGACTGGGACAAAATGGTTGCGTCAGCCAACGATACACAACAGGCTCTCTACAAGAACACGATGAATTGCTTTCAGAACCTGTTTTACGTTGGCATACCGGACTTCAGAAAAAGCGTCAAGTGCCAGGTCAACAATTACATGCTGCTCGCGTTCACGATCATATTGTGTGCAGTAATTTTGACCAAGTTCTTGGCTGCTCTTCAATTCGGTTCCAAGCGTCGTCCAACACCTCAGGATAAGTTTGTCATCTGCCAAGTTCCAGCTTACACCGAAGGCGAGGACTCTTTGCGAAAAGCCCTAGACTCTTTGACTGCCCTTGAATACGACAACAAGAGGAAGCTAATCTGCGTCATTTGCGATGGTATGATTGTTGGAGGTGGTAATGATAGACCGACACCAAAGATTGTCTTGGACATTCTTGGGGTTGATCCAAAAATTGATCCTCCTGCATTACCATTCAAGTCTGTAGGAGACAGCAGTGAACAGCTCAACTATGGAAAGGTATACTCTGGTCTCTACGAATACGAAGGCAATGTGGTTCCTTACATCGTCGTTGTGAAGGTTGGTAAGGAGTCGGAACAATCAAAGGCAAAGCCTGGCAACCGTGGAAAACGAGACTCTCAAATTCTACTCATGAGTTTCCTGAACCGTGTCCATCACCGATCACCTATGTCACCACTCGAACTAGAAATGTTTCATCAGATCAACAACATCATTGGTGTGGATCCCGAGCTCTATGAATATCTTCTCATGGTGGATGCCGATACCAGTGTAAGAGAGGATTCCCTAAACCGTCTTGTCTCCGCTTGTGCCAATAATGCCAAAATCGCTGGTATCTGTGGCGAGACCAGTCTAGAGAATGAAGAACGTTCTTGGTGGACAATGATTCAGGTTTACGAGTACTACATCTCTCATCACTTGGCAAAGGCTTTCGAATCCCTTTTCGGCAGTGTTACGTGTTTGCCTGGATGGTAAGCTGATCCCCATTCCACTACTACTCAATACTTACAGGCTCTAGTTTCTCCATGTATCGCCTGCGTACAGTGGACAAAGGAAAACCTCTAATTATCTCTGATGCCGTTATCAGAGAGTACAGTGACTGTTTTGTGGATACACTTCATAAGAAGAACTTGCTTTCTCTAGGAGAGGATCGTTACCTTACAACTCTGATGACAAAACACTTCCCCTACATGTCGTACAAATTTATCCCCGATGCCTACTGCGCAACCGCTGCGCCTGACACTTGGAGTGTTCTGCTTTCCCAAAGAAGAAGATGGATCAATTCAACCATCCACAACTTGGCTGAATTGGTGTGGCTCAAGGAAATGTGTGGATTCTGTTGCTTTAGCATGCGCTTCGTGGTTTTCATTGATCTGTTCGGAACGATCATCCTCCCAGCTACATGCGGTTACCTTGCATTCCTAATCTACAACGTCGCTACCGGAAAAGGTCAATTCCCTTTGATTTCTATTATCATGATAGCAGCGGTCTATGGTCTGCAGGCACTCATCTTTATTCTCAAACGACAATGGCAACACATCGGGTGGATGCTGATCTATATTATGGCCTTTCCTATCTACTCCTTCGTCTTACCAGTGTACTCCTTCTGGAACCAAGACAACTTCTCCTGGGGTAACACTCGTATTGTCGTGGGCGAGAAGGACGGCAAACAAGTCGTAGCAATTGATGATGAAGGTTTTGATCCTCGAAGCATCCCTCTCCAACGCTGGGATGATTATGCTACCATCAACAACCTCCCGGGCCGTCGTGGCGTCTCTAACGAAAAGCCGTATGAAAGTTTCGACGATAATTACGAAATGGATGACATGAAATCAGTCTACTCCTCCGCCAGACCTGCCTCCACAATCCTAACCGGTATGGGTCGTGGTGGACAATACATGCCACCTCAACAATCACCTGGCTTGGGCCCCCCTCGCCAGTCAATATATTCCATGGCACCGGCATACAACGATAACTCGGGAATGCCTAATACCCGTCATCAATCTATGATGTCTCTTGGTGGTGGTCTTGACCCGCGTTCGGCCTCCCCATACCAAGATTATCCTCAGCCAAATAACCGCTCTAATCTGGCAATGGTGCACTCTTCTGATAACCTCCTTAGCATGGGTGCTCCTTCCCCACTCCACCAATCAACTAGCCAACTCGGTCTCAGCGGGCATCAGTCACAGATGGGCTTTACCGGTGGTTCAAGGTCACCGATCGCTCACGATGCACCTATGCGACCTGCCTCCAATTTTGACTACCAGCGTGGTAATGCTGGACCAGACGATATGCAGATTGTAGAAGCAATCCAAGGTTGTCTCCGCGAAGTCGACCTTGACAATGTTACGAAGAAACAAGTCCGTGCCCTTGTTGAGCAGCGCCTACAAACCGAGCTTGTGGGCGAGCGGCGAACATTCCTCGACCGAACTATCGATGCTGAGCTTGCGAACATGTAGGACGTTGCGATCATATAGTTTGGAAACAGGTGTCACATTTTCATGCATTTACAAAGGGTTGTACGAAAAGAAAGCAGAGTTTTTTTTTGTTTGTTTGTTGTTATATATATAAGATTATGAAGCGAGGGGGCGTGGAAATATTTGGATGATCATGGCGTTAATCTTAAAGGAAATTTCGGTTGCATCTTGTCTGGATACTGTTTTCTGCGAGATCTCTGAGACTGATATTGAAACTGGATCGTGATCAGGTATTATGGGACATATAAATTGCATAATAACTATTATCTACCTCTAATCTATTTCGTGATCTTCCCGTGCTTCCTGTACTTTTGTGAACTTCTACATTTCTCCTTGATGCGTTCGTTACCTGCCTATACCAAGGGAACGTGCTTCGCTAGCTTGTCATGGAATACACGGTCTATTTATGATCTCAATATAAGGTAATTAATTACACAGGGCTTTTCATATATACACGGATTGCTTCGTCAACCCAGCAGAAAGATGCAAGAAAAGCAGGTTGGAAATGTATCCAGAACGCCATGCAGTATCCACATGCCAATGCTCTTAAACATGCCTCCTTTTCATCACTCCTCATCAGATTCATCCTCTGCGACCTGTAACAAATATTAACATTGAATCTTCTCAAAGAAGGGGGGAAATGCTTACATCGTCGTGGAAAGTCTTCCCCTCGGTCGTTTCCTTGATCATACCGATACGAATGCAGAAATCGCCAAAGTGCTCTCCCTGTGTGCGTTCCAGCGAGTAGCGCTTCAGCAACGGCTTCATAATGGCTAAAATCTCATCCTCTTTGATACTAGCTCGGTATAACTTGTTCAGACGTTGGCCATGGTAACCACCGCCTAGATACATGTTGTATGCGCCAAAGGCCTTACCAACAAATGCAACTTCAGCTAACCAAGGTCGCGCGCAGCCATTAGGGCAACCAGTCATGCGCATTACGATCGACTCCTGACGTAGTCCATTCTCCTCGATTACGCCTTCGAGCTTTGTAATAAGTTCTGGCAGGTAACGCTCACTTTCAGCCATGGCAAGACCACAGGTTGGGAATGCCACACAAGCGGACGATGACAGTCGCAAGCCGGAGAACTGGACATTGTCAAGCTTATACTTTGCCATCATCTCTTTAATTTGAGGCAGTTGTGCATCCTTGACGTTGCTGATGATCAAATGCTGGTTTCCTGTTAGGCGGAACTCACCATCAACTACCTTAGCTATCTCCCGAAGACCAGTTTTCATGGGGAAATCGGCGGTATCTTCAATACGACCATTTTCGATGAAGAATGTGAAGTGGTTCAATCCGAGCTCATCCTTTTGCCACCCGAAAGTGTCAATGTTGCTTTGGAAGTGGAAAGGCTTCGCCTTTTGGAACTTCTTGCCCCACAGGTCTTCAACCTTGCTCTTGAAAACATCAACTCCCATGTCATCGATGGTATACTTTAGACGAGCGTGTTTACGGTTCTTACGATCACCGTGGTCACGTTGTACAAGCATGACCTTCTCGCAGGCGATATGAACGTGCTCCTTCGCAACATAACCGAACATGCTACCAGTTCTAGGGTATGTTTTCTTGTTGTTATGAGTTACACCCATGCCACCACCAGCAGTAAGGTTGAAACCGGCCAAAGAGCCATTTTTGCCCTTGATCGCGATCAAA
>Ga0247737_1001269_pt1 | contig 10822 bp, 11 predicted proteins | sample UWRJL028104C2_FD_180937 | JGI IMG/M metagenome (GOLD analysis project Ga0247737, IMG submission 180937) | Plant litter microbial communities from Arlington Agricultural Research Station in Wisconsin, United States - UWRJ-L028-104C-2 | ecosystem: Environmental > Terrestrial > Plant litter >...
AAGAAAAGATCAACAATTATTCAAAGGGTTTCAGGCTTATAATTAGCTAAGAGATCCATCCGACGCAAGGTGTGTCTGCATCCCTAAGATCTCCCTACGCCTACAATCTAGCCTTAATACTAACATTCGCAGCTACTGCTTTCGCACACCTTCTCGCAAGCGCCTCAAGCGTCAAACTCGGATTCCCCGCCGGTGAACAAGGGAAAACCGAGTTATCGCAAGCATACAAGTTCTCATAGCCCTCAAACTTAAGATCTTGATCCACAACGCCTTTCTGTCTATCAATAGGCATTCTCAAAGTTCCAACTTCATGAGCCACACCTCCCACGTCCGCCTCTTTTAAGTTTGGGGAAACCATCAGGGCTATACAAACCGTCTTCTCCGAGAATAGATTGGGCATCAAATTTATCGAAGATCTGCTTTGCGACGCTGCGAGCTTCGACAATGAGCTCATTGGCTACTGGGGCGCGCTCCATGTAGACGTTGACGGGAGCAGCATTTCCTCCGTTTGGGGCCAGTGTCACAGTGTTGTTATCTATGAGTGGAGCGTAGAACTGGAAGACGATCTCGCAAAGGAGATATCCATTTCTGATTGCTAGGTCTGCTTCAATGTGGTCACGGTCAACAAAGCGACCTTGGTTGAATTGCGCGCCCAGCTCAAGAATGATGTCGAAGGCGTGGTTCTGCAAAGTTGCGGACTTGTGTCGAATTAAGATTTTTGTGGACTGCGGCTCCATTCGTGGAGAGGCTACTCGTGGGTTCTGAGGCGTGAGGCCAAGCGCTTTTTGGGCGGTTGGGGGATGACAAAATGTCGATAGTAGATGGCATGGTCAACGATTCCCTTGCCGATTTTATCATTGGGGATGCCAGAATTGAGAGCAAATTTGGCCGACTCGAGAGTGCCGGCACTGAGAACAACAGCTTTGGCTTTGTATGTTCGTAGTTGCTTGTCTATAAGATCATAGCACCTGACACCGGTGACCCGTTTGCTGTTGTTTGGGTCAAAGGTCACATCCCACACTGCATGGCTTGAGATTTCAAGAGATGGCGCCTTGGAGGGCAGGCCGAAGGGGACCCCAGACCCTCACCGTCACTTGTTTATTCTCGACTTCAAAAGCATTAAGATTGATTGCAATTGGTCGTGAAAATTCCCGAGCAGCCGTCGGAGAGATATCGAGGAATACAAAGATTAGAGAAGTGAATGGAGGTAATCGCATACCTCCAATCATAATATAGCCGACGGGATAAGAATTTGGAGGAACACAAGTGTGTGTTATGGGGGACCGTCGCTTCGGAACTGTTGTGGCCTGAGGCACACACCCTCATTAGCTAGCATACTTAGACCTCTCCCGTACGGAGAGCTTCCTTCCCCAGACTTTACCAAAACAAGAAACCTTTACACACGTTTTACGCACAGGAACCTCTCCCCCGCTTTCATCGTGAGTCCAGGTCCTTGACAGGAACCTCTCCTCCGCTTTCATCGTGAGTCCAGGTCCTTGACAGGAACCGTCGGTTTGGCCCCCCGACAGTTCCTTGGCAGTGCAGTCATGTGCATTCATGTGATATAATATTACTATAAAATTTGAGCTTATAATTGGCACGTATATAGGCATATAGTAGGCACGTAATTAGGCACGTAGATAGGCACATAGCAGGCACGTGATGGGGTCGGTCCCGTCTTGGAACTTTCTTGGAACTTCTTCAACTGGTAATATCCAGGAGATTACTGGCGCGGGTCACCTTCTAAAAGTGCTTCTCATCCATTCTCTATTCTCCACCACTTAAGAGAAGCACGGGCTAACATTCATTAGTTCTACGAAACTATAAGTGTCTCTGATGCTCCTGCTGAATCCAACGGGAATTTGGCAGGACACCTTCATCATTTCTCTCATTCTTTCATCTATCAGCCAAAGATACTCTGAAGACAGCGCAGCCGGATATCTATACAATGAAGGGCGTCTCGATCCTTGCCCTTGCGGGCCTCATGCCTTCTGCTGCCATTGCGCACTACTTCTTTCCTCACTTCGTTGTCAATGGCCAGGTGACCGCTGAGTGGGAGTATGCGCGCAAGCACGACAACTTCTTGAACCCTTCCTGGGAAGACGGCGCTTTCTTAAACAGCAATGATCTTCGTTGCAACAAGGGGTCCATGAACCATCGCAACGAGCCCAAGACCTACCGGATCACGGCTGGTCAAGACGTTGTTGGCTTCCAAGCCTACGCCGGTACCGATGGACTCTACCACCCCGGGCCTGTTCAAGTATGTGCCTTTCGTTTAAGTAACCTTCAGACTTCAACTAATCAGCTACACAATACGTAGATCTACATGTCGAAAGCCCCTGGCAATGTCCGCGACTATGACGGGTCTGGTGATTGGTTCAAGGTTTACCAGCTAGGCCATCGTGTTGGATCGACTGCCGATAGTGCTTGGCTTGCATGGAAGAAGAAGCAATTCACGTTCAGGATGCCTGCCGAGATCCCAGCTGGTCAATATCTTATTCGCATTGAGCAGGCCGCTACGCACCAGCCGTACACACACCGAGAAATGTACGTTGCGTGCGCCCATATCGAGGTCGTCAGCAGCTATCAGGGTACTCCGGGCCCTACCTTCAAGATCCCTGGTGTCTACAACCGCCAACAGCCCTTCTTCCGGTACGATAGCTGGGCCCAGCCCCAACCGACTGTCTGCCCCCTTCCCGGCCCCGCGATGTGGCCCAACAACAACAACCTGAACGGCGGCAGCACCACCCCCGAGCCCACTACCGGCACGAACCCAACTCCAACCGGCGGCAGCGGTAACGTAAGTCTCCAATACTGAAGCGTCCGGTGGACTTTAAATTGACTTATTTTAGTGCTCTCCCATGTGGGGCCAATGTGGTGGACAAGGCTGGACTGGGGCCACTTGCTGCTCTTCAGGTACTTGCAGGTCGTCAAACCAGTTTTACTCTCAGTGCGTGTAAATTCACTCGCTACGTGTGAGGTCTGGCTGGGGATGGATCTTTGGCGGTTGTTGCGGATATGGCGGGTTGTGGATATTTTCCGAAACGTATAGTTTTATTGGGTGGAGAGATGTGGTCGTGCTTGCACTCTTATACATAGTCAAGCTATACAAAAGTTTACATCAATGCAAGTCCGTTCTGTGTATGCTGCTGCCAACACGCTCCGACCTCGCAACTTGGCAGCTTACCCCAGCCCGCGTTTGTGGTGTGCTGTGGGGTGGATGGTGTGAGTGGAACTATTGACAAGCATCGAGCTGCCAGCCTTGCGACGGATGAACGGGTTTATTTGGATGAAATCCAGATTTGCAATTTCTGGATCAGAAGTTTCCGACATATTTGGGCAAAGACTGCAATTATGGATGAATCATGCATATGGTCATAGAAAAGATATATACGTAACTGCTGACATGCTCTGTAGATTTCAAATTTTGATGTGCTCACAAGATATTACGATCCTACCGTGCTGTGGATCTTCCGGCTTCGTAGCAGAGGACAAACCTAGTCCTGCCGCGTAATTACTATAGCATAAAATAGTTACAGATTCTTAATAAGCATGGCCAACTTGGCCTCGATATACAAGGACCAGGGCCGCTGGAAGGAGGCCGAAGATCTGTATGTGCTTGTGCTTAGGACAATGAAGCGGGTGTTAGGTGGGGAGCATCCAGACACGCTAACGACTATGAGTAATCTTGCCTTTATGTGGAAAGACCTAGGCAAGGACAACAAAGCATTAGCACTGTTGGAGCAATGTATAGGTCTCCGAACAGACATTATAGGGATAGATCATCCTGATACGAAGTCTTCAATAGAGGCTTTTGAGCAGTGGGGTCCTTGCTCGCTTAATTAGAAAAGGTATCAACCCATATAGCGACGTCGTATAACAGAGCACGCCTTAGCTGCCATAAAGTGGCAATAGCATTTCCGTATTATTAGAAGACCTGGACGTCCATATTTAATCGTTTTATATATTTAAATAGTGAAATTTTTCAATGGTGATATTGAAAGTCGAGTGGTCTGATTATAGGGTAAAAGGAGGCTCTCCGTATATCCAACGGGAGGGCGATAACACAATAATATTTTTTGGAACTAATAGGTTAGAAGTGCTTAGAGAAAGCATGTAATTCACTGAATTTAAAATAAATAGAAATTTTAACGAGTTCACAGATTTTAAGTCGCTTGAACTTGAAGTACCTATATTTTGTTTCGTTATGGGGTGCGTTTCGGCACGTAGGGACAGAGGTTATATCTGTATTCTTATTCAATCATTTTCTCAAGACTGCAGGACGATCATCACGTCAAACTATAATTCAGTTCAAAAGGCTTTTAGTATTATTAAAGCATACAGTAACGTTAACATAGTACCATGATCCATTATCATACCCACCGCGTTTTTAACATTCGACTGACCAGCAGCCAGCTTCTAGTATTTCTCATAACATTCATCTAAAAACTTCCATATCTGACACCCCTTCTCCCTAACTCTTTCCGTCCTACTGCTTCTTCAGGCCAGACCCATCCTCTTGCGCGCTTGCACTCACGCTTTTCCGCGAGCTGGGGTTCTGGGATCCATTCGTCTTTTGGAAGACACTTTCTACGCGTGCCCTCAGCTGGCGCGCCAATCTCCGACTTCCAGCCAACTTGGCCTTCGAGTCTGTCATCTTTGGCAAGCATGTGTAGGTACCATAGTGCGAGCAAAGCAGTCATCTTTTGCTTGCGCTCTGGTTCTTCGACCTCGCCTTCGATGGAGAAGCTAGACTCCACATCCGAGAACGTACACGTAGACGGGGGCGTAGAGTGCTCAGCAAGCTGGATGGAGTGAACCTCAAGGTACCCAAAGTGAGGTGTAGATTCGGCACCGTTGCGGACAACGACAAGTTCGATCTCAGTGATGATGAAACCATAACGACAGTTGTTTTCGCGCATCTTGGAGTGAAGATGGGCGAGACCGCGGAGGTACTCGACCTTGCGGTGGTTTCCTTCGACGCGCATACCTGTGTTCCATCGATCGAATGACTTGACAAGTCCGACGACACGACCTAATCCCCGACCGTAGATTAGTTGCGAGGCATCATCGATGTAGTTCGAGACGAAGCCAGCATCAGATGTGGACGAGGATTTGGTTGGACGCATCGCGAGATGGCGAGGCCCAAGTGAGAGAGCAAGAGCGGCATTCAGCTTGCTGGCGTAAAAGGAGTTGTATATTTGAGCGAGCTCGGCCTCGGTTTCAGGCTGGGATGTTGTGCGAAGTGGCGTGGGCAGTGCAGACGTGGGTAGGTTGATGTTCAGGAGTGCATGGAGACCAGGAATGGAGGAGATGGTGGTAGGTGTGAAAGATGTCCAAGGACGGATCTGACGGATGTCCCACCAAGCGTGCTTTGCACTTGTATCACGGACGTGGATGTTGAGCTGGCGGACTAAAGCCGGTGCTGGATTGGTTGATGTGAGGTAGGACATCATGGTTGTTTGGCTATCATCGATGGGGCTCATCAACATGTCACCAAACTCGATGCTGTTCTGTAACGGAGATGGTGTACGCTGCGGAACGTACATTGGCTGTACAAAGGTCTCTGTTTGAGAATTGGAGGCTGATGGGATATAGGTGGGCATTTGACGGTAGGTTGGAAAGCCATACTTGCCGATCGTCTGACCATCGAGAGTCGGCACGGAGGCACGACGTTGATGAGAATCTGAGGTGCTTGTCATTGTGATGGGTGAACACAGTGTGGTCATAGGACGAGTTTGGGATGGAAAGTTGTCATCGTTCATGAAGGAAATAGATTCTGGGTTGGTGTAACTTCTTGTGTGAGTTGGTCTGAACATTGGTGCTTTTGTGGATGGGGTTTTCTTGAATCTCTTAGGTGGGGAATGAATCTCTTGATCCTGAGGACGGATTTTGGGAAGCAAGAGAGGGCCATGTTGTCTGATGGGCGATCTCGCTGGTGTGCTTAATTGTGTGTTGACAGAATCGGGAGATGATTCTTGCGAGTACATGGAAACATGAGAGCTGGAACGACTATGACCGCCAACACTGCCAGCGCTGAAGGATGCCTCGTTTAAGGCATCCTCAAAGGAGAATTCAGGCGTGGTTGGGCCGAAAGAAAATGAATAATTGAAGGACATCTTGCCCGATATCAGACTGTTTCCTATTAGCCCTATGCATATTGCTTGGAGGTCCCAACTTACGCAGCAAATATGGAGTGAATGGATGTCAACTAGACAGTAGCTATTATTGTCTGAAGGAGTCCAGCTCCAGTTACAGAAAGATAGTAGAGAGTAAGGAGATTCGTAGTGAGCACTGCTCTTCTAGGATGCGGTCTAATATGGGACAATGATAAACAAACTGAATGATTGTTGAAAACCAACAGAAGTGAAGGATATATCAACATACTTATCCTCCACCAACCCAGGCCAATACACAAAGTCGGGATCACGAACGACGGGGATCTGAAACGGGCAGGACAGAGCTTGGGAAGCTCATTTCCTCATGTGTAAACCCGAAGCAGTTTCTTGGTTGTGGCCGGACGGCCTTCTGGTTCGCTCTTCAGCTGGCGCTGCTCATCAACCTCCACATCTAGATTGCAATACAGGCACCATGATATGCAGCGGCTCTGAGTCATATTTAGAACCCATGTATTGTGGGGAGATGGGTGCATTGGCAGTTTATTAGCTCTATTGTTATATGCAGAGCGCCAACACGTCGGCAATCTACTTTCAACGTCAGTAAACATCCAAAGTCTCGCGTGGTCTTTCGCGGAGTAGTTCAATCTCGCGCCGATTCACGAGACGCTCGCGTAACCCAAGCACCACCTCCCCAATCGCCTCGCGCAACACCGTCCGATGTATTTTTGGTCATTTTAGTACCCAGCCGCCTGGCTAATGAAACCAAGAGCCGCTCTTCTCAACAATGCTCATATTACGGTACTCAATGCCGCGCAAGACTGGCGCTTTCATTTTGCACAGCCGCCATTGAAGCGCCGGCCAGAGCAACTCCTAATTACACAGCGAGGTCGTTCTGGCGGCTGCGTGTTATGTTCGTGTTAAGCGAGAGGGCATGTAAACAATCCCATTGGGCGGTGAATACACGCGGACAATACGGGTACAAGCGAGTAACCCCTGGCGATGTCTTCCACGCGCTGCATCTGCCAGATCCTCTAAAAATGCCGGAAAGCGGATTCTCAGAGTTTCCTTCGTGTTGGGTCAAATTATTGGCCTTCAACGTTCAAAAGTTTCAGGGTCGAATGTTTCATCTTTCTCTGACTCATTCACAACACTTCATGTCCCCACCCTCTAATGCACTATATCATCACCGCAACTATGAGATGGCTGGGAAAAGCCTTTGTTTCTCTCCGGTTCAATGCGACATGATATGCTGTTCAACAGGGCGAGACTTGTGTCTGTGGAAATGGCACAAGATGTCCTCGGACGAGAACGCGCACGGAATACGGCAGATATATCCGGCACGCTACGAATTCTCGGTGATGCTGATGACCTAGAAGGTTGGTCTTCGGGTGGGCCACGTTTGGCATCTCATTGCGCCTTGATGAGGCTCCCATTTCTGCTTTATCCAGGCTGGTTTGATTTGATCTTAAAAGCAATGTGACCTTGTTGTCATGTGATGTCGCACTACTAACAATTTCTTGTCTGTATCATAGGAAGCAGTGAAGATCTTCATTCGTTTCATACTTTAGTCCAATATAGCGTACCTCAAGCCTTGCACAATTTATGATTTTCTGTCTGTTCGTTCACTAATTATAATATGCTCGTTGTGCACCCCCGGTACATGACCAGCGCCAAGGAGATTCATGGCAATTCCCCCAAGCTCAGCTTATGCTCTTTACTTGTAACTTTAATACATTGCGTTGTAGCGTATATTTTTCTTCTTGGGGCTATGTTAATAAAAAAATGACATTCTGTTGCGGTACCTGTCTTGATCATCCATTGCTAATCGCTTGGCTGGGGCGGCTATTCACTCAACGGTCCTTCAATGTAAAGGTCAGACGAAATCTAAACGCCGTACAAAGATGAAACCAAATGGTGGCTCTCATCTCAAATTCCCGCTCTATTCTAGGGGTAGTCACGCTATCATTAATCTTTCACATTCACATTTGCAAACTAAGTAAATTATAGCTATACATTATGACCTTAAGAAAGGAAGTTTAGTAGTAAGAACACACTATTCCAAAAGCCATTAGTCAATTAGAAAGTCCAAACGTTTCTCCTGCGCGTAAGAAAGACAACAACGAAGACAAGCATCTCTCTTCACCATGCCCCGTTTCTTTGTACTTAGGAGGCAAGCTACTTGGCCCAGATTATTGCCAAAAGATTTGAACAACTCCATCGGCGACCTCAACGCCTCATACTTTCCCGGAGTAAGCTCTTCTATCTTCTCGCCCTTCACAAGATGCATAGTATCGCTTTCATAAGAACAGTTCAAAACTCTGCAATCACATAACAGATTCCAACTTCGAGCTATTATGTCGCCCACTGATGCTTGAATACTCACAGAGCTTCCAATTCCAAGGTTAAAGGAGACTATCAAAACTCTGTCTTTCTCCCACACATTCCAAGAGAGATCGACTTGCCCAGTCTCGTCGGTAGATCTCAACACGAACGATTCTGTCCTTGATTTTCTATATGGTGGATGTCCAATCACTGTAACATTCTGCGCTGAACCTTGAATTGAATCAAAACGAGAATTTTCGTAAAGGATATAACCTGGCTGAACGATAACCATCTCACATGCTCTTGGGTCTAGCGACATATCCAGTAAAAGACTGCGATAGATCAAGAACCCATCAGCCGAAAGGCATTCTGGATGATCGTCTGGTGGCAAGCGATGTTCAAGCCAATAGTACCAACTGGCTAAAACATCCGATGGTCTAAGGAAAGATGGAGGTAAGGTTCCTCTGATTGCTCTTCCTAGAGGAGTCATCGATGCTCTACAGCTATTACGAACTCGAATTTGATGTTGCGAGATGTCGTTAAACTCTAGGAAGGAAATTAAAACAAGCTGGCTTGCCAAGTCACGCAACAACTCCGTATAATCAAACCGTGTGCGTGGTCCAATTGAGGAACTGTCAACTTGCCCTTGTTTTCCGCAAGTTTCATGTCTCGCAATTCTGCCAATGGCTTGATTTCCAAATCCAATCTTTTCCCAACCTTTCGGGTTTCCGCAAAACATCGGGTGTTCAGTAGCCTGGTCATATAAGGATCTTGCGTGGGATTCAGAGCAGTCCCACCACAACACCAGTACCGCTATACCAAGGCGAGTCTGGACAGGTACCAAATCTATCGGGCCATCCTCAGGGTGATTGAAATTAGTGTAAGGAGCCACGAGGTCACGGTCTGGCTTACCATAATCTATCAAATCACGCTTCATAATTCTCAACGCTCTCGCTGCGATACATACCGCGCACACTGCGAGCTCCTCGGCTTCCAATATACTCAAACCCTGTCCTATAGTCCATGCCTTTCCGATGCCTTTGAGAGGGATTTTGTTCGCCCGTATAAACCCTGGTTCACCAATAATAAGTACGTCCTGGATTTGGTCGATCCTCCGCCCAAGTTTAACTCTGGTTCCTAAGTTGCCCGAGACTCTTTCCAACCGCACCTGCCACCTTTCTGCACAGTCGTGTCCGTGGGTGACTTCACCATCTACCACGACACAAACACGAAGGCCACAAAATAGCCTGGCTAGAGCATACGGTAAAACGAGACTAGAGGAAGTCTCTAGGGTGCAGGAATAATCTGGAAAGCGGGTGACCGTGCATAGCGCCTGGTAGTAGAGAGACATAGCATGTGTCGGTATATCACGCATGCTCGAGTAGGCGCTGTAACGCTCTGCTGGCCGTACTCCTAGCTGAATATCACCAACCACCTTCTCTGCATCTTCAATCTGGTCACTCCAGCTGACCCCAGAGACCTGTGATCGTACCGCCTCGAGTAAGCTGATGATCTGGACGCGTCTTGGCTTGATCTGGACCAACGTTTCAGGAGTGGTATCAATAATGGCTTTGGAAATCTCGTAAACACTATTCAGCTCAAGTGAATCTAGTAGAAAAGACAGCATCATCAAAGTAACCTCCCCATCTGCTGTCTTATTCATTTCCGCAGTCACAGTGCTCTTCCCCGTCGCGAACTCGATTCCAGAATTCTTGAGCTTCCATCGAGCCGTAGATTTATTCCATCTTTCGCCCCATAGCTCAATGGCAGCATCAGCTGGTTTCAAAAGGCCAAATGCCTGTATTGCCGCGATCATTCCGACCGGCTCAGTGTGATCATCAAATAATGCTTGATAAAGATCCAGGCCTACATTGTGGAAGAGCTTAATCGCTTTGAACCCACTGAATGGGATTTGTATCAGTGACATGATCGACTACCCTGCTTTTGATACGGTGGTAGAGTGTAAACGATCTTATGTTCAGGTTGAGACGTTATGGCTGTACACATATATCTTTACAGCCTCATTGATCATACCCTTTAGAGAGTAATATCGCAGCGATGCAGAATTGGAGGCTTAAGCGTACCGCGGCTTGCAATCCTTCCTGCGTATGGTTGGCTGACATGCCATTGACGCACACCTGCTTTTCATCTTCCTGGATCTGTTATCCAATTATTTCGAAAGAAGCCCTAAGGCTGACAGCAATCTGCAGCAATCTGGAGCAATCTGTGAAACATGAGGGATATATGACATTGTAATATAGCACTCAAGAAACGGATAACCTCGCCGAATTCCATCAGTGATTGAAGTAGAAACATGCATTTTCAAATCTAGATCTTCACAATAGCGTACTTTATATCTGATGATTGGCTCGTTGAGTCAT
>Ga0247737_1001270_pt1 | contig 10817 bp, 8 predicted proteins | sample UWRJL028104C2_FD_180937 | JGI IMG/M metagenome (GOLD analysis project Ga0247737, IMG submission 180937) | Plant litter microbial communities from Arlington Agricultural Research Station in Wisconsin, United States - UWRJ-L028-104C-2 | ecosystem: Environmental > Terrestrial > Plant litter >...
GAATATAGACACAAGGGAAAACATTCTGGGAAAGACAACATTAACCTTTTAGTCAGTATTGAAATTATAGCCGAACTCTCTCAAGTGTTCAAAAATCTGAAATTTGGTGAAATAGCATCTGGGATCTGGGATAAGTGCAAACTTAACAAAGTAGCCACAAATGCTCTCCCATCTGGCAAATAAGGCAACAAGAACTTTGAAGCAAATATTGAGGTTCATTGGTTTTGCAAATCAAGAAGGTATATAGTGCTTTCCTGTCACTTCTCAGAGCGTAAACCTCCCCTTCTTTGTAGCGAATCTCATTTGCGCCGTCCTGTCTCTCATCAAGTATCTTTTGACGTATCTGGATTTAGGTCGAGATCTTGATTCGTTTCTTGTTGTCTCTGGTCTTTTAATCAAAGTTGATTGATGCTACGGAGACGCCTTCCCTCTATCAGATTCACATTATCCGCAAGCTGTTAAAGACCACGGCCAACCAGTGTGGAAAAGTCGCCGCCCAACAAGAACGTCTATCCGCCTACCAGATGAAGAAGATCCGCAAGCTGCTAGAGGATACTGCCATCTATTGTAAAGCTGTTACTGGCCAGTTTTCCCCATCGATGGACATTGTTTCGTGGACCTTCGATCGCCAAAGCTTTTATGATCAAGATGTACCAGTATGTAGTATTCCATAACAACACAATGATGTGTCGTACTAACTATGGCAGCTCTATATCGATGCCGCTAACCCTACTCGCCATCTCAGTTCCAACGAATGCCGTAAACTAGTACGACAGCTAGTCTCCGGCTTGCAACATCATGGTTTGAAAATAGGAGACTGCGTTTGCGTTCTCAGTTTCAATGATGTCAGTTTCATTCTTATCCAGGGTGGCATCTATCGAGATACTGCCTCTATTTATGGCAAATCTGCTAAACTATTCAACAGATCCATTACACTGGACTCTTTCTAGGAATAATCGGCGCCGGTGGCTGCTTCAGTGGTGGAAACCCCGGATATACGGTGCATGAGTTTACGCATCATGTTACAATGTCTGATGCCAAGTTCATCCTTACCTCTGTCGCTGGGTTGGATGTTACTCTTCAGGCTGCGAAAACATGTGGAATCCCCTCGGAGCGAGTGTTTGTGTTGGACTTTGACAAGGAGGAAATACCAGAGAGTCTGCGGTCGTGGAAATGTTTGCTAGCTCATGGAGAATCGGACTGGGTAAGGGTTAATGATCCCGATAACACACCAGCTGCTCATGTGGTATGCACCCTTCCTTCAAACTCCATAATTCACTCTCGGTATAGCACCGGGAGGGCTCTCATATCTCTCCTGGCAGTATATATAGCTCCCTAAAATTTCACAGAAGTGATCCTACAAAAGATAGTCGAACTGATTTTCATTTTGTAGTCAACCAGTGGAACATCTGGTCTGCCCAAGTCCGCCGTCCTTCCACACTCATACCTTATCAATCAAGCTGAATATCAGGTCATGATCTCAGCCAATATTCCATACAAGCTTTCAACCTTGGTAGCCGTTCCAGCGTTCCATGTATTCATGATTCCAGTTCAACATGCCCTGGCTCTTCGTAACGGAAGCATAACATATATTATGCCGCGTTTCCACGAAACAGCATTCGTCGAAGCCCTCCAAAAATATGAAATCACCCATACAGTGGTCGTTCCTCCAATTCTCATGGCATTATCGAAGTGTTCTACCAACCAGCTGAAATTTCTTAGACGCGTTTACACCGGAGGCTCTTCTGCAACCAACAGCATGCAGAGACAACTGTACGTTAAGCTATGTCCAGACGCACATATAGTCCAGGTGTATGGCATGACAGAAGTTGGCTGGGCATGCACAACATGGACTGAAAACTCGCAAGAATGTACTGGCAGTGTCGGTTGTCCAATTCCCGGAACTATCTTACGGCTAGTCGACAGAAACGGTACCGAAATTCTCGACGATAATATAAATGGTGAGATCCAAATTAAAACTCAACATCTTATGAAGGGTTATCTCAACAACCCGCTTGAGACCAAAGATGTGCTCACTTCTGACGGGTACATTCGCAGTGGCGATATTGGATATTTCCAAGATGGAAAATGGTACGTGGTTGATCGTACTAAAGATATTATCAAAGTCCGTGGTTGGCAAGTTAGTCCTGCAGAAATTGAGGCTTCTTTATTGGAACATCCTGGTGTTCTAGATGCTGCCGTTATTGGTGTATCGGCTAGTGATGAGTCTGATGATCAAGCACCCGTTGCTTTCGTTGTTCGCAGAGCGGACGTCATGTTGGAGGCAAGCGAAGTCAAAACTTTCCTCGCCGACCGGCTGTCTCGATACAAACAGGTCAAAGATGTCATATTTGTGACTTCAATCCCTAGAAACCATACTGGCAAAATTCTACGACGCAGCCTTCGTGAGGCTCTTACCACCGAATGAGAATTGCATCATTACCATTGCCATTCTTCGTAGCTATAAAATTGTGTTGATAATGTTCTGGAAGACACTCACACAATCACGTAGCAGTTCCTGGCATCGGATTCTCGGTTTGCATACCTGGCTCTAGCTCAATATGAATATATCGTATCATCTCTTGTCTTCAAAGCACTGTGACAAAACATATAGGATGCTCAAACTGAAGAAGAAATGCAAATCAAGAGTATAAAGGACGCAAATTAGCTCATATCAGACCTCTGATTTTAGTGACTAGAATAGGTTGAATCCAGAGAAACCCTTCCCGAGAATTTGCCTTCACTATAGATTCCATCGAAATGGCGTCTTATCTGAAGTGAAAGGGGATTAACATCTGCTTCCTGATGCTTGGCGCATTGATTCTTCTGGACTTTTTATGATATTACAATATTTGAAAAACAAAAACAAAAAACGCATGATTGCCATAGGTTCTAAAGCTCTTTGTACAGTACAAAGATTTGAAACACATTAGGACTATCTGGAAATATATCTTCTAACAAGACAAAAGACAGCAGCAACTTTTTTGACTCTTTTGATTGAATTTGCTCTTATGGTTTTATGCTCATGGGAACTATACTGTATGAAACATTCTCGAAAGGAGACGTTCCTCATGATAGATATTCATCAATATAACCATCCAGCTTCGATAAAGCCTCCACCAGAACTGCCGTTTCACACACGAATCCAATTCTTACAAATCCCTTGAAATCATCCCCGAAACATTTACTTCCAGGTAGAAACATTACTTTCGTCTTTTCAATTACATCAATACATAATTGCACATCATCCAAGGGCTTTCCCTTTTTCTGGAACTTGATAAACGCGGTTGTGCCACCTGTAGGTTTGACCCAGGAGCATAACCAACCGTGTTCTCTAACAAATTCTTCGAGCAGAGCAACATTTATTTTAGCTAGTTCGATGTTTCGTTTCAGCAGAGAGTGTAGCACGGAGTTCGACAGTGCGTAGGAGGCGATTTGGTCGTCTATTTGTGATACCGAGATAGTAGTATAATCTCTAGCTGAAGCGACGGCTTCAATGATGGATTGGTCTCGAGAAGCTATCCAACCGATGCGGATTCCGGCCAGTGAGTAAGCTTTGGACATGGATCCTGTGATTATGGTTTTGGAATAACCCATGGAAACAACGGAGGGCGGAAATTCTGTGTCCACAGGAGAGATACCATGGAAAAGGGGGCGGTAGACTTCGTCAGAAAGTATAATGATAGAGCGGGCTTTCGCAAAATCAACAATTGATTGGAGGACCGATTTAGGGATTGTAGCTCCGGCTGTTGAGGGTCAAGTCAGTAGGCGTGTTTAGGAGAATAACAAGTACTAAGTCAATCTCTTCATAATATCACTCTGGATACGACACTGACATAGATTAATGGGTAATACCTACTTGGATTATTTGGATTGTTGATAATTATCATCTTGGTATTCTCCTTCACCAAAGATTCCAATTCTTCTACATCGGGTATATATTTCTTCTCCTTCTTCAATTTCCACAGTGAAACTTCCGCACCCAAGCTTTCTGGTACAGCATATAGCTGCTGGTAAGTTGGATGTACGCAGACGACATGGTCTCCTGGACCAATCAACGTGTAGAGGAGTAGAAAGTTTGCCGCAATAGCTCCAGGAGTAATGAGGATATTGTTGGGACTCAGTGGTGATGCAACTCTGGCAGAGTACAAGGCGGCCAAGCGCCCACGCAGAGCATCAGATCCTCGTATCGAACCATATGTGAGCTTCTTGGAAGTTTGCAAGGGCGGTGGGATATCTGGATCTTCGCAAAGAGCTACAAGATCATCAATGGAGATGCTTGCTGCGCAAGTTTCGGCGATGTTGAGAACTCCTGGAGTAACTTCATATTTATCCATCCACTTGCTATTGTATTAGCCTCATCATTAATTGTTCTTTGGAGCTTTAGGGTTTACCTGTTCAACATCAAAAGGTTGAATCTTCATCTTGACGTTGGATAGTTGAATGAGCCTCGGCAACACAAGGCTGAGATATTTGATGAGCTGAAGGCGAAAATGCACTTTTGACTCAACTTGAAACTGTAAAGTTTATTTGTTTTAAAGCCAATACTGAGCTTTGTAATTGTATAAGTATTATCGGAGTTCTAATGTTTGATAAGTTTGCTACATTACTCCCCCCCTCGATAGCCTGATTGTCCTTGATGGGTCGCTAGCCTAGCTCCCCAGCCCCGCCACATAGTGATCCTGGTCGATGATACAACATGTACGGAGTAACTGTGTCCAGGCAACACCTCAACTCAACACAATCAACCTTTGTATATCTCTCTCCGACTTACATCACAACTTGCGCGCATCCAGTATTGCTTCATTTGTTGACTTTGTCCCTCTATTCTTGCTGAGTCCTTAACAAGGCGTTTCCTGTTGTATGGCGTGAACATACCTAGCCTAAGCTCCCCCATCTTACTCCGACGAAAGACCAAGCTCCAACAACACCACAAATCGAAAACAAATGCGATTCTTTCAGATCGGGAGAGTGGTCCTGGCGACCCTCTCGTTATCATGTACAACTTATGCATATGCCAACTACTCAACGGCAGATATGTCGAAAGCTCAGAATGCACTGATGGGCATCCGTGAAGACTGCCCACCTTGGTACGTTGTAGTTCTACATTAATTCGAAGTCAATAGCTAATGATCCGGCATAGCTTCAATTGTCTCCTTCCAGCGTTTACATGTGGCCAATATTCAGAGTGTCAACAATATGATGGGAAATGCGCATGTCCGCCAGGTTTTGGGGGCGAAGACTGCCTAGCTCCAGGTATGAATCTCACGGTTTTGATTTACAGAACAACACTCTGACACATTAATACAGTCTGCGGAGCTCTATCGGATGGAAAAGACCGACCGCAGCGTTCAGGCGACTATTGCGACTGTAAAGAGGGGTGGGCAGGCATAAATTGTAATGTGTGTACAAATAACAAAGCCTGTAATGCCTTGATGCCTGAAGGAGAAGAGGGCGGAGTGTGCTATCAAAATGGCGAGGTTGTCACTCAAAACTACCAGATGTGCGACGTTACAAATGTCAAGATTGTTGAGATTTTGGATGGTAGAAGGCCACAGGTTACCTTCACTTGCAATGCGGAAGACGATACTTGCGATTTCCAATGTGAGTATTTTCCAATTGAATCTGAGATCTTGACTAATATCAAGAAGTTTGGGTTGAACACAAGGAATCATTCTATTGCCACCTCGATACGTGTACCTCCAATGCAGACAATTCTTACGACAAGAATAGCACAAACTACCAATGTGAGAATGTCGAATGCAAATGTATTCCAGATCGTATGCTTTGTGGGGAGAATGGATCTGTTGATATCACAGATTTCTTGGATGAACTTATCAGAGGCCCCGCGACATTCGAATGTCTGCAGAAGAATGGGGGAACAAATGATTGTAAATTCAAGGAGCCAGAAATGGACAAGCTAATTCAGATGATGTTTGGTGATAGCAGTATCTTTATTGACTGTCAATCCGGAGAATGCCTCCACGAATCCCAGGTCCCCGGCTTTGAACGACCCATTAAGAAGATCAACACGCCTTTGATTGCTACGGTCATTGCAGCTGCCTCACTCTTCGTTGTTGCGGTTATTCTAACCGTTTGGTACCTATCCCGAAGGCAATTCAAGTATGGTCCTATCCACTTGGACGAATCTGACGACGAGGGGACTAAACTTATGGCTGATCATAAGCCTGCATCGCTATACTTCGAAGACGTCTCTTACGAGCTAAACGGGAAGCAGATATTATCCGGTGTTCAGGGGGTTGCTTATCCAGGAGAGATCATGGCTATAATGGGAGCATCTGGAGCTGGCAAAACTACCTTTCTCGATATTCTTGCAAGGAAGAACAAGCGTGGGAAAGTAGGTGGCAGATACTATGTGAATGGTGAAAAGGTTGATGACGCCGAGTACAAGAACGTGGTTGGATTTGTTGACCAGGAAGATTCTATGCTATCAACTCTTACAGTCCATGAAACTATCATGACTAGTGCTCTTCTACGACTTCCTCGCGATATGGGAAGGTCGGCAAAGGAACAGCGTGTTTATGAAGTTGAAAAACAGCTTGGGATCTCACATATCAAGGACTCTTTAATCGGGTCCGAAGAAGGCAATGGCCGAGGCATTTCTGGAGGAGAGAAGAGAAGAGTCGGTATTGCCTGCGAGCTTGTGACTAGCCCCAGTATTCTTTTCCTTGACGAGCCAACGAGTGGTCTTGATGCCTACAACGCTTTTAACGTTATCGAATGCCTTGTCACATTGGCTAAAACCTACAAAAGAACGATAATATTCACCATCCATCAGCCGAGATCTAACATTGTCGCACTATTCGACAGACTTCTTCTCTTAGCCAAAGGAAAAACGGTCTACTCTGGTGAATTCAATCAATGCCAGGAGTATTTTGATCACATTGGCTACTCCTGTCCTCCTGGATTCAACATTGCAGATTATCTTGTCGATCTGACCATGCACGCTGGTACTCCTCAAGTTCCTATTGACAATGCAATACCCGGGCTAGATGCAGACACTAGTAGTAGTACTGGTCCAAGCAGTACTAGAGCTGTTAAATCGATTGCAAGCATTGGTGGCGGGAGTATTGAGGAGCAAGTTGTTGGTAGCCCTGGTGATTCTATAAGAAGGCCCAAAGGCCATCGTAGAGACTCAGTGAAGGCAAAGCAAGAAAGAGAGCTGTACACGCGAAGAAAAACGGGTAGGGAGACTCCTGCATCAACGACTGACGAGGCACCTCTTGACCCAAATGCATCAACATCCGAACCATGGCTCCGTCTTTCAAAGCAGAAGAAAAATCCGTCTTATCAGCACAGTCTGGATGACCCCGACAACCTACCTCCTTTCGCTGCTGGTACTGGAACTGATCTTGACATACTAGTTGCGGCTTACCAAACTTCGGATATTGCAAACACTATCAGTAGTGATATTGAGTCTGCAGTCAATACTGCTGCCACTAATAATGGCCCTAACGGTCACGCTCAAGAAAATGGGAATGCGACTGGTGGTACAATGGGCAGAGGGTACGCAAGAGTTGGCTACCTACGACAGTTCGTCATCTTGTCTCAGAGAACCTGGCGAAATCTTTATCGGAATCCTATGTTAATGCTGACGCATTATGCGATTGCCATATTGCTGGCAGTTCTTTCCGGATTCTTATTTTATGGTTTGACTGATGACATCCCCGGCTTCCAAAATCGTCTTGGTCTCTTCTTTTTCATTCTTGCACTATTTGGTTTCAGCACGTTGTCGAGCTTGAACGTGTTTGCCACTGAACGGCTAGTGTTTGTGAGGGAACGAGCGAATGGCTATTATTCACCAATTACCTACTTTGCCGCCAAAGTAATTTTCGACATTGTTCCTCTTCGGATCATTCCACCTCTCATTATGGGCTCTATCTTGTATCCTATGACTGGATTGGTCCCCGACTGGACCCATTTCCTTAAGTTTATTTTGGTTTTGGTACTCTTCAACCTTGCGGCAGCCGGTATTTGCCTCTTTATTGGCATTGTATGCAAAGACCAAGGGGTGGCGAGCCTAGTTGGAAGTTTGGTTATGCTGTTCAGCTTACTATTCGCTGGCCTTCTACTCAACCATGACGCGATTCCACCGTCTGCACTCTGGCTTCAGTCATTGTCGATATTCCACTACGGCTTTGAATCGCTGATTGTGAATGAAGTCACGTATCTCACACTTACTGATCGAAAGTATGGGTTGGACATTAGTGTCCCTGGAGCAACAATTTTAAGCTCCTTTGGATTCGACACCCAAGCTTATTTCCCGGATGTAATTCGCTTAGCAATTTTTGGTGGATCATTCATTTTACTAGCATACATTGCGATGCATGTTCTCCTAGTTGAGAGGAGATAGTAATTTTGAGGTGAGATCAGAAGGATCATCATTTGTATTGGTACTACTTTCTTTGTACATATGTGCATAGATTATGGCGCACAGGAGTCATTACATACACTTTAGCTGATAGATGCCATTTTCTTTATATATTTTTCCTATACATATATTTAAAACTTGTTGATATTCATGGCCCCAAATGCTGAGAGGTCACTTCCGTAAAATTTCATCGATTGCTAGTTCTCACCGCTATCCTATCTATTTTCCCACCCCAATTTGTCTTTCAATGTTTATTTGCCTACACCAGAATGAATGTTTCGATATCACTCTCAATTAAGTTACAGGCTCTATCTAATACCAGTAAACTTCCCCAAAATAATGAAGATGTATCGATTTCCATCTCTCATGTTCGCGACGTTCTATTACCATGTTGATAGACTAACTGTTTGACCATTTAAGCGAGGAATAAAAAGGGGGTGGGTCAGCCTCTAAAAACCACCTCCAACTACTCGCCAAGGATTACACTACCTAACCCCACAATGTAGTGCAACGGCAAATGCATAAGAAATCTTCCGTATACGTCGTGTATACACAACTCCCACCAATGGGGAAATACTTGAAATATCCACCGTAAGAATGGAAGTTCCTCCAAAGATGTGCCAACTGGTCGTGCTATACCCAAATCATTGGATGGATTGTTTAGAATTTAGGTAGAATATCCGTCTCCCAAGTGAGCTATCTATGTCTCGATCAAAGTTTATGCGTCGAATGTAACCCACTAGGCATTCCCTCTTGATATTTTGCCGTTGTAAGAACAACCGTAACTTGAGGTTTGAATGCTATATATAAAGGCCGAGATGGCAGACAGAGTCCAGTCCTCCTTCTCTCTTTCCTGCCCTGTAGTCTCCGTGTTGGAATTTTCGGTTCTAATATGTATCAACGAACCTTGAAATTACTGCTCGTACTGTTGGTAAGTAACCTTTCGTGGATGAGCCGAGTTGGTAGTTGGCACAGCCGAACCCGCTTCTCATGCTTTCCTTCTTTCCATGGTATGCTTGGAACGCTCTTTAATGTTAGAGGTAGTACGGAGTGCTTGTTCAATCTTATGCAAATCCCGGCGCGTGCTCTGGTGCATGTTGGAGTCACGATCCAGCAGTAATTCAAAGAACCTCAGATGGTGTCTACTTCCGCTTTTCAACCGGCGGCGGTATCGAAATCACCAAAGCAACATCCATATCCGGACCATGGACAATCCTCGGAAAGGCTCTTCCTAGTGGCTCCAAGATCAATCTGGCTGGCAAAACAGATCTTTGGGCCCCCGACGTCAAGAAAGTAGGCAATCTCTACCACATGTACTACTCTGTCTCGCAGTTTGGTAGCCAGAATTCGGCGATCGGTGTTGCTACCTCACCTACCATGGAAGCCGGGAGCTGGACCGATTACGGCTCTGTGGGCGTTGCTTCAAGCTCGTCAAAACCTTACAATGCTATTGACGCAAATCTGATCGATGTTTCGGGAACTTATTACCTGACGTTCGGCTCGTTCTGGCATGATATATACCAGGTTAAGATGGCAGCCAATGCTTTGACAAAGGGAGACAATGCGGCGTACAACATCGCCTATAACTCCACAGGTACTTCGGCTCAGGAGGGCGGTTACATCTTCTACAATGGTGGATACTATTATCTGTTGATTTCGTCTGGAATATGTTGTGGCTACGACACTTCATTTCCCGCTGCCGGTGCAGAATATCAAATAGTAATGTGTCGATCTACCACTGCCACTGGAGGATTCGTAAGTTTTGCTCTGTAACTTGGTGTTTGATTTTGATGATGGGCTGATGTTCATTTCAAGGTCGACAAGAACGGAAAGGCCTGTACTGCAAATGGAGGCTCAACACTTCTCAAAACTCACGGTAATGTGTATGGACCAGGCGGACAGTAAGTTTCTTTGATCCCTTATATTCAGCGTTACTCAGATACTAATTCTGGTGAAAGGGGCGTATTCACAGACACCAGGTTAGGCCTCGTTCTGTACTATCACTATGCAGATCGAAGTGGTGCAATTGGAGATGGCTCGAAAAAGTTTGGATGGAATGCATTGACTTGGTCGAACGGGTGGCCCACGGTGTAAAAGTAACATTGTGAGAATTGGGTCGTTGTAACACGGGTATTTTCAAAATCACGGTGCTCGTGTTTTGCACGAAATCACTTGTTCATGATAAACGATGTGCAAAATAGACGAGATCTGAGATCTGAGATATGATAATCCCCATGTTTGTGATGGCTCATGCTGTCTCGATCTATTGGCCTCCTCGTCATTTGGCTTGAGCCACCTCTTCTCTCGTCGAGATACCACAGCTCGAAAGTGCTTTCACCTCCTACCAAATTGCCTGTAACGTTACCTACCGAAGAGATAATGATTCTATATGAGGACATCACGTGTACGTATATATCCAGCCACG
>Ga0247737_1001272_pt1 | contig 10805 bp, 6 predicted proteins | sample UWRJL028104C2_FD_180937 | JGI IMG/M metagenome (GOLD analysis project Ga0247737, IMG submission 180937) | Plant litter microbial communities from Arlington Agricultural Research Station in Wisconsin, United States - UWRJ-L028-104C-2 | ecosystem: Environmental > Terrestrial > Plant litter >...
CTTCGGATTGATGCCCGCTTTCTATGATGGGCTGGACCATGTGACCCTCTGTTCGCACTGGACGATCCTGTGGGCCTTCTGGAACGTGCTCGAATGCCCGTCGACGCGACGGACGGGGATGTTCGCCGTGCTGTTGGCCATCACGGCGATGCTCCACCCCTATCTGCTCGCGATGGTGGGCGGCATCTGGGCGTTTGATTGGGCTTATACGCTTTGGAATGGACGCGGCGACGGCTTGGTCGCAATCCGCCGATCGATACGTGCCGCTGGCGTCGTGCTGGCATGCACTGTTGCGGGGATATGGCTGGCGGGATTCCAGCTAGGGTCCGGTGCACAGACCGAATCCTATGGCTGGCTGGTCGCGGGCGTCGATGCCTTCATCAATCCGATGCGTCCAGACTATTCGCGCCTCCTGCCGTCCCGTGCGGTTACCGATGGACAGATGCTCGAAGGCTTCCATTATCTGGGGCTCGGCTTCTTGCTGCTTGTTGCCATCATGCTCGTTCTGGCGGTCCGCAACCGAGCGCGCGTGATCGACCTCACGCGCGGCGGCAAGGCCGCCGTTCCGCTTGTGGCTGCGTGTGTCGCAATGGCGTTTTTCGCGATATCGCACGAAATCCATCTGCACGAACGCGTGCTGCTCACTCTTCCGATGCCCGATTCCATCATTGGGCTGCTCGGCGTCTTCCGCGCCTCCGGCCGATTCATGTGGCCGCTCTCTTATCTGCTGCTGCTGTCCGCACTTCGAATCCTCTTCGTCCTGGGCCCAGTTCGCACACCGGCGCTGATCGGATGCCTGCTCGCAGTCCAACTAATCGACATCACGCCCATGGCTGAAAAGCTGCGCCGTCGCACGGACGAGGCCCGCGACCACCGGACCTATGCGTTGACACCAGATCCGGCATGGAACTCGATGATCAAGCATGCCGAGGCGGTCGTCTTCTGGCCCGACATGTGGTCAGACATGCCCCGCTATTACGAAATCGCGTGGCGCACGCTGGGCCATCGCAAACCGGTAGCCCCGGCCTATCTCGCGCGACCGCCGTTGCCCGCACAACGAGTCTTCGAAAGCGACGGCGCGCGCCAGTTCGCCCAGGGCTGGGCCGATCCACGCCGCCTGACGGTGGTACTCGATGCCTGCCAGGTTCCGGCGGCGCTTGCCGCCAAGGCCCGGATTCTGGATGGAGCCCGCGTGTTCCCGCCCGCAGGATTCACTGCCGAGCTGCCTGTCGCGGCGCCGGCCCCCGTTCTCGAATGGGGTCGCATCTACCAGCTAGGCGAGGGAGCAGCGCGCTGCTTGCGGCCGCCCGACACATGGGAGGAAGGCGAACGGTTCGTCGTGTCGGCAGGCCGTGACGCCTCGCTCCTGCTACGATTCGCTCAGGCGCCGGGCAGTTATCGCGTGGAACTGCTCGCAAGGAGCGTCTCGCCGAACCAGCGCGTGGACGTCCTGATCAATGGCAGTCCCGTGAATAATCTTCTGTTGAGTCGAGCACTCGCCGTTCATGTCTTGAACGTGCCCGCCATGGTTTCCGATCACCGCATGATACAGACACTCGAGTTCATCGTCGCCAATGCACCTTCGCCCGCTCAGCCCATGAAGCCCGGCGAAAGCTGGGACGCCAGGATGGAGGTGCATAAACTGCGCATGACGCCCGACACGAAGATACCGGATAGACCGGTCAGCCGCCCTGGTGGCTGAGACACTGGCTCTTGTCTTCAAACGGCGTCAGCTGGCAATTCCAGCGCGCGCGCGATGCCGCCAGAGCCGGGTCCCGCAGATAATGAAAAGCCACGGACTGTAGCTGCGACGTGGTGGCGGGCAGTCCGGCTGGTGTCAGCCCAGGATCGACCCATGCCATGAACACACAGCGCGCCCGTGCGCCGCAGGCGCGCTCGGCGACCGCGACATAGCGTTTTGGGCTGAGCGACTTCGGAATGGTTACCAGAAAGAAGTCCGGATTGGTGCTGGTCGGCCTGAATGCGAGCGATGATTCGTCAATCGCCACCTCCACGGGCCGCCCCGCGACCTGCGCCGCGGCTTCCGGCACCACCGTCGCCGCGACCGCCGGTTCCACGACAGGACGATGCGTTTCGAAGAGGGACCCGATCTTGGCGATGACCGGCTCGTTGCCCGCATAATTCCCGCGAAAGGCGGGTCTCGTTCCCCACCAGCCCGTCCACCGAAAGAACAGATGCGTCTTCACGCGTGCGATCTTGTCCAGGCTCGAACTCCAGTAAGGGACCACCCAATCGGTATGATAATGGGTTGCATGGCCGACGCCCTTCTCCACCGCGCCCTCCAGCGCCTTCGTCGCAATGGCGGTTGCTCGAGCCAGCGCCTCAGGGTTCGGTATGCGGTTCAGTGCGCCGTCACAGGTGAAGGTGAACTGGCACCCGGTCGTGCGCTCCGATCCCTGGAATACCACCCCGCACACCGTCTTCGGGAATGCCGGATGACGAACGCGATTGAGCACGACCTGCGCGACGGCCCGTTCACCCGTCGCGTCGTCGCCCGCTTCGTATAGCACCGCCACCGCCAGACACCCGATCGCGCGCTGCCTGTCCAATTCAGTACCCGCCAGGCGAAAGGGGCTGGCGGGCACAACGCCGCCAATCACGAATGAAACCTTTTCGTTGATCCTGCGCGCCTCGTCCGCTGGCAATTCGGCGACGAACTCGACTGGCTCGACCGGCGGCAACTCTGCCGCGGGAACGACGCGACGCTGGGTTGCAGCCAAGCGCTTCGCCTTTCCAACCGGAGACTGAGAATGGGAGCGAGTCCAGTACACCGCAGCCAGAAGCAGCGCAGCGATCACCGCCAAGCCAGCCAAGATCCGCAACAACCTGATTTTCCGCGAAGAATCATTCACGGACTTATGCGTCACGGCGTCCAATACTTGGCTCCCTGCCCGGCTGTGTCCGGCGGGTTGCGTTTATGGACAAATCTGCGTCGGCGGCAAGGACGCACTGCCCGGGTCAGGTCGAAAGGAAGTAGCGGCTGGTGCCGTCGAGCCGAACTGACGATAATTTCCCCGTGCTATAGGCTGCAGTATCGAGACTGATCCGGTTGCGCCGAACCTCGACATCTTCCACAATACTGTGTCCATGGACGATCACCGCACCGTGATTGCGGTTACTTTCCATGAATGCCTTGCGAATCCACAGCATGTCTTCTCGCTTCTGGTTGCGAAGTGGAACACCTGGCTTCACGCCTGCATGGCAAAAGAGATAGTCGCCGGATTGCAGGCTGACCGGCAGATCCCGCAGCCACTCGATAATGTCCGCGCCGATTCCGTCGATCAAGCGTTCGGCGAGGCTCATCGGCGATTCATCTTCATCCGGCGGGTCGATGCCGAAGCTTTCGAGCGTCGCGAGACCGCCCATTTTGAGCCAGAGCTTCTGCGCGTGCTCGTCGCCCGTCAGGCTATCGAGGAGCAGGGCTTCGTGATTGCCGAGAAGTACGTCGAGCGACGCGTTGCGCTGCTGTGCCAGCATGAAGGAACGGATGAGCTTGCGGGACTCCGGCCCCCTGTCGATGAAGTCTCCCAAAACGATGAGGTGCACGTTTTTCCCGTCATGGGGGCGGGCATTGAAATCCCGATCCATCATCTGGACCAGCTGCCAGAACAAATCGAAACGCCCGTGTACGTCGCCGATCGCATACACCACTTCTGCCGGGTCGGCGGCGGGCGGGCGCCTTATGAGGCCGCGTCGGATCCAGGGTTCTTCATTGGTCATGATTACATCGACTGCGTAGCACGGGATCATGCACGAAACCTTTCAGCTTCGCTCGAACGATCATCACACCGTGCGCCCCCTCAGTTCGCCACCGGGGCGGGCGCAGGTGGATTACCCCTGAACCGCCACACGCGAATATAGTCGATGTCCATCGTTGCAGGCAGCTTGATGTCGGGCTCGGGATAACCGGGCCAATACCCGCCAACCGCCAGGTTGGCGAGGATATACATCGGTTGGGTCATATCCGGAGTCGTCGGAAGAGACGATGTCTTCTCGCCGTCGATGTAATAGTCGATCCGGTCAGGCAGCCATAGCGCTCCGTATCGGTGGAACTCGTCGCCCGAGCCTGGGATGCTAACCGTGCGGGTAATCGCCTTGGGTGCGTGGTTCGAATGCGTGCTCTGGAAAGCAGTTGTCGGCTTGTCGCCATGGGCCTCGAGTATGTCGATTTCCGGCGGCCATCCTCCATCCTTTGGGAGGAGCCAGAACTCCGGCCAAAGCCCTTTACCCATGCTCCAGCGCGCGCGCATTTCGAAATAGCCATATTTCTGGCTGAAACCGTCGCGGGTCGAGATCAGTCCCGAAACCCAGGACAGTTTTTTCAGCCCGGCGTCCTGGAAATCCTGTCGCTGTTTGCTGACATCTGCCTGTACTGCCGCGCGTTCGCCACCCGTCATGGGTCGGGCCGAGATCGTCAACACGCCATTCGCCACGCGGATCGGATCAATACCCAAGCCAAGATATTTCTTGTCGAAATAGACCTGAAGCTCGCCATTGCCCCACAATGTGCGCTTGACGACCTGCGGGTCGCGGAGGCTGCGCGGCGCGAACACGTTGATCCAGTTGGCTGTATCCAGCCCGTTGCCATAGAATTCTTCGGTGAACGAGGGAATCAGATCATAACCCGCCGGCGGCGCTGGCCGTTGGGATATGGCGGGATCCTGAGCGCCGATCTGTGCTGCGCCGATACCGACGGCACATGCCAGTACCGCCAAGCAGATGATCCAGATGCTGCGCATAGTCGCTTTCTCCGACGGAGCCGTGCCCTCTTGCTCGAGCCGGAAGTGCTTCCGGCCTCACCACGAAGGTTTCCGGTGCCGCCAACCGCCAGAATTAGCAATTCATATACCATCAAAATGCTGCGGTGCGAGAAAAACCTGGAAGGTGCGCTCATCCACTAGGAGATAATTAAGCCACCGCCGGTACTTGGATTCTCGGCTCCAACCAAGCGAGGGTACATGCGAGTTCTTCTGAGAGCAGCCTTACTTGCAGGCATCGTGACCAACACGTCCGGGTGCAAGGAAGAAGCGACAAGCGACGGACTGTCGGCATCCAGCGACGGACTTGTCGTTGTTGCCGCCGCGACGCCCGACGTCCATCCCGCTGTAGCAAGCGAGGCCGATCCCGCTGTGGCAGGCCTCGCTGACGCGGTGCTGGCGCCTGCGACAGATGTGGAAAATCAGAAAAATTCGGATAGCGCCAAGGTCGCGATTTCGAACAAGAACAGCTATCCGGATCAGGCAACCGTCTCTATCCGACCGGCCAGCTTTTCGCAGAACGCCAAGGAAGTTTATGTCCAAGTGGCGCTCGATCACGCGACACCCAACACGATTGTCATGCATGTCACTGCCACCAATGGGACGTTGAACAGCACCTATTTCACGCCGGTCGACCAAGTCGTGTATTTCTACCCGGACGACGTGCTGGTGAAGACGGTTCGCGTTCCGATCCTCAAATACAAGGCTGGCGGCACGTTCAAGGCGAACATTTCCTATGCAGGGGGCGTCAAGGCTACCGGCCTCTCATCGGTGAACGTTACTGCGGTCGATAATGCGCCGGCGACGGTCCCGGCTCCCGCAGGCCGGGCGCCTATCGTCTATTCACCGATCGGCACGCTCCAGTACAAGATGGATACGAGCAACCTGAAATGGTCGGCGGCTGGGGGTGCGGGCGTGTGGCGGAGCACCTTCACCCATGGACGGGGCCTCAATCCCGGGCTCGAGACAGGCCTTTACATGGACGAGACGGCATACCCGTCGGCTGAGAAGGCAATCCAGGTCAAGGACGGCGCGCTCGTCCTTCATACGCAAAAGCTGGCGTCGCCCGTCAATTATGCCGGTGGCAACGGTGGCTATGCAGCGGGAACTTATTCCTATGGCGCGGCGGTGCTCAACGGGCTGAGGATGCCCGAAACACAGATCACGCGCGGGACTTATGAATGGTCGGCAAAAATGCCCGACCGCGCTGGCACCTGGCCTTGCCTTTGGCTGGGCGGGGTAATCGGCTGGCCGCCCGAGATCGATGTGTTCGAAGGGATGAGCTACGTCTCCGGCTGGAATACCTCGACCACGATCTGGAGCTCAATCCATGGCGGGCCGGTCGGCAAGCAGACCTTTGCGCCGGGCCAGAAGCAAACCTCTGCGCTCTACGGCGTCCAGAGCACCACCAGTACCTTCAATACCTATGCCGTGACGCTTCAGAAGAGATACATCACCTTCTTCGTCAACGGCAAAGAGACGTGGCAGGTGGTCAACATGTTCGACGGGTTGGGCGCTTTCTACCCGCTGATGTCAGTGGGCGTGACGGCCAACAACAGCAATGCCTACAATACAGGCAGCGGCGATATGGCGATCCGCGCATTCAAGGTCTACGCGAAGAGCGGGGATGACTGACACTGGCCCCCCGCCGCGTGGCAGGCCGTGGTCAGCCCAGCGCGGCAATCCGCGCTTCAAGCCGAGCCTCTTCGTGGAGGTCGCCGCGCGCGCGGTGGAATCGCGCGAGTTCCGACAAGGCTTCGGCGACGCTAGCGGTGGTCGGACGGAGGCGCGCCAACAGCTTGGCTGGATTGCGGAGCAGGCGCACGAGTCGTTTGGGAAGGCTGTAACGCGTGACCTCCGGCATCCGCGCGTCGCGAATGGCGCGAGCGAGTTCCGGAGACGAGGAATCGGCAGCGTTCAGATAGGCTTCCGCCCAATCGAGATAGCGCAGTCGGGCTGGGTTCAGATGTGCTGCGGCATAGTCGCCCTCTTTCGCCGCGACATGACAGTGCGACCCCATATGCATCCGATAGGCTGAACGACACGACCGCGCGATATAAGCGTCGTGGCGCAACAGCAGCTCGGTCAGCAGCGAAGTGTCCTCATAGATGCCGGCAAATGCCAGATCGAAACCACCCACGTCGAGCATCGCCTGCCGGCGCACCATCGTGCCGCAATTGGCTGGGTGAAGCCCCTCGTCGGCGATAAGTGCCGCAAGAAAGCGCGCGCCTTCGACCCTGGAATCCGCCCATTCGCGGTAGGCCTGCATCTTGTCGGGCTCGTCTTCGATCGCCGGGTCCCAGTTCCAGAACAGAGTCGCGGAACAGGACAGGCCAATGTTCGGATCGCGGTCGAGCGGCTCAGCCATCTGGCTGAGCGCCGCGGGGAAAAGAATGTCGTCCGAATCAAGATAGATCACATAGTCGCCACGCGCCTGGCGCAACCCCAGGTTGCGGGTGATTGCCATGCCCAGGTTCACATGGTCTGGGTGCTCGAAATAGCGGATGCGCGGATCGGCCTCGGCGGCCGCCCTCGCATATCCCGTGCTCGCGTCGCTCGACCCGTCATCGACGAGGATCAATTCCCAGTCGCCGCGGTCCTGCATCATCACGCTGGCGATGCTGTCGCGGATGAAGCGCTCCGCATTGAGGAAGATCATGACGACCGATATTCTGGGCGTCATTTCGCGGCGACACCGTCGAGTTTGGTCACGCCCCCGCCATCGAGCATGAAGGCGTCGTCCGCTCCAGCGACCGCGGCACGGTGCGTGACGATGAGGATGGTGGATCGTGGCAGCGCCGCCCGCACTGCCGCGATGATCTGCGCCTCCAGCGCCACGTCGACGGCGTTTGTCGCTTCGTCGAGGATCAGAAGTTCGGGTCGCCGCACGATCGCGCGTGCCAAGCCGATGCGCTGGCGCTGCCCGCCCGACAGACGCAAGCCCCGGTCCCCCACTGATGTGTGCACTCGGTCAGGCAGCGAATCCACGAAGTCGGCGATGTGCGACACCTCCATCGCCCAACGCACGTCCGCCTCGCTGATCGACGTATCGAAGAAGCGGATATTCTCGAGAATCGTGCCTTCCTGCAGGTCGAGATCCTGGCCGCTGAACCCCAGCCGCGAGAGCCAACTCGCACGACTGAACCCTGACAGGGGTGCACCATCGACCAGGATTTGTCCCTGATGCGGTTCGTACAGGCGGGCCAACAGGTTGATCAGCGTCGTCTTTCCACCTCCGCTCGGCCCGATCAGCGTCACCAGCGCACCGGCCGGAATCGTCAGGCTGACGTCGCGCAGCACTGGGACGTCCTCCTCGTGGGCGAACCCGATGTTCCGCAGCTCGATGTCGCCCACCGTCGGGGCAAAGGTCCGCTCGCCGCTGACCGGCATCGGCAATTCGCTGCGCCTCATCGCACGATACACGATGCTGAGCGGGAGACGGCTGTTGAACAACGCCACCACGCGGTCCTCCGCGTCGGTAACGTGTGGCAACAAGCGCAGCAGCAGGGCGAAGACCATGATGATCACCGGTCCGGGGACCTTCAGTCCGATCGCCACCCAGACCAGCGTCACAAGCGCCGCGAGCTTGCCGATCTGGCGCAGCGCCGCAACGAGACCTTGCGCTTTTGCCACATCGACGTGCGCGTGAGCCACGGCCTCGGACGCTCCAGCATAGCGCGCGATGAAATTTTGTTCGGCGGCATGGAGGCGCACGGTGCGGAGCCCGGCAACCGTTGCCATGGTCTGCGCGAGCAGGCGTTCGTTGAGCTGCGAAACACGCCCGCCAAGTACCGACAGTCGCCGCGCCGCCAGTGACAGTATCGCGGAAAGCACCAACCCCAAAACCAATGCCGCCAGCCCCAGCGGCGGTGACAACACAAGCAGATAGCTGCCATAAACCAGCACCGCGCATCCGCCGCCGAGTATCGCAACCATGTGAAGCACAGCTTCGGTCAGGAAGGGCGTTTCATAATCCAGCGTGTCGAGCATCGCGCCGTGACCGCGCCGGCTCGCATGCTCATAGGTTGAGAGCAGATAGTTCTGATATACCCGGTTTCGGGCATAATGAGTTACCCGGTTCGCGATGACTTCGCTCAGAACGCGCACGGTCGACGAGAGAATGGCGGACAGGAGGACCATCCCGATGGCGATCGCCACAATGGCCATGGTATCCATCCCGGCGACGAAACCGAGGCCCGGCTCATCCTCGATCCACCCCTGCCCGGCTTGCCCATCGAGCAGCCGATAGACGGCGAACAGCCCAAGCGTCAGCCCACCGCCTTCCAGCAGGGAAAGCAGCACGCTGAGCACCGCGAGCAAGGTGAGCAGCTTCGCTTCGGGGCGTGCAAGGCGCAGCACGAACCTACCGAGCACACCCCACGACAGCAATTCATCGCTGTGCGCATTGCTCACAGGTGATCCTCCGGTCCCGGCGGCTCGGCCGGGAACCCGATCTTGGCGGCCAGGGAATCGAGATCGTCATAACCCGCGACATCGATCCGCGGCACTTTCCAGCGACTGCCCCACAACGGCGCTATCCCGCCCTGCGCGTCGAAGATGCGAGTGTAGCCTGCATGCTGGAGTACCTGCTCCACACGGATGTTCATTGCGCCGAACGGCGGCGCGACCGTAGTCACCGGCACACCCAACCTCTCCTCCAGGATGGCGCGTGAATGCTGCGCCTCGCGAAGGAGTTCGCGCACGGGTAGTTGGTCGGCAGCGCGGTGAAGATCCAGATGACTACCGAACGTAGCCCCTCGCCCCTGCAAATCGACGATCTGCTCCCAACTCATCAACGGGGCGGGCGAGCCATGGCCCGCATCCCAGTCCGCGGTCTGACCGACCTTGCCGGTTACCACGAAGACATGCGCGGAAAAGCCATTACGCTCCAGGATCGGCCAGGCGTGGTCGTAGAAATCGGAATAGGCGTCATCAAACGTGATGAGGATCGGCCGCCCACGCATCGAGCTGCTGCGGCGGTTCGCGTTTTCAAGTTCATCAGGATGAATCGACCGATAGCCCCGCCGCCGCAGATAGCGCAGCTGTTGCTCGAAATCATGTGGCGTCGACCGCCATTCCGACAGTGCATCGGGGCCCTCGTCGCTGATCCGATGATACATGAGCACCGGCACGCGAAAGGCGCGCTCTTGCTTGGCAATGCTTGTCCGCGTGTGGATCGCGCCGTTCCACACGACCATCGCCGCCACCCACGGCTCGAGGTCGGTGCCCAACGGCAGAATGCGATCTTCAACTGGCGGGGGCTTCGTGCCCGGATCAACACGGGCGTAGAGTTCGATGCGGTAAAGGTCGGTGACCACTGCATCGACCCGCGTCAGGGCTGGTTGCGCCTGGAATACCCGCGACATCGTGTCCGCGCCGAAGGGATCGTCCCAATCAAAGCCCGTATGGCTCGCATCGTCGCTTACTTCAAAGGCATGGGCGTGCAGGAAGACGCCGTCTGGCGCCAGCGCTTCGGCCACTTTTGATGCATAGGCTTCTAGTTGCGCCTCGTCGGTCATATAATAGAGGACCTCGGACGAGACGACCAAATCCCAGTTCTCGCCAATCGGCTGATTGAAGAAGTCGAGCACGGCATAGTCGACATTATTAAGCCCGGACGCGTTCAGCCGCGCCTCGGCGCGCTGCAGAGCTATGCTGGAGATATCCGTGGCGCGCAGTTGGCCAACCTTGGGGGCGAGCAGCTTGGTGAACATCCCCTCGGCACAGGCAAGCTCGATCGCGCGGCCGATCGGCCGGTCAGGGAGCATATCGACCGTGCGCTGGTATTTCAGTTGCTCGTAGGGGCTCTGATAGTTCCAGGGATCCTCCGCCCCGAAGAACGCGTCCCAGGTCTCGGTCGTCCCCTCTCCCGCTACCGGCTCGTCAGGCTGCACTTCCGCTTCTACCGGGACAATCATCGGCGTGCGAAGGAGCAGCCGCCGCGCGATTGAATAGCCCGTCATCGCGTAGTCGATCAGTGTTGCGACCGCGGGGAACCGCTTGTGCGCTCGCCATGCAAGACGCTGA
>Ga0247737_1001274_pt1 | contig 10796 bp, 9 predicted proteins | sample UWRJL028104C2_FD_180937 | JGI IMG/M metagenome (GOLD analysis project Ga0247737, IMG submission 180937) | Plant litter microbial communities from Arlington Agricultural Research Station in Wisconsin, United States - UWRJ-L028-104C-2 | ecosystem: Environmental > Terrestrial > Plant litter >...
TCGTTTTATGAAGCTTCTCATTCGGATCCCCAAAGAGAGAATGGAAACGTTAGCTACCATGCATCTAGTCTACATCGGTGTTATATCGATGATTTTAGCAAGTACAGTCCTGGCATCACCTGCTTTACCTTATAAACTTGCCATTCGTGTTGACCAAAGTCCCGTCAAAAGAGCCGACTTTGCTGGAGGCTGGCCTTTGGGAGCAAACACTTGCCCATCAGGAACAACGCAATGTAACAAGAACTTCGCCAGCCAAGTCAACCCAGCATGTTGTCCATCAGGAACAACATGCTTTGGACAAATGATTAATCCATATTGTTGCCCTACAAGTAAGAATCCTCCTTTATACGCCGAATTCTAGGCTAAGATCTGCCAACTTCAGATACCGATTGTGGAACTACGGCACACAATTTTCCCGTTTGCTCTGGTGCTGGAGAAGTAATGTATCGCTTGCGAGGCGAAGGCAGTAATGATTATTTTTGCTGCAAGGAGGGACAAATCGGCACCACTCCCATTGATGGATTCACAGGTATCTGTCGGGATAAGGATTCACCGCCTGCAGCGTCACTCCTCGCCACTGTAGTAAGTTGGTTATCATGATGGAACTCGGTTTAAATTAATGTTCTTCCAGGCTCCACAATACGGTGCAACATCTGTGGGTAGTAACCCAACTGCCACTAATGGTAATCTCTCACCATCAAATACAGGGAACAGTGGAGCGGCAAATACAGCAGATACCGGAAGTGAAATTGGCACAGCTGGGGCTGCAGGGGCAACCTCAACAAATGTTGTTAATAACAACAACAACGGCGGTGGCTCTTCTTCCTCCTCGTCGTCATCATCATCTAGTAACGCTTCCGCAGCTAGCTCAAGTTCTAGTCTTTCAGCTGGTGCCATAGCTGGTGTTTCTATTGCAGCAGCTGCAGTAATCGCATTGATTTTGACAGTCGGCTGGTTTTGCCGCTCCGGTCGTTTCCATGGTTTCCATTCCGGAGCTACACCGCATGCAGCTCCTATGGATAAGTACGATGACCCGAAACCAATGTACACGAGCTCCTTCGTTCCCACTAGCCCGACTGTAGTGGGACAGAACGAAGACGATGTGAGAGCAGCACGAGATTGGAAGAGCCCTGCTAGTCAGTACTCGGAACTTACGGAGTCAACTGTTCGAATGACTTCTCCGCCGCCTGTGGCATTAGTAGATAATCGAAGTGAATTGTCACCTTAAGTCGCGACTACTCGAGTTGGGATAGAGTTGGCATACTAGAGTTGTTCATCTTTTTTTTCTATACTAATCTTTCTATTTACCTTAAAGTACTCTTGATGTCAATAAGCAACAGTTAATAATGGTGAAAATGATAACTCGAACTACATCTCGCTTGTCTTTTTTTCCATTTCACCAGTTGCCTGCCTAACATGGGCTAATGTCATTATCATCATCATCTTCTTCGCAACTCTATCTTTCAAACCATTATCAGCCCGTTTCTAGCTCTATACCTCAACATGTCTTCAACGCTGTGACAATGTAAATGAACTGGGCTATGAACAATCTAGAAAGGAGAGTTCGTATTTGCTATTGAACATCGAATCGAATTCTAGGGAAAGCGTCAATAGGCAATTGATTTACGGGTGAATGTTTCATATAAACAACCAATATCATGATAAGCAGCTAGCCGGGTGATCGGATGACACATCACTGGAAGCGTGCGTGGGTCGTAGCTTTACAACCAGTTCTGCTTTATCATTACTTCTACACTCATCCCCAACGGCCAAAGTCAATAGAAGACATTACAAGCAATTATTACGGGTAGCGGTTGTATTAGAGAAATATCGAACATTAGTGAAAGTCGAGATCATCTTCCTTTTTATAAGATTGTTTACATGGTTAGCTGTCCTATCAGCCGCGGGCCGTCTACTCAAGAATGCATTGCACTCCTATATTCTAAATACTGCGCAAAGTATGCCCAAACACTTTTCCAACAACCCCCACTATAGTAAAGCTTATTGAGCTTCTCATTCAACCATAGTATACAACGACTTTTGACGCCACCGATATCCAAAACGCATCACAACGATAGGAATTGGTATTACAACCAAACACACACCCGCCAAGACAACAAATCCATATCCAAACCCTAGGGCATCAGTGAGAGCAGGGATCGCCAGAGGTAATAATGTCCCTCCTAGACAACGAGCCAGAAGCACCATGGTCATTGCAGAAGCAGAATAGAGCCCAAAGGCATCTACCAAATATGAAGCTAAAGGTACCCATATCATCATCATAACGAATCCAAGCGCAGATACTGCAAGGAAAAGAAAGTAAACAGGCCAGTGAACGTATGGTGTCCAGCCGTACAAAGCAATAATAAGTGGCATGACAATTGCTCCACCAATCATGAATGGTAAACGAAACTCAGGATGCGCAACACCGCCTCGAGACTTGCCCATATTGATATATAAGCTATCGAGAAACTTGTTGCAAATGATAATTCCGCCAGTTGCACCGAAACCTAGCGATATCAATTATTCAGATCCTGTAATAGGTATTTGCTACTTACTAAAGCTTAAGAAAGATGACCCTATCTCAGTTGGGGAGAAGCCATAGGTTTCTTTTAGAATACCTGGGAATGTTGTAGCTAAAATGTAGTAAAATGAGAACACAAGTCCTCCGTAGAAAGTAAATAATTGAAGGACAACCGAATCGATCATAACTGTGATTGGTCGGGTAATAGACGCTCGTAAGGCAGACCACCAACTCACTGTTGGATCGCCGCTGTCAACTTCCCACGCGCATCTAAAAGAATCATCTTGTAACTCTTTCCTTAAACGAGCTGCTCTTCGTTGCAAAATAGGAACTTTGTAGGTCTCGCGCAACAGGACAAAGAAACACACTTCACAGATCGTAGCGAGCAGTGCGCTTATCCAGAGAATTGTCCTCCATCCCAACGTTTCGGCGATAGCACCACTAATTGCAGGTCCAATAGCACCACCAAGCAAAGGGGCAAGCATAATTAAAGACATTGCCGATCCACGAGACTCTGAAGGGTACATATCTCCCACTATGGACGGGTTAAGAACATTTGAGGCGACTGCCAAACCAGTTAAGAAGCGCGAGAACACTAGTAGATTGGTGCTCTGGCTAGTAGCAGCTAGAACTAAGCCGAATATGAAAACAACGTTTACAGTATTGAAGACTGGGTAACGGCCATATATCTCGGACAGGGGTGCGATGAGAAGAGGCCCAGCGGCTTCTCCTAATTCCCACACCGTGACAAGTATAATACTAGCAGATTTGCTCTCTTTGCCTTCTAGATCAAAGACTATCTGTTCAGCAACTGGTACAATTCCGATACATGCAAATGTACTATATTTAGATCAGCTGTACTGCTGAAACAGGGTCTCTTAAGGTGGTGTTACACAGTGAAAGCCATGAAAGCCAGTAATAGAACTACGCCTTGCTTGTAAGCTCTTGACCAATCTAGCGGATTTTCTGCATCTCCAGCTGAATCAAAGTCAACAGTAGGCAGTTGTATAGTGCTCCTCGGCTCTGTTTGGGAATGAACACAGGCTAGGCCAAGTAAGGGTTCTGTTTCGTTCATGTTGAGCAGCCGCAATTTTTAGAAGAAGTAAGTACTTTTAACGTTTGTTCGGTACGAGGAGTGGTTCTTCGAAGATAGATGGATCAGTCACACAATTAAGCCCGAATCGCACGAAATTTCCTGGTGGTCCAAGAGTGGAGACAAAACTCTTGCCAAAGTCACGTGGCTTTTTACTTTACGGACCGAACCGATTTCACTATATATAGAGGATCAAGGCAATACAGTATCGCTGATAGAGTTATATGATTGTAGTGCCTTAGTCAAAATAAAGTCACAAAAGTCACATGTGCGTGTACTAGGTCCACATCTATGACATAAATTTATTCAAAAATGGTGGTTATATCAATATGCCAAGCATGCTTCCAATATTACAAAGGGTTACGTATTGCAATCAATATCGACAAAAAGGAATTCAATCCGAGTGAAGGCTTAAAATGATTTAGATAGATTTCAACCAAATCTCGATCACTCATTGTCTGCGTTGAGAATCACAGACTCCGCATCGAGGAGGACAATACTAAATCGACGTCAAACAAACAATACTAACTTTACAAAGAGCCATCTTCTTAAAGCAAACTTTGTTGAAAATTCTGCTTACATTACAGTGAAAAATAACTAAGCATTTTCTGAGCATTAGATTTCCAATCCTCACTGTGTCTCAATTTCAGCATGTCCGGGAAAACACCTTCATATGACAGTGGGGCAAGATTTCGCGATACCTGGGGTGAATCAAATTTTCACAATGTGACAGAAGATGACCGGCAAAATCGTGAGAAGAACGCAGACAAACTCAATGAATCTTATTACGATTTTATCACCGACCATTACCAGAGTGGCTGGGGAGACAAGTTCCATTTTTGTGGATATCAACCAGGAGAGTCATGGGAAGCTGCCCAGGCAAGACATGAGCACTATCTCGCTTTCATGACAGGTATTAAGCCTTGGATGAGAGTTTTAGATGTTGGATGCGGCATCGGTGGACCAGCACGAGAGATAGCAGTCTTCACTGGTGCTCAAATTGTCGGGGTTACTATCAACGAATTGCACGTACAAAGAGGCACCCAGTACAACAAGGAAGCCAGTCTCAGTGATCAGATCCAAATCGTCAAGGGAAACTTTCTCGATCTTCCGTTTCCAGATGAAAGTTTTGATGCAGCCTACGCTACTGAGGCTCTCTGCGGCGCTGGCAACATGACCAAAGCTTATAGTGAAGTCTTCCGTGTTTTAAAACCAGGTGCACTGCTTGGCAATCTAGACTGGGTACTTACACCACAGTATGATCATTCAAATGCAAAACATCGCAGAATCCGCTCCGAGATCGAGCGTGGGGGTTCTGTGCCATCGCTCAGCACTGCAGAAGCACACAAAGCGGAGCTCCGGGCAGTTGGCTTTGACATTCTCGTAGACCAAGACCGAGCCCTCGCCAAAGCAAATCCAGTTCCCTGGTGGTATGTATTCTCACACATAGTCTTTCGTTCGTATCCTTAATGAAGCCTAGGTTTGCGCTCGACGGTCGGCATGCGACCACCATAGGTGATAAGTGGGCTTCTTTCATGCTCAGCGAAAGAGCTTTCAATTTTGTCTGGTGGATTTTCAAATTGATGCATTTGTTGCGTCTAACACACTTGTCAAGAATGGAAGCCCTTGACACCGTTGCAATGTGTGTTTATTCGTGCAGAGATGGTGGTAAAGAGGGGATATTCAGCCCAATGCATTTATTCCTCTGCAAGAAACCAGAGAAGAACAAGGATACATAGGAAGTTGTGTAGCAAGATACAAGGTAAAGACTTATAAAGTTTTGGGAGCTTTATAGCATCTATGTGGAGCGGCTATTGCCTTTTTAGGTTGATTTAATCTTTGCTGATATTTTGTCAACGATCGAAATTCGAGTGTCAAATTACAACATATATGTCACGCCTGCAAGGAATAACATGTTTAAGAACAAATATATGAAATTATGATTGAACATCAAAGTGACTTTGCCTTATACGTGGATCATCAAATATAACGGTGTTTCGCTAAGGCTGCTGCCGAGCGCTCTCTAGACGACATTCCACTAAGTATCAAAGTTTGACATTGTGCTTAGATGTCATGAGCACTTAATTGAGCTGAGTCTACTGTATCATACATCTCTATTGTCTATTTACATACTGGGCTTATACATCATCAGTTGGAGAAGAGCTATATTAAACACTTTCGGGATTGATTTGATCTGCCCCGAGGACAATGGACGTCATCCATCCGTACCCAGTCAGCCTGAACTATCAGCAGTGTTGACGATGCAAGACAAAATGTGATAAAGAAGATCTCTGTTCAGCTTGTAGCATCTCTGCACTTGTAGCACAGTACAAAGAGCTCGTCGGCCACGTGGTAGAAGTATGTTGTGGCTTCAGGGGCACCCACATCGCCAATAGTTAGCTATACCTGTTTCTCTCCCTACGGAGAGCTTCCTTCCCTAGACTTATCAGAATACATTAATCAAGCATTAATCAAATGCCTTCAAACCCGCAAAACCGCCTTGTTTCCAAATTTACCTTCTCCCATAAGCTATAAAGGTTTGAGCAGTTGATGGTCGGATGGTCCCAAATTTTCTTTAACCTTAGGGAAAGAGAAATGCTTCAGCGTTGACAATGATATATTATTACTCTTTAGGCGGCAAGGTTCAATTTCTTGGAACTACATGAATCCAATGTGTTAGAAGCTTCTGTTTCAGTAAAGTGAAGTAATAAGCAGGCTTTCAAGCCATAGTATCTAATTTCCACGTGAGAACAGTAGTAAGTGTCAGATTCTATACACTCGACTAATGTCACAATATGGAAAAACCTGTTCCAAGTATTGTTTGAGATATTTCAAGAACATAACTTCAGGAGTGCGCAGCGAAAGCCTTCTCCACTGCATCTGCCATCTCTTCCAGTGTCGTATATGTTGCACCTATATTCACTTGCCCCTCCACATCCTTCAACTGCAGGCCCATAGAGCCCTCATGGGCGCCTCGTGAAATCCACACGCTAGGGGGGAATCCAAATTTCGTAACTGGGACATGATCATGTGATAAACTCTGGGTTGTGTGTAGAATCTGCTCTTTCTCAAGACCGAAATCACTCTTGATATGTTCGGTCATATAGTCAAAATTGTTTTTATCTGGTTTATATGTGCCGATATCCTCTGCTAGATAGATGGCATCAAATTTCACGCCTTGAAGAGGTCCATCGAGTGTATCATTGAAGGAAGCTCGATCACAGTTGCTGAGTGGAACTAGTTTGTAAAATTTCTGTAGTCGGTTCAGGGCAGAAACAGTATCTGGGAAAGCATCCCACTTTCCGATTCCACCACCAAAATCAGTAGCTTCCTGTTCAGTAACTTCGACTTCTAGACGAGCAGCAATATAATGGAAAACTTTAGCAAGGATAAGAGGATAGTTCATGCTTGGGTTTTCAGCTTGATACTTTGATTCTCCGTCCCGAAAGGTTTTGAGGAAGATTGTCTTGGCGTTTTGAACGCTTTTATCCCAGAGAGCGCTGGTAGGAGGAAGTCTTCCAAGCAAGGGAGATAGTTGCTTAAAGATACCAGTTTCCCAGTCTATAAGTGTCGCGTACACGTCAAATGTCAAGACCTTGGACTTCGTGAGATCAAATGCCATGATGTCCCTCACAAGGAGAATAGCTGCAAATTATAAATGGTAAAGGGATATAGATGTCAAAACCCTTACTGGAGTACGAAGGCTAACAGTCAAGTTGAATTTTTTGAATTCGAAATTCCGTCTGTCAGTAGCGGAGGTTTTTTCTTTTATTAATAATAATAAAAGGAAACATTTGGAAACGCGGAAGATGTGTTCAATCATAAGCGAGAGGTTCCTGTTCTACGTCATCTCACGTGTTTAGTCAGTGAGTTGGTAGATTACTGTCAAGCGCCCTTCTTTGAACTTTCTCTTGATAGTTTTGTTAATGAATACTAAGTTGCCCTTCTTGTCTTGCATCTTCCAGGTCCTTTTTTTTAATTAAACAATAGTACACCAAATCCGCGAGCTTAGACTCAGGCTCACTATCATTGTGCGTGAAGAACAGAAAAAGATGACACAGTTAACGAGATTAGCCATTTGATTTGCTCTACAATAGTAGCAGTTATCAAAATTATCGTTATTAAGCAGCCAAAGCATCTTGGATTATGCTCAGCATCGCGATTACTTTCTCTTCTTCAAGCCGACGAGCAGTAATGGACAATCCAATGAGAGCGTTTTTGTGGTTTTCAGGGTTTCCATCTGGAAATATCAATTAGTTACTACCAAACCGAGCGCCGCCAGGAACAACTTACAGTAGTCCATCACCTCCTGATCCTTTTCGGAAATTGGTAGCCAGTCTTTTGGTACGATGTCCTTTTCAAGGTCAACTTTAGTGACAGGGAATACGCCAGCGGTGAGATCCAAAAGAGGAGCTAGAGTGCCCCAATGATACTGAAAAGAAGTAAGTTTAGATTGAGTAATCCCAAAAGTTGAGGAGGTAATCTTACTGGGTACCCTTTGTCATGTCTGATAGCGGGAAACGGGGTGCTTGGCATAATGAGGCCATCAATTGGACGTCCAGTGCTTGTCTTAGATTGAGTCGCTTGCCAGCGCTCTAACCAAGCAGTTTGGAGCAATGTACGTCGATTTTGAATTTGCCAAGTTTCAAAAACGGACATTGGTTTAGCATCCTTTGCACTATGGCCCAGCCAATTCTCAACCGTTGGTGGCAGTGGCTCGCCAGATGCATCGGTGTCTCGTCGAAATTCTTCACCTCCATCGGCAGACCACATCTTCTCAATAATTTCAGCAGACTCTGGATGTTCTGTAGGTAGATAATCAATCACTTCATGGCCAGCAGCGAGGAGTGCCGCTTTAGTGATTTCCATAGCACGTCTTAGTGGCGGAGTTGGGGTGACATTACCATCACCCATTCCAAATCCAAAGCACAGCTTTTTGGGAAGATCCTCTTCTTCCGTCCGCCATGGAATTGGAAGCGTTTGAGGGTCCAAAAGCCAAGGTTTCTGAGCAGCAACACTGGACATAAAGAGTCGAATATCTGCAGGTGATCGACACATCGGACCGGCAGAGGATCGTACTGCTTCCTGGCCCATGTATGTATTTGCTGCACGCTGGTAACTAACACGTCCATGCGAGGGCCGCAGTCCATAGAGACCAGTAAAAGAACAAGGATGTCGAATACTGCCACCAATATCTGTACCAACACCTATAAAACTTCCACGAAAACTCACCAAAGCTGATTCCCCACCAGAAGAACCACCACTGGTCAGATTACGATTTCTAGGATTAAGGGTTCGCCCAAATACATTATTGACGGATTCTCCCATCATGAGCGTGGCTGGTACATTGGTTTTGATGAAAGGAATAGCTCCAGCTGCGCAAAGTAAAGTGACAATGGTCGAGTCTTCCGACGCTGGCTTATCTGTCCATGAGATGTAACCGACACTGGTGTCTAGTCCTTTGATGTTGAACTGATCCTTGAAGCTTATTGGAAGGCCATGCAGCGGACCAATCGTTTTCTTTTCTTTCAAGAAATGCTCATCCAATATTTTGGCCTGAGCGATTGCATCGTCAAAGAATATTTCTGTCGCACAATTAACAAGTTGTTGTGCAACCGAGGCTCTTTTACAGACAGCAGTCATTACTTCCTCCGCTGTCCACTCTCCTGTAGCAATTCTCTTAACAACTTCAGAAGCTGTTGACTCCGTGATTGCAAGTTCACTAGATGTGAAGAATCCCGAGTTCACAGGCCAATCTTGCACATCAGGAGTATCCTCTGATGGCATCAATTCTGAAGGTATCTTCCATGACTCTGGTATTTTGCTTGCACGCTGGGCACGCTTTGCCTGCGCGATTACAGTCCATGGGGCCATTATTCAAATAACGTGGAGGTTCAATTCCAGTCGAGTCAAGAATAATAGGAGCTTCTGTCTTTTTGTTAATCAAAGGAAGCGTACGGACGCGGCGAAACGGAAGTAGTAAAGGCTAATTGGTGGCGGGCAACCTTATGGGCCCAATAGACGGATTCGATTGGAGAGTGGGATGGGTATGATCGCCCCTTTTGTCTGAAGTTCGATTATTAATAAACGCATGCGCCCGTGCCCTTGCCAAGAATCTACAATCTAGTGTAAGTACTATAATATCCTTTTTCTTATCTATTATATCGGAATGCCTTTTCCGAAGAGTCCTGTTATTTTAAGTATTAGCCCAATTAAATGCAACTATTGGTAGACATCGGAATTCAGCTAGCCGTTATCTTGCCCGGTCTTTAATGGTTGTTGTTTGTTAACCCTGGTGATTAGATCACATAAAGGCCATCATGGAAGCTGATAAGCTGATGTTTGAGCTTTTCGCTGTTTTGTGGCTCGTTCCGTAGTAGCCACTTCACTGAGTGCTTATTCACCTTCATAGAACATTGAGCGCTATTATCAAATATGTCTTCCACCGTTGAGAAGCCACCATTACCCCAGGGCGTTGCCTACGGGGTTGTAATAGGTGTGCTCATCTATATATGAAGGCCAAAGAAGGGATCTTTGCTTACATAACATTTAGGCTTTGGTATCGTATTCGCATTAATGATGAATGCCATCACATGGATTGGCAGAAGATATCTACATGAGTCTACGGTATGATGAACTCGATATGCTTCTTTGAATTCTGATGAATCTTATATTAAGACATTTCCAGGATACGCAAATGCTTATGACAGCAAAAAAGAGTGTCAAGACTGGATTGGTAGCGTCGGCTGTTGTATCTTCCTGTGAGTACTTCCGTTGACATACATCGTTAATAAGGCGCTAGACTGATCTATCTTAGGGTGCTATGCTGCAACTATTTTGAATTCAGTTCGGTTAACATACGTATTCGGTTTTGCTGGCCTCTGGTGGTTCGTTTCAGGAGCAACATGCCAGATTGTGTGTTACGCCATCATGGCAATAGAACTCAAGCGTAGAGCTCCACGAGCCGTCAGTTCCCTTGTTTCACCACCGTAAAGATTTTCTACTAATTTATACATAGAACACAATCCTTGAAGCAATTCGGATCCGCTTTGGAAGAAATGCTCACCTAATATTCTTCTTCTATGGTGTTTCGGTCCAAATACTAATTACCGCTGCTCTGCTGTTAGGAGGCTCTGCAGCACTGACTGCGACAACTGGAGCGTCTACAATTGCAATGAA
>Ga0247737_1001277_pt1 | contig 10783 bp, 13 predicted proteins | sample UWRJL028104C2_FD_180937 | JGI IMG/M metagenome (GOLD analysis project Ga0247737, IMG submission 180937) | Plant litter microbial communities from Arlington Agricultural Research Station in Wisconsin, United States - UWRJ-L028-104C-2 | ecosystem: Environmental > Terrestrial > Plant litter >...
ACGCATGGTCTGCTCGCCGCGCAGCTCGGCGGAGACGTGACGCAGGGCGCGGCCTTTCTCGACGGGGTCGAGGAAGGCCGGAAGTGCGACCTCGCCGCCTCGCTGTTCGGTATCCGCGCGGCGAAGCTGCTCGGCGAGCGCGGCGACGAGGATGCGGCGAGCTTCGCCAGTGGGCTGCTGATCGGCAGCGACGTCGCGGCGCGACTGGAGGCACCGGGACACGACGTGATCCACGTCCTAGCGGATCCGGCGCTCGGCGGACTTTATGCCGCCGCGATCGAAGCGTATGGGCGCATCGCAAGCGTCATCGACAGCGCTGCCGCGTTCGGTGCGGGAATCATTGCCATCGGAGCAAGAGCCGGAAAATGAACCATATCGCTGCCTTTGATACCGCCTTTGCGCGCTGCCCGCTGATCGCGATCCTGCGCGGTGTGACACCTGACGAGGTCGAGGATGTCGGCGAGGCGCTGGTCGGGGCCGGCTTCACCCTGATCGAAGTCCCGATGAACTCGCCGGATCCGCTCGAGAGCGTGTCGCGGCTCGCACTGCGCTTTGCGGGTCGGGCCGTAATCGGCGCCGGCACGGTGCTGCACGAGGATCAGGTCGCCGCCGTCGCAGCAGCGGGCGGCACGATGATCATTTCGCCCAACGCCAATCTCCGTGTGATCTCGGCGAGTGCGGCGGCGGGGCTGGTTTCGCTGCCCGGCATCGCCACGCCGAGCGAGGCCTTTGCCGCGATCGAGGCGGGGGCGACCGCGCTGAAACTCTTCCCCGCCGAAGCGGCCAGCCCCGCAGTGGTGAAGGCAATGCGGGCAGTGCTGCCGAAAGAAACGCGGCTGCTCCCGGTCGGTGGCATCGCGCCCGGTACGATGGCGCCATGGGCCGCCGCGGGTGCCGCCGGCTTCGGGCTCGGTTCGGCATTGTACAAGCCCGGCATGAGCGCCGCCGAGGTCGGCACCAACGCGCGCGCCTTTATCGAGGCGCAGTCCGGATAAGGGCTGCCGTCCGGCCTGGCCGAACGGCAGATGAGATTACTTGGCCCGCGCGGCTTCTTCGATCAGGCTCGCGACTTCGGTCGGGTGGGAAACCATCACGACATGCGACGCCTTCGGCACGACCACGACGCGGCGCGCATGGGCGCGATCGGCCATGAAGGCGTGTGCCGCGGCCGGGATGTTCAGATCGGCCGAGCCGTAGATCGACCAGGCGGGAATGGTCTGCCAAGCGGCGGCCTTCGACGGCTCGCTCAGCGCGGCGAGGGTGACGGGGCGCTGCGTCGCGCCCATCAAGATCGCCTGGTCGTGCGGCACGTCGGCCGCGAACTGGGCCGGGAACTTGTCCTGGCTGATATACAGGTCCTGGTTGCCGTCAGCGATCGGCACCGGCGGCGCCAGCGTGCCGCCCAAGGTCGAACCCGGGAACTTGCCGCTGAGGCCGAGGCTGGTCTCGCCTGCCGCGGGCATGAACGCCGCGACATAGACGAGCGCCTTCACATTGGCATGGCCCGCAGCCGCCTCGCTGATCACCGTGCCGCCATAGGAATGGCCGACCAGCACGACGGGCCCGTTGATGCTGTTGAGGATCGCCGAGACCTCGGCGGCATCGCCGTGAACGCTGCGCAACTGGTTATCGGCCGCCGTAACGCGATAGCCGTCATGGAGGAGCTTCGCGATCACGCCATTCCAGCTTGATGAGTCGGCGAAGGCGCCGTGTACCAGTACGATGGTCGGCCTGGCTGCCGAGTCTGCGGACTGCGCCTGTACCGTCGTAGCGAAACCAAGAATGCCGAGGGTAAGCGCGGCCGAGAGTTTGAGGCGAGAGAACATCGGGAAGCCTTTCAGTGAGATGCATCGCTGCGTGCCCTTATCTCGGCGACCGGCAGCCTCCTGAACAGTCAACCATTCGTATGATGGGCCCCCACCCCAAAGCTGCCTTGCCGCTCCGACGGGGCCGCACTATTCGTCCGATATGGCGCAAACCGCGATCATCCATATCGTCGACGACGACGAATCGCTTCGGAGCGCGCTGGAGAGCCTGTTCCGATCGGTCGGGCTCAGCGCACAGGGCCATGGCTCGGTCGCGGCGTTCCTCGATACGCCGCGCGACGATGTGCCTGGCTGCCTGGTGCTCGACGTGCGGCTGCCCGGAATCAGCGGACTCGATTTCCAGGATCGGCTCGACGAGCTCGGCATCGGCCTGCCGGTGGTGCTGATGAGCGGGCATGGCGACATCCCGATGTCCGTGCGCGCAATGAAGGCCGGGGCGATCGACTTCCTGGTCAAGCCGTTCCGCGACCAGGACCTGCTCGACGCGGTCGCCACCGCGATCGAGCGCGACCGCGATCGCCGGGCAACGCAGAGCGACGATGCCGGGCTGAAGACCCTCCACGCCACGCTGTCGCCGCGCGAGCGCGAAGTGATGGCGCTGGTCACTGCCGGGCGGATGAACAAGCAGGTCGCCTATGAGCTTGGCCTGAGCGAGGTCACGGTAAAGATCCACCGCGGCGCGGCGATGCGCAAGATGGGCGCCCGCACCCTGCCCGACCTGGTGCGCATGGCGGAAAAGCTGAGCGTGAAAGCTCCGTAGAACCCCGTAATACGATCGGGTTATGGCGCACGTGAGGGCGTTCTGGCACTTCGGCCCCAGGGGCAGCGTTCTTCAGGCCTCCCATGTGGAAGGAATGTAGCGCGTGCCCGCCAAGCCCCTGATCGCCATCGTAGAGGATGACGACTCGCTGCGGCCGGCGCTGATCGGGCTGATGCGGTCGCTGGGTTATGACGGCGCAGGCTTCGTTTCGGCCGAGGATTTCCTTGCGGCGGACGCGCTGGGAACGGCCGATTGCCTCGTCACCGATCTGCAGCTTCCCGGGATCAGCGGGCTCGACCTTGCCGCGCGGCTGGGCGGGGAGCGGGAACGTCCGCTGCCGGTGATCCTGGTTACGGCCCGCACAGAGAAGTCGATCGACGAACGGGGCGAAGCAGCGGGGCTGTTCTGCCTGCTCCGCAAACCGTTCGAGGCTGACGACCTGATATCCTGCATCCGCCGCGCGCTGGACTCCTGAGCGCGCTTTGCCGACAAGGCGTCGGTGGCGCCCCAAACCGACATCCTCGATCTGATCCATGAAAGCGTCGTGACGCGCGATGCGGGCGGGCGCGTGCTCTCCTGGAACGCGGTGTCCGAGGAGCTGTACGGCTGGCCCCGCCTCGACGCGCTGGGCCGCAATTTGCACGATCTACTGAAGTCGCGCCACGATGCGCCGGTCGAGGAACTCGAGGCACGGCTGCTGGCCGAGGGGCGCTGGGAAGGCGAGATCGTCCGCACCACTGCCTCGGGCCAGGAGCGGGTACTCGACGTGCGCTGGAGCGCCGAGCGCGATGTCGATGGCGCGCTGGTGCGGATCATCGAAACGGCGCGCGACATCACCCGGCGCAAGGCTGCGGAGGATGCGCTGCGGATCAGCGAATATCGCTATCGCAACATGTTCCAGGCGATGGCGGTCGCTTTCTGGGAGGTCGACTTCACCGGCGTCGGCGCGATGCTGATCCCGCTGCGCGACCAGGGCGTGACCGATCTGGGCGCCTATCTGCACGCCCATCGCGATTTCGTGCGGGCAACGATGGAGCAGGCGATCGTCGCCGACGTCAACGCCAAGGCGCTTGAGCTGTTCGGCGCCACCGACGCGGCCGGCATGATCGGCCAGAATACGGCGCGTTTCTGGCCGCGCGACAGCGAGCCCGCCTATATCGACGCGCTGGTCGCGACGATGACGCGCGAGCCGCACCTCGTCACCGAGACCCAGCTTCTGCGCCTCGACGGCTCGCCGATCGAGGTGCTGTTCACCGTGTCGCTGTCGCAGGAGAATCGGCGGCGCGGTGTGCTGCTGATCGGCGTGGTCGACATCTCCGCGCGCAAACAGGCTGAAGGGGCGCTGCAGCGGCTCCAGGCGGAATTCGCGCACGCCGCGCGTGTCTCGATGCTCGGCGAACTGACCGCCTCGATCGCGCATGAGGTCAACCAGCCGCTCGCCGCAATCACCACCAGCGGCGAGGCGAGCCTGCGCTGGCTGGCCAATGACGAGCCAGACCTGGACGAAGTGCGCGGGCTCGCGGGGCGGATGGTGGCCGATGCGCGGCGCGCGGCATCGATCATTGCGCGGGTGCGAGCGATGGCGGAACGGCGCGAACCCGAGCGGATCGCGCTGTCGCTCAATATGCTGGTCGAGGATGTCCGCACTTTCCTGGCGCATGAGCTGCGCGCGCAGGACGTGGGCATCGAGCTGAACCTGCAGCCCGACCTCGCCATGGTCTCGGGCGACCGCACCCAGTTGCAGCAGGTGATCGTCAACCTCGCGGTCAATGCGGTGCAGGCCATGGCCGAGGCGGGCGTGCCGGATCGCACCTTGCGCTTCACCACCGGCGCGTTGCCCGATGGACGCCTGACCCTGGCAGTCGAGGACAATGGCCCCGGCCTGCCGCCCGAGCCGGGGCGGCTGTTCGACAGCTTCTTCACCACCAAGGCGAGCGGCATGGGCATGGGCCTGCCGATCTGCCGCACCATCGTCGAGGCGCATGGCGGAGAGATTGCCGGAGAGACTATCGCCGGCGGTGCGCGGTTCGTCGTGACCCTGCCGGCGACGAGCTGAAGGCCGCCGAAACCTCCAACATGTCGCCGTTTTTCCGGCCTGTTTTTTTCTTCCGCTGTTATGTTGGATTTCGGCCCATTTTTTCGCGAACCGGATCAGTGCCTTGCGCGGCGTTACCGCTGTTATGAACCGGGAGCCCATAACAGCGGAAAAAACGCGACGAAGCAGCGGTATTTACCGCTGTTAGGAGGCGAGATTCCTTCCAACATTCCAGTCATGTCAAAGAGCCGCCCGGGCCGACCGACGATGGTCCAGGCGGCGCGACGCTGCCCCAAGCGGCCCGCCGTTTGAATCGACCGCTACTCCATGCATGTCAGCAGCCGGTCGACCGTGGTGGTCGCAAAGGCCGCGAAATTGTCGGCCACGCCGTACGGGATCATCAGTTCGCGCCCCGCGATCATGGCGCCGCAGCTATAGACGACGTTCGGGACATAGCCGTCGCGCTCGTCCGGGCTGGGGGTAAGGATCGGTTGGGGCGTGCGCGCCAGCAGCTTCGAGGGATCGGCCTTGTCGAGCAGGCAGGCGCCGATGCAATAATTGCGCACCGTGCCGACGCCGTGAGTCAGCACCAGCCAGCCCTCGTCGATCTCGATCGGCGAGCCGCAATTGCCCATCTGGACGAATTCCCACGGGTAGCGCGGCGAAACCACCTTCCCGCCGCCTTCCCAGTGGAGGATGTCGTCGGAGCTGTGCAGCCAGATGCTCTCGCTGTCCTGCCGGCCGAGCATTACATAGCGCCCGTCAACCCGGCGCGGGAACAGCGCCATGCCCTTGGCGCCCGCCGCGTCGCCGGTGAGCGCGCACATGCGGAAGCTGCGGAAATCGGTGCCCGAGAGCAGCTCAGGCCGCGCCGATGCGCCGCTGAACGCGGTATAGGTGCCGTAATACGTGACGCTGCCATCATCATCGGTGAAGCGCACGAGGCGGAGATCCTCGATGCCCTGGCGCTGGCTGGGCAGCATGGGGAAGAGCACGGTTTCCGATATCTCGCGGCTCCCGCCGCAGTTCAGCGTCACGGCGGCGATCGCATCGTCCACGGCTTCGTCGATGGTCGGCGGCACCGCGGCCGGGCTCGCGCGGTCAACCGTGACGGCGCCCCCGGGCATCCAGATGCCCGTGCGGAAGGTGACCGAGGAGACATGCCCCTCGCCGATGCCGCGCAGCGACAGGATGAACCGGACGGCGCCCTCCGGCACGCCGGACTGATCGGGCGCCGCAACCGCGCTGGGGTTGAACAACGCGGCGGCCTCGAACGAGAATTCCTCGCTGAAATAGGCGCCGATCAGGCGGCGTTGCGGATCGTTGGCCGCGACCTGCCCTGGCAGGCGCTTCGCGACCTCGCCGTAACGGTGACGCAGCATGTCATCCACGTTGCGGTGCCGTTCGTCGAGCGAATGGGTGAGCAGCTCGAGTTCGCTTTCCAGCGCGGCCTCGTCGAGCGTCAGGATACGATCGACGATCGCCTGGGCGCGCGGATGGCCCTCGATCCGGAACCGCCCCGGATATTCCAGCTCGAACGGCCGGACGACGGTGCGCGACGGATCAGGGCGCAGAATCAGGTCGTGATGGTCGAGGATGGGCTTGGCCTGAAGCATCTGGGTTCCTTGCGTGAGTCGGGGCAGGAATCTGGGCGGGACTCGGGCGCCTGAACGAGTGCGACGGGCGGAGGGTCCATCATGACCGGATCGGACGGGAGATCATCGCCGGGCGACCATCGGCGGCGGCGCGCCGAGCACCGCGCCGCGATAGGTCTCGACCACCTGACTGAACGGCGTGCCGTCGGGCAGGCGCAGCACGGCGCGATGTTCGAGCACGCGGGGCGGGACGACGAGATTGCGGCCGACGCCTCCAGGCAGTGGGTGTCGGGCCATGTCCCAGCCATCGGGCAGCGGCGACCAGAGCAGGGTCGCGCTGATGGTCTGGCGGCGGAAATGGAGCGCCTGCACCGCGCGGCCGAACGCAGTGTCGCTGGTGTCCAGCACCGTGTTCATCGCCGGGGTGAGGCGCGACGGGACGTACCAGTTGTCGGCCTCGGACAGGATATTGTCGCCGCAACGCAGCCTGACGCGGCGATAGCGGATCGGCTCCTCCGTCCCGACCTGCAGGGTCGCGCGGACCTCCGCCGTCGCCGGCTTGTCCTGACCGGTGACGCGCTCGGCGACGATCTTGCTGCCGGCCGGCGCGAGCGCGCGGCGCGCGCACCAGCCGTCCAGCGTCAGCGTCGCGCTGTCATGGCTGAGCAGGTCGGCGTTGAGCGTCTGCAACAGCGCCAGCGCCCCGGCGCGCGCGAGCGGGGTGTCGGGCCACACCGGTTGAGTTTCCCGGGCGAGGCCGGGCGACGCCAGGGAGAGTGCGGCGATGGCCAGCAGGGTAAAGGGACGGATCACGCGCCTTCATAGCGCGCCGACCCCGGCCCACGCCATCGCCGCGACCGTCAGGCGGCCGCGTTTTTGCGCCTGGTATCCCAGCCCTTGCGTGCCGCCGCCGAGCGCTGCTCGGCCGAGCCGGACTTGTGTGCCCGGCCACCGCGCGACGAGGACACATGGGTGTCCGGCTTGCCCCGGCCCGAGCCGGACTTGTTGCCGCCGCCCGATTCCTTGTTCACCGTGGCCCAGGCGCGGCTTTCGGCCTCGTCCTTCGGCACGCCGCGATCCTCATAGCCCTGTTCGATATGCCGGGCCTTGCGTTTCTGCTTGTCGGTATAAGCGCTCTTGTCTCCACGAGGCATGATCTTCTCCTGGTGAAATGGACCGGTGCAACAACGCGGTGCGCCGGATCGATATCCATCGCACGAGCCGAAAGCGGCGGCGGGGCGTTGAAGACGGGAAGGTCTATGAAAGGCCCCCCTGTGACCAGGCTCCGTCAGCGGACAATGTCAATCAAGTGAGGCCCCACATCGCGGCACGATTGCGGGCAAGGTCCTTCATGAAATCGTCCAACGCAGCCAGGCGGCGCTCTATGTCCGATGCCGGAACACCATTCCATACGGCGTGATCATAGGTCTCGCGAACGGACTTCAGATCGTCACCCGCCTGAAAGCGCTCGGACATGTAGAGCGTTTCAAGCAACTCCGTAGGCCGCTCGCGCTCGCCTGATTTCACCAAAGCGTATTTGATGAGGTACTCGGACATGATGCCGTCGTTGGATGTGCTGACCATCGTCGTCCCCTTCCCTGTGAAATATGGGTAGCTGGGACAGTCAGTCCAGACCAGTGGCGGCTTTCGGGGCAGCGATTGCCGGCGAACGGCGTGCAAGGGCGCGGTGCGGCCGTACGGCGGATCCTGCCGTCGAGCGCGGGCGTACAGTCGTGGCGGCGGATGGCGTTGCCGGCGGATTATCTGTTTCGGCGGAGCGTCGCCGCGAGGACCTTAGTCATAGACTTGTAAACAACGAATGGCCGAAAGTGGTGGGGAAGCGTTCATTGCTCGCGATCACGATCTATTGCGATCTTAAGGACACGCGCCATGATGATCACCCCATTCAACGCGCCGATAATCATAATGCCGAAGTAGGCGAAACCCGCATTAGGACCGTCAAACGGCTCGCCCCAGATCCACACTCCGATCAATGCAAGCAGCCCGAGTCACACGGGGAGCCAGCGAATCGGCACAAGCAGCGTCACCGCGCCCGGTAGGACTACGGACACCAAAAGGAATACGATTATTAGCGACGATCCACTCATATCGCGGGGTTACATCTATCGTGTGCAGAATTGGCTATCGACGAGTGAGGACTATGTCTGCTTCCGGGGGCGTTAGTGGCGGTCAGGTTGGAACAGGCTCGCCGTTGATGTCGAGTTCGTAATCGCTGCCTTCCACCCAGAAGCGGATCATCCCCGCGTGGTATTCAGCCACCGAGGTGTCCTCCCGATCGGCTGGCGGATCGTAGTGAATGGCGAACCTAGCGCCGGCGGGAATAGGCTCAACAGCGCCCCACGGCTCGACCATCAACTCGATGGCTTGATCCGTTTCGTTCGAGAAGCGCACCGTGACCATCGTCGCAGTCTAGCGCAACGTGGAGCGTCCGCTAGTGGGGCAGGGCGTTAGCGGTCATGCGCATTGATGGGTGCACGATCGCGCCCAGAAAGACTCGTCTAACCAAGCACCATAGCGTTGATCGGGGCATCGAGCCCAGCTCAACGCTGCCCCACCCCTAACCCCTCCCCTGAAGGGGAAGGGCTTAATTTGAGACCTGAGCGCTCGATCGACATCCGCTCTAGGCCGTAGACTCATAAGCGCGGAGCCATAGGCGCATTGAGGCAAGCTGGACCATTGCGAGGAAGTTTTCGGCGAGCTTGTCGTAGCGAGTGGCAATGCGCCGGAAGTGCTTGAGCTTGCTGAAGAAGCGTTCGATCAGATTGCGTTCGCGATATAGCCGCTTGCTGAAGCATGGCTTCCATTTACGGTTCGATTTGGCCGGGATGTTCGGCACTGCGCCCTGCGCCTCGATCAGGTTGCGGATGCCATCGGCATCATACGCTTTGTCGGCAAGAACGATGGCGCGCGGGTCGAGGCGGTCGAGCAAGCGATAGGCGGCAGGCCCATCATGTGCTTGCCCCGGTGTCAGGCTGAGCCGGATCGGGAGCCCTTGCGCATCGACGACGGCATGGATTTTGGTCGTGAGACCGCCGCGTGATCGACCGAGACAATGATCTCGATCCCCCTTTTTGCCGTCGCAGCCTGTTGGTGCGCCCGAATGGAAGTGCTGTCGATCATCTGTATGTCGCCGTCATGGGCAACGGTGATGGCGTCCATCATCCGGTCCCATACACCCGCCTTCCGCCATCGCACGAAGCGGTTGTAGCATGTGGTGCGCGGTCCGTAGCGCTCGGGCAGATCGCGCCATGGTGCACCGGATCGCAGCACCCAGAAGATGCCGTTCAGCACGCGGCGATCGTCAACGCGCGGCACGCCTCGCGGCTTGTTGGGCAACAGCGGCTCGACCACGCGCCACTCGAAGTCGGTGAGATCGTATCGGCTCATGCACACGCTGAATCAGTTGGCGGCCAAAAGTGCAAGCTGGTGCTGGGAGGGCGGGAGAAACCCCTCTGCTGCTCTCGCAGCCCCAGCTGATCCCCTCGCCAAGTCTTACCTCCCGGCCTGGCTAAGAGAACCCTCTGTTTAGCTCCGTCAGCTCCACCAACGCAAATTTATGAGTTCACGACCTAATACCAAGGTCGTATCCCGGCACACCCGCGCAGAATGTCGTCCGCGCCGCCGACCCGGCATCTTTCGGACATGGACGACGCCGCCGCGACCGTCCGCACCGCAACGGGAGATTGGACATGTCGAAGACCATCATGCTCATCCACGGCGCCTGGCTGAATTCGCGGGCGTGGGAAGGTTTCAAGGCGCGGTACGAAGCGCGCGGCTATACCGTGCTGACGCCCGACTGGCCCTATGACGACCGCTCGCCGGCCGAGCTGCGCGACAGCCCGCGCGAGGAGCTGAAGCATCTGGGGCAGCTGCAGATCATCGATCATTATGACGCGTTGATCCGCGGGCTTGCCGAAGAGCCGATCCTGATCGGCCATAGCTTCGGCGGGGTGATCGTCCAGCATCTGCTCGATCGCGGGCTGGGTGCGGTGGGCGTGGCGATCGATCCGGCGCCGACCCCCGGCGTGCCACTCGGGCCGCAGGCGATCTGGTCGGCATTGCCGGTGCTCGGCGACCTGTTCAGCTGGCGCAAGGCCAAGGTGATGTCGCGGAACTTCTTCAAGACGCGCTTCGCCCAGACCGCGCCGAAGGACAAGGCCGATGCGCTGTACGACCGCTATATCGTGCCGACCCCGGGCAAGGTCTATTGGGACGGCATCTTCCTGCGTGCCGGCAGAATCCGCTGGGACAATCCGGAACGCGCACCGTTGCTGCTGATCGGCGGGTCGGTCGACCTGATCGCCGATGCGAGCATGACCCGGGCGATCTATCGCAAGCAGAGCCTTGCGCCATCGAAGACCGAATTGCGCATCTTCGCGGGCCGGTCGCACTGGACCGGGGTCGATGCCGGCTGGGAAGAGGTGGCCGATTATGCGCTCGACTGGGCGCTGCTGAATGCGCGCTCGCCCAAGGTGGTGCCGATCACAGAGGCGCTGGCGGCCTGACCCGCGTCGGCACGCCCGGGCGGTCCGCCCCCGACCGTCCG
>Ga0247737_1001278_pt1 | contig 10782 bp, 9 predicted proteins | sample UWRJL028104C2_FD_180937 | JGI IMG/M metagenome (GOLD analysis project Ga0247737, IMG submission 180937) | Plant litter microbial communities from Arlington Agricultural Research Station in Wisconsin, United States - UWRJ-L028-104C-2 | ecosystem: Environmental > Terrestrial > Plant litter >...
TTTCCGCGAGGTCGCCTGACGGTGGAGATCGTCGAGAGCGGGCTGATCGAGGATCTGGGCATCGCGTCGACCCTGCTGGCCGCCTTGCGCAGGGCGGGCGTGCGGGTCGCCATCGACGATTTCGGGACTGGCTATTCGAGCCTGGCCTATCTCAAATCACTGCCGCTCGATTATCTCAAGATCGACAAGAAGATGACCCAGGATATCACTGGCACGACGCGTGACCGGGTGGTGGTGCGCGGCGTGATCGACATGGCACGGTCGCTCGGCCTCGTCGTCATTGCCGAAGGCGTGGAGACGCAGCATCAGCTCGATCTGCTCGCCAAGGAAGGGTGTCAGATTTACCAGGGCTTTCTACGCTCAGAGCCGATCCCGGTCGAAGCGCTCGTCGCGTTGATGCAGGCAGCCGCGTGAGGACGATCGCGGCCATCGTCGCCGTCACGCTGGCGATGCCCGCCGCGGCCGCATCGCGCACCGATGCGCGTGCCGCGATCATGGCCGTGATGCAGGATAGCGCGGCGGGATGGAACGCGGGCGATCTGGACCGGTTCATGGCGGTCTATGCCGACGACGCGACCTTCGTGGTCGGCGACGGCGTGATCCGGGGCAAGATCGCAATCGCCGCGCGCTATGCTCCCCGTTTCTCGTCGGACGCATCGGCGAAGCGCGGGGCGCTGACCTTCGAGGACGTGGCTTTCCGCCCGATCGACCCGACGCACGCGCTGCTCATTGCGCGCTACCGGCTGAAGATCGACGGCGCGGCTGATCAGACCGGCCCGACGTCGCTACTGTTCGAGAAGCAGCGGCAAGGCTGGAAGATCGTCGCAGATCACAGCAGTTGAGGTGAGGCAGCCGAGGCTGGCGTGGCGGCAGCGTTTCTGGCAGCCTTCGCTCATGGCGAGGACGGTACTTCTCTATGCGGTCGCGCTGGGGCTTGCGGTGGGGGCGCTGCAATGGCTCGACTATCGCCACGTCACGATGGCCTTCTCGACCGAACTTTATATCGCGTTCCTTGCGATCGGGTTCATTGCGCTGGGCATCTGGGCGGGCCGCCAGTTGACGCCCAGGCCGGTGCGATCGGCCTTTGTGCGCAACGACGCGGCGATCCGCGCGCTCGGTCTGACCGCCCGAGAGTGCGAGATTCTTGAACTGCTCGCGTCGGGCCAGTCCAACAAGGAGATGGCGCTGACGCTGGGCATCTCGCCGCATACGATCAAGACTCATATCGCTCGGCTTTACGAGAAGCTCGAGGTGCAGCGGCGTATCCCCGCGCTGGAGAAGGCGCGGTTCCTGGCGCTGATCCCGACGACCGATCGCCCGTGAGGGCGATTTGGCGAAAATCACCCGTTCGGGCGATAGGCCCGGACCCGCTTTTCGCCTCCTGTCGAGCGCTCAACAGCGGGAGTTTCGAATCGTGAGATATGCGCTCGTCTATGGAGCTTTGTCCGGCGTCGTAATCATGGTGATCATGATTACCGGGATCGTGCTGTCGCCGCATGGTGGCTTTTTCAGCTCGGCCTGGTTCGGCTATCTCGTCATGCTGGTCGCGCTGACCTTCGTCTTCGTCGGGGTGAAACGTTATCGCGACGTGGAGCGCGGCGGGGTGATCAAATTCTGGCCGGCGCTCGCGGTCGGTCTGTCGATCGCGGTGGTTGCCGGGATTGCCTATGCGCTGGTCTGGGAGGTCTATCTCGCCATGACCAATTATGTCTTCATGGACAATTATATCGCCGGTATCGCGCGGCACATGAAGGCGGAGGGGGCCTCGGTCCAGGCCGTAGCGGCGAAGATGGCCGAACTCGAGCCGTACCGCGTCTATTACCGCAATCCGCTGCTCCGCCTGCCGATGACCTTCATGGAGATGTTCCCCGTCGGTCTGCTCGTCGCGTTGGTGTCAGCAGGATTGCTGCGCAACCCCAGGGTACTGCCAGCCCCGCGCTGAAATCGCGATCAGCTTGCCCGGCGAAGCTCGGGAACAGCCGATCCGGTGGCAGGCAGGATCTGGAGCACGGTGCCCAGTGCGCGGGCCAGCGCCGACAGCAGCATGATCGACCGGCCATCGATATCGTGGCGGCTGCGCCAATACGCCCCGATCGCGGCCGTCGGCACCGGCATGCCGACCGGGAACATCGCCATGCTGCGGACGAAGGTGGACAGATAGAGATTGAGCGGCACGCGGGCGTCATGCTCGATATCGGGGATGACTATCGGGCGGTTGTGCAGGATGGCGAGGCCCGAGACGCAGCTGTCGATCGGGAATTGCTGACCGGTCCATAAAGGGCTGATCGCATCCTCGGCGATATAGGCGACCTCGTCGCCGATGCGACGGATGACGCAGACACCGTCGGCACCCGTGACGTGACGGGCGGTCTCTTGCACCACCTCGATCGCACCCTCGACCGATCTCGCGCCCTGCATCCTCGCGATGGTGTCGTGCAACGCATTCCAGCGTTGCAGATAGGCAATTTGCGCCATGAGTTCCCCCTGTTGGGGCATTATTGCAAGTTGTTGTAAAGGATCGGTAATCGATCGATCCGTATCGGAGATATCTCCATACTGGCGCGTTTGGCGGAACCCGGTCGGCGGCTTTTCCGTTCGGTCCGCTGACCAAGGAGAGGATCATGGAAACGCAGGAACTTCATCGAGGCCGGCTGATCGATCATATACAGCTGGTGGTGCGCGATCTGCCGGCGAGCCGCCGCTTCTACGAAGCGGTGCTTGAGGTCCTGGACGTCCCGATCGGCGGCGAGGCTGACGACTATTTCTGGGTGGACGAGCTGTTCGTCTCGACCGCCGACAGCAAAGCCGCGCAGGGACATTTGACCGGTCGCCACCATCTGGCTTTCCAGGCGGCGGACCGCGCGACGGTGGAGGCTTTTCACAAAGCGGGTCTGGACGCTGGTGGGAAGGACAATGGCGCGCCCGGCGAGCGGCCCTATCATCCGGGCTATTACGCGGCTTTTCTGATCGATCCGGACGGCAACAATATCGAGGCGGTGTTTCACGGCGAGGCACAACGCAGCGCACCATCGGTGAAAATCACTTTCTAGGCCGACTTCACCTGTCATGTTCTTCGGGAAAGGCCGGGGAAGGCAGAGAGAGTATGCGGATTTCCCTGTTCCGGCGATTAACAGGGAAATCATTTGGTCGATGAGAATGAGCGGGGCGGACGGTGAGGCGCCCAGGTCAATGCTGCACCGATCCCCGCCCGATTTGAATCGGAAGCCGGAAATTATCCCGCCGCCTTGGCCAGTCCCTTTGACAGCTGAAGCGCGCCGTTGAGCCGCGCCTTGGGGTCGCCCCAGGTTCGATTGATCACCAGCTTGGAGTCGGGTCGCAGCTTTGCGACGCCGTCGAGCCGGGCGATCCAGGCGAGCAGGCCATCGATGTTCGGCGGCTTGTCGTCGTGGAAGCTGACCAGAGCGCCGCGGGGGCCGACATCGATCTTCGCCACGCACGCTTTTTTGGCGTTGAGCTTGATTTCGATGAGCCGAATCAAATTCTCGGTCGGATCCGGCAGCGGACCGAACCGGTCGATCAGCTCCGCGGCGAAGGCCTCGATCGCCTGGCCTTCGTCGAGATCGTTCAGGCGGCGATACAGGCCCATGCGCAGGTCGAGATCCGGAACATAATCCTCTGGGATGAGGATCGGCGCGTCGACCGTGATCTGCGGCGAGAAATCACGGGGACGCTGCGCCATGCCGCCAGCCCGGGCATCCATGATCGCCTCTTCCAGCATCGACTGATAGAGTTCGTAGCCCACTTCCTTGATATGCCCCGACTGTTCGTCGCCGAGCAGGTTGCCGGCGCCGCGAATGTCGAGATCGTGGCTGGCGAGCTGGAAACCAGCGCCGAGGCTGTCGAGATCGCTGAGCACTTTCAGCCGCTTCTCCGCCGTCTCCGTGACGATCCGGTCCGCCGGGGTGGTGAGATAGGCGTAGGCGCGCGTCTTCGCCCGGCCGACACGACCGCGCAGCTGATAGAGCTGAGCCAAGCCAAAGCGGTCGGCGCGGTGGATGATCATCGTGTTGGCGCTGGGGATGTCGAGGCCGCTCTCGACGATCGTGGTGGATATCAGCACCTCGAACTTCTTGTCGTAAAAGGCCGACATGCGCTCCTCGACCTCGGTCGGGGACATCTGGCCGTGAGCTGTGACGGCGCGGACCTCGGGTACATGCTCGCGCATGAACTGCTCGATATCCGGCACGTCGGCGACGCGCGGCGTGACGAAGAAGCTCTGGCCGCCGCGATAATGTTCGCGCAGCAGCGCCTCGCGCAGCACGACCGGATCCCAGGGCATGATGTAGGTGCGCACCGCGAGGCGATCGACCGGCGGGGTCTGGATCACCGAGAGCTCGCGCAGCCCCGACATCGCCATCTGCAGGGTGCGCGGGATCGGGGTGGCGGTGAGGGTTAGCACATGGACGTCGGTCTTCAGCGCCTTGAGCCGCTCCTTGTGGGTGACGCCAAAGCGCTGCTCCTCGTCGACGATGACCAGGCCGAGACGCTTGAACGCGACCGATTTGGCGAGGATCGCATGGGTGCCGACGATCACGTCGATCGTGCCGTCTTCCAGTCCCTCGCGCGTCGCCTTGGCTTCGGCGGCCGGAACGAGACGCGAGAGGCGCCCGACATTAAGCGGAAAGCCCTCGAAGCGGGCGGTGAAGTTCTGAAAATGCTGGCGGGCGAGCAGGGTGGTCGGGCAAACCACGGCAACCTGCAACCCGGACATCGCCGCCGCGAAGGCAGCGCGGAGCGCGACCTCGGTCTTGCCGAAACCGACATCGCCCACGACGAGCCGGTCCATCGGCGTGCCAGTGGCGAGATCGGCGAGCACATCGTTGATCGCGCGATCCTGGTCCTCGGTTTCCTCATAGGGGAAGCGGTCGACGAAGCTGGCATAGCCGCCCTGATCGGGCTCGATTACGTCGGCGGGGCGAAGCGCGCGTTCGGCGGCCGTCGCGATGAGCTCGCCGGCGATCTCGCGGATCCGCTCCTTCATGCGGCTCTTGCGGCGCTGCCATGCCTCACCGCCAAGCTTGTCGAGGCTCGCGCCTTCACTGTCGGAGCCGTAGCGCGACAGGACTTCGAGATTCTCGACCGGTACGAACAATTTGTCGCCGCCGGCATAGGTCAGGGCGACGCAGTCATGCGGGCTCTGGCCGACCGGGATCGAGGTAAGCCCTTCGTAGCGGCCGATGCCGTGGTCGACATGGACGACGAGATCGCCCGGGGTGAGCATCGCCAGTTCGGCGAGGAAGGCGTCGGCGGACTTCTTGCGCTTCTGCCGGCGGACCAGGCGGTCGCCAAGCATGTCCTGCTCGGTGAGCAGAGCGACGTCGGGCGTGGTGAAGCCATGGTCGAGCGGCAGAACGATCAGGGCGATACCCTTATCACCAGCGCCGAGCGCTTCCTGCCAGGTATCGACCTTGGTGCCCCCCTTCAGGCCGTGGTCGGCAAGCAAGGAGGACAAGCGTTCGCGTGCGCCTATCGAGTAGCTGGCGAGGATAGGCTTGCGTCCGTCGCGGCGGAGGGTCGCGATATGATGGACGACCGCTTCGTAGACGTTCGCGCCGCTTGACCGCTCAGCACCAAAATCGCGCGGGCCGTCGACGTTGAAATCGAGGACTGTGGCGCTTTCCGGCTCGTGGAACTGCGTGGTCAGATGGGCCGGGGTCTCCTGCAACCGATCGGCGAAGTCCTTTGCAGTCAGGTACAGCGCGTCCGGCGGTAGCGGCCGGTAGCTGCCGGGATCGCTCGACTGAGCCTTCACCCGGTTGGCGTGGTAATCGGTTATGGCTTCGAAACGCTGTTCGGCCGCGCCGAGCACGCCCGCATCCCGGACGACGACGGCGTCCGGGCCGAGATGGTCGAACAAGGTCGCCATCTTCTCCTCGAACAACGGCAGCCAATGTTCCATGCCCGCAAGGCGGCGACCGTCGCTGATCGCCTGGTACAGCGGATCTCCCGTTGCGGTGGCCCCGAAGCGCTCGCGGTAGCAGCTGCGGAAACGCTTGATGCTGTCTTCGTCGAGCAGTGTCTCCGAGGCCGGGAGCAGGGTGAAGGCGTCGATCCGGCCGGTCGTGCGCTGGTCGGCAGGGTCGAAGGTGCGGACGCTTTCGATTTCGTCCCCGAAGAAATCGAGGCGGAGCGCCTGTTCGGCACCTGACGGGAAGAGATCGACCAGCCCGCCGCGAACGGCGAACTCGCCCGAATCAGCAACGGTTTCGACCCGGACATAGCCGTTCGCCTGAAGTTGGGCGGCAACGCGATCGCGCCCGATACGCTCCTTCGGCGCGAGGGTGGCGACGAGCTGGCGGATGCGGAATGGGGTCAGGGTACGTTGGGCGGCTGCGTTGGCGGTGGTGAGCAGGAGTTGCGGGCCCTTGGCGGGCTGCTGCAGCCGGTGCAGCGTGGCCATGCGCTCGGCCATCACATGCAGCGTCGGCGAGGCGCGGTCATAGGGAAGGCAGTCCCAGGCCGGGAAGGTCAGTACATCAAGCTCCGGCGCGAACATCGCGGCGGTCGCGGCGATGGCGCGCATCGCCGCTTCGTCCGGCGCGATGAAGACCGCGCGCGTCTTCGCAGCGCGGGCGAGGTCTGCGAGCAGCCATGGCTCGAACCCCGTCGGCACGCCGGCGAGGGTAAGGGGCGTCTTGGCCGAGAGGATTTTGTTCAGGTCGGGCATTCAATCTCCCCCCTCCCTGGAAGGGAGGGGCTGGGGGTGGGTGCGCGCGCCTGCGCGCTTGATAACGACTCAAGGGCGCTTTGTTGGAGCAAGGTCCGAGGCATCGGGCCTCGCTGCCCACCCCAACCCCTCCCCTGAAGGGAGTGGCTTTACTGGTTCAGCGAGAAATCGGTACGTAGGTGAGCATGCGCATCGCTTCCATGATCGGCCCTTCGTAACGCGCCGGGCAGACATCGGTGCCGATCGCCCAGGCCATGATGTCGACATCCTGTTCCTCAAGCAGCTCTTCGAACAGATCGATCTCCGCGTCGTTCCACCCCGACGAGGCGGCATCGCAGAAGCCGCCGATCAGCAAATCGGCTTCCTTGGTGCCGCGGTGCCATGCACGGAAGTGCAGACGTTTCAGGCGGGTCGCTCGATCCATATATTTCCAACGGCGATTGGCCGGCGGTGCTTGGAGCAACCGTCGGCTGGGACTAGGTAGGGCTCAGATAGTCATGCGGCCCGATATCCTCAATCCATTGTTCGCCGAGATCACGGCATTGAAAGGCGTTGGCCCGGGGCTGGCCAAGCCGCTGGACAAACTTGGCCTGCACCGCGTGCTGGATATGGCGTTTCACCTGCCCACCGGCTGGATTGACCGGGTGCCGCGCGACGAGCTCGACATGGCCGATGCGGGGCGGACGATCGCCATCACCCTGACCGCAGTGGAGCACCGCTCGGGCAATGGCCGCGGGCCGGCGCGGGTGCGCGCGGTCGACGCCAAGGGCAATTATGTCAGCCTGATCTATTTTGGCGGGCATCCAGGCTGGGCAAGGAAGTTGCTGCCGACCGGCGAACCGCGTCGCGTTTCCGGACGGCTGGAGATGTACGGGCAGGAATTGCAGATGGTCCATCCGGATTATGTGCTGCCGCTCGACGAGGCGCCGGATGTCGGGGAGCGCGAGGCGATCTATCCACTGTCGGAAGGGATTACCTCGCGGCGGATGGGGCAGTTGACCGCTCAGGCGGTGGAACGCGCGCCCGACTTGCCCGAATGGATTGAGCCGGGACTTCTCGCCAAGCATGGCTGGCCAGGCTGGCGCGAAGCCCTGGCGCGGGTTCATGCCGATCCGTCCGACGCCAAGGCGAAGGAGCGGCTCGCTTATGACGAGCTGTTCGCCAACCAGCTCGCGCTGATGCTGGTGCGGCAATCGTCCAGGGCCCGGCGGGGCAGGGCGCTTGCCGGCGACGGACGGCTCCGCGACGCGCTGGAGCTGCCTTATACGCTTACCGGTGCGCAGGCGCGGACGGTGCGCGAGATCGAGGGCGACCTGCAACAGTCGCAGCCGATGCTGCGGCTGCTCCAGGGCGATGTCGGGTCGGGCAAGACGCTCGTCGCCGCGATGGCGCTGCTGATGGCGGTCGAGGCGGGCGCGCAGGGCGCATTGCTCGCGCCGACAGAAATCCTCGCGCGTCAGCATTACGACACGCTCCGGCGCCAGCTCGGCGGCCTGCCGGTCGAGATCGCGGTGCTGACCGGGCGCGACAAGGGCAAGGTGCGCGAGGCGACCCTGATGGGGCTCGCGTCGGGCGCGATCCATATCCTGATCGGCACCCATGCGATCTTTCAGGAAGCGGTGACCTACAAGGATCTCGCCCTGGTCGTGGTGGACGAGCAGCATCGATTCGGCGTGGCGCAGCGCATGATGCTGCAGGCCAAGGCCGACCAGCCGCCGCATCTGCTGGCGATGACCGCGACGCCGATTCCGCGCACACTGACGCTCGCCAATTATGGCGAGATGGACGTGAGCCAGCTCGACGAAATGCCGCCGGGCCGCCAGCCGATCGAGACGCGGGTCATCTCCGAAGACCGGCTGCTCGAGATCGTCGATGCGCTCGCGCGGCATCTGTCGGATGGCGGGCAGGCTTATTGGGTGTGCCCGCTGGTCGAGGAGAGCGAGAAGAGCGACCTCGCCGCCGCCGAGGATCGCGCTGAGACGCTGCGTGCCCGGTTCGGCGACCGGGTGGGGCTGGTCCATGGGCGGATGAAGGGGCCGGAAAAGGACGCGGTGATGGCGGAATTCGCTGGCGCGCGGACCGGCGTGCTGGTCGCGACGACGGTGATCGAGGTCGGCGTCGACGTGCCCAATGCCACGCTCATCGTGATCGAGCATGCCGATCGCTTCGGGCTGGCCCAGCTTCATCAGCTGCGTGGACGTGTCGGGCGGGGGAGCGGGCGATCGATCTGCCTGCTGGTACGCGGCAATCAGCTCGGAGAGACGTCGCGCGCGAGGCTCGCGCTGATGCGCGAAACCAATGACGGTTTCCGAATCGCCGAGGAGGACCTGCGACTGCGCGGCGCGGGGGAGTTGCTCGGGACCAAACAGTCGGGTGAGGCCGGGTTCAGGCTGGCCACGGCGGAGACGCTCGACGCGTTGCTTCCTGCGGCTGCCGCCGATGCGCGGCTGCTGATCGATCGCGACGGCGGGCTCGAAGGGACGCGCGGGCAGGCGGCACGCACGGCCTTGTACCTGTTCGAGCGCGACGCGGGCGTCGCCCTGCTGCGCTCTGGCTGATTCAGCGGGCCGCTTCGCGCGTCAGCATTGCAAGAACTTCATAATAGCTTTCGAGCTCGATCACCTGCTCGAGTTCGCAACCCATCCGCCCTCCCAGCGACCAGCGGACCTCGGCGAAGCACATGCCGATGATCGGCAACAGGATCTGGATACGCGATCCTGCGGCGACCCCGGTGTCGCATCGCGCCATCAGTCCGTTGGCTGACAGGTCGACGATCACCAGCGACAGCGCCTGCCCCGCCGGTCCGACAGCGCGGGTGCGATGGCAGACAGGGATGCGCTCGTCGGTTCGTTTGTCGTTGATGGAATGGCGTTCCAAACCCATGAGACTGTCCTCGGGACCGCGGCAAATAGACCGCCGCCTGTCCTGGGGCTTACTCCGGATGCGTTTAACGCCGGGTTCCAAGAGGGCTAAGGGATTCCCCGGTGTCGAACGAAAGGACGGTGTTGAAGCCAGGCCATTCGCCGCGGCGATCGGGTGCTATGCCTGCCGTCACGCGCCAGGGTGCCTTGCCGAACTGCGCCATGTCTTCGACCCGTCCGAGCAAGGTGAAACGGTCGAACACGAAGGGAATGCCTTCCGCGCCGAGCAGCGAATTGGCCTCGGCCAGGTGGAAATGAAGATGCGGGCCAGTCGTATCGCCCGTGAAACCGAGGGCACCGATCGCCTGGCCCCGGCGGACCCGGTCGCCTGTACGAACCGTAACGCTGCCGGGGCGCAGATGCTCGTAAAAAGCGATCTGTCCGCCCTGCAGGCGTAGCGCGATATAATTGCCCGCGCCTTGGCCAAGAGGGTGGGGCGGGTTGCGGGAGATGTGCGCACTCTCGGGCACGTCATTACGCAGGCCAACGATTACGCCATCGGCCACGGCGAGCACATCGTCGCCATAGCCGAACGCCGCGCTTGTGCTGTCCGGGTCTCCGATGGTCGTGCGGCCTTGCGCGTCCAGCCTGATGAAATCGATCGCGTAGCGGCCGGGAAGGCGGGCGCGGCCGTCGATGGTGTAGAAGACACGCCGATGACCGCGCGGCCAGGAAGGGTCGTGAATCGCGGCCCAGGGCCCGCCAGCCAGGGGCGGTCCGAGTGTGAGCGGTTGCGCTGTCTCGACCTTCAGCGCAGCGCTCTCGGTGGTGAAGACGCTATCGCTCCCCGCCACGCCGTAATCGACGACATGGCGCAGTGAGGCCGGAATCGACGTCGGCGCGACATCGGTTTCCACGAACAGCACGGCGCGCTGACCCGGCGCAATGGCCCCCGGCGGGCCAGGCCAGCCAGTCAGCCGCCGGTCCAGCGCTTCGCCGGCGAACTCCGCCACGAGCCTGCCCGCTGGATCGACCACGCGGACTCGCTTCAACGACAGGAGATCGTCGCTGAAATTTGTGAGGTGCACCTCATATGTCAGCTGGGTCCTGCCCTGAAGGGGCACCGGTACCGGTGCTTGCGCCACTGAAAGGTCGAAGGACTGCCTCAGCGGAGGGGCGGGCAGGCGCTCCTGCGCCGGGCCGGCTACCGAAAGGGCAGCGATGGTTGGCACC
>Ga0247737_1001280_pt1 | contig 10778 bp, 9 predicted proteins | sample UWRJL028104C2_FD_180937 | JGI IMG/M metagenome (GOLD analysis project Ga0247737, IMG submission 180937) | Plant litter microbial communities from Arlington Agricultural Research Station in Wisconsin, United States - UWRJ-L028-104C-2 | ecosystem: Environmental > Terrestrial > Plant litter >...
TCCCACCCTTTGGTACCTTCTCCTGCTACTGCTGGCGCATCACTGCCATCGTCGGAAAATATGGTAAGCTTCTGTCGACCACTTTTCGATATAGATCCTCCAACTCCAGAGTTTGGTCTTGCTGCTTGAGGATCTCGAGGTGGCGCAGCTGCAAAAGGGTCGATCTTTGCCGCAAGTGCCGGTCTTATAGTAGGTAAAGCGGGTGAAGATGGTTCGTTGCTATCTTGTGGCCGGTTCGAAAAACGCTCCTGGAACTCATTGTACTTCCGCAATAGTCGTGGTGCAGGCCGCGCTTCCTTGTCAATCCCTAACTTGTAGACCTCCTCTGCCTGTACCCATCTATCTGCGCCTTCAAGCCATGTAGCAAATTCCTCGTAGAATAATGCTAATCCCTCGCCAATATTGTGACGTGCTAGAAAGGCGAACGTCTCACGTGGTGTTTCTGAAAAAAAGCGAATGTAAAGTATCCAGAGCTTCAAGTACCTAGGATCGTTTTTGTATTGTGCAGAATTGAGGAAGTTTTTCGTGGCGCGTTCAAGAAGACGGTCGAGCTGTGATGCGGGGGTTGCTTGCGCTGATGGATATGCGTCAAGAGTCCATCTCACATATCGATCATAAATATCCAGTGGATCATCGGATTCAGCTATGGTTTCTAACTCTAACTCAAACTCGTTCCTGACTACTTCGTTGAGATTTTTGGTGTCCGATGGGGTTGGTGTTGATAAGGCGTGTAGTGGGGAAGGGGAAAACAAGTTTGCAAGAGTACGCGCCGATCGTCCTCCTGGAAGTGACTGAATGTTTTCTTTCTGGTTTTCGATAATCTCAAAATCAATGAGGTCTTCGGAGACCGACATGTTATCTAGGGTTGGCGGTATTTGTTGTCGAGGTGGTTAATGTTTGTCGATTCATTGTTTTGTCTCCCAGAAAGGAGTATCTCGATAACAATCGTAGTGCAGAAGGCGTTACCGTGACAACGGCCACTTTTGCCTGAGATATGAGGCCCCACATTCTCAACTTCACAATTACTCAATTAGTTGTATAGTACGTTAAGGCCGCTTTTCTTTTCTTCCTTTTTCCTTTTTGTCAAGATTCAATCACTACTGGCATTTGACCGGAGTCTCCAGATAAGTGAAAACCGGTGCTGGTTTTGGGAGCCAATGTACTAGCACTGAAACACAGTCTATTCTCGAATATTTGGGTATGAGTGACTCTTCATGCTTCCTGTCCTTATGTTGTACGTAAGACTTTCGGATGTGCATTGATGAAGCCATTATCTTCAAATCACCGGACCGTTATCAGCTAGATCATTACATATACCATGATCATAAAACATAATACGTTGTCTACCGAATATGTACGCCCCTTAGTAACACCTATGGGTCCAGGCAGAAGGAGCGTAAAATGCTGAAAAATCAGTGCTATCACGATGCAATCAACTGCCCAATCCTTTTAAATTTCGAAAACGGCATAATAAATTCAATGCACAGCTCTTCTGTCTATCATTGAGAGTAGCCAAAATATGACTAAAGAATGCCTGATGTATTGCTGGGTTTTCTGAAGTATTGTTTATTTTGTTGTTCTCAAGTTGAACTGGATTGTTGAGGGACTTTGATAGCTCATGCAAGTCCAAAGATGGTAGAGTTATCTAGAAGATTATGCACACCAAGCCCAGCTTTGATCTACTCTTATTCGAAACCCCTCCTCAATGCACCAGTAAATCCACTGCTTAAGCCACCAAGACCTTGTCTTGTATCCCTCAGTTCTTCAACCCTTCCAACATCAGCTCCAAGGAACTCAAACAAGATAGCCAATCTGCGCTCGCGCACATCATAATCGCGGCTTAGTGATGAGTTATCGGAATAGGTACGACTGCCTACGCCGGGTCTGCGCAATGAGAGCGTCTCTCGTGGAAGGTTGTAAGCCCCTAGAATACAGTCGATTGTATGGCCTAAGACTTTACATTAGTAATGAGGACCTGATATATGTGGAGGTAAATCGTACCGTCCATGCTCAAAAATTCTTCAACCCGTTTCGGGCGGTCAAAGTTTCGTGGATACCGCCCATCTTCTTGTACCATCGGATGGATTTGCGCATATAGTGTTGCGCGGACACAGACTAGACTATTCGTCAATTGAACAACCAAATTCACCCTAGAGCAACCAGAGTATTAGACCTTTGAGCTCCCTCATACTTCTCTATAATAGTAAGCATACCTTCGAACGGTATCGGAAGTGAGTTCTTCACTCATCGAGCGATCTCCCAACCCTGCAAGGCTGTTCTGGGGACTCAGAGAACGAAGACATCCAAGGCGGCTATTATCATCTCGAGAATAATAATCTAAGTTGCGTATATGCTCAAGAGCTTCTCGAATGACAGCCTCAGGATCAAATCTATGGAGGTAATTGCCTCCGCGTAACCCACCAAATGCCATGGTGAGTGTATGATAGGTGACAGGAGTGTTCCGGAGGAAAGCAGTATCCATTCAGATAAGGAAGACGAGATGAAATTCGGATTGGAGTCTTCACAAGTCGATGAACCCATCTTGATAGTGGAAAATGAATAAGTAAGGGGGCAAGGCATTTTTCGGTGCACTGTTGTACAAAAGAATGCAACGAGGTAACGTACCTTAGCAGGAACAGGCAGACGGAATGGCCAAGTAATTGCAATACATGGGATAAATTAGGCATCTAGCTTATGAGTGCACTGGTTTTCCAGTCAGGTGTGTCTTCCAACAGCTACCGAGACGGATGATTGCAGATTTTGACCACCAATGACGCGAGAATACCAAAGTGAGGCGGACCGGCATACTTTCCACTCCTCAAGCAATTGAAGGCCGCAGTGGACTTCATCTGAACGTTTATATCTCAGGAAGCTGCAGAGGCGTTTCTCTAAATATCTAAGCAACTGATGATATCTAGAGGAGAGTAATGCCGATACCCACTGAAACATGACCTGGGTGGTATCTGCTGCAAATGATGGAACCAAGAGGTCTCGGACTATTCGATAGCTAGAAGAGCCAACGTTACACTAAGTAATTGTTTCAGGTTTCCCCCAAAGCTATGTACCGGAAGCATATAGATGAAATTAAATACACGAAGGGCCTATAGCACATCGTGTAGTAGCTAAGAGGCATAGATTTTCTAAGATATCTAGGATGGATTCTACTACCGTGATGGAAATAGCAAATTTGGTACCTCTTCTCTGAAGGTCTTAAAGTCATTATTAGGAAGGTCCAGCCATTGAATAAGCCAGGCGACATCTCGGTTCTCAGCTGCTCGATGTATTGTACAGGCTATCTGGTCATGTAGCTGGCAATATTCCATTGTTTGTTGACACAATCTCGTTCCGGTAGAAACGTTGTAATACAAGCTAGACACACAAGTTTCAATGACTACACCCGCTTCCATTATCCTCTGATTCGTCTCCATCTTGTAGAGACTGCTTGCCCTTCTTCTTAGGGTTTGGTTTCTTAAACATTGAATCAATGGTTTTTTGTGCCTTTTTGTCTATTTTTTGTGCCTTTTTGTCTATTTTTTGTGACTTTTTGTCCACCTGGCCTTGAAATTTCTTCCTCTCTTCGGCTCCAACATCTTGCAGTCTTTGCTCTTCAGTTTTGAACTCCTCGGTCTCAGTCTCAGCACCAATGAGACTTTCGAGTAGCTTTATCTCCGCTGCCCAGACACCCTTATCCTCAACACTCTTACCATCGGCACCCTTCTTATCTATAGGGGTCTCGAGGACCATAGGGAGATTTTTGAACGGCTCGAAATTAACAACATTGTGGAAAGCTCTCAGTCCAAGGAATCCTGTTCCAATATTCGCGTGTAGATCACGATTAGATGCAAATGGCGCTTTACTATCATTGAGATGGAGAGCTTTGAGATATGGCAAGCCAACGATTGTACCAAAATCATCCATCGTCTTCTTGAAGGCCTCGGGAGAACGGAGGTCATACCCAGCAGCAAAGGTGTGACATGTGTCAATGCAAACACCGACTCGTTTCTTGTCTTCGACAAGTGCGATGATGTCCCGCAGATCCTCCCAGGTTGAGCCAATCGTGTTTCCGGTGCCAGCCATGTTTTCCAGTAGAGTGATAACTGTCTTGGTAGCTTTATGCGCCTTATTTAGCTGAGAAGCAATTCTTGCGATTGCTTCCGGCCGAGGGTTTGATCCGGTGTTGCCAGGATGGAAATTGTAAAGCTTTATTCCCAGAGCTTCACATCGCTGAAGATCATCCAAAAAGCAGGTATAAGCCTGATCTGCCTTTTCCATATCTGCTTGGGCTAGGTTGACAAGATATGAGCCGTGAGGTAGTACATGCTTCGCTGGGTCATACTTCTGCTCTACACAGAACTTCTTGAATTGATCTCGTGCCTCGTCAGAGAGTGGTGGGCTGGTCCACTTTCGTTGTGATTTAAGAAATAAGGCAAAGGAGTTTCCACCAATGTGAAGAGCATTATTTACTGCATTTTGTACCCCTATTTGGAGTAACGTGAGCCAATGTGATCAGTTGTCTGAGGTGATTAAACTTACCACCAGCTCCGCTGACATGCGCTCCAATATGCATTGCTTTCTTCAATGTCGCAACAACTGTCCTGGCTGTTAATGGCATATTCTCTGCCTCTTTTTCTTCTTTTGTTTTGCGTTTTTTAGGCGTCTTTCGATCTGTATCATCTGCACCGTCCTCTGCCTTTACTTTACGCTTGGCCGGGGTCTTCTGCTTCGGAATCTCCTGTTCCTCCGCAGTAGCCTTCCCTCTCACTCTATTGATCTTTCTAGCCGTAGCTGGTTGCTTCAAAGCAGCAACAAGAGGCTCGTCATCCGTGTCAAGCTCTGGGATCACTTGCTTCTTAGGGTTGGCTTTGGCTTTAGAGGTCGTCTCGATGTCCGTAGCAGCTATGGTACTCTCAACTTGAGGGCCTTTACGACCTTTCTTAGGCGTAACTGTCAATTTATCACTACCAAGTTCTGTTTCGGGGATGTCGACTCTCTTGCTGGACCTGCGAGACATGTTTGATGCTTGGATAGATATGTAGCGTTGGATGCAACGTACTTAACTTATCACTTGTCGCGTCCAAAAGCAATTACCGCGCTATCACGTGCGTTTCATCCAACCCCCGGTATTACGCCGTACAGGTGTTCGCGTATACAATTCACGGTAAGTTTACATGTAACAAATCACTGGACATTCTAATTAATGTTACTTTTCCGTGATGGTTGTTTTCCATCAAGAATTTCACCTCTGCCATGCAATCACACTCCTGTCATGAACCCGCACCTGGCAACCGGTGAGGCTGTGTATAGCAAACTAGCTTCCTAACTCGAGAGCTACTTATACACCTTTGGGCTATTTAATAACGCTCACTGTTGAAATCTGAGCACCCCCCATTACTTTCCATCGAATCATTTATATCTACCCGCATTCGCCGAATTCGCCGAATTCGTTTAGGAATCGCGGTTACTAACCCCCTATTGTTTTGCTCTATGATTTTCCTCAGGAGCTTACAAATCCAACCCCCAATATCATCATCGTTCGTTCTACGATAAGTATAAAGCTAGGTCCATTTTCCACTTTATCTTCATTCACAGTTCGTCAAACAATCCATTGTTACCGCTCCGACTTCCTATTCTCTTCATCTTCCCTTCAATCATGGGAAACAAGAACGTTGGTGCTCCAAACATCCCATATTTTACACCTGAGCAGTCGCCTCCATCTGGTACTGCTGTCTCTCAAGATCCCCCAACACTTTTTACGCCTCTGCAAATTCGCGATGTCGACTTTCAAAATCGCATCTGGGTAGCGCCCATGTGCATGTACTCAGCAGATAATGGCAAGCTCACGGACTACCATCTCGTCCAGTAAGTGCCCAGACGTCACATTCATGAGATCGTACCTTACATACTGATACTACGCAGCCTAGGAGGACTGGCTTTCCGAGGTGCATCTTTGACCATCATTGAAGCAACCTCGGTACTACCAAATGGCCGAATCACCCCGCAGGATGCGGGGTTATGGGAGGATGCCCAGATTGCACCCATTAAAAAAGTTGCCGATTATGTGCATTCTCAAGGCCAGAAATTGGGAATACAGTTAGCCCACGCAGGCCGAAAAGCTTCTACGTGTGCTCCTTGGCTAAGTACGGAACGGGGGAAATCTGTGCTGGCAACTGAAGATGTGGGAGGTTGGCCAAAAGATGTCATGGGCGCCTCCGCTATTTCTTGGAGTGATGAAGGATTTGCAAAGCCGCGAGAGATGAGCTTACAGGATATCAACGATCTTCTTCAAGCATTTAAAGATAGTGCCAAGAGGGCAGTGGAAGCTGGTATCGATGTGATTGAGATTCATGGCGCACATGGGTACTTGATAAGTTCCTTCCTTTCTCCTATTTCCAATAGGAGAACAGATAATTATGGGGGTAGCTTTGAAAATCGGTCTCGGCTACTGATAGAAGTGATTAAAGCCGTCCGAGACGTGATACCGAAGGGAATGCCGCTGTTAGTAAGAGTCAGCGCCACAGAGTGGATGGAATCCGCCTCAGAGAGCTGGGACGTCAAGTCTACAATTCAACTTGCGAAGCTCTTGCCGGCGCTAGGAGTTGATCTTCTTGATGTGAGCAGCGGAGGAAACAATGAAGCTCAAAATATCAAAATAGATAATGATTTTCAGGTTGGAATTGCAGGTCGCATCCGCGAAGCTCTCTTCCAAGACGGCATTCATGATCTTCTCATCGGAGCCGTTGGCCTAATCACAGAAGCAGACGATGCAAAGAGAATTGTTGAGAACAAGGCACCAGTGATGACTGGTGATTGCATTGAGATAGAGGATGAGCAGGGCAAGACTACTAAAGCAGATATCGTTTTGGTAGCGAGACAATTCCTAAGGGAGCCAGAGTGGGTGTTCCGCGTTGCTCATCATCTTGGCGTAGACGTTCAGTACCCATTGCAATATCAACGGGCTCAATTTCGCAAGGGAAGCAAAATTTAGAGAGTGTAATGCATTGCGCTTTATTAGCTGAGATAGCAGCAGCTATTTAGGGATAACACACGTAGAGAGAAATAAATGAATACATAACTATACACTTTACAACTGACCGAAAAATCTTTTACATCTTATTACACCCTTTCAAAAATCAGCCTCAATAACACCGTGCCCCCAACAACAATTACCATCGCAACTAAAGCTCCGTTCCCGGCTAGTCAACCTTTTGCAGCCATTGGTGGATAGGACTTTCCATCTCTCTCAATCTATAGACCCGATGTCAGCCTCTGAGCTGTCTCAATTTTCTTTCTTTGCATTCCCCATTACTCGCAATAATCTCGTTACTCGTGGGGAGAAAAGATAGACCTTACTTTTGGCTCGCATACACATCTTTCCTGCTCTGGTACGGTATCCATCACTCTAGGAACATGTGCTCCGCAACCTTGCCAGGAGACTCTATCTTTAGAAGGAATTAGCTTTTGTCTTATTTCAACTTGCCCTTGGCGTCAAATTGATTAATCACTACCCATTGCCACAACATCCTCTAGTATTCATGTATAACAATCTCGCTGAATGAATCTCATTTGGATAGAATATCTAAAGGAAAATACATACTGCAAGTTGGACAATTGGCTTTGTAACACATATTTGCTTTTTGCTTCCGGGCTTAAGATACCACCACGAAATATTAATAGGTCGAACTAAAGTCTATGATTGTCGAATTGTTGATTGTTATTAAAACTTTGGTCAAAATTTGTTACTGAAAATACTCTGAGATGTATGCCGTTGGAGACGTTTACTTGTCTTTTGGCTTTGTATTTATACTTGACATGAGTCGGCGATCACTTCGCTAATAGTGGGCTCACAAAGTGGGGCTATGCCAAGATGCCGTCTTCCTCGCTTAAGTCGCCGACCTTAAAAGGGGCGAGTATTTTGTCATCACCGGCATGCCAGATAGCAATGTGGTACATTTCTATAGACCTTGACGATAATCCAAATTATGAAAAGGATTGCCTTGAAGAAGATCTGGTCGGTTTTCGCGGTTATCCCACAATGATTCTTAAATAACAGTATTTATGGCGATATGTTTTGACTCCAACGCAGTTATCTTACAATAAATTATTGATTACAAATTAGCTCAAAGTTTAGCTTAACGACTTGAAACGCTGAGGAAGCCTTGCCATAGGATTGATTGCTGACATAAAGATGAGAGAAAACCAATTCCAAATTAATGAGTAACCTCTTCAATTTGTTTACAGAGGTAAGACCTAAACTTCCTACCAAGTCATGTGGCGAAGTGGAAGCACTCCTTTGATTCAAATACAACATTGTGAATTTAAGTAACTTGATATTTGAATCTTACCAAAATAACAAGATAAGTGTTTAAGTCAAGTTTGACGAATAAAAGGAACTAAAGCAAGGCATATCCCCATGTCTTTGCCTTCAAGTACTTTTCTTTTTCCTTCAAACCAATCCATTCAAAAGTAAACCTGCAGGAAGTCCTCACGGGCATCCAGCGGCTCAATAGATCCAGGGATCGAAGACATAATAGTCTAAACTATGACCTGTTTCAAGCAACTCGTGCATCCCATAGCTCCTTGACGCGACAATCAGTCGCTAGGCTGGTAGGGTCAGTTAACGTAGTTCCCTAAAATTGAGAACGAATGTCATCGAATGTGGCTCAATGGATTACATAGTCAATTTCAGAAAATTTAAACCCGCAAAAACCTGCTATCCAAGCTCATACTAGTTGGATTCCGTCGACAATTCACCATCGCTTGTTAAGGATATTATGAATTATGAGGCAGATAAAGAAGGGCATCAGATTAAATCGACACAGTTTTTAAAATCTTTTCATCAGAAGGGGTGTGCTACTGTCGTCAATATGAGTTTGAGAGAAGGGCAGATACAAAACTTTGGGGCGGCGAGACTGAAGCAAGGGCGACATGTTTTGTCTTTGCCATTTCACAGTGATCCTATAGAACAAAACGAAGGTATATTTTGCTATCAAAATGGAAAATTCTAAACTCCCATGATATGCTCAATGAGTTGTTCTCCCAACAAAATCAGATAAAAACTCAAAATGGATCCGGAAACCATAACCTAACGAGTGACAGACTTGCAAAAAAAGAGATGCCCCAATTCTACTTTCCCTCCATATGCCGCAATCCTGTTCTCGTGACAGAAATCTAGAAGAAGCAGGTGCAGGTCCTGAGGAGCGTTAGCCAAGTATTTGCGTAATGAGAGCTGGACTCACAAGTGAAGGAATCCTTGTCCAGCACAATAGCCACCCTTACGTCCGCCACCCAAGCTACGGCACTTGTTTATATCAGCTACATGACTGGAATGTAGGGGTCAAGAAGTACAGACATGAGAATCACACTGGTATTTATCAAGAGGGCAGCCGAAGCCGCGGGCTTTGAGTTGATTGAGGGCATCCTCAGATCGTTTCTCGTAGTCTGCTGGAGGAGCTGGTCCATCAACCCAACCGACAGTCGCATCAGCAGCTGGTGCAGCAGATACAAAGGCTGCCATGACAGCGAAGAGGGGAAGTGCGATAGTTTGGAATTGCATTTTGATGATGTTTGAGAGTTAAAGTAGATATTTAAGTGAGTTCGAAAGTTTCGAGGCTAGTTTTGTACTTGTTGTGATAAATTGGATTGAGATTGTTGTGATGAAGAAAGAGATAATCTGGTGGATGTAGACCCTTTTATACTTGAAGATCAGCTAGTTTTCTTCCTGCGATTCTATAATTCTGAGCGGAGAGTTTGATCAACAGTGGATTTTCATCCTGATGGTACTCAAAATATCTCCACCAATTCCTTCATGCATTGCCACATTCCATCCCCATTATGATCTTCGTGACACTAGTTGGAGTAGAACTAGGCATTACTCAATCCTTTCAGAAGACAAGGTCACTGTGGATAATAGAAACTAGGTTATGAGACTCTCTTGGTAGATTTCGTGGAGATCTTCTGCAGTCACAATCCTAAGTAGTGCAATGCTGGGAAACCCTATGACAGAGCTGAAGCTTTTGGAGTCGATATAGCTGCGTCCATCCACGATGTCACTTCGCTCATTTTGCATGAGCAAGTTACAGCCTAGTACATAGACTTGCATGTTCACTATTTCTGCTGGATTTGGGTATCAATGGCAGTGTATTGAGCCGCCCTCCTAGACAGAGACATCGAAACATTTAACCACCTCCACCTTGTACCCTTCAAATGCTCATCAATCCCTGGAGCAGCTGAAAAAGAAGGTGGAGGCGGGGAGATCCGGTAGGAGTTGTCATACAATGGAATAATTATTCCATTGGGGTTTATGCCAGCTGGTGATGCGTCTCGGGCCAAAGTTACAGTTGCGCTTACCGAAGTAGGAGTTGTTCGTTGTCACTCGGTCAAACCGTTCTACCGCGACTAACTTATAGCGAGCTTCTACGATAAACCCTGTGATCTCTGAACTCTAATCAGATACCAATGCAACATGACTGCGAAGAGCATAATGATTTTCGTTACTGAAATCTAAATATAAGTCTATTTATTCATGGTTGGTTACAGATGCACGTCATTTTACATGTTAAGCCCATGCCGCTTTTAAAGCTTATATGTGAACACTATTGAAATGTCAAATAACATTATGTCCTCTTGCGCTTCTTGACTGAGAATTACACTCGTATTAGAACATCCTTTGATAGCGAGATCGTTTAAGATTCAGTGCTGGACTGAAAGTTATTTCTCTTGACACCAAATTTCCAAGTCTGTGCCGGTGCTATATCTTATTATTAGAGTCCTAAATCAAG
>Ga0247737_1001281_pt1 | contig 10774 bp, 13 predicted proteins | sample UWRJL028104C2_FD_180937 | JGI IMG/M metagenome (GOLD analysis project Ga0247737, IMG submission 180937) | Plant litter microbial communities from Arlington Agricultural Research Station in Wisconsin, United States - UWRJ-L028-104C-2 | ecosystem: Environmental > Terrestrial > Plant litter >...
TACAGCTTACAGAGTTTTTGGATGTGCTGGACACACTCAAGATGATAGTCAGTTCCTATTCTTCATTACGCAACTCGTCGGCAAAGATTTCTAATCTTTCTTGAAGTTCTCGTTGCGGCACTTCTCAAGGCTGTCGACGATGGAATGGACATCCTTACACTCTCCATTGGAGGTGCGGATGGTTGGACTGAGGGAACAAGTGCAGTTGTTGCCAGTAAGATTGCCGCATCTGGCAAGATTGTTACTATTGGGGCTGGGAATGATGTTGGTAACTGCCCATTTGGGAGGCTCACCAGCTGTGCTGACGAGATATGTTCGACTAGGGATCCTCCGGCTCTTGGTACACCTACAGTCCAGGAAATGGTATCGATGTTATCTCTGTCGCATCGGTAGACAAGTGGGTCTTATTGTTTTCAACCTGGCGCAGTATTGTTCGACGGCTAATCCTTCGAAAGCACTATCATTCCTCTCCAGAACCTGACGGTCTCTGGCGTACAACACGACCCAATAACCTACTTCTCGAGCTTCCCCCTTCCAGTCACTGAAACGCTCCCCATTTATCCCATTTCGAATGATACCACGGTTGTTAATGATGCCTGCAACGCTCTTCCTAGCTCCACACCTGACTTATCGAAACGTGTTGTGGTCATTCGGCGGGGGGGATGTACATTTGTTAGTCTCGCCTCCGCTTGTCACCTCCGCGTCGGGCTGTGATAGCTCAAACACGTATTACTTTCAGGTCCAAAAACTGGCCAACGCTGCTGCAAAAGGGGCAACTGTGGTTTTGATTTACGAGTCGGTGCCTGCAGTCCCTGTGGTATCTTTTGAGCGCTAACACACCGTTCTAGTAATGGCAACGGATTTGCTGGAATCAGCGTAGGCGATTTCGAGGCTGTACTCATCCAGGCTGCTGATGGTGAATCCGTAAGCATATGATCGGTCTGTCTTTGGTCATTATACACATCGCAAACATCACAGTTAGTCAAGTCGTATGTTTCGGGCGCGGAAGTTTTTGTCACGTTCCCTCAAGACGGAGCTTCAACCGACTATCCCAACCCTACGGGCGGTCTTATCTCTGAATTCACCAGGTACTTACTCTCGTAGAAATTATCTGGTCACCCATTTCTGAAACTGCTATTATCTTCCAGCTATGGACCTTCGAACGATTTCTACTTCAAGCCTGCCGTTGCGGCACCTGGAGGCAACATCCTGTCGACCTATCCGGTTCCCCTTGGTTCTTACGCTGTTCTTTCTGGAACTTCCATGGCTACACCTTTTGTTGCTGGCAGTGCTGCCCTTTTGCTTGCGGCGAAAGGAAAGTCAAAAGACGTTGCCTTGAGTGCTCGGACTCTCTTCGAGACTACTTCAAAGAGCGTACCATCGAGCAAGACAGATGGCGATCCCTTGCAGACACTTACTCAGCAAGGAGCTGGATTGATCGATGTGTATGTTGCTATTCATACCACGACCATAGCATCTCCTGGCGAGTTGATTTTGAACGATACCACCTATTTCAAGCCAAAGTGAGTCCTATTTGCTGAAAGTTGAATTCATACTGAAAATATAAATAGGCAGACCTTTACGGTCAAGAATATCGACAAGAAGCCCAAGGCGTTCAGGCTCACACATGTGCCAGCTGGCACTGCATTGACTGTTCGAAATGCAAGAAAATATCTTATGCATATAGTACATCCAATGCTGACTGACACCAATTCTATAGGGCACCATATTCCCCGCCAATGGACCGGTCCCGCTCAGTACTGTCTCCGCCTCTGTTATCATTTCACCATCGACATTTAATCTTGGGGGCGGTGAATCCCAGGAGGTTGTCGCAACATTCTCGTTTCCCTCGTCAGGCGTCGACGAGTCCACGTATCCCGTCTTTTCAGGATATATACAAGTCTCAGGACCCACTGTCGCCGATTCTGTACATGTTAGCTACATTGGCTTGGAAGGGTCCTTGAAAAGCAAGCAAGTCCTTGATGACACCGACTTGATCCTTGACGAGAAAATTCCCGCCGTATTGGACTCTGCAGGTGAAATCCAGATTGGGCCAACAAATTACACTTTCGTCGGTGACGATTATCCCACTCTCCTTTGGAGGTAAGTCTATTGTCTCAATAGTTTATTCAGCGTATACTAAACCTTTTCTCAAGACTTGTTTTTGGCACGCCTTCACTTCGAATTGATCTCATCGATGCCAACCTAAAGTTCACCCCCACCATCAAGTCGCGCGAACTAGGGCCATTCAGGCCATTCTTCTCGTTCCCGCATCAGGTTGAGGGCGGTTCGTTCGCGCAGGTCAAGATCATTGGCCCACTTGGTGCCCTCGACTATATACCCAGGAATAACGAAGTATGTTAATATCAGGACCTTTACTTCCACGATCAATGTTTATGGAATACATGACACAGGATACATCCGCCACTGGCAATGGATACACCGCCGTTGACTTCGAGGAACCTACATTCGCGAATGGGACCACGATACCGAATGGGCAATATCGAGTGTTGCTCAGAGCACTTAGAGTTACTGGCGACCCAACCAACGAGGCCGACTACGATTCGTGGTTGAGTCCTATCGTTGGGATCAAGGTTTGATTGGGGTCGGAGATTTTCCATTTCAGCCTGAACAGGGCATTCGCTGAAAAGCCATGATTAGAAACCACTTTGTAAACCTAATAACAGCATTTTTGGTAATTCATTGTCCGCCAATTGATCCTTGCCACCGTCGGGCCATTACCCACACGGGTATGTACGACTCCTTCGACAGCACCAACCTCGGTTTAGCCACGGCACAGATAGCACTTTTGCGAGTGCATTGGTGTCTTTGCAACCTCTCCGAATAGATACCTCGCAGGTGTTTGTCCAGAAATGGGAGGCCGACTCCGACTCGGCAAAGTTCTTGGTGCAGACGAAGCTAAAGCAAAGCTGTAAAACCAGAATAAATACTAGAGTGGCTTGTGTAGACTTATTACGTTCGAGTAATGGTGATTCCAAATTACCAGTAACGTCTCTTACAATAGACTTGATTGTTGCCTCAAGTGTCGTCGCTTTGAATGTTCCACCGCCTGGCCTTCCCTTCGGACGAGAGAAGACATTTCACCATGGTATTGCTTTATTGCCGTGTCTACGTCTATTCGAAGCTGTCTAAGCATCAAGGCAGCTATCTTGTGATGTAAGAATTTAACTGTTGTATCTTGTATTTGGGGCATATTGCTATAGATCAAGGTCATAGACACAGATCGCTTTGCTTCATCGTTTATATGAAATAGAATTTTGCAGTTACAAGAATGATCTTACATTTCATAGTTAATTCAAGGTGATAAAAAGGTGTTTACTTGTCAACACCGCCTTTGCTCCAGGAACGATGACAATGGTCTGCGTGTTGTCGATTATCATGGCAGGACCTTCGACAACATCCCCCACATCCAGCTTGTCAAGCAAGAACACAGGTGTATCATCAATCCTGCCCACTTTGTCGAAGTAAACGCTGTGACGCGTTGCGACCTTGGCTTCGCGGTCAACAGCATTCTGCTTCAGTTGAGTCACCTCTGCGTATACGGATTGACCGAGAGAGTCGAAGGTCTTGCCAATGCCGCGGACCTTTTGGGTGGAAAAATAGACATTGGTCAGATCCGATGCGCCATGATCCATGTGCGGAACTTTATTACCTTGATATCATCTACGATGATACTCTTAGTGTCTAACAAGAACCCAAACTCCTGCTTGTATGCTCTCTTGAAAGCAGCCTCGAAGTCCTCGGTCCCATCTCCATCTTGGTCGTTCGGTAGGATCATTAGGGCAGTATCAGTACCTTCGAAGCGCATGTTGAGCATTCGCTCAATATGAATGCGGGTGCCTTCGAAGCCCTGTTTCTCGAGCTCTGTGCGAACATCCTTGGTCATCTTGTCCAGCCGGGAGATGAGCGTCGGTTTATTCTGCGGTGTATAAAACGTCGAGCATGGTTCTTGAAGTTCATAGACGCTAGGGGGAAGAAATTTGAGTATGAGAATGAGTCGGGTAGACATAGCCGTAAGTGTAGACGTACCGATCGGCCAGTGCCAATCCATACGCGGAGAGGATGGAGCTGTATCGATGAATCAAGATGGTTGTGATCCCTAGTAGACTAGCAATTTCGCAGGCGTGTTGGCCACCTGCGCCGCCGAAGCTTGCAAGTCTAAGACACCAAGAACATCAGCGCACGCACTAGGAAACAGAAAGAGAGGTCAACTCACGTATGTTTCGACGTCGCATGCCCTCTAGCTTCTGTTAAAGCACGTATCGGGCGACACATCGTCTCGTTGGCCACTTTAATAAATCTGAAGCGATTGAGTCTGGATCATAGATCCAACATCTCACAAAGATTATCCGTACCCATAAACAATTTCATCCAAAGACAGCTTTTTATCTTGATTCGCGTTGATCTCTTCTGCCAATTTCTCAAATGACGTCCGGGAAGCCTCAGCGTCCAAAGGCTCTTTTTCTGACTTTCCAAATATCTTTGGGAAAAAGTCTGGTATAAGTCGCCCCAGCAGGAGATTGGCGTCCGTAACGGCTAGTGGGCCTCCTTTTCTGCATAAAAATGTCAATTGAAGGCCCTCAGGTGCGCGCATATTCATGCATACCGATAGCAAGCTGGACCTGGCTGGGCTCCGGCACTCTCTGGCCCTGCGAGGAAGAGGCCATTCCTGAAAGAAAGACAAGAGCCTCCACCTGCAGCGACAGTATTGATATCGAGCTGAGGAGACTGAATCGTCACTCCTGCAGTCGTGGTCTCGTAAACAACCTCGTATCGACCGTCAAATCGTGACACGTCGGTCGAAGTGCCTCCCACGTCCAACCTAGCAGATTATTAGTTACTTTAGCTGTGCAAGATTCGATGGAGACAAACCCAATAATGGGATATTTCTTTTCCTCGTCCCAACTCGTCAGTGCGTACCCAACAACCCCACCAGCTGGGCCACTAAGGATACTCTTCAACCCCGAGAAATTGTTCAGATCGACCAATCCTCCATCGCTGCCCATAAACTCCACCCGTGGGCTGCGTAACCTCCCGTCCTTGAGCTTCTCGTCAAATCCGCTGAAAAATCCGTCCAGATAGTCGCGTAGAATAGGCGTCAGGTATGCGTCCGCTGTGGAGGATACCCCACGAGGAACCATCTTGATCATCGGCAGCAGCTGTGCGGATTCCGACACATGAGTGAAGCCAACCTCCCGTGCCAGTTTTCCGACGAGACGCTCGTGTTCTGGGAATGTGTAGGAGTGCACAAGGACGATGGCGAGTGATCTGTATCCCTCGTCGTACAGTTTCTTGAGGTCGTTCTCGACGGTTTTGAAGTCTGAGGAGGGGTTGGAAGAATGACTGAATTGGCAAAAAGTAGAACGTACCAGGTTTCTTCATGATACGAACGGCTTCGCCTGAGAGACCTTTGACGATCTCTCCAGGTCCTTCAGCGTCTCCTTTCTCGTCCCAGCCTGTGCCACGATAACCTCTTGTCACTTTCCCGTTCTCATCAAATTGTACTGCGTGTTCTTCGGCCTTTGGATCGGAGGTATAACCCACGAGGGTAACTCGTTCATCAACCTCAAGTACTGTGGAGTAAAGAGGAGGCGGTCGTCTGATATTCAGGTCGAAAATCTTGGGACGTGACTGGTTGCCGATGAGCAGAAGATCTTTGAATCCTTTCGTGATGAGGAGTGCGTGCTTGTGGCCCTTCCTCTCAAGAAGAGCGTTGGTCGCTACCGTTGTAGATAAACGGATATAGTCTAGGTGCCAGGTGATTAGAGGGCTTGGGAGGTGAGTTGAGTCTATACTCACCGATTTTGTCTGTCTCGAGGACTGAACCTCTGGGGATCTTTTGTCCAGTGACGGTTTCGAGTACTCGTCGGATGCCTTCTGTAGGTGCATCATCATAGTTGCCCGAATCTTGCGACACTGTCGTGAATCGTGAATATGATGTGCTTCCTCCCTGAAAAATCTGACGCACATAGTTTCACCACTAATTCCTTTCTCTCCTGCGGATTTTCAGGATCAGGGTACGATCTATAGGAGATTGTAAGCAACGCGCCACACTCTGGCATTCAAAAGACTCACGCATGCACGTCGCAAAAAGTACCCCCTCTATCAGCACAAATGCGTATCGAGCGATCAGGAATTTGCGCAGCGGAGGAGGCCATCGTCTTTGGAAACACTGCTTCAAAGTTTAGATGGATGAATTGGAGATGTGGGTCCCTTGAAAAATGAGTTTGACCCAAGCCCTATTTTAGTGTTCGTTCGGAAATCGCGCGGAAACAAGTTCGACATTCGGAGCCTGCGGGGTATCATGGGTTCTGTCGTGGAAGTCCTCCAGAGATAGATGTCCGAAGTCCAGCTTTCCCTTGTGCATTGCGATCTATGGCGTGCTGAGGTGGAATGGTAGAATAGAGGTGGTGGTCGAATGCAGACTCGGAATGTCCGAGCAATTTCAAACTTGGTTTGCGTTCGCCAAGGCATCAGTGAACCTTATTCAGCCAGAAGTGTCAAAAATTTCGATGCATAAGGATGTAGGGTATATAAAATGTTATACAGATGTAGGAGAAGTCCTAGAAGGTAGCAAAATAGACGCAAAGCAATACGAAATCCAACGACTGCAAAGCGATGATACAATTAATAAGTAGATACAACGAACGAGCTAGAGCCCTGAATATCACAAGAGGGTATAAGACGTAAGTTGCGGTTGAACCGGTAGTAGTGTGTGATTATAGATCAGGTGAACGAAGGTAGGGTGTTGCGCAAGAATAGGTCACAGCCGTGAACGAAGCCGAGCGTTTAGAAATATCCATCCAAGAATTTTTCGGCAGACAGAGAGCCATCGGAACGTGGGTGGAACTAACGGGCCCAGCGAGACCCCGAAAAGAGTGTAATTGAGTCCAGAGAAGGACATGCCTTTGCCCATGAGTCGATCAGGGCTTTTTCAGTTGTGGTGGGTTTTCGCCTTCCAGGAATCTCGTGAGCATCTTCTGTCGAGAGATGAAGACACGAGAGCGATTTGTACCGCGGCAGCGACGCCTGTAAGCTTTTGTAAAGAATCTAAACAATGAGCCGTCAGAATATGTAGAATCTCGTTTTACGAAAATACAACACACCTCATCTCGTCCCGAGTGCTCCATTGCAAGTCCTGGGAAGGAGACTTCAAGAGAACAAAGACCAGCTGAAGCCTTCTTGTCGAGAAACGGATCTCCCTTCCCAGCAGAACCGAGAGAGGCACCAGCTGCTCCTAACATCTTCTCGAAAGACCTACGGTCGACATTGTCGCTGAACCGTAGAACGAGTCGTGTAATACCCTGGAGCGACAACATCAATGTTGCGGGGCGCAGACCAGTGTACAGTGTGGTATTCACATTAAGCGTCACAGATTTGAGAGGCCGTCGTGTTTGGGTGGCTTCGACGGGAGAAGCCAGGAGCATGGCGATTGCAGGTGTAGCATGGAGAGTGGCCAGATGGGGCAATAGGGTGGGTGAAGAGAATGGTGAAGTTGGCGTAATAGTACTCATGGGGGATGGGGGGGCGGCGAATCGAGATGAACGAGGGGACGGGGTTGGGGTAGCGAATGGTGAGGCAGATGTAGGAAACGGCTTGAGGTAAGGACTGGCAGGTGCCGTGCCTGGTCTTATATGGTCATTATCGGGTATGTTAGTCCTAACAGATAATGGCGTAGGTGAATCATCAGGTGTATCGTCAAGATTGGGTAGTCTGAGAGATGTGATGTTCGTCTGACCATCCAGCCAGCTGAATAGTGCTTTGGTTTCTGCTTCCGTGGTTGCCGTGTGCAAAAAGGTCAACCTTTTGAGGCCGAAAGCCGTATGTTGGGCAAGGAGAGAGAGATCGAAGGCGGGGAGTGTCAGAGAGGTGAGATTGGACATTCGTTCCAGGGCAAGGGTGAAGGTTGCGGTAAGCAGCGCATCCTTGTGTTGGATGACATATCCGTTGAGTGGTCTTGTCTCGGATATGAAAAATGGTGGCCACCAATTGCAAATGAACGTCGACACAAAGTCTGCTAAATCGCTTCGTGATGCCAGCAGGGCGACGAGCTTCTCCAATTGGATGACGGATAGTGAGCTAGTGTCGATATTGCCATACAAGGCCGTCCGAGCAGCGAACGCGAAAGGTCGGGATATCACCGCATATGATGCTGCAGCCGGTCGGGGAAGGAAAGACATTACATGAACCAGAATTTCCTCTGGTAAAGAAATTGGGGGCTTGGGTGATGGTGTTGGGCGTGGTGGTGGTTGTACAGGCGCTAATTCTGCGTCTGACTTTGCCAGAACCGAACCCTTTCGTGTCCTGCCCTTCCCCTTGACCTTGAGGCTCAGCGACCTCAGTAGGTTGGGCGAACTAATTGCCCTAGTTCGTTTATATTCTCCGCCTGGTGGATTATGAAACGGAGAGTCTTCTTCAACGTGTTGTGGTGTAAATGGTGAAGGTGGCAGCGAGCTAATGGATACTGCACTTCCAAGTGCACTAGGACACCGTATGTCGTCTTCCGAGCTCAAGGTATCTCTTGAAGAAGACAGCGAGCGACGTAGAGGGCTATCACGTTGTGAGCTTTTCGCGAGGTTAAGGTTCGGAGGTGGCTTCCTCCTTGCGGAAAATATGCGCATGAGGATATGGCCAGTTCCTGAGTTACTCGTAGTCCTTGTCCGGGCATGCTGGGGCACATTTTCAATGGCAGCAGGGGAAGGAGTTGCAGGGAGTGGTTTAGAAGTACGTCGCACGGCTCGTGCAGTCTTCACCTGGTCTGCATCATCAGACGTCTGGCTTGATCGTAGTTGGCGATGGAGAAAGCTCATTGAGCTTCACAAGTCTCCTGAAGTGGAGAAAAGAGTCAACAGGAGAGCGCGTCTTGGGAAATTTGCGCCACTTGAGGGCAACCTTGGAAACCGAATGTCAAGTGCTGTAACCACCGGCATTTGGCGGCCCACCAAAGTACGTTATTATGAACTCCACACGGGAATTATCGCTATTCTGGTGCGCGATGGTGGGAAGTGCTGTAAGCGAGCAAGAGTGAACCTGATTTACAGTGGCTGTACCTCCTAAATGGCAGCGCGTCTGCAAAAGATTTGATATGATGATGACTCTGAGTGACAGTAGAAGTACATAGAAAATATTGAACTAAATATCGGTAGAGTTAAGGAGCATGTGTAAATGTATAAAGCGGTTAAGAGGTCGTAAGGTCGCGGCATGATTGTGAAGGTACCGAGAAAGAGATGACGAAAGGGCAGATCAGTACAAGATGGAGACACAGAATCCAGATATCAATGGATCAGGTACGGTGGGGTGAATAATGCGGGCTGCATGTGCCAAAGGCTAAGAAATACAGAAACAGGCCATAGACACCAATATGGTGAGAGATAACGAGTAAAGGAGAAAATATCGGCGTCTTCTAGAAGCACAAGAATCTAGCCTCGACTGTTAAAGCTATCAGTCGGCCGCGCCCCCGCGTTATGAGGTATCCTTGAGTTTGCTTCACGGCCATCGTTCTGGTCATTGACAGCTAGGGCTTGGATGCCATTTGTTGTCTGCTGCATGACATGATCGACCGCAGCCTGAGCAGCAATGCTAGCGGCCGAAGCACCTCGTTCATTGATATTCGAGTTTGCAGGCCGAGTAGGGACGCCTACATTGGCGCCTGCATGCAGTCTTGGATCCCTTGTCGAGGGCGCACCAGTAGCTGCTTGTCTCTGGCCGAAGCCGGTGGCCCTCGGTGCGACACGAGGAGAAGGTGTAGGGGTGACAAGACCAACGGTTGGTGCTGTTGGACCACTACCAGGCGATGAGCCTGCCACTGTCGGATTTGTTGGTATAACCCTCTTCGGGCTGGAAGACGAGTTAGCAGATGGTGCCGAAAGGTGGTTGGCATAGTTGAGAAGGTTCTCGGGATTCCACGCCTCTTTCCATGCCTCATCTTCCTGGTCAACCTCCTGTGTCGCGTGGTGTTGGTTCCCGGGCGGCTGTGAACGATTCGAGCCAGAAATAGCCACAGGGTTGCCGTCGACTTGAGTAGGGTACTTGTTAATTTTCAAGTCACCGTACTTGCGCACTCCGGCACCTCTAGCAACACCAGCAGTACTGGCATTGGAAGCGTTATTGTTCGAAGAGCTACTCGGAGATCCTTGTTTAAATCTGCTTGCGGTGACCCCTCCACGAAGTGACTTGAGAGGGGTCGACGTATCCAAAACATTCGCATTGGCGTCAAAGGGCGATCTGGCGCCTCCACTTGACATCCGTGTCGGCGTCATGTGTGTTGCTGTAGGAGGAGTGGCCAGTGTTTGAGTATCTATGCGAAGGCCCGTAGAGAACGAAGGGGACGAAATCGACCTGCTCGAATGTGCGGCTCGACTCGGAAGTGGCGCTCGAAGTGTGGTCGGTTGTGGGTGGTGCAAAGACTGCGTAAATGAATTGTCTGTTGATACTGGGTCGGACGGGGATCCAGCCATAGTAAATGAACGTGCCAGAGAGGTCGATCTGGATTTCTCTATGGATGGTTGCGGTGGAATGGAGCGCGTGGCTACCTGCGACTGTACAGTCTGTCTTCCTGCTGCAGCGTTATATCTTGGTTTCTGCGCGGTAGCAGTCGACGCAGGTGCAGAAGGGGCAGACGCTTTTGCTTTCGCAGGTGACTTCTTCACTGTCGTCTTCCCTTTGTTCGCAGAGGCGCTCGCAACTCGGGTCGCCAACTTCGACGCCGGTTTCGGGTTCTGGCTTGGTGATGCGAGTGTTTGCGGTCCCGCCT
>Ga0247737_1001282_pt1 | contig 10773 bp, 6 predicted proteins | sample UWRJL028104C2_FD_180937 | JGI IMG/M metagenome (GOLD analysis project Ga0247737, IMG submission 180937) | Plant litter microbial communities from Arlington Agricultural Research Station in Wisconsin, United States - UWRJ-L028-104C-2 | ecosystem: Environmental > Terrestrial > Plant litter >...
CCCTGATGTCACCTCGCTCGTCTACGTAAACGGTTTCGTACCGGAAGAGGGCGAGACCATCCTCGACCTTTCCAGCAAGGCCGGCCCGGTTGACGCCGAGGCTCTGTTCGACATGGCGCCGTTCCCTGGCGACCACAACGTTGACCTCTACCTGAAGCCCGACGCGTTCGCCGGTGGGTTCTCCAACGGTCTGACCGAAGCACAAACAGCCACCTACTTCGCCAGCCAGCGCCCCATCGCCTACGCCGCCCTCATCGAGCCTGCTGGCGCAAACCCGGCATGGAAGACCCTGCCGTCCTGGTACATCGCAGGAACCGAAGACCACAGCATCGACATTTCCACCCAGCGATTTATGGCTGAGCGCGCCGAATCGACTCTCGTCGAGGTCAAGGCAGGGCACCTCTCAATGGTCGCCGATCCCACGGCCGTGACGAAGGCCATCAAGGCTGCCGCTGCCACGAAGTAGCGCGCCCTAACGACCACCCCCACCATCACACCCAGAAAAGGAAATCATCATGACAACCATTCAGCCCACAATCGTGATCGTCCACGGCGCCTGGAGCGACTCCAGCCCCTTCGCCGCGGTCGACGCGCTGCTCGCGGCCGACGGATTCACCGTCACCCACTTCGCCAACCCGCTCCGCTCGCTTGACAGCGACACCGACTACCTCGCCGCGTTCCTCAAATCTCGCACCACGGGGCCTGTAGTTCTCGTCGGACACTCCTATGGCGGAGCAGTCATTGGCGGCGCCGCGCTCTCCCACCCCGATGTTCAGGCACTCGTCTACCTCAACGCTTTTGTGCCCGAAGAAGGCGAAACCATTCTCGATCTCGCCGGACATGCCGGACCGGTAGACCCCGCAGCACTCTTCGACACGGCGGAGTTTCCCGGCGACCACAACGTCGACGTGTACCTGCAGCCGGGTGCTTTCGCCGGTGGTTTCGTCAACGGCTTGCCCGAGGCGCTGGCGGCAACTTTCTTCGCCAAGCAGCGCCCAATCACGTTCCAAGCGCTCTCTGAGCCGGCCCGTGCCGATCAGGCGTGGAAGTCGCTGCCGTCCTGGTATGTCGCTGGTACCGAAGATCACAGCATCGCGTTTGAAACTCAGACGTGGATGGCTGAGCGCGCGGGATCGAATCTGACGGTCGTCAACTCAGGGCATCTCTCGATGGCCGCTGAGCCCAAGACCGTCGCACGCGTCATCGGCGAGGCCGCCGCACTCTCCAAGTAGCGACGGCCGAAGGGGTGTGTGGCCGTCAATGGCCGCACACCCTCTTCTTCATCTCAAGCCGATTCCCTTGCATGGCTGACGAAAGCAGACGTTTGATGCATATCTATACCGGCGACAGCGCGCTGAGTCGCACGGCAGCAACTGCGCTCATAGAAGCACTTCCGACATCCACGAATCAACGTCTTCTGTTTGTGGGTGAGCCGGGAATAGGCAAGTCCACACTCGTCGATACCGCTGCCGCAAGTTCTGCGCGCTCCGGATCACTCGTGCTGCAGGCCAGCCCAAAGTTCGCCGAGAGAAACACGTCATACAGCGTGCTCTGGGAGTTACTAGAAGACCTCGACCTCTCAGCGCTCGACAGCATCGCGGCAGAGCACCGCACTATCGTCGAGATCGCGCTTGCTGTGGGGCCAGCTTCGACCGAACTGCCCATCCTGACTTCCGCGCTCTCGTTCGAGCACATACTGCGTGTGCTCTCTGCTCGCTCGACTGTCGTGCTACTGATCGACGATCTTCAGTGGTCCGACCCGGAATCAATCGCTGTCGTGGAACGCGCGCTCCGGCACCTCACAGACAAGCGGGTGCGTCTTGTCGCGACGTCTCGCGAGTATGGAAGCCCGCTGGCCGACACTGCGGGCCTCGCATTCGATCCCTCCCAGGTGCACTACCTCGACGGCATGACGATCGACGAACTTGAGCGCCTCGCACGTGCCGCGTGGCCGTCCACGCCCACCCGATCTCAGGTCATGGCGCTCCGGGAGCACACAGGCGGAAACCCGATGTGGGCACTGGAACTTATCCGCCGCCGTGCTATCGGAGATCTCGGGGCTTTGCGGATTGGAACGCTGGATGCCCCGCCGCCTCTCGCCGTCTCCGCAGCGGATCGACTACACGAATTGAGTCGCCCGGCATCTGACGTTGTGTCGATCGTCGCCCTCCTTGGGCGTCCGACACGTGCACTCCTGAGCGAGGTTCTGCGTTTCTCCGCCACCCCAGAGGCCGCCATGGAAGAGGCAGAAAACGCCGGCTTCATCGTGGTGACGACGACCACCGCCACCACGCGACATCCACTCTACGCATCAGCGGCGACGGCGACTCTCGACCCATCGCGGCGACGGGAACTGCACGCTTTTATCGCTCGAGCGGTCACCGATCCTGTGATCCGAGCACAACACCTCCAGCAGTCCCAACCGTCCGGGCCCGACGAGATGATTGCACTTGCCCTGACCGAGGCTGCTGTCGTAGTGCGCCAGCAAGGTGCTCGACTTCGCTCTGCCCATTTTGACGCGCAAGCCGTTGAACGAACCGACCCTCTCGCGGGCGCCTTCCAAAACCGATTGCTCGCGCAGGCCCAGCACCTGTTCTCCGCGGGCGATCACGACGCATGCCGCCACACACTCGGCCGCGTTTCGGCCGGGCTACTCGACATTCACCAATACGACACGTGGGTCGCGCTGATGAGTAGCGCCAGCCCGGCTTCCGCCCGCGACTTTCTCGCGTCATCCGCTCCGGCGGACAGGATTCGGAAGGCCATACATGCGGCCAACTCTGCATCGGTGGCGAGTTTGCCCACGTCGCAGCGTGAGCAGCTTTCCGCAGCCGCGCTTGCCGATCTCATCGATGCAGACACACCGAACGCGACTCATCGTGCGTTGCGCGGCCTTGCGCGATCCCGGCTGGATTCAGGCGGCGGTCTCGACCATTCGATCATCACTGACATGAATAGGCGACAGAAAATACAACTCGTGGTTGGCCTCGATGACTCGGGTCTCGCTACGCAGGGCTTCCTCGCTCATCTGTCAGACGACGTCGATTCGTCGCGTCGATCCTTCGAGACTCTGACCAACTGGGCGAGGGCGGAGGGCAAGGAAGGCGTGGAGCGCATATTCCTCGCACACGCCGCTCTCGTAGAGCTCGTCGCCGGCAATATCGGCGCCGCGCGGCAGTTCGGCGAGCGGTCGGGATTCGACATCACCGCGCCCGACCTGCCTACGGACATTCAGCCGATGGCGGGGATGCTGTTAATCGCCGCTGGCCGTCACGCCGACCTGCACGACGCCGTAGCCGCATGGCGCGAGTCGAGCGCCGACGCCGAGTTGGAATGGGAAGGGCTGTTGGGCATGTCCGCGTTAGCTCGTCGAGACTGGCATGGAGCGATAGACCACCTGCGAGTAGCTGCGCAACTGGCAGACGACCGCGAGCTGGTTGAACTGGGCAGCCGATTTCGCGTCGATCTTGCTCTGGTGGAGGCCCTGTTGCAGGTGGGCGAAACACACGAGGCGGGAATCCGGCTCGACCGCATCCGGGCTTTCCTGAAGACGAGGGATCGGCCTATCTCGCAGATCGGCTTTCACCGAATGACGTCGCTTCAACTGGCCTCGTCTGGAAACTTGTTGGCGGCCCTCGCCGAGTCGACAGCGGCGGTCGATCTCGCGGAGTTTCATCACCGACCAGGAGACGAAATCCTGGCTCTATTGCAACGCGCCCGCATACTGAGGCGTCTGAGGCGAGTCACTCAGGCCCACGACGATGTCCGAGCCGCCGGAGAGCTTTTCGATCACGCTGGGATGGAAGGGCTGCAGCATTATCTTGACGCCGCGCTCGTGAAAAAACGCAGCGTTGTCTCGCCGACGGAATTGACTGCTGCGGAAAAACGGGTGGAGGCGCTGGTGCGCGCCGGGCAGGGCAACAGGGAGATAGCGGCGGCACTCTTCATCAGCGTGAGAACCGTGGAATCGCACATTTCGGCGATCCTGCGAAAGACCGGTTCAGCGAGCCGATCCAGGCTCATCGCCGGCGAGTAGTGCGTAGTCGGATCCGTGCGCTTCTCACGAATCGCTCCGTAACCCTTCGCGCAGTGAGAACAACTTTTCGCGGTGCCAGGAGTAGGCGCTGTCCGACGGCACTGTCTCGAGTCCAGCGAGAGCAACGGTGATGTCGACCTCTGCCGCGACGGCATCGCCGGCCGCGATGTTCGCCAGTATTCGCTGGCGCAGGGCACCAGCTGACCGGATCGGTGATGCGAATTGTGCGGCGAGCTCAACGCATAGCGTGGCCACGGCTATTGCCTTATCGTGCCGCTCGATCGCGGAGTATCTCTGGGCCATGTATTCATAGGCCACGAGACGTGTCAGGTCGGCGACGAGACCGTACTTTTCTCGGGAGTCCCGATCAGTTCGATCAAGTAGATCCTCGAAGGCTCGGAGCGCCAGCTCGTGGCTTCGTCCATCGTTCGTCGCGCTGGTCAGTATCCACATGGCCTCGGCCGCACTATCCAGGTTGTCGGCGGAGCCAAAGTGCTCTATCGCGACACGGCTGTGTTCTGCCGCTTCCTCCTCGCGATCGAGCAGAAAATGCGTCCACGCGGCGTATGAGTTTGCCCAGCCGCGTTGCTGCGCGTCGCCGGATAGGTCGGCCGCCTTGATGGCGAGCAGCGCTGTTCGCCGCGGAAGGTCCCGATCATAGGTTTCATGAACCTGGGCCCAGACAAGGTAACCGAGGTGCATTGCTTCGAGTCGCTGGTCACCAAGGGCGCGCGCCGAGACCACTGCGAGTTTGAAGAACTCTTGCCAATGGCCCCAGTCGGTCCATAACTCTGAAAACCAGTGCAGCGCATCGGCGACGTCGACGACTATCGAGTGCTCACCGTCGCGCGATGCCTCTTGCATGGCGGGCCACCAGTGCGGTTCCTCGAGGCGAATCCATGCCTCGGCCGCAATCGTGCTTTCGAAAGTGATGCCGACAGCGCTGGGTGTCTCGGGCGAGCGCTCCGGCTCGAACCACGCGCCGCCGCGCTCGAGACTACTGAGCAACCAGGCTCGTAGGCGCCGATGAGCCTCGGCGACACCCCTCTGCCCGGACTCCCGCTTGTGATGTGCTGCTCCGAAGAGCCTAAGCAGGTCGTGCACCCGATAGCGATTGCCACCACGCGCTTCGACGAGGCCCAGGTCGGTCAGGTCGTCGAGTCGCTCCTCAATGTCGAGCACGCGCGAGCCCTCGATCGCGGCGGCGACTCGAGCGTCGAAGGTAGGGCCGTCGATGACGGAGATCGAGCGGAAAAGAGCGGCTGAAGCGCTGTCCAATTCGTCGTAGCTCAAGGCGAAGGCGGCCTCGACGGCCAGGTCACCCGCCACCAGCAGCCGAAGTCGATTTTCAGCCGCGCGCAGCCTGACCAGAAATTTCGCGGTGGAGGTTGCGGGCCGACTCGCTATTCGATGACCGACGATTCGCAAGGCAAGCGGGATGTGCTCGCACAGTCCGGCCAACTCGCGTAAATCGCCTGCCTCCGTCTGCGACTCGGGAATCAGCCGGCCGAGCATAAGCACTGCGTCCTCTTCGCCGAGTGGGCCAAGGCTTACTCGGCGAACGCCCTCCAGCCCTGCCAAACTGCGCCTCGACGTCACGACAACTCGACTCCGCGGGTCGAGCGTCATAACGGGACGAACCTGCGACTCATGGGCCGCGTTGTCGAGGAGGACGAGGTAGACGCATGTTTCGGTCTCGAGTTGCCACCGTCGCACCGCGTCATCGAGAGTTATTGGCGCGCCCTCACCGTCGCGGGTGACCTGCCGAAGTAATGCCCGCAAGACGTCCAACGGTGTCAACGGCTCTGAGCTGAAGCCGCCCAGGTCAACGAAGAGGGTTCGGGTTGAGCGCGCATTCAAGCGATTCACCACTTCGAGCGCGACTGCCGTCTTGCCGATCCCTGCCGGCCCTGAGACGAGAACCACGTTGGCCGCCGGGTCTTTCGAAGGGGCGAGCATGGCCAGCATCCCGGATATCTCGCGATCCCGGCCACTAAAATCGGACCTCCGGTGAGGCGCCACGGCTGTAGAACGATCCTCGTTGGCAGGCTTGGATCGCGTCGGAACGCGCGCCGCGCGCAACAGGCCGTCGCGGGCTGTGGCGTCCACTCCGAGAGCTTCGATCAACGCGAGAACCGTGCGCTTCTGGGGCGAAGTGCTCACGCCGCGCTCTATGTCGCTGATGGCACGAGCGCTGACACCGGAACGCTGAGCGAGCGCCTCGAGAGTGAGATCGGCCGCAACCCGCAGCGTCCTCAACTGTGCTGCGATCGCGACCCCGCGCTTCACGAAGAACTTCTAGAAGCGACCGCGCGCCTTGAGCATCTCGTCACGCCGAGCCGACTGGGTCGAGCGAACATCAGATACATTCCCTCAACCTCGCAGACTCGGGTCGGCGGCGCAAGCTCTGCCGCCATCGGGCGCTGCAATCGAACGGCATAGCCAATGAACGTCGGCTGCGGCTTGTGCCAGTGGCGCGGAGACTCGGCTCCTCGTCGTTCAACTGCGTCCCGGCTTCCACGCGACGCCGGACAGATCTTCGAGCTCATGCCACATAGCGCGAGCGAGCGCATCGTCCTTCAGTAGAGCGATGCTGCGGATGACCCCGCCCGGGTTTTCCAGACGTGGTTGACCTATCGACGACCAAAACTTCGGACCCCAGATCTGGCCACCCTCAGCTGCTGGGTCGAGCACTGCTCGCACAATCGGCCATGCGCCCCGGTCTTTTCCCTGCCCGACCGCGACAAACAGAGACGACTTCGCCCGCTGAAGTGGTGTCGGTTCGATTACGCCTACCCGGCGGGGACTGAGCCCATCATGAGCTCCACCTGGATGAGCGAGAATGCTCGCAACGCCTGTGCCAGTTTCACGCAGTCGTCGATCCAGCTCGAGAGCCACGAGCATCTGCGCAGCTTTTGACCGCGCATACGTGGGGAAGCCCTGATATGCACCGGTGGCGCTATTCAGATTCGCCAGGTCGATGGTGCGCAATCGGGCCAGCCACGGCGCAGTGCTCGCGAGGGTGACAACTCGACTGCCGGCAGTGCGTTCCAGCACCGGCATGGCCCGCGCGGTGAGAGCGAAGTTCCCGACAGCGTTCGCACCGAAGACGTTCTCGTTGCCGTCAACGGTCTCGGTGCGCGCGCCAGCGTAGAGGGCTGCTGCGTTGAGCACGAGCGCATCGACGCGAGGTAGCTCATTGAGCGCGGATGCCGTTCTTGCGACTGATGACAGGCTGGATAGATCAAGGTTGAGATAGGAGAGGTTCGCGCCGGGGTTCCGATGCCGGATGGCGATTATGGCGTTTCGCACCTTGTCTATGCTGCGAGATGCCATGACAACTGTGGCTCCGGTGCTGGCGAGCTGCTCGCTGATGAAGTAGCCGATCCCCGCATGCCCACCCGTAACAACGAATGTCTTTCCTGCGGCGCGCGGCAGTTCTCGCGGGTTCCATCGAGCGGTGGTCGGGGTCGCGATGTCATCGCTTCGCGCAGACATGGTCTAGATCGCTTTCGGCGGGAAAACGTCGATATTGCACTCGGTAATTGTCATGATGATTCCTTCTTGTTTGTTACTTGCCGACCTGCTGCTGCAGAAGGCCTGTTTTTTCTGGAGCCATGAACTGCAAAGAATGACTCCGAAGCTCACTCAACCGCCTACGTTGGGCGTGGCGGAACGCAGAAAACACGCAGAACCTTCACGAGGTTCTCGTCGGCCGAACCGAATCGCACAGAGGCCGACGCAGTTGAGGCTCAACCCGCCGCGGCTGATTGTTCGGTAATGAGCTGCGCGGCTCTTTCGGCAATTGCGAAGACCGTTGCGTTGGTATTTCCCGAGACCGGTGACGGCATGATTGAGGCATCGGCTACCCGAAGCCGTGAGATTCCGCGAACGCGAAGATCGGGGCCGACGACTGCGAGGTCGTCGGTGCCCATCCGGCAGGTTCCGGCGTAGTGGAAGTAGACGACGAGACTCTCGCGGAGGTAGTCGAGGATGGCGTCCTCGCCGTCGAGTGGACGGCCGGGTTGCGCTTCGGCCCCACGCCATCCGGTGAGGGCGTCGGCGTAGCCAATTTCTCTCGCCGTGCGGAGTCCAGCGATCATTACTTGTTGGTCGCGGACGTCGCCGAGATAGTTCGGGTCGATGAGCGGCCCGACCCGGTGGTCCCTGCTGGCCAAGCGCACTGAACCGCGGCTGCGAGGGAGCATCGCCGAGAACGCAATGGAGTATCCCTCATCCGGTGCGGGACCGTCGAGTGCCTGGTTCCGGTAGGGCTGACTGATCAGCAGCAGCTGCAAGTCGGGTGCATCGTCACTTCCGTCGGTGTTGATGAGTCCGACACCCTGGCCGAAGATGTTCTTGGGGTTTGCTAGAAGAGGTGCTGCATGCTCGAACACCATGGTCGACATGGGGTGGTCGTGCAGGTTCGCGCCGACACCGGGCAGGTCCAGTTCTACTTCAATTCCGTGCTCCGCGAGATGGTCCGCGGGGCCGACGCCGGAGAGCATCAACAGTTGAGCGGAACCAATTGCCCCAGCCGTCACAATCACCTCGCGTCGCGCAGTAGCGACGCTTCCAAAGACGACGCCGTCGCCATACTCCACCCCGGTGCACACTCCGTCATGGATGAGAAGGCGCCTGACCATGGAGTCGGTAATGATACGAAGGTTCGGGCGGCTATCTATCGGGCGGAGATAGGCGTCCGCGGCGCTCATACGCTGACCATTGCGAACGTTGGCGTCGGATAGGCCGAACCCGGTCTCGGCGCCGGAGGAGATGTCGTCTGCGATCCTGTAGCCCTTCTCGGCCGCCGCGGCGAGGGCAGCCACTATCACTGGGCTGGGGTGAACCGTCGGGCCGACGAATAGGGGGCCGTCGGTTCCGCGCAGGAGCGGATCGCGGCCGATGGTGGTCTCGCTCTTACGGAAGTAGGGAAGGAGGTCGTCAAAACCCCATCCGGTAGCACCTTGCTCAACCCACGCGTCGTAACTGGAACGGTGGCCGCGAAGAAAATTGAGGCCATTAATACTCGACGACCCTCCGAGCGCCTTTCCACGCGGTGCCGCAATCGGAGCCCCAAGGAAGCCCTGCTCAACGGTCGATTCGCCCCAACTCGCCGATGTGCCCAAGAGCACTGGCCAGTAACCCGGCACATCCATCTCAGGAAGCGGCGTGACGGATCCTGCCTCGATAAGCAACACCCTCGTGTCGGCGTTCTCCGTAAGGCGGGAAGCGATCACGCTACCAGCAGTACCGGCACCGACAACGATGTAGTCAAAGGTTTCGACCAGCGGCTCCGGTTCGGAACTATGAAAGCTCGAGGACTCTGCCTTGGTGTTCTTCATTTCATCTCTTTTCGTCAAATGGATGCAGCGGCATCACAGCCACGTTTCGACGGTACGGAGACATCGCACGTCGCCCATCCGTGCATCTACGGAAGTTCTAGAGAGACGATCTGCTGGCACGATCTGGCTCTCAGCGAGTGCCTCCTTGTCGGCCACCAGATTGTTCCTGCGACGAGGGAGGGCTCAAAACTAAGTGCATGCACGGATGTCAGCGCAATGGGAATCCAATATTTTCAAAACTATGACCCAGTCAAACTTGACCCAGCCCACTCCCCCGCTGCCCCGCACACGGGCTACTCCGGCATCGATCTCCCTTGTTGTGCTCATCCACATCTTCGGGGCACTAGGGGGAGCCGGGCTCACCGCCATCGGAACTGTGGTTGGTTTTGCCAGCGATGGCGGCGACAGCTGGCTTTTCAGCGTCGCCTGGTACCTCGCTATTTGGGGGCCGGGAGTTGTCTACCTGCTCGGAATCGGCTGGACGATTTTCGGCATGGCGACCGGTCACCGCGGATGGCTTCGGGCACTCCTCACTATCCCCGCAATGATTCTTGTCACCGTGCTGAGTATCGTCGTGGCGATCATCGGCGCGAATCTCTAACCCTCGCTGCCGAGGCGCCCGAAGAAACAAGTGCGTGCTGCAGCTTGTAGGGCATGGACCTCATGCGCAGACAAAAGCCCCGCGGTCACTGAGACTGCGGGGCTTTCTTTTGGTGCGCCCGGAGGGATTTGAACCCCCGGCCTATTGGTCTGTAGCTTGCGAGTGCCGCGATCGGCATGGCCGCGGCGACTGCGACCTCGGATGTGGCTGCGGGTGGTGCGCGCCCGAGGCTTACGATTCAGAGGCGTTTTGGGCGATCGTTGAGGGGCTCCTCGCAAGTCCCAATACTGGGTTAGTGGATCGGTTCACCGACTGGTCTGACCACAGCAAAATTGAAAGACGATGATAACTCCCGAATGGCACGACGCGATCGACGCTTACCTCGTCTCGCAGCGTGCCGCCGGCGCCAAGCCGAGCACGACTAACTCCCGTCGGCAACACCTCCAGCACCTCGCTAGGCGCGTCGGTGGCGATCCTTGGGCGCTCACGGCCGAGAGCCTCGTCGAGTACGCCGGCTCGCAGGTGTGGGCGCAGGAGACTCGCCGCGGCCGCGGTAACACGTTCCGTTCGTTCTGGCTCTGGGGCAAGGCCACGAAGCGGTGCCGTAAGAACATCTCGAAGGTGCTACCCAAGACTCGAGCCGGCGAGCCTGACCCGCGGCCGGTGCCGGATCGCGTCTACCGCAAGGCGCTGATGCGCGCCACGACTCGCGAGCGACTCTGGATGGAGCTCGCCCACGATCACGGACTACGTCGCTGCGAGGTGGCGCTCGTGCACTCCGACGACATCAC
>Ga0247737_1001284_pt1 | contig 10769 bp, 10 predicted proteins | sample UWRJL028104C2_FD_180937 | JGI IMG/M metagenome (GOLD analysis project Ga0247737, IMG submission 180937) | Plant litter microbial communities from Arlington Agricultural Research Station in Wisconsin, United States - UWRJ-L028-104C-2 | ecosystem: Environmental > Terrestrial > Plant litter >...
CGCGCTATGGACCGACCTGAAGGAAGGCGCGACCGACAAGAAGGCCAATGCCAGCTATGTCGTCTATGGCAAGCCGATCTATGCGATGGCGGGCGGCACCGTGATCGGATGCTGGCGCAACGCCCCGGAGAATCCGGCGGGCGACAAGCACCCCGCGTACGACAAGGGCCTTATCCCCGGTGGCGGCAATCATTTGTGGGTGAAGCAGGACGACGGCACCGTCGCGCTTTACGCCCATGCCATTCCCGGCTCGATTCCCGCCGCGCTCTGCCCGCACAACGCAGCGTTGCTGAAGGACAATGCCATCCAGCAGGGCAATCCCGATATCCGCAAGGAAGCGATCGTCGTGAACGGCGCTAAGATCAAGGCCGGGCAGGTGATCGGCAAGGTCGGCAATTCGGGATCGTCGAGCGGGCCGCACCTGCACATCCATATGGAGAAGGACGGCAAGCCGGTGAAGCCGATGTTCGACCGCGGGCTGACCACGCCCTATGTCGACGGCAAGGCGAACATCAACGGGCCATGGACGCCGATCGCGGGCAAGCAATTGCCGCGCGGGCCGATCCTGTTGTGGCCGCCCTATCCGGTCGGCACCTGGAACTTCAAGGGCATCAAGGGCGAGGACTTCAAGCGCCATGCCGACCATATGTTCAATTCGGGCGAGATGCTGAAGCTTGCCACCTGCCAGGACAATGGCGCCAGCTACGACACCTGGTGGGTGCCGGCGGCCGGCGCGTGGCTCTATGGCTTCGGCATGACCGCGGATGTGGCTGCGGCCAAGCACGCCGAGAACACGGCCAAGGGCTATAAGCGGGTATCCAACTATGTCTGCGGGTCGCGCAGCATAGCGGTCTGGCGGAAATAGGCCGCTGTGGCTCCCCTCCCGCTTGCGGGAGGGGAGTATAGGCGTGTGGGACCTGGCAGCGGACATTCTGCTTCCGCCTCAGTTGCGGACATTCCGATAGTATGGCAGCAATCTAGAAAGTGTTCAGGGAAAGGATGATGATGAGCTTGAAGCCCTTGATGTTAACTGCGCTGGCAGTGGCCGCAGTTTTAGCAGGGTGCAGTCAAAATGAACGGACCATCAGCAAGGCACAAAGTCATCTGACGGTCATAGGCCCACAGGATGGCGTAGAACGCTTTACCAAGCTTCAGGGCTCGCTGAGACCGGCTCTGGCTGTGTCGGCCATAAAACCACTTGGCAGCGGCCGAGCAGAAGCCGTGGTAACACTCCCAGTAGGTTTCAGCGGCCAAGACCTCGTTCATACGACGAGAGAGGCACTGGCTGCCGGCCTAATGTACGAATTCGAAGGACGTCAGTCCGTCAGAACGGTCCGATCGTAGGGACTTAACGTCCTCTCTCCACCCAGGTCGAGCCGTTCGCGGTCCACCGATCGGGGGTGGTCGCCTGAAAGCCGACCGGCAGGTATCGGAGCGCAAAGCTGCCCGGCGGGACTCGCCCCAGTTGCAGACGTGCGCGCCGTCAATCCTCATCGGGCCAGATGCGGCCTTCAACCTTCGTATATTCGTCCTCAGTGAGCCAAAACATGGCGTCGTCGTACGAGACTGCCTTGTGCAAGACCCGGCCGTTCGACCCGGCTTCGACGACGTTAAACTGTTGGTTTGGCTCATCGCAGACGAGAAGCAGTAGCTCTGGGGGCTGCGAGCTATAATCCCACCAAACCTCAAACCATGTGATGTCGCTCATTGAGGGCTTGTAGGGGAGGCTACCGCACGCCGCAACGGCAGCAAACCACCCACTTTCAGACATTCAGGCCCACGAAAAGCCGGCGGATCCGGCCGGGCCTCTCGTCCAGTCGTCGCCCTCGACAGGGTCGATGTCGCCCTCCTCGTCTGGCGCCACGAGCGCTTCAGTCCGGCGATCTGCTACAGGCGGCGGCCCTGCACCAATGGGCGACGAGATTACTCCACCTTTTTGAACCGGATCGTCCGGCCGAACCGCTCCAGCACCAGATCGCCCTTGTCGATGGTCAGCGCGGTCTCGCGGAAATCGGCCTTGCCGATATCGTTCGGCTCGAAGCGTAGGCTCAGCGCATAGCCCTTGGCCGGGTCGATCCTTATCGGGTCGCTCGCCAGCTCGAAGATCGGCAGGAGCAGTTGCACGCTGGCCGGCGGGTCGGCGGGGTCGAGCGGCAATGACAGCCCCTCGTCGCTCAATTGCTGGTTGTTGACCTGGCCCTTCGTCGAGACGAGGACGACATCGAAATATTGCGCCGACAGTCCCTTCGGCGTTTCCAGCGTGACCGTCACCATCGCCCTGGCCGCGGGCTTCTGGCCGGTGACGACGAAGCGCGGCGGCTTCACCGGATCGCTGGTCAGCAGCACCTGATGGTTCTTCGCGGTCCATGTCCCCCGCCCCGATTCATCGAGCGCGCCATAGACCAGGCCATATTCGAACCGGCCGTCCGCGGTCAGGCTGAGCTGCGCCCCCATTTCCATCTGATGCCCGTCATACTGGCCGACCAGCGTGGCCTGGTCCTGCGCCATGGCAGGCGCGGCAATCGCCATTGCCAGTACCGCCATCATGATCCGCATCGGAAATCTCCCCCACCAGTCACGCATCTTGTGACCGCGTTTGACCTTCATGTATATATTTGCCTATACCGTTAAATATTGACCGATTCGTGAAGGATGACCTCATGCCTCAGGCCTCGCTCGCCTCCGCCATCTTCTATCGCGACCCGCTCGCCGCGTTCGCCTGGCTCGAAAAGGCGTTCGGGTTCGAGCCGGCCATGCTCATCACCGATCCCGACAACAAGATGGTCCATGCCCAGCTGAGCTTCGGCAACGGCTATATCATGATCGGCAATGAATGGGCCGACTATACCGCCAGCCCGGCGAGCATCGGCGGCAAGAACAGCCAGAGCGTGCATGTGAACCTGGACAGCGACATCGACGCGCATTGTGCCCATGCGACCGCGGCGGGCGCCGAGATCGTGGAGGCGCCGGCCGACCAATTCTATGGCGACCGCACCTATCGCGCGCGAGATCCGGAGGGTCATGTCTGGACCTTTGCGCAGAACAAACGGCCCTTCTCGGCCGAGGAATCGGGAAAGGCGACCGGCCTGAAGATCGAGATGTTCTCCTGAACGCCGCCGCGATCGACCGCACGCTGGCGGCACTGGCCGACCCGACCCGGCGGCGCGTGATCGAGCTGCTGCGCGACCGGCCGCACCGCGCGGGCGAGCTGGCCGAGAGCCTCGGGCTGAGCCCCGCGGCGCTCAGCCGGCATCTGCGCACCCTGAAGGCCGGCGGGCTGATCGAGGAGGTGCATCCGGATTATGATGCGCGCGTGCGCATCTACGCGCTGAAGGCGGGATCGATGGCGGGGCTCAAATCCTGGGTGGACCTGACCGAGCAGCTCTGGGCAGATCAGCTCGCCGCGCTCAAGGCGCATGTCGAGCAGCAGCCATGAGCTCGCGCGTGCTGGTCGCGCTGCGCATCGCGGCGACGCCGGAGCGGGTGTTCGACGCGTTCACGCGTGAGATCCATCTATGGTGGCGGCCGAGCCAGCTGTTCAGCTTCACCCGCGCCGGGCCGGGCATGCTGGCGATAGAGCCGAAGGAAGGCGGGCGCTTCACGGAGACCCAGGCGGATGGCGCGGTGTTCGAGATCGGCCGGGTCACGGCGTGGGAGCCTGGCGCGCGGCTTGGCCTGACCTGGCGTCAGGCGAGCTTCAAGGACGAGCAATCGACGCAGGTCGAGGTGCGGTTCGAGGCGATCGGCGGGGAGACGCGCGTGACCGTCGAGCATCTCGGCTGGGACAGCGTGCCGGCACCGCATGCGGCGCGGCACGGGATGGTCGGCATGGTGTTCCTGCAGCGTCATGGGCAATGGTGGCAGGAGCTGCTGGCGGGGTTGCGGGCCCGAGCCGAAGGTTAACAAAGCGGCAATTGGACGAAAGCGACAAGATAGGTTTGAATCTTGCTATAGTTATCAATCGATTCGTTGCACTTTATGTTGAAGCATCTCTGTAAAATGATACTATAGCCGCAATCCAGCAAAAAACGACTCGCGCCTGACAACTTGGCGTAGATGTGTCGTTGTGTCTATTGAACACCGATGGAGGCAGCAATGGTTGAAAAAGGTGACGAGAAGACTCTCGAGATGCGTCTGGCTGCGCTCGAAGACAAGTTGAGCGGCCTGCACGTCTCGGAAGACGAGATGCGGGCCTATCACAAGGTCGCGTCGCTGATTCACGGCGGCGTGACGTCTACGGGCGACGCGACCGCGCTCACGCCGGTGCCGCAGCCGCAACCGTGCGTGACGAGCTGCGTCGTGCAGCAATGCATCGTCCACCCCTGCGTCGTGCAGCAATGCACGATCCGCGCCTGCACCGTGGTCCAGCAATGCACCATCCGGGCCTGCACCGTCGTCCAGCAATGCACCATTCGCGCATGCACGATCGAGCAGTGCATCAACGAGTGCGGCGGCGGCTTGCCGGGCGGGCCGATCGGCAGCGGCGGCTTCGGCACGCTGGGCGGTTGAGCCCAGTGCCTGCTCCACGCGACAGTCGCGGGGCAGCGTCCGAACGAGCGGCGAGCGTCTAGCGGGAGTGCGGCGCGTGGATGTCGTCTTTCCCATCATGCCGTTCGCCGATGTGGGGCGGCCCTCAATGGGAGTCAGCCTGCTGATTCCCGAGGTCCGCCGCGCGGGCCATTCAGCCGTGGCGATCTATTTCAACCTCGATCTCGCGGGGTTGATGGGCATTGGCGACTATCAGCGTGTCGCCTCCGAATTCCCGCCCAACATGCTGCTCGGCGAATGGGTGTTCGCCGACGACCTGTTCGGCGACGACATCCCTGCGGCGGCGGATTATTTCGACGACATCTTCGGGCCGATGGCGGGCGGCGACCCCGCCTTTGTCGCCGCGCTTATGCGCGTGCGCGCGCAGGTCGCCGGGTTCCTCGACGATTGCGTCGCCACGATCATGGCGCGCGCGCCGCGGATCGTCGGTTTCTCGACCGTGTTCCACCAGACCTGCGCCTGCCTGGCGGTGGCGCGGCGGCTGAAGGCGCTGCCCGAGCCGCCGGTCATCGTGTTCGGCGGGGCGAATTGCGAAGGCGAGATGGGGCTGCAGCTGATCAGCAGTTTTCCGTGGATCGACTATCTCTGCTCGGGCGAGGCCGATCTCAGCTTTCCCGCCTTGCTCGACCGCCTGCTGGGCGGTGCCGATCCGCAGCCGATCGGCGGCGTGCTGCAACAGGGCCAGGTGACGTTGCCGGCGCGGTCGCCCGCCGTCACCAATCTCGACGCCCTGCCCTATCCCGATTTCGAGGACTATTTCGGCAATCTCTCCACCTCGGCGCTGGCCGGGCTGTTCAAGGGGCATCTCGTCTTCGAATCCTCGCGCGGGTGCTGGTGGGGCGCGAAGCACCATTGCACCTTTTGCGGGCTGAACGGCGACACCATGGTGTTCCGATCGAAGAAGCCCGACCGGGTGTTCGAGGAGATCGATTATCTGCTCAGCCATTATGAGGCGGAGAATATCGGCTGCGTCGATAACATCCTCGACCTGCGCTACATCGACACATTGTTCGCGCGGCTGGCGGCGTCGCCACACGACCTGAAGCTGTTCTACGAAGTGAAGGCCAATCTGCGGCTCGAGCAGCTGGTCAAGCTGCGCGCGGGCGGGGTGAACCAGATCCAGCCGGGGATCGAGAGCTTTTCCGACGCGGTGCTGACCCTGATGAGCAAGGGCTGCACCGGCTTTCAGAACATACAGCTGATGCGCTGGTGCCGCGAGGTGGGCATCGAGGTATCGTGGAATATCCTGGGCGGTTTCCCGGGCGAGGACCCGGCGGAATATGAGCGGATGGCCGCGCTGATCCCGCGGCTCACCCATCTCGACCCGCCCTGTTCCTGCGGCATGGTGCGGCTCGACCGGTTCAGCCCCTTTCACGGCGAGCCCGAACGGTTCGGCTTCACCAATTTGCGGCCGGCCCAGGCCTATTTCTACGTCTTCCCGCTCGGGCGGCGCGACCTGTCCCGGCTCGCCTATTTCTTCGACTTCGATTATCCCGACCGGCGCGATCCGCAGACCTATCTGGCGCCGGTGCAGCGCGAGACGCGCCAATGGATCGATGGCCGCGCGGCCGCCCTATGGCCGCAGCTGGACGGCCATTTCGCCGATGATCGGCTGACCATCTTCGACACCCGGCCGGCGGCGGTGGCGGCGCGCCACGATTTTGCCGGCCTTGCCGCGCGTGTCTATGCGCGATGCGACCGGGCCGCGACCGTGGCGCATCTCGCCCGGGACCTGGGTGTCGACGAAGCCGCGATCGAGGCGATCGTCGCGGACTTCGACGCGCGGCGGCTGGTCGCGCGCGATGGCGACCGGGTGCTGAGCCTTGCCGTATTCCGGGACCGCCCGGCGGCCGACATGCAGGAGGTTCGGGTTGCAGAAACCGCTGCTGCCTAGCTGCTTCCTGACCTGGACCGAGCCACCCGACCCGTCGGGCGCGGAGCAGCTCCGCTTCGTTTCCTGGCGCCGGTCGCTGACCATGAAGGGGCGATCCTTTCGCGAGTTCGAGCGCATCGTCTTCCCTCTGCTCGACGGCACGCGCAGTGTGGACGAGATCTGCGATTCCGCCGCTGCCGCCTTTCCGCGCGACGAGCTGGAGGCGGCGATCGAGATGCTGGCGGGACAGGGCCTGTTGATCGACGGCGCGGTGGCGAGCGGGGAGCCGCCGGCGCGGCTGGCGACTCAGCTTGGCTATTTCGACGAGACGGCGCCCGACGGGCGCGGCGCGCAGGCGCGGCTGACCGCAGCCAAGGTCGCGATATTCGGCATGGGCGGCGCGGGCGCGAGCGTCGCGCGGTTGCTCGCCACCGCCGGCGTCGGGCAGATCCTGTGCATCGATCCCGCTGTGGCGGACGCGACATCGCCCTATTTTTCGGGGCTGTTCGCCGAGGGCGACAATGGCCGCAACCGCGCCGAACTAGTGGCGGAGCGCCTGGCCGCGACGGCGCCCGACCCGATGATCGCCTGGGCAAGCGACCGGCCCGAGGATAGCGCGGTGATCGCCGAGCTGGTCGCCGGCAGCGATCTCGTCATCTCCTGCCTCGAGTCCGGCGAGCTAAACCTTGCGCTGAAGCTCAATCAGGCGTGCCGCGGTGCAGGCGTCGCCTGGCTGACGGGATCGCTCGAAGGCAGCGAGGTCGTTGCCGGGCCGGGGTTCGACGGCTCACCCGACGGGCCCTGCTATATGTGTTACCGGATGCGCGAGGTGGCGACGGCGGCCGACCCGCAGACGCGCTTCGCGCTGGAGCGGCGGCTCGACCGGCTGCGCCGCGATCTCGGCGCGCGGCGCGAGAACCTGGCCTGGGGCGCCGATATCCTGGCGGGCATGCTCGTCGCCGAGGCGGTCAACATCCTGACCGGCATCGCCGAACCGGCGCTCAACGGGCGGCTGATCGTGACCAGCCTGCTCACCTTGCGGCAGGAAAAGCATGTCGTGCTGAAAAAGCCCGGCTGCCCGGTGTGCGACCGGGGCGCCACGGCATGAACGCCGGCGCGGAACGGACGATGGAGCTGCTGGTCAGCCGCAGGACCGGCATCATCACCGAGGTCGCGCATCAGCAGCGCGGCGCCGAGGAGCCGGTGCCGCCGCATCTGTTCACGGCGATGCTCTCCCATTTCGATTTCCGCGCCGCGCCGGCGGCGGAGAGGCTGAGCGGCGGCAAGGGCGCGACCGAGACCCAGGCGAAGCTCTCCGCGATCGGCGAGGCGGTGGAACGCTATAGCGCCTATCATTGGGACGCGGCGCGCGTCTGGACCGGCCCGGCCCAGCCGGGCGCGATCACGCCGGCCGACTGCGTGCTCTATTCGGACGCGCAATATGAGACGGACGCGCGTTATGCCCGCTGGTCGCCCGAGGTGCCGATATCCTGGATCCGGGGCGTGGAATTGCCCGCGGGCACGCCGGTCGCGCTGCCGGCGGGGCTGGTCTATCTCGTCACGCCGATGCCGCTGGCGGCCGACCATGTCACCGCGACGACCTCCAACGGGCTTGCCGCGGGCGCCGACCTGACCCGGGCGATCCTGAGCGGTTTCTATGAGGTGATCGAGCGCGATGCGCTGCTGATCGGCTGGATGAACCAGCTGCCGGCGACGCGGATCGCGGTACCGGAGAATTGGTGCCATGCGGCCTCGATCGCGCGGCATTACCGGCTGCACGGGGTCGAGCTGCGGCTCTACCGGCTGGCGACCGACCAGGTGCCGTATGTGATGCTCGCGGTGCTCGACGACCTGGCCGGCAACGGGCCGGCGCGGGTGATCGGCATGGGGTGCGATGTCGATCCGGTCGCGGCGCTGGACAAGGCGGTGTTCGAGGCCTGCCAGGCGCGCCCGAGCGAAGCGGCGCGATCGGGCCGATCCGACCATGCCGAGCGGCTCAGGAGCTATGAGGATGTGCGCGGGCTCGACGATCATCCCGCCTTCCATGCGCTCCGCCGCAACCTGGGCGAGTTCGATTTCCTCGACCTGGGCGACAGCGTGGCGCTGGACGATCTCCCCCGGCCCGAAACCGCCGACGCCGCCGCGGCGCTCGACCTGGTCGTCGACGGGCTGGTCCGGGCGGGCGCCCGGGTCGCCTATGTCGACATCACCGGGGCCGACATCGTCGCGACCGGCATCCGCGTCGTCCGCTGCATCGCCACGGGTTTCCAGCCGATCCATTTCGGGCATGGCGAGGCCCGGCTGGGCGGCAGGCGGCTGTTCGACGCGCCGGTCGCCTGGGGCCTGCGCGACACGGCGCGGACCGAGGCGGCGCTCAACCCCTGCCCGCATCCCCTGGCCTGAGCGCGATGCTGCCGGTCGACGATCCGATGCAGCTCTCCCGGCTGTTCCACCTCAATTCCGAGCCCTGGCTGAACGAAGAGGCCTATCGCGGTGCGCCCTTCGCGCAGGAGTTCAAGGACCATCTCGACGCGGCGCGCATATCGTTGCCGCCGCCTGTGCCGGGCGGCGTCATGGCGCTGGCGGCGGCGCGCTATTCGGTCCGGGCGTTCGAGCGGCAGGCGATGACCGGGCAGATGCTCTCCGACCTTCTGCACGCAGCGTACGGCATCGTCGACCGGGCAGCGCTCGAAGGCGGCCATGCCTTTCTCCGGCGCGGCGTGCCGTCAGCCGGCGGCCTGTATCCGCTCGAGCCCTATCTGCTGGTCCAGAATATCGCGGGCGTGGCTGACGGGATCTATCATTTCGATGCGCGCGGGCCGGCGCTGGAGCTGGTGCGCGCCGGCGACTGGCAGGCTGAGGCGGCGACGATCTTCTATACCTGGCCGTTCATCGTCGAGGCCAATATCTTGCTCTGCATCGGCGCGGTGTTTCCGCGGTCGCAGAAGAAATATGGGCCCAGGGGCTATCGTTACATCCTGCTCGAAGCCGGCCATGTAGCGCAGAATCTCTGCCTCGCCGCCGTGGAAATGGGGCTCGCGACGCTCTGCATGGGCGGCTTTCGCGACGGCGCGCTCAACCGGCTGATCGGGCTCGATCCCGGCCGCGAGGGCGTGGTTTATGCCGTGGCGGCCGGGTTCGCGACGGCGCCCTGATTCCTACGCCCCCGATCGTCACTCCGTCGTCGCGATGACATTGTCGTCCGAGTTGCGATCGATCCGGACGTTGTAGGGGTCGGCACCGGCAAAGGCCGGCTTCTTCGCGGTCACCAGCCTGATGGTCTGGGTGCCCGTCCTGAGCGGCAGGCGCTGGAGCAGCAGCACGTCCTTCTTCGCGAAGGCGCCGCGACCGGGCATCGCGGCGAACACGCCGAACTCCGCCGTCTCGGCCATCGGCGCTTCCTTCTCCACGCCCTTGCCATTGGCGTAGAGCTTGTGCGCCTCGACCGTCAGCGTGGTTTCGTAGCGGCCGTCGGGCAGCTTCTTCACGACCGCACCCTTGGTCTTGATGTCGTAGAGCGAGATGCGTTCGAACAGGTCGGTGATCAGCGCCTGTTCCTCTGGCGACGCGCCTTTGCGGAACTCGGCGATCAGGTCGAGCGAGCGCGGGAATGGCGCGCCCTTGAAGCGGAAGCGTTCGAGATAGCGTTTCAGCGCTGCATTGACCCGCGCCTCGCCCAGCGCGTCCTTCAGCCGGTACATGACCAGCGAGCCCTTGCGGTAATGGATATATTGCTGGTTCTCGACCCGGTAGAGCGGCAGTTCCTCGATCACTTCGCCGCCGCGGCTGCGCAGGTAACGATCGAGCTCGAACTTCAGGAAGCGGCGGATCTGGTCGCGGCCATAAAGCTTCTCCATAACCATCAGCGCGGAATATTGCGCCAGCGTCTCGGTCAGCATGGTCGCGCCCTGCATGTCCGCGCCGATCGCCTGGTGCGCCCAATATTGATGCGCCAGTTCATGCGCCGCGACATAGGTGACGTAGTCGATCTTGTCGGGATCGGAGAGGTCGGCGATGAAGCCGATGCTTTCCGAATAGGGCATCGTGCCGGCGAACGCCTGAGCGTAATCGGCATAGGCCGGGAATTCGATGATGCGCGCCTGGCGGAACTGATAGGGGCCGAACGCGGGCTGGTAATAATCGAGCCCATGCGCGAACGCCGCGAGCATGCGATCGACATTCGCGCCGTGCCGCGCGTCGTAATAGACGACGAGGTCGACGCCATTGTGCGCCCGGTGCTTCTCGACGTAACGCGCCGACTGGACCGAGTAGAAGTTCTGGATCGGCGCATCGACGACGAAGCGCGCGGTGCGCCGGCCGTTCGCGGTGGTGTCGCTGACCTTGTAGC
>Ga0247737_1001286_pt1 | contig 10762 bp, 13 predicted proteins | sample UWRJL028104C2_FD_180937 | JGI IMG/M metagenome (GOLD analysis project Ga0247737, IMG submission 180937) | Plant litter microbial communities from Arlington Agricultural Research Station in Wisconsin, United States - UWRJ-L028-104C-2 | ecosystem: Environmental > Terrestrial > Plant litter >...
CGCTGGAGCTCGGCGTCAACGGTCTGGACGCCCAGAAGCGCAACGCCGCCATGCCCGCCGCGATCGGCGCCCTGCGCCCGGCCGTGCCCTTCGTTCTGCAGACGGCGACGCCGGCGGACCGGGCCCGCGCCCTGCGCTGCCTGACCCAGGGCGTCTATTACGAGGCGGCCCTGGAAAGCACCGAGGGCCAGGAAGCCGTGGCCCAGGTCATCCTCAACCGGGTGCGCGATCCCAACTATCCGAACAGTGTCTGCGGGGTGGTCTTCGAGGGCGCGGAGCGGAACACCGGCTGCCAGTTCAGCTTCACCTGCGACGGCGCCCTGGCCCAGGCGCCCGTCGGCTGGGCCTGGAACCGCGCCCGCGTCGTCGCCGAGCGCGCCCTGTCCGGCTATGTCGCGACCAAGGTCGGGACCGCCACCCACTATCACGCCGACTACGTCCACCCGTGGTGGGCGCCGACCCTGGGCAAGATCACCCAGATCGGGGCGCACATCTTCTATCGCTGGAAGGGGCTGGCCGGAGAGACCGCCTCGTTCAAACAGACCTACGCCGGACGCGAGCCTGTCATCGACGAGGCGCGCTTCGCCCGGCCGCGTCTCATCGTCGCCTCGGCCGCCATAGGCGAAGCCGGGCCCGACGACGCCACCGTTCTGGCCGACGGCGGAATGAACATGCGCACGGTCGAGATCGACGGTCAGACTCGCGTCGTCGGCATCGCCAGCCTGGGCGGCCGTCGTCAGGCGACCGCGGCCGACATCGCCGCGATCAACGCCCGCCTGCAAGCCTTCGAGGCTCCTCCGATCGTGGCCCCGACGCCCGCGCCCGTCGGGGTGACCACCATGGACGTCGAGGAAGTCGGTCGTCCCGCGAACTGACGCGCGGCCTGACCACGGCGTGCAACGTCGAGCCGCATCAGGCATTTAGACTCCGCGATGGGCATATGGCCCCGCTTGGAGTTCCGTTTGACCGCCGCAGCCCTGCCTTGGAACGAGACCGACCGTCTCAGCGCGCTGCAAGCCTATGGCATCCTCGATACCGAGCCCGAGCAGGCGTTCGACGACATCGTCCATCTGGCCTCGCGGATCTGCGACGCTCCGATCGCCGTCGTGAACCTGATCGACAGCGGTCGGCAGTGGTTCAAGGCAGAGACCGGTCTGGGCGTCCGCGAGACGCCGCTCGACACCTCCTTCTGCGCCCACGCCCTGTTGCAGGATGACGGCATGGTCGTTCCCGATGCGACCCGGGACAGCCGCTTCGAATGCAATCCCCTGGTCACCGGCGAGGCGGGGCTTCGCTTTTATGCCGGCCGGCTGCTGAAGAGCCCCGATGGTTTCGCCCTCGGCACCCTTTGCGTCCTGGACACCCGCGTTCGCCCCGAAGGGCTGACCCCGCTCCAGACCGAGACGCTCGATGTCCTGGCCCGCCAGGTCATGGCCCAGCTGGAGCTGCGACGCGCCATCCGGGAGCGGGAGGAAGGCGTCGTCGCTCTTTCAGAGAGCGAAGCCCAGTTTCGCGCCATCGCCGACTCGATGCCCCAGATGGTCTGGTCGACCCTGCCCGACGGCTTCCATGACTACTATAACGCCCGCTGGTACGAGTTCACCGGCACGCCCCCCGGCTCGACGGATGGGGAGGGCTGGAACGACATGTTCCACCCGGACGATCAGGCGCGAGCCTGGGCCACCTGGAAGCATTCGCTGGAGACGGGCGACCTCTACGAGATCGAATACCGGCTGCGCCGCGCCGACGGCGTCTATCGCTGGACGCTCGGCCGGGCCACGCCGATCCGCAACGAGGCCGGCCAGATCACCCGCTGGTTCGGCACCTGCACCGACATCGAGGACCTGAAGCAATCCGAAGCGGGCAAGGATCTGCTGAGCCAAGAACTCAGCCACCGGATCAAGAACATCTTCGCGGTGGTCTCGTCCCTGATCGCCCTGTCGGCGCGCGAACACCCCGAGGCCAAGGCCTTCGCCGGCTCGGTGCGCGACCGGATCAACGCCCTGGCCCGCGCCCACGAGTTCGTCCGGCCCCATTCGGAGGTGTCCCAGCCCCTGATCGGCGACACCACCCTGCACACCTTCCTGAGCGCCCTGTTCAGGCCGTATGTCGATGCGAGCGGCCAGTCCCGCGTCGTGATCGAAGGCGATGACGCCACCTTCGACGACCAGGCCGCGACCTCGGTCGCCCTGCTGTTCCACGAACTGGCGACCAATGCCGCCAAGTACGGCGCCCTGTCGGTCCCGGGCGGTCGGGTGCTGTTGCGCACGCGCAACGAGGGCGACCGATTCATCCTGACCTGGACCGAGCGCGACGGTCCCGCCATCGCCGGAAAGCCCGCAAGGCAAGGATTCGGCTCGGCTTTGTCCACCCTGTCCGTCGAAGGCCAGTTGGGCGGAAAGTTGGAACGAAGATGGGAGCCGGGGGGTTTGGTCCTCGAGGCGGACCTCCCCGCCACGGCGCTATCCCGGCGCCGCGCCGCACTGAAGAAGAAGTGAAATCGGATGGACCCGATGCGCGTTACGCGCGTTCCCAAAGTCCAATATCCGACATTTGAAGCTATGACCGCGCGTATCCTGATCATTGAAGACGAGGCGCTTGTCGCCATGGAACTCCGCTTCGTGCTGGAAGACCTGGGTCACGAGGTCATCGCCACCGCCGCGGACGCAAAGACCGCGCGTTCGATCGCCGCAGAGAACGACATCGATCTGGCCCTGGTCGATATCCACCTGTCCGACGGCCCGACCGGCATCGATCTGGGTCGCGAGCTGGGTCAGGACATGGGCGTCACCGTCCTTTTCATGACGGCAAACCCCGGCATGGTCCGCGAGGGCGTGGCCGGAACGATCGGCGTCCTGTCGAAGCCGACCGACGAACGCGCGGTCCAGACCGCTGTCGACTATGCCCTGCGCCGCCGCGAAGGCCGGCCGGTCGAATACGCGCCGCCGGAACTCCAGCTGTTCGGCTAACCTTGCGTTTTACCAGACCCCGATCTTCTCCGCCTCGTGGTGGGTGATCGGGTGGTGGGCCTTGGCGTGGTCTTCCTCGGCGAGGAACCTCACGGCCTCCAGCGCCGCCATACAGCCCATGCCGGCGGCCGTGACGGCCTGGCGATAGACGTCGTCGGTGACGTCGCCGGCGGCGTAGCAGCCCTCGACGTTGGTCGCCGTCGTGCCGGCCTTCACCACCAGGTATCCGCCCTGTTTGGTCTCCAGCTGCCCCAGGAACAGCTCCGATGACGGCGCATGGCCGATGGCGATGAAGACGCCGTCCGCCTGGATTTCCTGCGTCGCCCCGGTCTGGGCGTGCTTCAGCCGCACGCCCGTGACGTTCGAGGCGATCCCGTCCGACTGGCCCAGAATCTCGTCGATGGCGTGGTTCCAGATCACCTCGACCTTGGGATTGGCGAACAGCCGGTCCTGCAGGATCTTCTCGGCGCGGAACTCGTCCTTCCTGTGCACCACCGTCACCTTGGCGGCGAAATTGGTCAGGAACAGCGCCTCCTCGACGGCCGTGTTACCGCCGCCGACGACGATGACGTTCTTGCCGCGATAGAAGAAGCCGTCGCAGGTCGCGCAGGCCGAGACGCCGAAGCCCTGGTATTTCTGCTCGCTTTCCAGCCCCAGCCATTTCGCCTGGGCGCCGGTGGAGATGATGACCGTCTCGGCCAGCAGTTCGGTCCCCGAATCCAGCTTCAGCCGGAACGGCCGCTGCGACAGGTCGCACGAGACGACGATGTCCTCGATCACTTCCGTGCCGACGTGCAGGGCCTGGGCCTTCATCTGCTCCATCAGCCACGGACCCTGGATGGTCTCGGCGAAGCCCGGATAGTTCTCCACGTCGGTGGTGATGGTCAGCTGGCCGCCGGGCTGGATGCCGGCGATGACCGCCGGGTTCAGGTTGGCACGGGCCGCATAGATGGCGGCCGTCCAGCCGGCGGGACCGGAGCCGATGATGGCGACGCGGATCGTTCTCGGAGTGCTCATGAGTGCTATCTAGTCGCTGATTCCGTCCCATGCGATGTCAGGGGCGACGGAAAACCGTGGAAGGACGCGACATGGCCACCCAACCGGGGCGCAGTTTCATTGGCGTCGGCCTCGCCCTGGGTGTGGCGATCGGCTCAGGCCTCGGCGTGGCCATGGGCAATCTTGCGATCGGCATCGGTCTCGGGGTTTCGATCGGGCTGGCGCTCGGCGCAGCCCTGGACGCGGGCGACAAGGCCAAACGCAGGGAACCGGTCGACAAACGCAAGGGCCGAAGCGGCGGCGACGCCGGCCTGGTCTTCCCATTGGCCATGGGCGACGACGGCGGCTCGAAGCACGGGCATGGGTCTGGCCACGGCCATGACCATGGCGGCTCCGACGGCGGCGGATCTGATGGCGGCGGCGGCGACTGAGCCCTAGCGGCCCATCGCGTCAAGCACGGCCCGCGCCGCCCGCTCGGTTTCGGTCAGCGGCGCGTAGGTCCAGCGATCCAGAACCCCATCGAAGGGCCGGGTCGCCTCGCGCTCTTCCAGGTCGGCATGCAGGCGCGCGAACTTGCCGGGCGGCTTCAGCGCGATCATCGGCAGCACATGGACCGGCTTGCCCGTCGAGGCGGCTTCGGCGGCCATGTTGGCGCTGTCCTCGGTGACCAGAATCTGATCGGCGGCTTCCAGGAAGGCGAACAGGGGGTTGGCGCCTTCGCCGTCCCAGATCCAGCCGGGCACGCCCTCCAGGCGTTGCGCCATCATCGCCTTCGCCGCTTCCGGCGTTCGGCGCGAGAACGTCAGCATCAGCGAGCCTTCCGCCGACGTCACGGCCGCCGCGATCCGATCCGCCAGCTCGGCGGCATGGTCCGGCGTCAGGTCGAACGCCTTGGACCGTCCTCCGATCAGCACCGCCACACGCGGGCGGGGCAGGGCGTCGATCCGGCCGGCGAAAGCGGGCACGGCCTCGGCCAGGCGCTCGGGCGTGATGCGATGGGGCGATCCGGTAATGGAGACGACGTTGGCCCCGGACAGTTCGTCGTGCGCGGGGGCGACGACAAGATCGAACAGGGCGGGATCCATCCGCGGATCCTGGGTCTGGACGACGAAGGTCTCGCCGCCGCTCAGCCGTCGTGCGGCCAGCGACAGCGGCAGGGTGGCCCGGCCGGTGGCGATCCACAGATCGGGCCATGGCTCGCCGTCAGCGGGAAACGGCGATCCGGACGCCAGCATCCACGGCGCCTTCAAGGCGACCGGCAGCCAGTCGAACGCCGGCCGCCAACGCACGCGCTTCACATCGATGATCGCGGGTGTCAGGCGCACGACCGCCTCGGCGAGGCCGAGCGCCTGATTTTCCATGCCGATACGGCCGTCGGAGACGACCGCGATACGAAGAGGGCCTGGCCCTACTTCCACTCGACCTTGAGGATTTCGTAGGCCTTCACGCCGCCGGGAGTGTTCACCTCGACGGTGTCGCCGACGACCTTGCCGATCATGGCGCGGGCGATGGGGGACGAGATCGAAATCTTGCCCGCCTTCACGTCGGCCTCATGCTCGCCGACGATCTGGTAACGACCCTCGTCCTCGGTGTCCTCGTCGACGACCGTGACGGTCGCGCCGAACTTGACCTGATCGCCGCTCAGTTTCGAGACGTCGATCACCTGCGCCCGGGACAACTTGTCCTCGATGTCGGCGATCGATCCCTCGATCCAGCCCTGGCGTTCCTTGGCGGCGTGATACTCGGCGTTTTCCGAGAGGTCCCCGTGTTCGCGGGCCTCGGAGATCGCCGCGATGACGCTGGGACGTTCCACCGACTTCAATTGCTTAAGCTGATCGTCGAGGGAGCGGTAACCCTCGCCCGTCATCGGCACTTTTTCCATTTGGTCGTGATTTTCTGACTTGTCGCCCGGTAAACCGGAGAGGGGACTTAAAAGAACTCTGGCGAATACGCTGGTCGCTGGGCGCGCGCGACCGGCCGAAGAAGCTAGGGCGCCCGACGCGGAAACTCAAGGTCCGGTCGGGAGACGGTCCTCGGATCAGCCCGCAGGACCTCGCACGGCAGGGTGACGGGCGTGCGACAGGCGGCGATCCAGCATCGCCTTGGCCACACCGTACACGATCCAGGCGATCAGGGCGGCGCCGATCACGGCGAACAGCAGGGACGCCACCATCGCGCCTGCGGCCATGAAGGCGAGGAGGAAGGCGATGGCCGCGCCCAGTCCGGCCACGATCTGAAGTGTTTCCAAGCGCATGGACGAGTTAACGCGCCCGCACCGGCCCGGTTGCGACTCTCGCTCGACGATCAGGCGTAGGCGTACGGTCCGCCCCGCTCCAGCGCGCGCTGATAGGCGGGCCGCGCATGGATCGTCTGCAGGAAGGCCTTCAGCTTCGGCTTGTCCGGCCCATAGGGCGCACGGCTGGCGCCGGCCTCCAGCGGGAAGCTCATCATGATGTCGGCGGCCGAGAAGGCGTCGCCCGCGAACCAGGGCGACTTCGACAACTCGGCCTCCCAATAGGCGCTATGGTTGGCGATCTGGGGGTCGATAAAGCTCGACTGCGCCTTGGCGGCGATCGCCTTGACCAGCGGCCGCACCAGACCCGGCGACCGCGTGGGCAGGGCGCCGAACACCAGTTTCAGCAACAGGGGCGTCATCGCCGACCCTTCGGCGTAGTGCAGCCAGTAGGTGAAGCGCCGCCCGGCCGCCGTCCCCGCCGTCGGCCGCAGACCGTGCCCCGGATAGGTCGCCAGCAGATATTCGATGATTGCCCCGGTCTCGGCGACGATGACGTCCCCGTCCTGGATCACCGGCGACTTCCCCAGCGGGTGGATGGCGCGTAACTCGGGCGGCGCCAGCATGGTGTCGGCGTTCCGCTCGTAACGCTTCACCTCATAGTCGAGGCCCATCTCCTCCAGCAGCCACAGCACGCGCTGGGAGCGGGAGTTGTTCAGATGGTGGACGACGATCATGGCGCGGCTCTCCCCGGGGTTCGGATCACCCTAGCGAGGTTGACGCCGGGGAGCGCAAGGGCCGTCAGCGGGTTCGACCGCTCCAGCGCTGACGCGGATGGCTCTGCGCCTGCGCCCCGGCCCGGTTCAGATTCGGCGTCACGCCCGTCCGTCGGCTCTGCCACAACTCATAGGCCAGGGTCGCCAGCGCCAGCTTCCCGGCATGCCGCCCGGCGAACCGACGCGCGCCCTTGGACAACAGAAGGCCGCCGACGACGGTGGCGATACGGGACAGGGCCATGGGGACGTCTCCTTGAATACCGGGACTGAACGGCCGGAGACCGCCGAGGTTCACTCGGATTGAGACGAACGATAGCGCGTGCTATCATCCGCGCATGGCTCAACTCCTTGTCAGGAATGTCAGCGACGATACGGTCGAAGCGCTCAAGCGGCGGGCCGTCGCCAATCAACGCAGCGTGGAGGCCGAGCACCGCGCCCTTCTCGAGGAAGCCCTCGAGACAGAGCGGCTGAAACAGGTCGAGCGGTTTCGCGCCCGCATCGATGCTCTGCATGAGACGATGAAGGGTCGCACCTTCACGCCGTCGGAAGTCGTGGTCCGCGAGATGCGCGACGAGAATTGATCGTCGTCGATACCTCGGTCGCTCTTAAATGGGTGCTGCCGGAGCCGGGAACGGAGCAGGCGAAGCGCGCACTGCGGCTGGCGCTGATCGCTCCCGACGTCTGGCGGGTCGAGGCCGCGAACGGCATCCGTCGAGCGGTGCGGGAAAGCGTGGGGACCCAAGCCGAAGCGAGAGAGTGGCTTTCGATCCTCGACGACGCCCCTGTGCAGGATGTACCCACGATCGGCGTGCTCAAGCAGGGGCTCGACCTGGCCATGGCGCTGGGCCATCCGGTCTATGATTGCCTGTTCCTCGCCCTGGCGATCGACCGGGACTGTCGGATGTTGACGGCGGACGAAAAATTCCGGCGGGTCGTCGTGGAAAAATCCAATCAGGCGTCCCGGATCGTCATGCTTTCGGACCTGTCACAGTGACCCCCGAACCTCGCCTGACGTCCTTGGCCCATGGCGGCGGTTGCGGCTGCAAGCTGTCGCCGGGCGTGCTGCGCGACATCCTGTCGAAGACGCCCCAGGCCGCCGCCTTCGCCAACCTGATGGTCGGCACGGAAACCAGCGACGACGCGGCCGTCTGGCGCCTCAACGAGCAGCAGGCTCTGGTGGCGACGACCGACTTCTTCATGCCGGTGGTCGACAATCCGTTCGACTTCGGGCGCATCGCCGCGACCAACGCCCTGTCCGACGTCTATGCCATGGGCGGGAGGCCGATCTTCGCCCTGGCGCTCGTCGGCATGCCGGTGAACGTCCTCTCGACCGAGACCATCGGCCGGATTCTGGCCGGCGGCGCGAGCGTCTGCGCCGAGGCCGGCATCCCCGTCGCCGGCGGCCATTCGATCGACAGCGTCGAGCCGATCTACGGCCTCGTCGCCCTCGGCCTCGTCCATCCCGACCGGGTCCTGACCAATCGCGGCGCGCGGGCAGGGGACGTCCTGATCCTGACCAAGGGCCTGGGCGTCGGCATGCTCTCGGCGGCCTTGAAGCAGGAGCGGCTCGACGCGGCCGGATACGCCGCCCTGATCGCCTCGACGACAAAACTGAACACCGTCGGCGCCGATCTCGCCGAGACCGACGGCGTCCACGCCATGACCGACGTCACCGGCTTCGGCCTGCTGGGTCACGCGCTGGAGATGGCGCGGGGGTCCGGCCTGGGCGTGGAGCTCGACGCCGCCGCCACCCCGCTGCTGGACGGCGTCGAGATCCTGGCCCGCGACGGAGTCCGCACCGGCGCCTCGGGCCGCAACTGGACCAGCTACGGCGAGGCGGTGATCCTGCCGACCGGGTTCAAGGACTGGCGTCGCGATCTCCTAACCGACCCCCAGACCTCCGGCGGCCTGCTCGTCGCCGTCGCGCCCGAGGCGGCGGAGGCCGTGCTCGCGACCATCCGCGCGGCGGGGTTCGACCAGGCCGCCGTCGTCGGCCGGATCGTCGAGGGCGCCGGGGTGCGGGTCGTTTGATCCGCCGCACGACCGACCTGTCGCCCGAGGCCCGCGCCGGCTTCGACGCCATCATCGACGTGCGCAGCCCCGCCGAGTTCGCCAAGGACCACATCCCCGGCGCCATCAACCTGCCCGTCCTCGACGACGCCGAGCGCGCCGAGATCGGCACGATCTACGTCCAGCAATCCAAGTTCCTCGCCCGCCGCATCGGCGCCGCCAAGGTCGCCCGCAACATCGCCGCCCACCTCGACGGCGCCCTGAAGGATCGCGACGGCGGTTTCCGCCCCCTGGTCCATTGCTGGCGCGGCGGTCAGCGCTCCGGCGCCATGGTCGCGGTGATGGACCAGATCGGCTGGCCGGTGACGGTCCTCGACGGCGGCTACATGACCTGGCGGCGCACGGTGCAGGCGGCCCTCTACGGCGAGCCCAACCTGTCCGTCATCCTGCTCGACGGCGGCACCGGCTCGGGCAAGACGGCTCTCCTGCCGCGCCTCGCCGAACGCGGGGTCCAGACCCTCGACCTCGAAGGCCTCGCCGACCATCGCGGCTCCCTGTTCGGCGCGACCGGCCGCGCGCAGCCGTCGCAGAAGCTGTTCGAGACCTGCCTGTTCGAGGTCCTCGAACGCCTCGACCCCGCGCGCCCCGTCGTCGTCGAGGCCGAATCCAGCCGCATCGGCGCCCGCACGATCCCGCCGGCCCTCTGGTCCGCCATGGGCCGCGCCTCGGTGATCGAGCTGTCCGCCCCGGTCGAGGCCCGCGCCGCCTTCTCCGCCCGCGCCTATGCCGACATCGCCGCCGACGTCCAAGCCCTGGAGACCGCCCTCGGCCGCCTCCCGCCGCATCATTCGAAGGAGACGGTCGCCGGCTGGAAAGCCATGGCCCGCGACGGCCGCACGCTCGACCTCGCCGCCGCCCTGATCGCCGACCATTACGACCCCGCCTATCGCCGCATGTCGGCGCGGCGAAACCCGCCCGTGCTGGGCAGGGTGGAGATGATCGACGTGTCCGAAGCCGAACTCGATCGGGCGGCGGGTGCGATCGTCGAGATCTCCCGGCGGGAGAGGGGCTGACACCCACGGCGACGGTTCCCCCTCTTTGACGCGTGAGAGGTGGCGCGGATCGCCGCCGGTGCTAGCGTCGCGCCATGACCCGATCCAGAACCGCCGCCATCTTCACGTCCCTGAGCCTCTGGGTGATGGTCGCCCTGATAGGCGGTCTGGCGGCGGGCGCAGCGGCGCAGGTCTACGGCATCCCCGGCGGGACCGGCACGATCGCGGTCATCGATTCCCTCGGCCAGCTGTGGCTCAACGCCCTGCGGATGACGATCATCCCGCTCGTCTTCAGCCTGCTGGTCACCGGCATCGCCTCGATCGCCGACGCGGCCTCGACCGGCCGGCTGGCGCTGAAGGCGGTCATCGTCTTCGCCCTGCTGCTGGTCGGCGCCACCGTCTACGCCTTCGCCTCGTCCCTGGGCCTGCACGCGCTCTGGCCCATCGGCGCGGAAGGGTCCGCCGCCCTTCTCGCCGGCGCCCCGCCCGAGGCCGCGCGCGAGGTGGCCGCCAATGTCGGCGGCGGAGGCTTCAGCGCCTTCCTGACCAGCCTGGCCCCCGCCAACCCGATCCGCGCCGCCGCCGACGACGCCATCCTGGCCATCGTCGTCTTCGCCATTGCGTTTGGTTTCGCCACCACCCGGCTGGAGGCGCGCCTGCGTCAGCCCGTCGCCCTCTTCTTCGAGGCCGTCGCCAACACCATGATCGTCATCGTCCAGTGGGTGC
>Ga0247737_1001292_pt1 | contig 10734 bp, 10 predicted proteins | sample UWRJL028104C2_FD_180937 | JGI IMG/M metagenome (GOLD analysis project Ga0247737, IMG submission 180937) | Plant litter microbial communities from Arlington Agricultural Research Station in Wisconsin, United States - UWRJ-L028-104C-2 | ecosystem: Environmental > Terrestrial > Plant litter >...
GTCGGAGGGATGCGTCGCAACGCAGGCCTCGGATGCCCCTAGAATGGCGTGGTGGCGATTGAAACCCTCCAACGCATCACACCCGGCCTGCCGCTGGCGCTTGTTGCAGCGGGCCGCGTTGTCATAGAAGTAACGACAGCGCGTGCGCTGCAGAATATTACCGCCGACCGTGGCAACGTTGCGGATCTGTGCGCTTGCGCCCGCCAGGATGGAGCGCGACAGCAGCGGAAAGTCCGACCGCACGGCGGGATGCGCGGCAAGCGCCGTATTCCTGGCGGCGGCGCCGATCATCAGGCTGCCATCGGCGCGTTGTTCGATCTCAGCGGGCAGTTGCGTGACGTCGATCAGCACTTCGGGCTGTTCCACGGTCTCGCGCATAAGATCGACAAGATTGGTGCCGCCGCCCAGATATTTAGCCGTGAGACCAGCTTTTTTCAGGGCAATCGCAGCATTGGCATCCGACGCCCGTTCATAGGAAAAGATGTTCATGCCCGTGCCCTCTCTTCGATCGGCCCGACTGTGGGATGTGCCAATGCTTCGGAGATCGCCTCGACGATGCCGTTATAGGCGCCGCACCGACAGAGATTTCCGCTCATGCGCTCGCGAATTTCGAGCTCGTCGATCGGGATACCTTTGGCAGAAAGATCGCCGGTGACGACGCTTGGGATATTGCGTTTGATCTCGCCCGCCATCCCAATGGCGGAACAGAGCTGCCCCGGCGTGCAGTAACCGCATTGGAAACCGTCGTGCTCGATAAAGGCCTGCTGCAGGGGATGCAGATTGCCGTTGGCGGCAAGCCCTTCGACCGTGGTGATGCTGCATCCCTGATACTGGACGGCTAGCGCCAGACAGGAATTGATACGCTCGCCCTCCACCAGCACGGTGCAGGCGCCGCAGGCCCCCTGGTCACATCCCTTCTTTGTTCCAGTAAAACCGAGGGTGTTGCGCATAAGATCAAGCAACGAGGTGCGGATATCCGCCTCGACGTCGATGGCCTCTCCATTGATGATAAAGTGCATAGGAGCATCTCCCTTGGCTTGAAACGAATTTACGGTACGGCCTTTGCCGTGAATGTTAGGGCGGCGTCTCCGGCATCGACGCTTCGGCAAGCAACATCTGGCGACAGGCCGCGATATCGGCGGTGACCGAAAGGGCCAGCGACTGCGCGTCCCGCGCCCGACCAAACAGGCCTATCGGCGCCTTGATGCGGTCTATCGCCGCCTGCGAATGTCCCAGTTCCCGAAGGCGCTGGACCCGCCTTTCGTGGGTGCGACTGCTGCCCAATGCGCCGACATAGAACGGATTGGCGCGCAGAGCCGCCTGCAACACCGGTATTTCGCGGTCGAGGTCATGCTGAAGAAGCGCAATGGCTGTGTCGTCGTCGATCAATCCATCCTCGGGCATGTCGCCGGACAGTGCGTCGCAACACACGACCTCGTAACCGGCCGCGCGCGCGACTTTCGCGGCGACATCGACTTCCAACGTGCGGCCGGACAAAAAAATCCGCACGTTGGGCCGATAAGTGGTCAGAAAGGCGTCACCCTCCCATCCGACGCGCGCGTTTTCGGGGGAAACGGACAGTGATTGTGTGCCTGGCACATAGGAGAGGCCGGCACCGCGCCGCGACCGCAGCCGCTCGACGACTGCGCGGACCGGGTGAATATCCCTCAACACATGTACCGCTACGGTCAAGCCGCCGCCACACGGCAGAACGATATCGAAGAAGGGCGATCCTTCTCCCAGCATCACAAAGCGGTCGTGTGCCTTGGCAAGCGCCTGCAGAGCCTCGGCTGCCACGGCCGCCTCGGTGCATCCACCGGAAACGTAACCGCAATAAAGGCCGTCATCGGAAACTGCCATATGTGCGCCGAGAGACCGTGACGAGACGCCACGGATTTCCACCAACGTACAGAGCGCCACCTGCCGTCCCGCCTGCGCGGTCCGGAGGGCAAAGCGCAGAACGTCCATGGCTGCATCCGTCGAAAACGCCTTGACGGGCGCGGGGAATGCTTCGGCGACAATCTTCAGGTCCGCCGGAAGTCCGGAATTGTTCGCAATGGGAAGGAACTCCTTCCCCTGTTCATTGTTCTTGCAACTGGGATGTGTTGCTACGGTCATCAGATGCGCCCGCCGATCGTTGCCGGAATAAGGTTCAGGTCCTGTTTGCCGATCTCGTTTGATCGAAACACATCAGCTTCATCCTGTCTCAGATCTGTTTTCGACATGACATCCACCCCGTTCTTGATCTAAGAATTGGACGGCACTCCTAACAAGCGGAGGGGCCTCCGTTTAGAGTTAGTGGCTGGCAATCGTTCGTCAAGCCCGTGGTGGAATGAAATTTCGATGTCGAAGGAGCCGACAACAGCGTCCGATGCGGAGCCGAGGTTACGCGCCGATGCACATCGCAATCGTGCGCGCCTTGTAGAGGTGGCCGCAACCGCGTTTGCGGAGCGCGGCGCGAATGCCTCGCTTGAGGATATTGCCCGGCGCGCAGGTGTCGGCATCGGCACGCTCTACCGCCATTTTCCGACAAGGGAACATCTCGTCGAGGTGGTCTATCGGCGTGAACTGGAACTGTTAGCGAACGCAGCGACCGAACTCATTGCGCAAAAGTCGCCCGATGTCGCGCTGGAAGAGTGGATGGACCGCTTTGTCAGCTACATGGCCGCCAAACGTGGCATGGCCAGCAGTCTGAAGCTGCTGTTCACTTCGAACTCGGCACTGTTTACGGAGGGATCAACGCTGATACACGCAGCCTTCGACACTCTCCTGCGTGGCGCCATCGACGCCGGCACGGTCAAGGACGATATCGAAACTGCAGATGTGCTTTATACGTTGTTCGGGATATATTCGATCCCGGATATGCCGGACTGGCGGCAGCGCGCCCGGAGGATCGTCCGCCTGATCATGGACGGGCTACGCCACCACCCTGGTGGCTGAGGGCCCCGGCTCATCTTTAATGCATGAGATCGAGGATGCTCCTGACTGGGATGCAAGACACCTATAGCATGAGCGACCGGCATCTCGGTCGCAATCGTCATTTGGCCGCCGGCAGACCGATCCGGATGGCACTCGCAGCCGGCCACAAGTTTCCGTCGACATTCAAAAGCGTTGCCCTGATGCGACACGTCGCAATGCGGCCGATCGACAGCCGGGCGAACAACGTCAATCTCGTGACCGGTTTGCGACATTCAGACACGCACATTGCCTTTGAAGGCCTCGACGTGATGCTCGTGCGATCGGGATCATGAGTCCGACATGGTAAGCTCGCTGACGGCTTGCCTGCGGATCCAGGTCTCCCAGGAAAGTTACCTTTGACCAATTTTTCGATCCAAGTTGGCGATTATCTCCCGCACGGAAAAGTCGCTTCTTCTCAATAAGTTGGGCGATCTCGAGCGCAATTTCTTGGCTATCCGTCGCGTTCGAACGCGGCTAGGAATATTGGCTGGGGACCCGCAGCAAGGCAAGTTTTGGGCCGACAACTGACAGTAGATTTGACTTCGACCGACGTGGCAGCAAACGACAATCTGGCGCGAACGCCACTTCAGATTTGGCCGCAAAGCTGCTGCACGTTTCGCCGAAGCGATCGTCACAATACGAGATCCGGGAACGGAAATTACTTTCACTCACGCTGTTGATTGACGAGGTCCACTGTCATGGCATTTGGCTGCCTGGCCTAAGCAAGAAGCGCAGCGCCGCGAAGCTCGCTTATTTGGCCGGGCTGCCAATCATCCGCAGGTGTCGGATCTCGACCGGTCTTGCCAGCAGTCTGTCGATCTCGGACAGAAGCGGCATGAGATGCGGCATTTTCATGTGCTGGTCCAGATCTTCCTGGCTTCGCCAATTCTCGTAGAACACGAAGATGCATGGGTCTGTCGCATCCACATGGAAATCGTAGTTGATGCAGCCGGCTTCCGCCCGTGTCGGGGCAACCTGCCTGGTGAGAATGGCCTCCAGTTCGGCGCGGCATTCGGGGCGAGCCGTGACGGTGCCAATGATGGTGACGGTCATGATGCAGTCCTTTTCTGGCTGAGGGCGACGGCAAGGATGATGATCCCGCCGCGGGCGATGAGCTGCTGGCTGAATTCGAGGCCCATCAGGATGAGGCCGTTGTTGATCAGGCCGATCATCAGCGCGCCGACGATGGTGCCGACCACGGTGCCTTTGCCGCCGAAGAGGCTGGTGCCGCCGAGCACGGCTGCCGCGATGACCGAGAGCTCATCCCCTTCGCCAAGCTGAAAGCGGCCCGACTGCAGGCGCCCCGCATAAAGCATGCCGGCCAGCGCGGCGGCAGAAGAGGACATGACCAGAACCTTGAACTTGATGTTGCGCGTGTCGATGCCGGAATAGCGCGCTGCCGTCTCACCACCGCCTGTCGCCAGCACCCGGCGGCCAAAGCCGGTGCGGCGCAACACGATGTGGCCGATTACACCAAGGATCACCATCCAGATCAGCAGGACGGGCACGCGGCCGAGATTGCCGCCGCCGAAGAGCCAGGAATAGCCGGGCGACAGGATCGGAACGGCGGCGGTTGCCGAAATCCACATGGCGACGCCCTTGGCGATTCCCATCATCGCCAGCGTGGTGAGGAAGGAGGGGATGCCGATCCGCGTGGTCAGCCAGCCATTGAAGGCACCCACCGCGATACCCGTGGCGATCCCGGCCAGCACGCCTGCAAAAGGTCCACCGACGGCAATGGCCATAGCGACCGTGACGGTCGTCAGACCAGCCACCGCGCCGACCGAGAGGTCAATCTCGCCCGCTGACAGGACGAAGGTGATGGCGATGGCCATGACGGCGATCATCGCCGTCTGTCGGACGATGTTCAGCAGGTTGTTGGGTGTGAGGAAGCCCTTGTCGTTCAACGCCACCGCAAAGATGACGAAGATGACGATGAAGCCGATATAGATGATGTTCTGGCGCCAGTCGGCCGCGAAACGCTTAAGCATTGGTTGTCTCCTGGGCTGCGAGCGCCCGCTGTATCTCGGTCTGGAGTTTTTGCTCCGCTGCCTGCAGGCGATGCGCCAGGTCGTCTTCCGGCACCGTGGGGTCATCGAGGGCTTCGCGCGGCAAATCCGCGTGCACCCGGCCATCTGCCATCACCAAAATTCGGTCGCAGGCGGTAAGCAATTCCGAAAGTTCGGACGAAATCATGATGATCGCCTTGCCGGATGCAGCTAGCTCCCGCACGAGGCGGATGATTTCCGACTTCGAGCCGATATCGATCCCGGCGGTCGGTTCATCGAGGATGAGAATGTCGGGGTTGGTGGCAAGCCACTTGCCGATGACCACCTTCTGCTGGTTGCCGCCCGACAGGGTGGAGACGGCATGGTCGCGGCTGGCGGTCTTGATGGAGAGGCGGCTGATCTGCGTGTCAGTGAGATCGGCTGCGGCCTTCTGGTCAACGAAGCCCGCCTTCGACAGCCGGCCAATGACGGACAGGACCATGTTGGACGCCACCGAATGGGCGGGAATGATGCCCTGCGTGGCGCGGGCTTCCGGCACCAGCGCCACGCCACATGCGATGGCATCGCCGGGGTTGCGAATGGTGACCGCCCTGCCCTTCATGCGCATGGAACCCTTGGCTGCGAGATCAATCCCGGCAATCAACCGGGCCAGCGAGGAGCGGCCGGAACCGAGCAAGCCCGCGAGGCCCAGCACTTCGCCGGCATGCAGCGAGAAGGACACGTTTTCCGGCTTGTGGACACCACTGAGGTTCGACACGTCGAGGAGCACCTCGCCCCGCACCGTCGAGCCGCGGACGACATCCGACAGGCCTTTCGAGCGTTTGCCGACGATGTGCTCGATCATCGTGTCGATCGGCAGGTCCGCGAGCGGTGCGGTGATGACGTGCCGGCCATCGCGCAGGATGGTGGCACGGTTCGCGATGCGGGCGATCTCGTCCATGCGGTGGCTGACATAGATGATCGCCACGCCCCTGGACTTGAGCTTGCGGAGGAAGACGAAGAGCCGCTCGACATCCGACACCGCAAGTGCGGTCGAGGGTTCATCGAGAACCAGCACCTTCGCATCCTGCGAAATCGCCTTGGCGATTTCCGTCAACTGCTTCTGGCCAGCGCCGAGATCGCCGACGACGGCGCGGGGATCGACGGAGACTTCGAGGCGGGCGAACAGTTCGGCGGCGCGGCGTTCGGCGTCGGCGTCGTCGATCAGTCCCATGCCCGTCCGGCCCTCACGGGTCAGGAAGACGTTCTGGGCCACGGTCAGCGTCGGGATCAGGCTCATTTCCTGATAATTCATGGCAATGCCGGCGCTGCGCGATTCTTCCGGCGTGTGGGCCGTCAGCGCCTGCCCGCCGACCTCGATTGTGCCCTCATCCGGCTTGTGAACACCGTTCAGGATCTTGAGGATCGTGGATTTGCCTGCGCCGTTTCCGCCCAGAAGCGCGTGAACTTCACCCGGCATGATTTCCAGATCGACCCCTTCGAGGGCGCGGACGCCCCCGAAGGATTTCGAAATGCCGGTCATCCGGACGGCTGCGACGCTGGCACTCATCCCACTCTCTCCCATATGCCGCTCTCACCTGAGCGAATGAAGGCGTCTGCCACCAGTTCGGTCAACAGGCCGTCATCGAAATTCGGGCTGGCCTGCTTGCCCTTCGCGATCGCCTGGAAGAAGTCATAGCACTCGACGATCTTGGTTTCGGAATAACCGATGCCAAGACCGGGGATCGGCCACAACCCGCCGCCATAGGGATGCGCAGGACCGGTATACACAGTGCGGAAGCCACGCGCATCCGCGGGATCGTCGGCAAACATCACCTGCAGCTCGTCGCGACGTTCGTAGTTGAAGTGAATCGAGCCCTTCGTGCCGTGGATTTCCAGCGTGATGAAGTTGTTGCGTCCATAGGCGTTGCGGGTGGCCTCCAGGCTGCCGATCGCGCCATTGGCGAATTTCAGCATGGAGACGACTTCGTCATCCACATCCACATCGCCCCGCTCCGCGTCAGTCGCCTTTTCCGCCGCACCCAGCTTGTCAACGCCGCCCTGCTGCAACGGGCGGGTCTTGTTGTAGGTGGTGGTCAGGGCAATGACTTCGGCAATGGGGCCGACGAGGTAATGCGCGAGATCGACCACATGGGTGCCAATGTCGCCAACGGCGCCGGAGCCGGCAATCTTCTTCTTGAAGCGCCAGGAAAGAGGCGAGTCCGGATCGGCCGACCAGTCCTGCAGATAGGTGCCGCGGAAATTGAGGATACGGCCGATGCGGCCTTCCTCGATGTATTTCTTCGCCAGAGCAACCGCCGGCGTGCGGCGGTAATTGAAGGCCACCATGTTAATGACGCCGGCCTTGTTGACGGCTTCAGCCATGGCGCGGGCTTCTTCGACGGTGCGGGCCAGCGGCTTTTCGCAGATGATATGCTTGCCGGCCCGTGCCGCCTCGATGGCGATTTCGGCGTGGACATTGTTCGGGGTGCAGATATCGACCACATCGATATCCGGACGGTTGACAGTGGCGCGCCAGTCGGAGGAGGCTTCTTCAAAGCCGAACCGCTGGCGGGCTTCGTCGGCCATTCCGTCGGTCACATCCACCACGACCTTGCGGTGGGGAATGGCCGGGGCCGGCCAGAAGAACATGGGCATGGCAGCATAGGCCATGGCATGCGCCTTGCCCATGAAGCCGCCACCAATCATGGCGACGTTCATCACTTTCGTCATTGCGGTTTCTCCTGATTGTCGCAGCCATACGCTGCTTCGTGTTGCCGGCGGGATCCGTGATCACCTTCAACCGGCTTGCGGGGACGCGGCGCGATGAGCCGCGACGCGTCCCGGCTGCTCTCAGTTGCCGAGGCTGGACTTGACGTTGTCGGTCGCTTCGGTCGAATAGACCGTCTTCCAGGAGTCCAGCAGGTTTTCACGCGTCACCGGCAAAGCCGGCAGGGCGACGAAGGCAGGAGCCTCTTTACCGAGAAGCGCATAACCAGCGAGCTTGGCTTCAACAACACCCGCATCATAGGGACGCTGGGCGCCAAGGCCCTTGACGAAACCGTTTTGCGCCATCGAGATCGCCACGTTTTCTCCGAGGTCGATCGTGGTGATGATCAGGTCGTCCCGTCCGGCATTGCGCGCGGCGGCGATGACGCCTTCTGCCGGCACGTCCCAGACCGCCCAGATGCCCTTGACGTTCGGATTAGACGTCAGAATGGCGCCAGCGGCCTTTTCGGCATCACCGGAGAAATCCGGGCCGCCGATGCCCTGCTCGGCAACGATCTTGATCTCAGGATAGTCCGACGTGATGGTTTTCTTGAAGGCGTCATAGCGCTGCTTGGTCACGAAGAAGTCGGCAGCGTGGAAGACGAGGCCGATTTCGCCCTTGCCACCAAGTGCCTTGGCCATCAGATGCGCCGAGGCAACGCCATTGCCGTAATTGTCGGCGGAGACGACCGAGACATAGTCCTTGCCTGCCTTGAAGCCGGCCGGCACGTTGTCCATGAACACCAGCTTGGTGCCGGCATCGGCGGCAGCCTTGTAGGCTGCTGCGGTTGCGGTCGGGTCGGTCGGAATGGACACGATGATGCTCGGCTTCTGCGCCATGATGGTCTCGAGGTCCGCCACCTGCTTTTCCGGCTTGAAGCCGGCATCGGTGACGGCAATGACCTTGATGCCCATGGCCGCAAACTGCGTCTGCAGACCGTTGATCTGGGCACGCGACCAGTCGTTTCCGCCATAATGCATGACGATGGCGGCCGTGGCACCCATGCCCTTGACCTTGGCGAGTTCTTCATCGCTCAGCTTGATGCCAGAGGCCGGCGACGGGTCTTCGCCCGACGGACCTTTCGACAGAACCGAATCCTGCAGCTTGGCGAGCGCAGCATCGGGATCGGCGGCCCATGTCGGGGCGGCGATGGACAGGGCTGCCGCGATGGCCGCGGAGCACAACAGAATGCGTCTGGTAATCATGATTTCCTCCCGTGGATGGGGCCTTGCCCCGGTGGCCTTCAATCCTTCTTGGGACTGGCCGATTTCAGATACGTCATGCTGGCACGAGCGCCCTCCAGCGGGTCGGGCCAGGCATCAAGTTCCGCGCAGATCCAGCCGGCAAAGCCGATATCGCGCAATGCGGCGATGATGCCGTCCGTCGGCACGTCACCACGATCGAGGGGCGTGAAGGCGAAGGGTTCGCGCTGCAGGCCCTTGAGATGGACATAAGAAATGCGCGAAGCGTGATCCCGGATAAGCGTTGCGGGATCGCCGCCGGCTGCGGCGAGATGCGCCGTGTCCGGGCAGAAATCGATACCCGTGAGGCTGAAGATCTTGGCAACCTCCGCCGGTCCTTCCACGATCGTGGAGAGATGGGGATGGTAATGGGCGCGCAGGCCGCGTGCGCTGGCAATCTCCCCGACCCGATCCAGCGCTGTGGCAAGCTTGTGAAAATCTGCTTCTCGCGTTCCATCGAAACGCTTTGCGCCGCCACCGACGACCAGATGCGGAGCGCCGAGTTCGGCGGCCCGATCCGCCGCACGGGTGACCCGTGCCAACTCCTCGGGCAAGATGTCGTCGAAGATGAAGTTTCCACCGGCATAGGCCGCGACCAGGCTCAGGCCATGGTCGGAAAGCAGGGCACGCATGTCGCCCGCAGAGAAATCGAGCAGGTTGCCGTCGAACAGCTCCACGCCCTCATAGCCTGCCGCTGCGATATCGGCGAAGGCGCGGCGCATGTCGCCGAAGGTTCGGTAGGAAAGCTGCGTGATCGAGGTGACGCCGACGGCGCTTCCACCCAACTCCCCCCAGCAATTGGCATGATAGGCCAGTTTGCAGCCATCCATGGTCATCTCCCCTCAAGATATTTCCACCAGATGACGACTTTAATGCGCCCATATAAAACGTATGTCAACATTTAAAATGCATTTATCAGTCCACTTATGCTGATTTAATGCAGAAGTTTGTTGTTGCGCGTCTCAAGAGGAGCATTTATCAAGGTTCATCCGCTTTGTTCGGGCGAAAGGAACAGACATGCCTGCCACGGCGAAGATGGACGCCCATCTACAGCCCCGCCGAAAGGGCCGCCCGCGCACGGCGGAGACGGCTGCGCCCAGCCTGGTGGAAATTCTCAACCTGGTGCGCACGGAGAAGGCCACGACCCGGCAGGAGCTGGAGCGCGAGAGCGAACTCGGCCGCGCCGTGGTGGCGGATCGTCTTGGCACGCTGACCGAGCTCGGACTTGTCGATGAAAGCGAACTGGGGACGGCCACAGGCGGACGGGCGCCGCGGCTGGTGCAGTTTTCTGCCCATCGCGGCAGCCTTCTCGTCGCGACCCTCGATCAGACGGCGCTCGGCGTCGGCCTTGCCGATCTCGGTGGCAAGCTGAAGATGGAGCATCATGAGGCGGCGGATCTGACACAGCCTGTCTCTGCACTGCTCGACCGGCTCACCACGCTGTTTCGCTGGATTGTCGAGATGCAGCCGGATGCGGGCGAGCTCTGGGGTATCTCCATTTCGGTGCCGGGCGTGGTGACCGACAGTGGCGAGAGCTTTTTTCAAAACGCCACGCCCCCGGTCCTGCCCGGCTGGGAAAGCTTCCCCCTAGTCGAGAAACTGGTCGAGGCATTCGACGTTCCCGTGTGGCTGCGCTCCAGTGTCGAAACCATGACCATGGGTGAATTTCACTCCGGCGCCGGCGTCGGCCATCGCGCCATGCTGTTTGTCAAGGTGGGCAAGCGGATCGGCGCGGGTCTCGTCAGCGACGGCCTACTGTTTCGCGGGGCACAGGGGG
>Ga0247737_1001295_pt1 | contig 10716 bp, 13 predicted proteins | sample UWRJL028104C2_FD_180937 | JGI IMG/M metagenome (GOLD analysis project Ga0247737, IMG submission 180937) | Plant litter microbial communities from Arlington Agricultural Research Station in Wisconsin, United States - UWRJ-L028-104C-2 | ecosystem: Environmental > Terrestrial > Plant litter >...
TTTATTTATTAGCTCGGCGTTCATTATGTGGTATCTCTACTATGAGCGTCAGCTGAGTATTTATTTAAGAACTATATACTGTTTTACCTTATTTCAGCGTGTGAATGGTATAGCATGGTGTTGATTTTGAGTGCTGACTATGGACCCTCGGTCCAATTCGAGCCTGAAGTATTTGCGAGTTATTTCCCCGTCGCCTCAATCCAGGCTTCTACCGTACCAGTATCTCCCAGTCTATACATATAAAGACAAATGCATGCATTTTCTTGTTGGGGAATACAGCAAACCAAACAGTGTCTTTTCAAAGAGGTTGCTAGTATCCACACAATGATCCTCATGCACAATAAGTCCGGTGACCCGCCTCATCCTTGAATCCAAAAGTCTTGCTCTGAATCTGTAGCCACTGACCAATGAGCCGAGCCTTGCAAAGACATCTGAACATCGCATGTGTGGTTGACATAACTTATTGGTAGTGTCATTAGTGTTGTGGAAGGTCGTCACAATCCTGGCATTAAAATGCCCTTGCATTCTATCAATAGCTTGGCCAAATTAACCGAGAGGAGATCTCCTCTATGCGGCTCAGATTTTGTGCAGTTCCAGTGGCTCTCACTCAAAAACGCTAAGGATTTATGGCCTAGCAGACGCTTCAGAAGACTATTGCTTCAAAATGTAGTCTAGTGTGGTATCGGAAGAGCCAATTTTGATCCTAAAGGCGTAAATATACAGCACCAGCTTACACGATTATCGGGCATGTGTTTAGTAGTTCGTAAATTTCGAAATTATCGGGCAATAATAATCTAGACGTACTCACCTGGTGAGTTGTTTCCATAATATATAGTCTATAGTTTACTCTATTTGTCGAGAATGCTGTAAAAATTTACAACTAAGAAGCACATTTGAACTTGGGTAGAATCCAGAAGAGTCCCGGACGTGATTGGACGATAAGTTTGGCGTACATGAAAGTCAAGAGACTAAGAATATGATACAAGGAAAGAACAAGATGTACAGCAACAAAGTTACCAACTCTACAGACGCCGCCCGAGCTTTAGAATCTCAACATCGAGGTAACCTAAGGATGTTGTGAGTGGCTAATTCTATTTTGAGAAGTTCTAGGTTGAATAGAATCTCCCAGAGGCAACTTGAATCATCCAGTTTTGTTGTCATGCTGATTCTTGATACAAATATTGACACAGAGCCACAGATCTAGAAAGCCTTCAGTGCCCGGTAGATAAATTGTTTCTCGAGGGTCCAAAGATGTAAAACAATGTATTAGCGAGAGCCAAAAGTGGACTGGCTATAAGCGAGCCCTTTGGTAAGCGAGCTATCTTGGAAGCAATATGGCTAATCTTTCTGCGCCTGTGCTACATTCCCAAACACTATAATCGGATGCAGATTCATTTGCAAGGTGCTTCTATCAGAAAACAAAATTGCTTTGAGCTTCTATATTGAAGAAGATGGCTCAATTTCTTGTCATTTTCACAGATGATTTAGACCTTGCTAGCGGAGGGTGTTTCCTGGCGAGTATTTACGCCGCTTAGACGAATTGCAGGTAGAACAAGAATGTGCCTCCTAGTTCTGACTAAATTTGATCGTTTGTTACTTTCTTGCTCCAACATTATTCCTAGATTATTTCAACTTGGTGTTTCGTTATTATACAATAGTGATGATTTTGATTGCTAATGGAAGCGGATATCTATTCAAGCCAACTAACGCCGTTAACACCGAACCTGATATTCTTCAGCGATTACCAACAATCCTCAGATTATTCATTAGTGATATAGGCATTCTCAGTAATACTCATATGAAGCTGGATGAAGGAGCTTCGTTCGTCTTTGTCAGCGAATATAATCAGTAGTGGGAGCCGTCTGTGCAATGAGCTGTGTGTATGGCGTAAGCTTCTTGGTAATCACAATATTGAGGACCAGTACTTTGTGGTATACCGGCGACATGTGTTATGGATTGTTGCTCTAGCTATAAATGACCAAATTCTTCTGAGAGATATTAGACATCAATTGATCACTAACTCTTGCTAATAAAAAATCTATCATATCAAACCTTCACGAAAGTCGAGATGTCATCTAACATTGTTCTAATTCTTGGTGCTGGACAAAATATCGGCAAAAGCCTTATTCAGAAATTCGGCAGCAACGGTTTCAAAGTAGCTATTGCTTCAAGAACACTTTACCCACCTCTCGTCGAAGCAGCCGATGTGAGTGTCCAAGTCGATTTCACCAATCCATCTAGCGTCAAGTCTGTCTTTTCCCAAGTCGCTGCCAAAATCGGTACTCCAAATGTCGTCATTTATAACGGTAGGTTGAACTTAATGGTGTATGCTTGCTACTGAAGTTGATACTGATTTAATCACAGCGGCTGCATCTACCTTGGTTCGCGAAAATCCTCTCTCAAACCCTCTTTCAAAATTTGAGGCGGATTTGGCAGTGAACGTTAGCAGTGTATACGCCGCTGCACAAGAGGCGGTCGCCGGGTTTGATAGTCTTCCAAAGGAGGCATTAAAGCACTTTATCTTAACCGGAAATCGAACGAATATCGAACCAATTCCTGTACTACTTACTTTAACTGTTGGTAAAAGTGCTGGAGCAAGCTTGATTTGGTCTTCTTCGTTGTCCTATAAAAATGCGGGCTACCAGTAAGTTGCTTAGTCTCTTCGCTTGGCTAGAATGCATAACTCAGCAGTGACCTACAGGTTCTACTATGCTGATGAGAGGAACCCTGATGGTTCATCGGTCGGTGGCGCTATCAATGGTGATGCTGCTGCGGCATTCTACCCCGAGCTGGTACAGAAAAAGGAGCAAGGACCATGGCTTCAAACATTTGTTGCTGGTCAAGGCTATGTTGATTTTCAAAAATAACGTAGAGTGGCTTCCTAGTAGGTATTTGTCATGTGCCTAGCAGAGACATTAAACGTTTGTGCAAACATCTGGCAGGTCTCCATGGACTATGTTCTGTGCCCCACATACTGCTCGACACGTGGAAATCTACGAGAGTGGTCTCACTAAGGTCGCAAGTAGATTGTTTCTAGTACGTGCTGATAATGAGAAATACTAAAATCCATCCTTCAATGACCCTCCTTGTGCCTCCACTCTGTTGTCGTCAAGTATTAGGGACTCACTCTAATAAGTAGTAGCAATTCACTTCAAATGACTAAGTGCTGGAGCTATTTTTTCAAGCTTACAATGAGAGTAGTAATATAGTATAGGAGACTCAACAAATATGGCATGAACTTGCTGAGTTGTTCAGCACAGGCCACTATCTGCCACCAACTTATAAAGTATGAAATGATCTAAGAAACTAGCAGTGGATGAGTCGGTTGAATCGCGGTGTTTGGACATTGTTTCTCTCCCGTATATAAATCCACTCAGATACTTCCGCGGCAAGGTTCCCTTACATATGATTTAGATTCCCTTCATACCTTGTCACTGATCTCCTCAGTTCAGCTTCCTGCTAAATGCGAGGAGTACGATATTACCTTACGCCGCGGATACTGTTAGGTCACAATATGGTGAATCACAATCTCAAGAAGACTCAAATGAACCTCAAATTCCAGAAGGATATGCTTGGGTGGCAAGCATACTCTGAATTGAATGAAAGAGCCGATATATCGGGTCAGGATCATGGTAAATGTTGATGTTTCGGGCAAGTTTCAGAGAGTACTGAGCCAATCGCACGTAAATAGAAGACTCGGGTTCCCGCCACCAGGTTTTCCGCGTCTCAACTACCTTGCAAATCAGGGGGGTAAAGACGTTTCATCTGTTGAATCCACTTCGGAATTCACCCGAACTTCAAGGTTAAGCGAGTGGCTTGCTGTTCCTCCCATATCCTACTCTATAGCAGCTGTCTTTTTCCTAAGCAGCTGTACTGCAATTTCATACTATTCGCCTTGGAAATAAGCTAATTTCCAAGTATTATGGTCTTTCTGGCTTTGACAATTCAAGGGTCTAATCCAACGTCATCAGTCTTCATGCTTTGACGAGTATCTGAATTTGTTCTTGTCACCATAGAATTAGGAATCAATTACATTTGAGTCTATGTTTCTGCGAGTAGTAAAATGTACGTAATAAAGTACATCACACAAGATCAGGCTCTTTGAGACGCACTATCACCGTGACGAACCCTCTGTACATGGAGAAAGTTAAAACATGAGACAGATGCCAGGTACGTGCAGGGGAAAAGCGGCTCAGGCTGCAGATACCACTTGGCAATTGTCAAACCCCAGATTCTCTCCATCACAACCCTCAATCTCCAGATCGCTCTTTCTAAGTCTATTCTCTTCCAAAATCAAGTCTGTATTAAAAGTAAGCTTGCTACGGAAGAATGATGCAGGAAAATGTTGGTGTTCAGTTGAAATTTGCAAGTCACAGTATATAGCTCAAAGTCTCTCGATCACTCAGATCTGGCGAAAGGCATCGAGGTCTTTCATGCAACAAGTCGCTCCAGATTTTGGGAACTCAGCTTGCCCAATCAAGTCATGAAAGATTTCCGTAGTTCTTCAGTAATGACCTAAAGTAGCAAGGTCGCCTGCTGATCTTAGCATGATAGTTGTGGTACACAAGGCAAGAGATCCTCCTAGCCCTGGGGGAATGTGCGATCACCGTTTCATCTGGAAATGTGACATCAGCATTAGAACCTGTCAAGACTGGCACTCGCCCCTGATTCACAATCCCTCTCTTTCGTTGTGTCAAGCTTTTGTCACCATCTTGCTCCATCTTGCAAGATCCATGAGCAGAATACATCCTCCACACGCTTTCACCACCTCACCCCGCTCAACTTCCATTCAATACCTCCCATTCTGTTGCGAATTACTTCAATCGGTCCGGCTGGATCGGACTTTTGTTATGTGTTAAATATGGAGCGAGTTTCTTTTCTAGTGTTGTTGCTGGTCACAGTTACACTCGGTGCGCCGTTGATCTCGGTGCTGCAACAAATCGACAATCTCAGTGTGCTCAACTCTCATATCGCCAATTCAACCAATCTCACAAACCTTCTTACAACCGCCGATAATTTTACCTTGTTGGCACCATCGAATGATGCATTCAATAAGTGGTTAGGACAGGGTGGGGCTGTAGTGACGGAAGCAGAGATTGAAGAGACGTTGCTATACCACTTATTACATGGAGGATTTCCAACAATTGGTATCACATCTAGGCCTCAATTCGCGTCTAGCAATTTACCAAATGGAATTGCAGCCAATGTTACTGGTGGACAGGTGGTGGAAGTTGTAGCAGATACTAATGGAATTCCTCAAATATTATCAGCAAACAAGACGATCTCGACTATTACCGCTCCAGTAAGATATTATAGGATTGAAATAACATCGAGTGGCAGACTGACTTCAAACTAGGACATACTATGCACTGGAGGAATTGTACATATCATTGACAGTGTTCTTCGGATTCCCAAATCCATTCCCCGATTAGCACAGGAAGCTCAGTTAAGAGTAACCGTTGCACTTCTCGAAAAGGGTGGCTTCTTAGCAACTTCAAATGCAGCGCATATCCAGACGCTTCTTACTACGCCAGACACTATAACGTTCCTTCCCAACTCAATAGCAGCAATGGATACCTTCAACAACTTTTCCTCTAGGAATCCTACCCAAGCTCAGCTTAATTCTGTTTTCGATTACCACTTTGTAGCCGGAGTGAAAGGATATAGCTCGAACTTGTTCAACGGACAGAAACTAAGAACAGTTCAGGGGAAAGATCTCACCGTTACGAAACGGGGGAATGATACATTTATCAATGGCGCTAAAATCACAACTTTGGACCTAGTCGCTGAAAATGGCGTTGCCCATGTGATTGACGGGTAACTATTCCTCCTTTGCGTGGAAATGAATTGTACTAAACAAATTTAGTATGTTGGATCCATCGAACATCACAGGACCACCACCACCAGTATCGTCAGGAGGTGTAACAGGAATTTCAGATGCCGTCCTTGGTGTAGGAATTACTTTCGCCGTCTTGGTGCCTGTGGCACTAGGAATCCTTCTATTCTGGTATTGTAAACAGCGGAGAAAGCGTATATCGGAAGGACAGAAAGAATATTTGCGTACGCTGGAAAACCAGGAAAAGGCGAGGAGGTTCGGAGAAGCGCAGCAGGCGGATTTGCAAAGCCCGATATCAACAAGGACCGCCCCACTGCCGTTTTCTAACAGTTTTTCACCATCTTCAAGCGTAAAGATGCCATTCTCTAACAATCTGTCGCCATCTTCGAATCAGCACTTACCATTTTCGAATGCTGTATCGCCTTCTTCCAACACCCAATTACCTTTTTCAAATAAGCCGCCACCACCTCCAGATAGCGAATTGGCAGATCCGAATAGCTATATATCACCTTCTAAGAAAGCCTCGATTTATGAAATGGATGCTACAAGTGTCCATGGAACAGGAAAGAACAAGGCTCTACCAAAGCCCAGGTAGCATTAGGGGCCCACAGCTGTGCTGTCCTTCCAAAGGGTTATGAGTCGGCTCGGCTTCGCTTCGGATTTATACTAGAGCTTTGTATCAAAGACAGGGAGTTTGTAATATTCTTCGGGGGGTCATTTTATGTATATTATACCCTGTTTAACGGCATAAGCGTGATAAGCCTAAATGGAAAATCACGCAACGATAATAAAAAAAATATTTTACCAAATCTAAATTATCTTATCTGGATGCATCTGCCAGTAGCTCTTATCCCATTTCCTCACCAAAAGTCACCTCCACGTCAAAATATTGAGTGAAGTGCTGGAGCACTACAAAGCCTTGATTAAGTTTCGGATGGCTTTGCCGTTTTGAGATTGTTGGGATGTAATATCCCCGAAATATTGGCTGTAACAACAATGTTCACCAAGATTTAAGCACGGAGAACGTGGCTTGGTCTCGCTTATAAAGGGGCAAGTGGTAAAGGACAAACAAGCCAATGTTTCGTACTAAAGCAAAGTGTACTAGTGTATTACACGTTAATCTTTAGGATTGTCACTTGCACCATCATTGAAGTCGCTATTGAATTCTGGATACAGAATTACCTCTATTCTGCTTTTAAATTGGTCTCGTATCCTTGTGATTTACAATGCTATCTCGTTCCACAAGGTTACTGCCCCCCACCTTTAGCTGGTCTGAAATTATTACATATCAAAATGATATCTCTTCTAACAAGATTATGTAGCAAGACCGAAACTTTATCTAGGCGGGAACACTTGAGCGGTATAAGATGCAGCGTAGTGTCAAGCTATGCCTGAGACGCAAGCTAATCTTATTGAAAACATCCGGAAGGTAGGAGGGGAACGGAGGAATGAACCGACAACAACTTTAACGAAAGACAACCACACGAATATGGTACGAGTATGTGGAGATATAATAATGGTGGTGAATCCAATCGCTTATATGCTAGATGTTCTATATTCTATGTGTTTGACCAAGGCTCATTGTTAAGCCCTCACTAAGCTTCCGCTCATTAGTTGGTTGGCTCGCCAAAAGTCGTAGAGCGCAGACGACTCTAGGAATCTCGACCTAAACGCTCCTCATCATCATCCATCAACTCGTAGGCTGGTCGGAACGCTGTAGCATCACCTTTCACTGCTAGTGCCGGGTTTGGATGTGTGTCATACATGCCACCCAGTGAGGTGAACCCTCGAGCGTATAAACTACAAAACGGGATATTTAAGTGGCGGATGAACTGAAACTATATTAGCAAGTTTCTCATTATAGCATCTGTGGTCTTCCTCTTTCTCTTCTTCCCAACTATGCCGAGTAGTAGAAAGACGATAGTTAATAGAGTGGAGGTGACTTACAGCCCATATTTCAACATAGTGCCAATTAATAACGGGATGTATACGCATGAATTGCGGCCAATCTTTATCAGTAGGGTCAAAATGCGTCAAAAATTCGCCATGTGGATCTGTTCGCCTTGTCCCAACAAATATAGCTTTAACATCTGGCTTTTCGCTCAAGTAGGCTTCCAGCCCTGGCCGCATGGGCAAAGCATATCGAGCTAGGTCAAGGTGATATTCAGTTGCCGAGGCTTCAACGAAGGTTTCTACTTCGGGAAATGGCTGCTTAGAAATGATATATACTGCTTGAAGTGGCCGCGAGAGAGGTTTGGGTATTGGAGGTTGAGATTCGCCTTTGTTCGTTTTATTTGTGTAGGAAGGTGAGTCCGAGGATGGGGCCGGGTTCGGGTCGGAGGAGAAAGCCCATAAGGGGAGACAGGCCAGTATTAATACCAACAAAACGACGCAGTCTTTCCCTCCATTATATGATATTGACAGTTGTTCTGGCCTGTTCATAACGTATGTCAGCCATGTAACTCTTCTCCGCTTACGCCTTGCCGAACATTGGGGCTGTTTTGGTTGCGCGGTAAATCCCCCCCTTCTCAGCTACCAGAACCGTAAGAAGAATTTGAGTCACCTACCCATAACGTGACAGCGCTTCCTCAATGACTTTCATTGACAACCGAACCTGGCTTTGCACGTCGCGCAGCACTTTATCTTCCGTCTTCTCGTCCAGGAACGCTATCACCTTGCCCCGGAGCTCGGTGCATATCTCTGGTAATATGTAGGGCGCCGGAGATGTTGAATCTAGAGTTACACTGCCATTGGCTTGGGAGTTATCTGGGTGAGAGGGCGCATCTTGTGTCATTTTTGGTGTTTGTGGCAGAGACAACGAGGAGGTATCATTCATGAGACGTGGCGGGGTCCAGCTTAGCGCACCCCTCCATATACCTAGGCTCGTTGGGGAGCCTGCCTAAGGCTACAAGTGCTTATCACTCCACAAACGATGGCTTGCGTGTATAACTTAGAGCTGAAAACTATCTGGAAATTAGATTACTAGTAAGCGTGACAAACTCTACATATGAGTCAGTCAATAGCAAACCAAAGAAGCTTCTAGAACACAATTGCCTCTATATTTCCATGAACGAAAGAATAGGACCCCTTAATTTTAAGCGAGTGTTATTGGAATCCAGAGCCGAGGTTGGGATATCACTAACTTGCGTTTGCCACAATGTCTAGATGGAAATCCTTTTGCAGTGATCTCATGCTTCATATACAATTCAATTTCGAAGAGGTGCAATTTTAAGTTGACTGGTTTCATACCACGAGGAAGTTATGGAAACTGTACTTAAAGCACATTGTGGGGATTGATGGTGGAGTGTAGATGCTATGGAATAGTCACTTCAACGTAGGGAAACCGAGGAAAAGAGCAATTGTAGACGAGTTCAAATTTCACACTTCCCTAGATCAAAATGAAGCTTGAAGAAGTTTGAAGCTGCGCTGGTTTAGTAGACATATCTGAACCCAAGACCTCTCGAAGCGCCGCTCTGAGTACTACCCTCGTTCTCCATTCTAGCCAGTTTTTTGTTCTCATGAATATGAACCCTAATCTGTTAGTGAAATCCAGCGAGATACTAGTTAGAGAACCTACAATCTCAGCACAAATGCCAACAAAGCCACCACGAGACAGAGTCCGGCAACTGCAGCTCCACCTGCTAGATAGCGTGGTCCTTCGGGTTCAGGATACATATAAGGTCCATAAATATTCGCAGCATTTCCTATATTTATTCAATCAGCATCTCAACTTCATGTAGAAAATATGAGCCTCACCAATCATGTTACAAATTGCGATGGCAGCAGATCGCTTCACCATAGGCCGAAGGAAACTATTTGCAACCCAAGTAATGATAATTTGATACGCTGATACAGCACCCAGCGGCATAAGAAACATAGCAAAGAACCTGACGCCAGTCTTCAATGTTGATACCACGATAATATTGCCGATGCACGAAATCATCAATAAGCAGATGATATGGATGGATCTATCTCCGGTTTTGCCAGACGTATAAGTAACAACCAAGGACACTAGGAACGTGAGAAACCAGACAGGAGCTGTGAGCAGCAGAGTAGCAATCTTGCTGTACCCAAGCGTCTTGACAATCGTCGGGAAGAAATACTGAAATGTTTGGGTCAGGAGAGAGACGTGTTGCAAGACGAGAAAGATGTAGAGCCGGTAGTCTCGAAGAGCCATCATAAGCCCCTGAGACAATGTAACAGAGTCCGTAGTATCGGATTCTTTAGCATCATCTATGAGTCGCCACTGTGCGAATTGTCGCTCTTCTTCAGAAAGCCATTTGGAAGTCGCTGGGAAATTTGGCAGAACCATACTGAATTTTGTTAGAAATAGTCCGAACTTAACGGAAGAATACACGTACGCTGCAACTAGTGCAATACCAACCGTAATTATCCCCTCGATAATGAAAAGCCATCTCCATCCAGCAATACCATGAGCCCCTTCGAGATTTCCCAAAACGCCAGCGGCCAGGAGACCTCCGAACATATTTGCTATCGAACTCCCTGAGTAAAACCTGGAATACATTATTAGTCACTTTTCAAGAGTTTATATCCAGGAGTAGATTATACCAAGCAATTCTGTGAGCAAGCTCAGCCCTCGTATACCACGAAGACATCAGCATAATCGCTCCTGGAAAGAATGGAGCCTCAACAACTCCTAGCAAAGCACGACAAGCTAATAAGCCCCCGAAGGACTTTGTTGCGGCTTGAGCTGCAGAAATAGCACCCCAACCTGCCATAGCCAGCCCGAGAAAGATCGATGGCTTTACTCTGGTGAGTAGCAAATTGGCTGGTAACTGCATGCTAATGTAACCCTGTAATTCAAACAGTTAGCCGAAAATTTGTTTCTTTCAAGAATTTGATCCTTGAAGTGGGAGGGA
>Ga0247737_1001296_pt1 | contig 10715 bp, 13 predicted proteins | sample UWRJL028104C2_FD_180937 | JGI IMG/M metagenome (GOLD analysis project Ga0247737, IMG submission 180937) | Plant litter microbial communities from Arlington Agricultural Research Station in Wisconsin, United States - UWRJ-L028-104C-2 | ecosystem: Environmental > Terrestrial > Plant litter >...
GCCGGAGAAGAATATTCTGTGGATGGACTTGTCATTCGTGTTGGGTGTGATAGCAGAGCGCCAAAATTAGGCCGCGCCGCTTCATCGTCAGAGGTTGCCGTCTCAACTTCTTTCAATAATGATGATAAGAACGATGGTTCACCACTAGTTTCAATATATGGACGAGATGGGCTTCCTGGAGGTCTGTTGGGTTGAACGGCTCTGGAATTTGTTGCCGCCGAGGATGCGACAAGAGGTGCATCTAATACTCTTCGAGTACGTGGTCGCTTGAGCTTTCGTTCGGGTTCTTGTATTGGTTCCGCTGGTGACGCAGGTGAGGTAGTTGTCGATCTGGATTTTCTCTTTCGGGTTCTTGGAATAGTGGTGGGTGTGCTCTCTATCTCCTTTGCCTTTTCTAGCGCACCCCAGGCTCTAGCCTCTTCAGGTGTTTCTGCAGGCACAGTCGCTGCAGGTCTCTGGTCTCGAAGTATGGGTGCCGAATCTCGAAAAACTCGACCAGCCCCTTGTCTCGCAGCAATATCAAATCGCCGCTGCCATTGTTCAAATTCAGCTCGCTCTCTAGCAGTTTGTGTTTGATGTAGCCTATAGCCGGACATGTGTTGTTGTTCGTCATCAGAGAAATCGAGATCTAAGCCCACAGCGTTGTGTACTTGATTGCTAAACTGACCCCATATTCCTGCCCAGTTATCGGCTCTCATACGTTGACGTGTTTGTTGGATAGATGCCCGAGTTCTTGGGTGGTTCGAGTATGGACGTCGGGGTCTTGCTGCCTGCCAGGCTCTTGCAGTGCCGTCGTCTTCGCATGCCATGCAGAACCAAGTATCACCGGATGGCATACTATCGAGGCCCAAGCAGTATGTATGATAGGCAGACCGGCATCCTTCACAAATAAGAAGGACTTCGGGGGAATCATGATTATCGCAAACGAGACAGTCCATGCCCTGGTCCTCTTCCTCCTCATCATTATCATCGATCCATGCAGCAGGATCAAATTCAGCAACTTGCTTCTTGTTTTCGACTTCGTATTCTGAAAGTACAACCCCTGTGCGAAATTGTTAGCATGTGTTATAAATGCGTGTACGGCGGCTCTGGCTAATTATCAAATAACCTAGTGTTTCGATGTGGCTGCTGAGTCACAAAGTAACGTTCTGGAGATTGACAGCTAGAATGCAAGCTCGCAGATATGCCAGAGTGCTATGTGAGACCATGGTGGGAATTACCTCCAACTTTATCTAGTACCTCCACCTGATTGAAGATATGACGACAAATAGGGCAGCTATTAGCCTTTTGAGCCCACTGTCTCAAACACTCGTCGTGTAATATATGCCCACAGGGTTTAATAAGAGCTATTGATTGTTGGTCGTGGGTTTGGTTGGGATGTGTTGTGGTGGAATCTGAGGACAGGCCCGCCACTGCACCCGCATCGTGAAGATCATTGGCAACTGCGTCAGGAACCACGCCCAATTCCTCCATACAAATAATGCACGAGTCCGCCATGCTGGCAAAGTGTTTTGCAGGATGTAATGTTTGGTTTGGGGGGAGAAGTCATGAAAAAGGTTTCGATAAGGTTGCGGGTGGTTGTTTTGAAAGTTGGGTATCGTTTTGGTGGATATGTAGAGTAGAGCAGGTCGGGTCAGTTCTGGTTTGGTTTGGACTGGGGAGAAAGACTTGAGAGGCAGCGGCCGAGAAGTCGACGGAGGGAAGGCAGTATTGGCAGGAGCTAGCGTAGCGAGCCAATCACAGATCGCGACAACCTGAGGATGGATCCCCTCCGTCCCCTCTTCTTTGCAGCGACTGAACAGCGGTGACCAGCGATAGACGTTTCGGCGCTATCAGCGCGCGAAATGGCAAGCTGAGCCTGCCAGATTATGGCATGCTGACCGGTATGTTATTTGGCGGCTAGCATATATGAGCAAGAGAAAAGTACGCGCGACTCTCCCTCCCTCAAGAACGTGACTCAAGTTTGATCGATACGAAGAGGCCCCCGTGATCTGATGTGTCACTAACAGGTGCTGTGCTTTCGCAAATATGTAACCAAAGAGCCCTCTCTAAGTTCACCTTCTCGGAATTTTTAGAATGAGTAACGAACATGCATGCGATCCGAGCTACGGGTGATGGGAATGTGAATAAAGCATTCGCGACGCGACACAACTGGCCCAATACTGAAGCGAGATGCCGTCAGTACCAAACACTGAGAAAGCTCGATTTAGACCAGGCTCCACAAGGTTTCGAGTCGCAGGAAATAAGAGAAGAAAGGGCGGAACCAGCAGTGCACGCGAATTTTCTTCGGCAGACGGAGCAACGCCAGGCACCGTCAGAACTATTCCCAAGAGATGAGCGAAGCTTCAAGCGATAGGAAGAGCTCCTGCTACCGCGACCATCCATCACTATTTCGATTTCCTAAGGCTGAGTACGAGTATAGTCATGCTTACTGGTTGTTTTGTTGGAACTCGTAGATCCAATGTTGGTTCTTCAAATCTGCATCCACTTCCATTACCACTCTCTCACTGCCACGGTCTTTGGATTCTCGACGTGATGGGAAGTTCGAAAGAGGCGGAAGCTTCAAAGCGACTTGTTGGTACCTATAATTCTATTAGATAGCTTCAATCACTGATCACCATTAATCTTTTAAGTTTCACGAATTTGGTCCAGAAACCGACATTCGAAATGTAGGCATCAGATGCTATGCGTTGTTTTAAAGTGCTTTCTTTATTTAGGCGTCATCGATGAGCGACGTCCAGATTGATCTCCATAGTATGAAGGCCTGTCCCATGCACCAGCAAAGTTACCAGTAAACAAATCCATCCCAAAGGAACCATCTAAACCTCCGCAATTTCTCTCAGTCGTCTAAGCGTGGATCTCATGGCGGCAGCGGCGGGGGTTCTGTACCGGTAAGTCAGCATCTCCAATATTGGTGATAGTAGTGTTTATCAAATCCCAGTTGATAAGATTCTCTTCCAACTTCTATCCTCAAGGATTCCAGGGAACGTACGATAGGGTGTAAGCTCCTCCAGCGACGGTCTTCTTGCATGCCTTGCAGTCCCAGATGCCAACAGAGTGTCTCTTCACAGTCGTCTTTCCGCAGAAGGTACAGACGTATCTGGAATGTTGTGTGATTTCCATCTTCTTGACTTGCTTTCGGAGGGAGGCACCGTATCTGCAAAGTTGCAACGTCAGTACTAAATTGCTGTTGGAGAGGCATGCCTAAGCACAAGATGTCGCGATGCCTCAACAGATTGATGCAACTCAAGGCAAGTTTTTGCTTGATGTTGATTTGCATCGCACGTAATGAACAATGCGACCGGACGTCTGGGTAGAACTGTTCACGTACCTGGTACCGTATTTACCGGTGACACCGACCTTCTTGGTTCTTTTGGTCATCTTTGCGGTATTTTGCTGAGATGAACAGTTTGGTGTAAAGTTCTAGGATTTGGGGATGAGGTTCAGAATTTGGTTGTGTGCGCTAATAAGCGGGTCAACCTTAATTTGGATCACGGGAAAGATGATCACGTGGTTCACCGTCATGTTATGGCCGAAGTTGAGCGAGCCGAGGTGGATGCGATGGATCTGTCGATTAATGGCAAGATGTTTCGTAAATCGTGATGATGTCAACTAAATACAATTGTTTATCAATTTTTCACAAGCCTTTTAATTTGAAATATTACACCTTTCTTAATTTCGGTCCCTTTTTGGAAGTTCATCATCAGTAAGAGAACGAATGAACATGTCCGCCCGCCAATATGAACTTGTAGTGTTCGGTGCAACTGGTTACACAGGAAAGTTAACAGCTGAGCAAATCACAAAGTTCCTTCCAACAGATCTGAAATGGGCTCTTGCTGGGCGGTCCGAAAGCAAGCTTAAGGCTGTTGCAGGGGAACTCAGAGCGTTAAATCCTGATAGGATTGAACCAGGTAAGCACTAACCTTTACTTATTAATGATTTGTCTACTTGATTGAACAATATCATGTCAGGCTTGAAGTAAGCTTCGCTACGTGCGGGTTCATGTTTCATTGTATTCTATCTCTGCTTCAGTCTCGGAGTTCCATTGCTCAAATGAAAGTGCTCTTGGTCATTGGACTTGGCTTTCAGAACACTTCAGTACTAGATAGTCAAAGGAAATAAGCTAATAGTGAAAAGGGATTGAGATATGTAATCTAGATGATGCCGAGCTATCTGCGCTAGCTAAGAAATCGCAATTGATTATTTCCACTGTTGGCCCGTACGCTCTCCATGGAGAGCATGCTTTCAAAGCCTGCGCAGAACATGGCACACACTACCTCGATGTCACGGGAGAGATTCCATTTGTAGCTGACATGATCAAAAAGTATGAGAGGACTGCCAAAGCGAGCGGAAGCATTATGATTCCACAAATTGGATTCGATTCAGCACCACCAGATCTGGTTGCATGGTCTTTGGTTGATAATATCAAGAAGAGATTTTCAGCTCCGACTGCCGAAGTCATAGTTGCTCTACATGAAATCAAGTAAGTCTAAGTTCTTTGGGAGCTTTTCAACAACTAACGACAAAAAAGATCTCAAGCTTCCGGTGGGACCCTGGATACCGTGCTCTCATATATGGAAAATTTTAGCCTCAAGGAGATTAAGGATTCATTAACACCTTATGCAATATCTCCCGTCCCAAGGCCACAGGTTCCTGATAGCGTCTCATGGACAACGAAACTCCTAGGAATTCGTTCCGTAAGAGATTTGGGTGTTCTTACCACTCTCATATCAGCTACGAGTGATAGCGCTATCGTTCACCGAAGTTGGGGTTTACTAGGCTATGGCCCAAGGTTTCAGTATCATGAATACTTGAAAACTCGAAACTACCTGACCGGTGTTCTACTGCACTTCGCTGTCATCCTAGGTGGTGTTGTTCTCGCTATACCCTTCTTGAGAAACATGGTAAAGAAGTTTGTTTATCAGCCCGGTGATGGCCCAACCAAGGAGGAATCAAAGAATGATGGGTTTGAATTTCGAGGCGTTGGAACTCCCGATGTTCCCGGGAAGGCTCCAGCAAGAGCTTTCTGTAAGATGTCGTGTAAAGGATCAGTTTATACATGTACGTCCGTCAAAATCTCTCTACGGCCAACGCTAATACAAATAGTTACCGCGATAACAGTATCCGAGGCTGCCATCTCGATTCTTCGTGATGATCACAAGCTCCCAGGTGGCATCTTCACACCTGCCAGCCTTGGCCAGAAGTTCGTTGATCGTCTACGTACTGCCGGTGTCAGAATTGAGAACACTTTCTACGAGGACTAAGCTGCTTTTGGTTATCGTCATTGCAATCTAAGCGTAGCATATAATTTTTTACTGTAGTAGAGAAGCATTGAAACCGAGTTCTTCCACGCCTTATATACCACTAGAATGCAAATGAAATCCCACATTTCAGCTCCCATATTTGATTTTACTCTCCGCAGGCTCATGTCGCAGACTTTATCAAGTGACCAGCAATATCTAGTAGCACATTTAAAATACTCCTTCGGTGCATTCATTCAGGTAAAACGATGATTTATAGCTCATTAGATCTTGCAATTTAACAGCTTGTGAGGAGACATGCTCGCACGGGTCCGGTCGTTTATAATACATTGGTATCTTATTCATACCGTAGTAAGTCCGCAGGACCTACTTTTTAAGTGGGTAACAAATCTACGAGTCACGTCTCCCAGGAATAAGTATCTTGATGGCCAGACTTTGGGGAAACCTCGGAGCAACCTCGAAAACTTCGACTTTAGAGATCCCGCTGACCTGTAAAAGGAGCGGGACCTTGTCATAGGCACAGACACAAATTCTAATGGCGGGTAGTTGACAGAGACAATCTACCAGGAGAAGAGCTCATTATGCTTGGGTCAATGGTAAAGTCCATTGCACAGACCAGTGGAAGCGAAAACAAGTGATGGAGAGAAGGTGAAATCAAGAGAAGGAATGAAATGGAATGAAACCGTTGTTCATTTGAAGCTATTAGGGTATTTTAAAATGAATCAATTTGTCTATGAAATTTACCGCATGTTGCACAGCTGAAATCTAAACTAGGAGAATACTGGAAGATTGTTAGCGATTTGTCAAGGAACATAGCACACAAAAACTTACGCATTTACACATCCATCATTCTCGCAATTGTTTGAAATCTGTGCCCACCGACCCCAAATAACCTTTCCACTTGTTGTGACCATACCCAGCTCGCTGACGTTCACCTCGATGATTGTTCCCTTAGTAAGTACACCTGAGAGATATTAGAATTCAACTACAGCAGGAATGTCTAAAGTTGGAAATACTTGCCTAGTTGTGTATACATAGGATTTTGGGGGTTTTTCTTAACACTGATAATTGGTAATTGAACAGTTACGCCCAGTTCGGGATGCTAGATTTGCCATTAGCTTAATAATAATAAAGGGAACTGGGATTGCTTACTGTAACATTCGCCTTTTTGTACCGAAGACCCATAGGCCGGATGAATCGCTCGTATTTAACAGGCCGTCTGGTGAAATCTGGTCCTACGAATGTCGGCTTCGTGATCATACGCTTCCATCCTAAATTTTGTCAGACTTAAAGTATTAGAAAGCAAGAGACAATAACACCCACCCTTCTTTGCAGTTTTCTTTCCGGTCTTCACGACCTTGAACATCTCCTCTTCGGCAATACCCCTAACCTTTGGTAAAGGTACCGAGAATTTGGCAGCCTTCTCATTTCGCTTGCTCTTTACTACAACCAAATCAGTACTCGTGTCCTAGTGGCTGATACTGGCAATGGGAAATTCGACATACTGGCGCTACTTAAGGCTTTGGCATTTGTAGGATTCGATCTATCGAGGAGAAAGTGGGGAACTGGGGTGTTTGATGGCTCTGCAGGTGTGGAGGACTTGACGTTGCGTTCTTCGTGGGCCTTGATCTTCTTCTTCATTTGGATCTTCTCATGGTGACGACTCTTATGGTATAACTTGGCTCGTAGACCGATCAAAGTCTGGGCTTTCTGGGACTCCTTATGACCTTCTCTCGCCTCTCTCTTACGTGTTCTCTCCTCGTGGTCCAGCTTGGGAGTGTATTAGTTTTGGTGTCTCTGTATTCTTTTGAAGGGATAATTACTCTGCGACCATGGAGCTTCCTCCATCTTTCCATACTGGTTCGACATATTAGTATAAAGAGAAGGTGCAGACGGTCTCGGATTGGCACTTACTACTCATTTTGAGGCATTGTGAGAGAAGTATTCGTAGATAACGAGGTGGATTGTCGATATTCTGCCTATACCGACGAAGTACTAACAATGATTTTATTTTCGCAGCCTCTGCGCTAAGCGAAATCCGGCAAGCCTTGCCAAGTCTCGCCTACTTATCTGGCAGCCGCATAGCGGGGAAAGATGAAGGACATTCGTGCCAAGGTGAAGAGAATTGCAACTCAAGAGATTATTCTGGTCAAAGACTTTTAATTTATTTTCCTAGAGTCAAATCCCTCACTGAGAATGTCAAATAATTTTAGAGCAATTATGCACCAAAAGAGCGGCTAATTTCAAGCCATAACCTGACCGGAACTTTGTAAAAGCCATCTTCTTTCTGAATCAGTAACCATCTAGATCTAGGATTAGGCGGGTGCGATAAGAGGGCTGAGGATCCACAAACCGACTAGCAGATAATGAGAGCAGCGAATAATTGGCTCCACCCCTGCACCTCCTCAGAATTAACTGTGAGATGGCTATTTCAGATCATCCTCATCATCAATACTTGTAAAGTAAAAGCTGAAGCAAATGAAACTAATATTAGGTGTTATAGCTAGAAATATTAGTTGTAGATCAACGTTAGCTCCCAAAATGACAATAGAAGAATGGAACTCAAACGCTTGAATAAGAACCATATCAGAGCGTCGGTTTAGTGTTTCATAATGCTACATCACTTTATTTTACCTATTCAACACTTAGCAAGTGCACCATTTGAGAAAATGCTCCCTTTAAATTCCCAGTCATTGTAGCCTGTTCAGTATTATAGCCTATTAAGCTCCCCAAATCTGATCTCTTCACTAACTTCTGCTATAAGTTAGATGATCTCTCTTAACATTCACTTTGCAATCAGGTAACTAGTCCTTGACTTAGGAGAAGATGGGATTTCAAAACCTCGCAGCTTTGGTTTCAACTTGAGCTTATCTTCAAAGTGGTTTTCTCCTGGAATTCATAAATTTGGCTAATTAAGGGAGTTACATGTATTTGAATTGGTAACGGAAGTAAACACATGGTGGTGCTTTAATGGCCAGTTTCCGAAGCAGAAAGATATGAGATACAGATGGTATGCGTGAGGAACGTTTTGGTATTCTGCATCAGGATTGAAAGTCTGAAAGGCCTCATTTAGAGGTTTAATGGAATGCGGTGTTTTACAATTAATTAGCTAGGGCCATAATCTAATGTGTTTTGTTTGTCTCATAGCGTCTACTACGACCAGTGCCATTTTATAGGACCCAACCAACCCCCATCGAACAAGCCCAATCTCACAACTCATCCTTTCCCCCCTTCTTTACAACCTCCTTCCCGTCCCTCCCGGGTACCTCAGCAGTCTTTCCCATGTCCAATAAGCCTCTCTTGACGACACTTGTCAAAATCTCATACGCCACCTGCGCGCCCGCCAACGCAGTTTGTTCCCCAACCCCATCATAGGCTGGTGCTACCTCAACTACATCGGCGCCTACTACATTCAACCCCTCGATACCCCTCAAGATGCGAATCAACTCCCTGCTCGTCCATCCTCCTGCTTCTGGCGTGCCAGTTCCCGGTGCCAGTCCAGGGTCTAGGACATCAATATCGATGCTCAGGTAAACTGGAATCTCGGTACCTATACGATCCATAATCAATTTCACAATTCCGGCTGGCCCACCCACGTCGTCTATGTCGTCGGCTGTGATACGCAGAAAGCCTTGACGCTCATCATCAGCAAAATCAGCCCAGCCGTCACCAGAAAGACGAGTGCGTAGTCCAGCATGAACAGAAGAGCCGTTGAGGATGAGACCTTCATTAGAGGCGATCCAGAACATGCTTCCGTGGTTGAACTGTGCTTGGTCTGACGGCCATGGAGATGGGTATTTAGCTGGGTGCCAGGTATCGAGATGAGCATCGAAATGGAGAACAGCTACTGGCCCATAAACTTTGTTGAGGCCACGGAGAGCCGCTAGAGCAAGTGAGTGGTCGCCACCGAGAGAGATAATCTTGGGGTACTTGAGTGTGGACGACACTGGTGTGCGGTGGGCAAGTCTGTGGCTTTATTAGTGGTTTGGGAGTGATAATATTATCGGAGGAACAAACTCCAGGTAAGCACTCGTCATTTGGGTCAGAGCAACAGCATTATCAACGGGTGTAACTGGAATATCACCACAGTCTATGATCTTAGCCCATGATGAATATGGGTTAATTCCAGCACGGGGGTTGAAGCCGCGGAAAGAAGTTTGGCGAGCAGATGCTGCGCGAATGGCACGAGGACCGAAGCGTGCTCCTGGCAGGTGTTAATTCAAGCCATGGTAGAAGATTGAAGACACGTACCCGGACGATAAGACACCGCAGTGTCAAATGGTACTCCTAGAATTCCAATGTCGAATTGTGTTTCTGTTGAAGTCAAACACTTGGTATGTGGGAGGTGAGCAAATGTTGATATTCCAGAAAATCCCCACTATTTCCAATTAGTTAAAAATACAGACTGCACAGGTGAATAGCTGGAGGTTTAAAGAGCGCCGGAAAGAGTCTCCTAAGTGGCTTCAAATTGGGAATTCTTTTACCTCAAAACTCCATTTTCTTTCTAGCTCCTCAGCACTGTCCTGCACGAATGGTCTTTCATGTAGTGGAAGCTCTTCCTCGTGTCCATGATGGTGACCAGCATGTCCCGCCACGACCCTGCATAATGCCAGTATTGACGTCAATTGAACCTTCATATTGACCTTCTCTAATCTGATGTGAGAGGTTTCGTAGAGTCTTAAAGATTTGGTACCAGGCCTGTTGAATTGCTATGTTACAGAACTGGAATGAAGTTACAGTGCAGGTGTGGTGCCACAAAAATATAAACTTTCGGAGCTGCCACTCCTCAAGCTTCTACCATTGATGAAACCCAAACAATTATAGTGGCCGATATCACACCTATCCTTGGGATATTACAGGACAGCATAACAAGTGGACACGGAGTTGTAGTCATCGAAATATCAAATCCCACTCTTGAGGAAGTAAAGTAGAGCCGCGACTACGGACAGAAGAGCTGTTTGTCACACACATTGATATCCGGCAAATAATGAGGGTCTGGACTTGTCCGTTGAAGGGGATAGAGGGATCGCCTTCAGTCTAAGTGGGACATGTTTACCTGTATACCTGAATATCAGGTTGTCTAGAAAGGAGAAATTGAATAGGTGAAGTATTGGACCCTGAAAACTTGGCAGAGCAACCACATGGACAAAATTAAAAGGGATACCAAAAATGTTTTTATCTAAAATCCAGTGCTCCAATGCTGAAGAAATGTTGGCTTCTTTGTATTTCAAATTACAATCTCAGCCAATTACTGTTATGGGAAAAATCAATCCACCGCAGCACCTAACGCACGCAAGAAACAAATAGATCAAAAGTAGACCTTGAAGTCTCCAGCCCAAGCGCCATGTGTAGAAAGCAATGAAATCAATGGGGCCACTCTGGGGCGGAATGAAGATTTTCCCTTTTCCCCTTCCCCTCTGAATTGGGATTGGCATGGGTGAGATACTGTAGAAT
>Ga0247737_1001301_pt1 | contig 10690 bp, 11 predicted proteins | sample UWRJL028104C2_FD_180937 | JGI IMG/M metagenome (GOLD analysis project Ga0247737, IMG submission 180937) | Plant litter microbial communities from Arlington Agricultural Research Station in Wisconsin, United States - UWRJ-L028-104C-2 | ecosystem: Environmental > Terrestrial > Plant litter >...
GACAGCGCGGAATATTGCGCGATGATCTTCGCGCGCAGCCCCGGCACCACCAGCCCAAGCGGCGTCAGCACCCCGAAGCGCAGGATCAGCCCGACCGGCGCCAGCGCCGCGACGACGATGAACAGCGGCAGCGACCATGGTTTCATCAGGGCGAGCGGCAGATATTCGGGATCGTTGACGGTGCCATAGCGCGTGCGCGCATGATGCTGGGTATGAACGCCCTCATACAGGAAGGACGGGATCAGCAGGGGCACGCCGACGATCAGGTTCCACACGAACCGGAAGCCCGGCAGAGCGCCCTTGCGGATATGGGTCAGTTCATGGATGAAGCTGGCCGCGCGATACAGCGCCAGCATCGCCACCAGCCCCGCAAGCATCGCGATCGCCACGCTGTTCACCAGAATCGCAGCCACCAGCGCGCCATAACCAAGAATGGTCGATGCGAGGAAATCGGACCAGTATATCGACGCATTCGCCGCGGACAGGTCGCGCGTCAAATCGGCGGCCGCGCGCAACATGGCCGCATCGTCGGGAATTGCCGACAGCGCCCGCGCCGTCTTCACGGGCTCCACACGGCCGAGCGGAGCGGCCCCGATACTCTGTTCATGCGCTGTCATAACCTGGAACTACCCATCAATTGCGCGCAGATCGTGGCAGCAAGGTGACGCAATTCGCGCCCGCCTCGCTTGACAAAAGCGACCGCGATTACGCACTGCCGCAGGAACTCACATAGCGAAGGCCACATCGTGCCCATGTCCGATATAGTGATCTCCCCCGTCGCCGGAAAGGCCGACAAACAGGCCTTCGTCGATCTGCCCTGGACGATCTACGCCAATGATCCCAACTGGGTCGCCCCGCTGAAGGGCGAAGCGCGCGACCTGATCACGCCGGGCAAGAACCCCTTCTTCGAACATGCCAGAGCGGCCTATTTCCTCGCCAGGCGCGGCAACGAGGTCACCGGCCGCATTTCGGCGCATTATGACGAACTGGCGCTGACCATGCCGCCCGAACAGGGCATGGGGCCGGGCACCGGCAATTTCGGCCTGTTCGACGCCAAGGATGCCGACAGCGCCGCCGCGCTGATCGCCGCCGCCGAACAGTGGCTGCGCGACCAGGGCATGACGCGCGTGCTCGGCCCGATCTCGCTGTCGATCTGGGAGGAGCCCGGTCTGCTGGTGCACGGGTTCGACCACCCGCCCACGGTGATGATGGGCCATGATCGGCCCGAATATCAGACATGGATAGAGGGTGCGGGCTATACCGTCGCCAAGGTGCTCAAGACCTTTGACCTCAATATCGTGAACGGCTTCCCGCCACTAATCCAGCGCATCATCGCATCGGGGGAGAAAAGCCCGCGCATCGTCATCCGCCGGGTCGACAAGAGCAGGTTCGATGCGGAAGCGGCGATCATCCTCAACATATTGAACGATGCCTGGGGCAAGAATTGGGGCTTCGTGCCGATCACCGATGAGGAGATCGTGTTCACCGGCAAGAAGCTGAAGCCGCTGGTGTTCGAGGATCTGATCCGGATCGCCGAAGTCGACGGCGAACCGGTGGCGTTCATGATGACCCTGCCCGATTTCAACGAACCGCTGCTGCCGCTGAAGGGCAGCCTGTTTCCCTTCGGCTGGATCAAGCTGCTGCGGTGGCTGCGCAAGCCGCAGGCGCGCACGATGCGCGTGCCGCTGATGGGCGTCGTCCAGCGGCTGCAGTCATCGCGCCTCGCCAGCCAGCTCGCCTTCATGATGATCGAATTCATCCGCCGCGACGCGATCACCAAATATGGTTCGACGCGCGGAGAACTGGGCTGGATCCTGGAGGATAACCAAGGAATGGTCGCCATCGCCGACGCCATCGGGTCGAAGGTGAACAAGGTGTATAATATCTACGAAAAGGCGCTCTGAGGCCTTATTCGCCTTCATCCTGAACGCGCTTGCGAATTCAGTCCCGCATCGCGCGCAGCAGGAAGCGCATGGTCCACGACCAGCACGCGCATTCGCGCCGTACGGGCTGCGTAGCGACCCGATCGAATACCGGTCGCATCCGCCGAGCCGGACCCCGCCAGCCGACTTCGCGGCTCGTCGTCGCAAGGCTCCTTACATGATCCATGTTAACGCAACCCCCGAACGCTTGAACCGTTCCCTATGACAGAGCGGTTAAACGGTGATGTCGGTTCTGTTGCGATTATGTGACGATCGACAGGACGAGCGCCTTGTGAGCGACCCTACCGCAATTCCACCCAGGTCGGCGCATGATCGCTCGCGCGCTCCCGCCCGCGATGATCCCTGTCCACCTGCGCATCGACAAGCCGGTCGGCCGCCGCCGGGCTGAGCAGCAGATGATCGATCCGGAACCCCGCATCGCGCGGCCATGCGTTCATCTGGTAATCCCAATAGGTCCACACGCCGCCAGCCGGATGCCGGGTCGCCAGCGCATCGGTCCAGCCATCGGCGAGCATCGTGCGGTACGCCGCGCGGCTTTCCGGCTGCATCAGCGCGTCGCTGGCCATCGCCTTCACCGAATAGGTGTCGCGGTCATAGGGGATGACGTTGTAATCGCCCGCCAGCACCGCCGGCACCTCCTCCGCCCAGATTTCGGTCGCGCGCGTGCGCAGCCGCTTCATCCAGCGCAGCTTATAGTCGAATTTTGGCCCCGGTTGCGGGTTGCCGTTGGGGAGGTAGATGCTGGCGATCCGCACGCCGTTCACATCCGCCTCCAGATAGCGGCTATGCTCGTCCTCGACCTCGCCCAACAGACCCCGACGCACTTCGGTAGGCACGGATCCCTTGGCCAGGATCGCGACGCCGTTGAAGCCCTTCTGCCCATGCCAGATCGCGCCATAGCCGGCGTCCTCGATATCGTTGGCCGGAAAGCCCTCGTCCGCAGTCTTGATTTCCTGCAGGCAGGCGACATCGGGCTGCGTCTCGACCAGCCATTCGACCAGCCGCGGCAACCGCGCCTTGATACCGTTGATGTTGAAAGTGGCGATGCGCATAAGCTTCTTGTGTTCCTGCGAAGGCTGGAACCCAGTAATCTGCCTACGCGCAACGGTCCACCATTACTGGGCTCCTGCCTTCACAGGAGCACATGGGCAGCAGCTATACCGAGAAGCTGGACCCACAACCGCAACCGGCGGTCGCCTGCGGATTGGCGACCTTGAACGCGCTGCCGCCAAGATCGGACACGAAATCGACCGTCGCGCCGCGCACCAGGTCCAGGCTCATGGTGTCGACCACCAGGGTCACGCCGTCATGTTCGACCGTGACATCGTCGCCTTCGACCGCGTCGGCCAGCCCGAAGCGATACTGGAAGCCGGAACATCCCCCACCCTCGACCGCCAGACGCAGGATCGCAGGTTTGCCCTGCTTCTGCGCAATAGCGGCGACGCGCGATGCGGCGGACGGGGAAAGATGGATGTCGCTCATGCAGGCAACATAGGGTGTGCGAGGGTTGGGGACAAGCGGAGTGACCACTTGACCGTCATTCCACCCTTAGTTCGTCATTCCCGCGAAGGCGGGGACCCAACTCCGGCACGTTGCACTTGGCGGAGTGGTTGGGAGATGGGTCCCCGCCTCCGCGGGGATGACGGAACAGAAAGAAACGCAGCGCTATATCAGCGTGCGCTCTTTTCCTCGGCCGGCGTCGGTCCGCCCATGGCGACCGGGGGCTTGGTGGACAAGGCGACCAGATAGTCATTGCCCTGCACGAACGGCATCGGGTTCACGGCCTGGCCGTCGACGCGCACTTCATAATGAAGGTGGGAGCCGGTCGAACGGCCGGTCGAGCCCATATAACCGATCAGCTGGCCGCGACGGACGCGGTCTCCCGCTGCCGAAGCAAGGCGCGACATATGGCCGTAACGCGTCTCGATACCGTTGCCATGTTCGATCTCGACGAAATTGCCATAGCCGTTCACCCACTGGGCGCGGCCGATGATGCCGTCGGCGGTGGCGTAGATGGGGGTGCCGACCGGGCCGGGAATGTCGATGCCGCGGTGCATGCGGGTGCGACCGTTGAATGGATCGGAGCGGGCGCCGAAGTTGCTGGTCAGCGACAGGCGCTCGACCGGGCGGCCCGAGGGGATGAAGACGGCCGGGGCGGCCGCGGCGGGGGCGCCGGCGCTGTCCAGCTTCTTCCAGCTCGAAAACAGCGATGCGAAATTAGTGTCGTTGCCGGGGGCTGCGATTGCGGCGGCGAGGCTCTGGGGGGTTATGTCGGTGCGGGCGGCCGGTACGCCGGCGTCAATATCGGAATAGGGGCCATCCTCATCATCGGCGGCTGCGGCATGGGCCGGTGCTGCGGCGCTGGCCTGGGCCGGTGCGGCAGCGCACAATGCGCCGACCGCGAGCATGCCCATCAGGGTCTTGCCAATATTGGGAAGGGATTGTGCGAGATGGAACAACTGGTGCGGCAACGCGTTGCCAGTAGAGAATTTATGCATGCGAACCCCGAAATTGGCACCGCACGGACTGGAGTTTCCGTTGCGATGCTGACCCCTTTGCGGCTTTTTGCCGCCCCCTGGGAACAAGTCTGCAAGTTCACGCGTCTGACGCAAGCGCAGCGTAGTATTCCAGCGTTAAACCGGCCCGTCGACGGGCTGAGTCGTTGAACGGCGGCTTAACCCTTCCGCGGAAATGCCGAATCACAAGCATTTGATAATGTTTCGGCGGGTCGAGGCCCGCTCGGTTCGCCGCCAGATCGAACCATTTGGTCCCTGCCGCAACATGCCTGATCTCGTCGTTAAGGATACGGGTCAGCATGCGAGCCGAACTTTCGTCGCCAATCGCCCGAATCCGGTCCACCGTCATCGGCGTGATGTCCAGCGCGCGCGCCTCCAGCACCATCGGCACGACCGCCAGACGCGCCATCGCATCATGGGCCGTCGCCCGCGCCGCATCCCACAGCCCGTCATGCGCCGGCAGCGCACCATAATGGCTACCGCAACTGCGAAGGCGACGGTCGAGCAGGGCGAAATGCATCGCTTCGTCCGCCCCGACCTTCATCCAGTCGTCGACGAACTCCGGCGGGAACTGATCACCGAACCGCGCGACCAGGTCGAAGGCGAGGTCGATCGCAACGAACTCGATATGGGCGAGCGCATGGAGCATCGCGATCCGCGACGTCTCGCTCCCCATCTTCTTGCGCCGGGGCATCTGCGCCGGGTGCAGCAGTTCGGGCCGCGCGGGTCTTGCCGGCGCGTCGGGCGGGGTCATGTCGAACGCATGGACCAGCCGCCCGCGAAACCAGTCGCGCGCCGCCGCCCGCGCCGCCATCACCTTGGCATAGGGGTCGGCGGTATTGAGGACGGCGATGCAGGCTTTGGCGATGCTGGTCACGATAGTCCGATCATTGGCGCGGGGCGGTCAGAGTCCCTTCGCCGCCTCCAGCACCTCGGCGGCATGGCCCTTCACCGAAACCTTCGGCCACACGCGCACCACCTTGCCGGCGTCGTCCACCAGGAATGTGGCGCGCGCGATGCCCATATAGTTGCGGCCGTACATCGACTTTTCGACCCAGGTCCCGCACGCCTCGCACAGGGTGCCGCTCTCGTCCGAGCCCAGCGTCACGCCCAGCCCATATTTGTCGCGGAACCTGGCAAGCTTCTTCGGGCTGTCCTTCGACACGCCGAGCACCGCGGCGCCCGCCTTGGCGAATTCGTCGGTCAGCGCGGTGAAATCCTTCGCCTCGTTGGTGCATCCCGGCGTATCCGCCTTGGGATAGAAATACAGCACCAGCGGGCGGCCGTAATAGTCGCCCAGGCTGATCGCCCGTCCGTCGGCGTCATGAAATAATGTGGTCGCCGGAACGGCGTCGCCTTCCTTCAGCATCATATGTCCTTTCCAGCATCGCGTGCGAGGGCTTGCCACGCATCGCCGATCACGTGGCGCGCCGCGTCCAGCTTCGCAACCAGCATGTCCCAGTTTTCCACGCCACACGCCCGCGCGACCAGCGCATGGCTGGCCGCAACGGGTTCCTTGCCATCCGGCGCGACCAGCCGCGACACGATCAGGTAGCGCGTCAGCAGCGCATAAGCAGGGGCGATTTCCGCCGACAGATGGCCCGCGGTCATCAGCGCCCCGATCGCTGCGTCCAGATCCGGCGTAAACGCCATGCCGAAGCGGAACTGGCTGCAATGGACCAGGAACTCGCAATCGACGAGGCCGCCGGGCGCCAGCTTGACATCCAGCGGCCCGGCCGGCGGCTTGTGCTTCGCGATGTCGCCACGCATCGCCACTGCGTCTGCCAGCAATTTGGCGGTGTCGCGCGGCGCATGCAGTATCTCATCGACGACGCGCGCCACGGCGGCGCGCGCCTCCGGCGGGCCGAAGATCGGCCGCGCCCGCGTCAGCGCCAGATGCTCCCAGCTCCACGCTGCTTCCCGTTGATATTTGGCGAAGCTGTTCACCGACACCGCCAGCAACCCCTGCGCCCCCGACGGCCGCAGACGCGTGTCGACCTCGTACAGCGGGCCCGACGCCGTCGGCACCGACAGCGCCGCCGTCATCCGCTGCGCCAGCCGGTTGAAATATTGAGTCGCTCCTAGCGGTTTCGCTCCATCGGATTCCGCCGCGAAATCGCCCGTGAAAAGATAGATGATGTCGAGGTCGGACGCATGCGTCAGCACCCCGCCGCCCAGCCGCCCCAGCGCCAGCATCAGGAAGTCGCAGCCCGGCACCCGGCCATAGGCGCGCTCGAATTCCGCCAGCGTCGCCGCACCGAGCGCCTCGATCGCCGCCTGCGCCACCCGGCCATATCCCGCGCCGACATCCAGCGGATCGGCTCCGCCATGGATGATCTGCACGCCCAGCGCGAATCGTCGGTCGCCGACCTTCTGCCGCACCCGGTCGAGCACCGTCTGGTAATCGTCGCCAGCCTCCGTCGCCGAAAAATCGCGCACCAGCGTGGCCACATCGGGCGAAGGATCGAGCGCGGAAGCATCGACCAGCGTATCGAACAACGACACCCGCCGCCCCAGCGCCTCGGCAAGCACCGGCGCATGGCTCATCACATCGACCAGCAGCACCATCAGGCCGGGCCGCGCGGCCAGCAGGCGGAAGAAATTGATCGTGCTGGGCAGCCCCGCGATGATGTCGTCCAGCCGGTTGAGCGCGCCACCCGGATCGGGCGCCGCCCCGATGGTCGCCAGCAGTTCGGGCAATATCTCCTCGAACGCCTCGCGCGCCGGCGCATGGCGCAGCGCCCGCATCGATCCGTCGCGCCAGCGCGCGATCCGGGCCAGCGGCCTCGCGACATCGATGAATCCATGGCCGCGCAGGCAATCGGCCAGTGCGTCCGCCTCCACCGGCAGGCGGTCCGCCGGACCCTCGACCCCCGCAATATGATCATAGGCAAGCCCCACCGCCTTCACCGGACCGGCGAGCAGATCGACCAGCGCCGCGCCATCGGCAAGCCCATGCAGCCGCGCGACATTGTCCAGCGCCTCCGCCCCGCGCGGCAGCTGGTGCGTCTGCAGATCGTCGACCATCTGCAGCCGATGTTCGGTCGTGCGCAACAGGACATAGGCGTCGCTCAGTTGCGCCGCCGTCGCGCCGTCCATGATCCCCGCATCGGCCAGCGCACGCAGCGCGTCACGCGTCGCCGGCGCGCGCAGCGCCGGATTGCGGCCGCCATGGATCAACTGGTGGATCTGGGCGTGAAACTCGATCTCTCTTATGCCGCCGCGCCCGCGCTTGAGGTCGTATCCCGGCCCGAACGCCTGCCCCTGCGCATAATGGCTGCGGATGCGCTGGCTGATCGCGGTGATCGCCGCCACCGCGCCGAAATCGAGCGAGCGCCGCCACACGAACGGCCGGATCGCGCGCAGGAATTCCTCGCCCAGCATGATGTCGCCGGCGGCCGCCCGCGCCCGGATGAACGCGGCCTGCTCCCAGCCGAGCGCGCTCGATTCATAATAGGATATCGCCGCGCCCACCGGCAGGATGATCGGCGAGACTTCCGGCGACGGGCGCAGACGCAGGTCCACGCGGAATACATAGCCGTCCACATCGCGCGCGTTCAGCAGCGCCACCGCCCGCTTGGCGATGCGTACGGCTGCCTCCTGCGGCTCTTCATCGCCCCGGCAGGCGATCCTGTCGGGATCGAAGATCAGGATCGGATCGATGTCCGAACTATAGTTGAGTTCATGGCTGCCATGCTTGCCGAGCGCGATCAGCGCGATGCCGCCGGGATCCGCCCCGCGTTCTGCCAGCGCGGTGGCGATGGCGATATCGCAGGCCCGATCAGCGAAATCGCTGAGCGTGCCGGTGACCCGCGTCAAATCCCATGCGCCCGACAGGTCGGCGATCGCCGTCACCAGCGCCATGGCCCCGCGCTCGCGGCGCAGCGCCTGTGCGACGCCGCTTGCCCCCTCCCCCGCCGCACGCGCCAGTATAAGCGCCTGCTCGACCTCTCCGCTGCCGAGAGCCTGCATGATGGCGTCGTGGCGCTGCATGGCGGAGGCGAGGAAAGGCGCATGCGCGGCGGCGCGCGCCATCGCCGAAGGGACATCTATCATCGACCCAAGCTATCCTAAGGATATCGCAAGCGAAACGGCCGAAACTTTTACAGGATCGGCTCGTTCAGACATTATGGATCGGACGCAACATAGATTGGGTGGCACGAATGCAATCGGCGATAAGCGCTTCGATTCGCCTTTCGTGACCATCGCGCGGCCGCCCTTGCATGAAGGTGTGGGGCAGGCGCTTCGCGCCGCCTATGCGCCCTCCGCCAGCGATATCATTCCCGGCGACATGGCCGATCTGCTCAGCAGGCTCGACGCGATCAAACACTGAATATCTTCCGGGATGCAAATCAGGCGCAAGCTGCCTCACGCCGAAATTCATCCTGGCGAGAGCATCAGTTGCCCTGACTGATCCGATCAACGTCGCCCAGAATCTCTTCCAGCGCGCCGCGTTCGCTCTTCGCAGTAAGTCTGCGTGAGGGCAGCGCGCCATCGGTCAATATCTGTTCCAACGCGGCGCGACCACGCGCAACCCGGCTCTTGATCGTGCCGACGGCGACGCCGCATATCTCGGCGGCTTCTTCATAGGCGAAGCCACCCGCGCCCACCAGGATGAGCGCCTCACGCTGGGGCTGCGGCAATTGCAGCAAGGCGCGTTGCATGTCGCCCAGTTCGATATGCTTGTCCTGCCCCGCGGGCGCCGCGAGCAGCCGGTCGGCGGTCAGTTCGTCCCATTCGCCGCGAAAGCGCGAACGGCGCATCTGCGAGAGATAATAGTTGCGCAGGATGATGAAGGTCCACGCACGTATGTTGGTTCCGGCCTGGAAACGCTTGCGCGCCGCCCATGCCTTCAACATGGTTTCCTGGACCAGATCGTCGGCAAGGTCGCGATTGCCCGACAGCGACCGCCCGAAGGCGCGCAGATGCGGGATCACATTGACCAGTTGCGCCTTGAATTCGGCGTCGGACAGGCTTTCGCGATTCTCCGGCGCTTCGATCACCTGCTTTTCGGTGTCGTCGGCGGGAAGATTGGCTGGCGTGATCCTGCTTATGACAGCCTCCATCCGAAGCCGCCCGACATGACGCTGCCAGACCTAGTGCTGCACATGTTGCGCGCTGTCACGATAATCCCCCTGCCTTCCCATGGCATCCAACTGCGTCCGTCTGGGCTCAATTGGCCCAATATACGATGGCGAAAGCGACGATCACCAGCGCCAGCGAAATACCAAGCACATAGCGCACGATGTGCGGTGTGGTGCCGGCACGCGCCTTGTTGGTCGCGATATGCTGTTCATGTTCCGCCATGCGCCTGTTCCCGTCCGGTCAAATCGTTACGGGGCCAACGCGCCGGCACAGGCAATGTTCCCGCGCCGGATGGCATCGATCGCCATTCAGGCCGGCGCGGTCGCCTGGTCGAAGAACAATGCCTGTGCGATCGCCGCCTTGACCGTCGAGCGCTGGAAGGGCTTGGTGATCAGGAATGTCGGTTCCGGGCGCTCGCCGGTCAGCAGGCGCTCTGGGAAGGCGGTGATGAAGATCACCGGCACGGCGAATTCGGCCAGGATATCCTTCACCGCATCGATGCCGCTGGAATCGTCGGCCAGCTGGATGTCGGCCAGTACCAGCCCCGGGCGATCCGCCAGAGCCTCACGCACCGCTTCGTCGCGGGTGACGGCGATTGCGGTAACATCATGGCCAAGGTCGCGCACGATCGTCTCGATATCCATGGCGATGATCGGCTCATCCTCGATGATCAGAACGCGGGCGCGGGTCTGGTCCTCAATCTCGCGCAGGGCCTCTGCGACCAGATTGTCGACCTCCGGCGGCTCCGCGCCGATCAGATAGCCCGCATCCTCCGGCGTGAAGCCTTCCATCGCGGTCAGGAGCAGCGCCTGCCGCGACAGCGGCGTGATGCGGGCAAGGCGGGCGCGGGCGACATCCTCATGCTCGCTCACGCCCTCGTCCGATCCGCCATCTTCCAGATGCGCGGACGACCAGATTGCATGGAAGGTGCGATACAGGCCCAGGCGTGGATCGACATCGCGGGGAAACTCTTCGGGCGCCTCGACGATCGCCATCAATGTGGCGCGCACGAAGCTGTCGCCATGCGTCTGGCTGCCGGTCAGCGCGCGCGCGTAACGGCGCAGGAAGGGCAGATGGGGTTGCAGTTGCTGGCCAAGCGACATGATTATTCCGGACTCCTCGAGGACTTGAGGGCACCATGGGCGG
>Ga0247737_1001302_pt1 | contig 10690 bp, 9 predicted proteins | sample UWRJL028104C2_FD_180937 | JGI IMG/M metagenome (GOLD analysis project Ga0247737, IMG submission 180937) | Plant litter microbial communities from Arlington Agricultural Research Station in Wisconsin, United States - UWRJ-L028-104C-2 | ecosystem: Environmental > Terrestrial > Plant litter >...
GGACGCCCAACCCGAGGCTGCGCGGCGCGGGTCGCCGGCCTCGTTCGGAGCGGCGCGGCGGCCGGTGGTCTCGTCCGCTCCGGCACCCGGCCCGGAGACCGGCGCGGCCGTCCCCGCACCGGAGGTCGGGACACCGGAAACTCCGGTCCGTCCGTTCATGTCAGCACGCCCGTTCTCGTCTCGCGGTTCCGCGTCGTCCGCATCGTCGTCGTGACCGGCGGCGCCGGAAACGGCCGACAGGTCAGGTCCGGTCGACCGTCCGTTCACCTCGCCCGGCCCGTGGCCGTTGAGGCCGGGCTGCGAGTGTGGGGAGTCACGCCCACCGAACAGGAAGCGGCTGTTGCGCCCGCCGAGTCCGAAGCCACCGAAGTCGCGGTCCCAGGTATTCACCCGACCGGACTCTACGGGCGCGTTGTCGTCGGGGGTGTCCTCCGCGGCGCGGGAGTGATCAGAATCGCGATCCGGCCGCTGGTTCCGCTCTGCGGCGGCGGGAACCCCACTGACCTGGCCGAGAGGTCCGCTGACCAGCGCGGGAGGTCCGCTGACGGAGGCCGGCGGCCCACTGACGGGTCCCGGCATGCCGCGACCGTTGACGCTCGCCGTCCCGTACGCACCGACAGGTCTGGGCCCCGATCCCGTCCCGCCGATCGGCCCGCGCTCGGCGTCCGCCCCGCTCCGGCTGATCGATTTGTTGCCGCCGGTCGGCCGGCTCTCGTTGATCGGTCCGTTGCCCCCGGACGCTCCGCTGCCGCTGATCGGCCGGTCCGCCCCGGTCGTCTCGTTCCCGCCGAGGGGCGCATGACTGCCAAACGGGCTGTTGGTGCCGGGCTGGGTGTTGGTGCCGAGCGGGCCATTGGCGCCGAGTGGGCTGTTGGCGCCGAGCGAGCCATTGGCGCCGAGCGACCCCTGTCCCCTGGTCGAGCCGGGGAGATTCGTCGGGCCGGGGGAGTTCGTCGGGCCGGGCACGCCGGTGGGCCTGGGCCCGTCCGACGGGTGCCCGGCCGGGCCGGGGGCAGCGGCGGCGGCCGGCGGCCGCGCGCCACCCGGACCACCGAGACTCACTGCGCCGGCAGCCGACTGACCGAGACCGGGTGGCCCACTGACGGGGATCTGCACCGCCGCGCTCTCGGGCAAACGCCGCGAGCCGAGCGCCACCACCTCGGTGTCACCTGAAAGTGTATCCGACATCGGCGACAAATCAGGCGTAGCGGTCCCGTCCTCCTCGTCGTGGTGCACCGACCAGAATCGTGCCAGGCCGTGCGTCGACCGAGCATTGTCGGGGTTGGACGTCGGCTCCATCGGTTTGAGACTCCCGTCGATCCGGCTCCGCCACCCGCGGTGTTGAGCTGCGGTAAACCTCCGGGAAGGCGGCGGTAAACACCCCTGGCTGGGTGCAACGCACGACGACGGTACCGAATTGGAGGTTCGAGGGCACTACCCGTGCCCGGATCGTGGGCCGCCCCGGAACGAGTCAGGCACGACATCGGGCGGGAGGTGCCGGGGCCAGGCTCGGGCGGGGTCGGCGCACAAGTACCGATGGGGGAGAATCGGTCACGTGGTAGTCAAGAACGACCTGGACCCGGCCATCGCCGCTCGGCTCAAGCGCACTCCCGACGGGCTCGTCGCGGCGATCGTCCGCGAGCAGGGCAGCGGTGACGTGCTCATGCTCGCCTGGATGGACGACGAGGCGCTGCACCGGACGCTCACCACCGGCCGGGCGACCTACTGGTCCCGCAGCCGGCGGGAATACTGGGTGAAGGGCGAGACTTCGGGCCACCACCAGTACGTACGAGCGGTCGCCCTGGACTGCGACGGCGACGCCCTGCTGGTCACCGTCGAGCAGGCCGGCGCCGCCTGCCACACCGGCGAGCGCACCTGTTTCTTCGACGAGCTGCCGCTCAAGACCGACGCGCAGCCGATGGGGACGGGCAAGTGACCAGCGGAGCGGTCTTTCCGGACGAGTCGGGCTTCTTGCGGCAGCGGCGCCGGGTGGTGCCGGTGACCCGGAAGCTTCTCGCCGACGGAGAGACCCCGGTCGGCGTCTACACGAAGCTGGCCGGCGGTCCGGGCACCTTCCTGCTCGAGTCGGCCGAGCAGGGCGCCGGTCCTTCCGGTGCGGCCTGGTCGCGCTACTCGTTCGTCGGCGTGCGCAGTGCCGCCACCCTCGTCGAACGCGACGGCGAGGCGCGCTGGCTGGGCACCCCGCCCGCGGGCGTGCCCCTCGACGGCGACCCAGTGGCGGCTCTGCGTGAGACCGTCGCCGCCCTCGCCGACGGGCCGCCCACGGACGGCCTGCCCCCGCTGACCGGCGGCATGGTCGGCTACCTCAGCTACGACCTGGTGCGCCGCTTCGAGCGGCTGCCCTCGACGACGAGTGACGACCTGGCCTTGCCCGAGCTCGGCATGATGCTCGCCACCGACCTGGTCGTGCTCGACCACTACGACGGCTCGGCCATCCTGGTCGCCAACGCGGTGCTCGCCGAGGACGCCGACGATCAGGACCGGCGCGCGGCCTATCACAACGCGGTCGGCCGGCTCGACGCCATGACCACCGCGCTGTCGCGGCCCACCCCACCGATGATCTCCACGGTGGAGCGCCGGCCAGCCGGTGAGCCGGTCAGCCGCACCGCGCCGGGTGAATACCAGAAGGCCGTCGACGAGGCCAAGGAGGCGATCCGGGCCGGCGAGTGCTTCCAGATCGTCGTGGCCCAGCGGTTCGAGCGGCCCACCGACGCCAATCCGCTCGATGTCTATCGCGTGCTGCGGGCCACGAACCCCAGCCCTTACATGTACCTGTTGCGGTTCGACGACTTCGACATCGTCGGCTCGTCGCCCGAGGCGCACCTGAAGGTCAGCGCCGACGAGGCGGGCGTCCGCCGTGCGTTGCTGCACCCGATCGCCGGCACCCGCTGGCGGGGGGTGACGCCCGAGCAGGACAACGCGCTCGCCGCCGAGCTGCTGGCCGACCCCAAGGAACGGTCCGAGCACGTCATGCTGGTCGATCTGGGCCGCAACGATCTGGGCCGGGTGTGCCGGGCCGGGTCGGTCGAGGTGCCGGAATTCGCGCGCATCGAGCGCTACAGCCACGTCATGCACATCGTCTCGACGGTCACCGGCGAGTTGCGCGACGACCAGTCGGCGTTCGACGCGCTGGCCGCCACATTCCCGGCCGGCACGCTGTCGGGGGCGCCCAAGGTCCGTGCGATGGAGATCATCGAGGGGTTGGAGCCGACCCGCCGCGGGCTCTACGGCGGAACGGTCGGCTATTTCGGTTTCGCCGGGGACATGGACATGGCGATCGCGATCCGTACGGCGCTGCTGAAGGACGGTGTGGCCTACGTGGGCGCCGGCGCGGGCATCGTGGCCGACTCCGATCCGGCCGCCGAGGAGCAGGAGACCCGGAACAAGGCGGCGGCGGTGCTGGCCGCGATCGCGTCCGCCGAGACGCTGCGCGCCGCCCGATGAGCCGCCGGTCCTATCTGCTCTCCCTGCTGGCCTGCCTGGCGGGGGCGGGGCTGGCCGCGTACGCCGCCACCCGCACCTGGTCGCTCGAGGTGACGCCGCGGCCCGGCCTGTCCGACCTGCGTACGGTCCGGACCGGCGCCGACGTCGAGCCGTTCCTGATCGGCCTGGCCCTGGTCGCCCTGGCCGGCACCGGCGCGCTCCTGGCGACCCACGGCCGGCTGCGGCGCGTCCTGGGTGGTCTGCTCACCCTGGTCGGGGCGGGAGTGACGGTCGGCGCGATCGTGGGCCGGGCCGGGCTGGCGACGGGCGAGGCCGGCAGCGGCGGCATGCTCTGGCCGGTGATCTGCGCTCTGAGCGGCGCGATCATCGCGGTCGGCGGGCTGGTCGCGGCCCGTCACGGCCATCAGTGGCCCCGCATGTCGGCGAGGTACGAGCGGAAACCCGCACCGGCCGCGGCAACGGCGGGCCAGAACGCGACCGGCCAGAACAACAAGCCGGTGGACAACCGCGCCGCCTGGGACTCCCTGGACCGCGGCAACGACCCGACGGCGTGAGATCAGCGGGTCTTCCCGGCGTGAGATCAGCGGGTCTTGGCGAGCTTCCGGCCGACGTGGGACCGGGCGGGCGAGCGGCGGGCGACCAGGGCGGCCACTTCGCGGGTCAGCTCGGCGCGAGCCTCGTGGCGGGCCCGGTCTTCCAGCGTCGCCGCCCAGGCGTTGTCGCGGGCGGTGCGAATGTTGTCGGCGCCGACCATGCGGCGCTGGACGCCGGTGACGATCTCGGCGGCGACCGAGACGACTGCGCGGGAGACGCCGGCGAAGCCGATGGGCTCGACCGGAGCGGTCTGGGTGGCGGCCACGGGAAACTCCACATCGATCGCGTCGAACTGGACAGCGTGCGGAACGCCTTGACCAGTCTGCCTCGGTCTCATCATGACCGGACCCTATTTCCGGTGAGTGACGGTCGTGTCAACCCGCCGTGGTATCCACCGATCAGATGAGGTGTTCCTGCGCAGCGGGGGGAAGCCCGTGCGGCCCCTGTGACGGAAGTGACAGAGCAAGCCGCGAGCTGGCCGCATTATGCCCCAGGCCCCCAGGTGAGGCGTGCCATACCCCGGGCGGCCAGGCGTGACCGGGACCTCCTAGCATCGGGCGGAGGACACCCGGAGAGGGGAGTCGTTTCGTGACATCCGATCAGCAGGCGGAAGCGGGTTCTGGCGGACCGCAGAACGTGCTGGAGGAGATCCTCGCCGGCGTGCGCGAGGACGTGGCGGCCAGGCAGGAGCAGGTGCCGTTGGAGCAGGTCCGGGAGGCGGCCGCGGCGGCGCCGCCGGCCATCGACGCGTACGCGGCGTTGCGTAAGCCCGGGGTGGCGGTGATCGCGGAGGTCAAGCGGTCGTCGCCGTCGAAAGGCGCGCTGGCCGACATCCCCGATCCGGCCGAGCTGGCCGGGGAGTACGCGGCCGGTGGCGCCCGGTGCATCAGCGTGCTCACTGAGGGCCGCTGGTTCGGCGGGTCGCTCGACGACCTGCGGGCGGTCCGTGCCTCCGTGCAGGTGCCGGTGCTTCGCAAGGATTTCGTGGTCTCCAGCTACCAGGTGCACGAGGCTCGTGCACACGGCGCCGACATGGTGCTGCTGATCGTCGCGGCGCTCGAGCAGAACGTGCTCGTGGGCCTGCTCGAGCGTATCGAGTCGCTCGGCATGACCGCGCTTGTCGAGGTGCACAACGAGGAGGAGGCCGACCGCGCTCTCGAGGCCGAGGCCAAGGTCATCGGGGTCAACGCTCGTGACCTGCGCACTCTCGAGGTCGACCGGTCGGTGTTCGAGCGCATCGCGCCCGGCCTTCCGAACAACGTCGTCAAGATCGCCGAGTCGGGCGTGCGCGGACCGCACGATCTGATCCGGTACGCGTCGGCGGGCGCCGACGCCGTCCTGGTCGGTGAGGGTCTGGTGACGCAGAAGTCGCCGCGGGACGCCGTGGCCGAGCTCGTCAACGCGGGCAACCATCCCGCGACGCCGAGGCCGGTCCGATGAGTGCCCCGGTCCTGCCCGACCTGGCCGGGCACTTCGGGCGTTACGGCGGCCGGTTCGTGCCCGAGGCTCTCGTCCGGGCCCTGGACGAGTTGGACGCGGCCTACCGCTCGGCCAAGGTCGACCCGGAGTTCCAGGCCGAGTTCACCGATCTGCTGGTGAATTACGCGGGCGTGCCCTCGCTGCTCTATCCGGCGCGGCGGCTCTCCGCGGCGGTCGGGGCCGAGATCCTGCTCAAGCGGGAGGACCTGAACCACACCGGCGCCCACAAGGTGCGCAACGTGCTGGGGCAGGCCCTGCTGGCCAAGCGGATGGGCAAGCCCCGGGTGATCGCCGAGACCGGGGCCGGCCAGCACGGCGTGGCCAGCGCGACCGCGGCGGCGTTGCTCGATCTCGAGTGCGTCGTCTACATGGGCGAGACCGACACCGAGCGGCAAGCGCTGAACGTGGCCCGCATGCGCATGCTCGGCGCCACGGTGGTGCCGGTCACCAACGGTTCGCGCACGCTCAAGGACGCGTTGAACGAGGCGCTGCGGGACTGGGTGGCGAGTGTCGACACCACGCACTACCTACTCGGCACGGCCGCCGGGCCGCATCCGTTCCCCGAGATCGTGCGCGACTTCGTGAGCGGCATCGGCTACGAGGCTCGCGAGCAGTGCCTGACTCAGCTCGGCCGGCTACCCGACGCGGTGGCGGCCTGCGTGGGCGGCGGGTCCAACGCGATCGGCATCTTCCACGCCTTCGTGCCCGACGAGTCGGTGCAGCTCTACGGCTTCGAGGCGGGCGGCGACGGCATCGCCACCGACCGGCACGCGGCGTCGATCACCGGCGGATCGTCCGGGGTGCTGCACGGCGCCCGGACATACGTGTTGCAGGACGAGGACGGTCAGACCGTCGAGTCCCACTCGATCTCGGCCGGCCTCGACTACCCGGGGGTCGGGCCCGAGCACGCCTGGCTGCACGACACCGGCCGGGCCACCTACGAGCCGGTCACTGACGACGAGGCGATGGCCGCGTTCCACCTGCTCTGCCGCACCGAGGGGATCATCCCGGCGATCGAGAGCGCGCACGCGCTGGCCGGCGCCGCCCGGATCGTGCCGGAGCTCCGCGCCGAGCTGGGCCGCACCCCGACGATCGTGGTGAACCTGTCCGGTCGCGGCGACAAGGACGTCCACACCGCGGGTGCCTACTTCGGGATCCTCGACCCGGTCGAGGCCGTCGTTCCGGGGGAGAACACATGATCGCCCGCACCGGAGCGATCGCACGGAAAGGCGACTCAGCTTGAGCATCACCGAGGTCTTCCACAAAGCCCGGGCCGAGGACCGCGCGGTGTTGGTGGGCTGCATGCCGGCCGGGTTCCCGACGGTCGACGACAGCATCGCCTCGATGATCGCCATGCACGAGGCCGGCTGCGACGTGATCGAGGTCGAGCTGCCCTACTCCGACCCGGTCATGGACGGCCCGGTCATCCAGCGGGCCAGCGACATCGCCCTGCGCAACGGCGTCCGCACCCGGGACACGCTGCGGATCATCGACGAGGTGGCGAGCGCCGGGGCCGCGGTCGTGCTGATGACCTATTGGAACCCGGTCGAGAAGTACGGGGTGAACGCGTTCGCCCGTGACCTCGCCGCTGCCGGCGCCACCGGCATGATCACGCCGGACCTGATCCCGGACGAGGCGGCCGAGTGGATCGCCGCCTCCGACGAGTACCACATCGACCGTACGTTCCTGGTGTCGCCGTCGTCGACCGACGAGCGCATCGCGATGACGGTCGCGAACTGCCGCGGCTTCGTCTACGCGACCGCGTTGATGGGCGTCACCGGCGCCCGCACGTCGGTGTCGTCGCAGGCCCCCGAACTGGTCGACCGGGTGCGCCACGTCAACCCGGACCTGCCCGTCGGCGTCGGTCTCGGGGTCGGCACGGGTGCGCAGGCCGCCGAGGTGGCCGGTTTCGCCGACGGCGTGATCGTGGGGAGCGCGCTGATCCGCTGCGTGCTGGAGGCCCCCGACCGGGCGGCCGGGCTGCTTCGGCTACGCGCGCTCAGCGCCGAGCTGGCCGGCGGAGTCCGCGACCCGCGGAAGTAAGCGGGGACATAACCAGCGCCCTGGGCACTCAGCACTCAGGCCACGACGGTAGCGTATTCACCCGTGAACCTCGCCGCGATCCCGAGTCCGACAACATCGGTCTGGCACGTGCTCGGCCTGCCCGTCCGAGCCTATGCCCTCTGCATCGTCCTGGGCATCGTCGCCGCCTCCCTGATCATGGAATATCGGCTGCGTAACAGGGGTGTGGCCCGTTGGGCCTCACTCGACATCGCGGTGTGGGCGGTGCCGTTCGGCATCGTCGGCGCTCGGCTCTACCACCTGGCCACCTCGCCGCAGGACTACTTCGGCGCCGGCGGCGACCCGATCCGGGCCTTCTACATCTGGGAGGGCGGCCTGGGCATCTGGGGCGCCGTTCTCGGTGGCGCGCTCGGTGCCTGGCTGGGTGCCCGCCAGCTCGGCCTGCCGCTCGGGGTGGTCGCCGACGCCCTGGCTCCCGGTCTGCCGGTGGCGCAGGGTATCGGCCGGCTCGGCAACTGGTTCAACAACGAGCTGTACGGCAAGGTCACCACGCTGCCGTGGGGACTCGAGATCCACGAGATGGACCGGTCCAACCCCGGGCACGCCATCCGGATCGACGGGCAGCCGGTCACGCTGCCCGACCTCTACCAGCCCACGTTCCTCTACGAGCTGGTCTGGGACCTGGGCGTCGGGTTGCTGGTATGGCTGGTCGACCGCAAATACAAGTTCGGCCGAGGTCGTGCGTTCGCGCTCTACGTCATGGCGTACACGGTGGGCCGGTTCTGGATCGAGATGCTCCGCGTCGACGAGGCCAACCACCTGTTCGGCATCCGGCTCAACGTCTTCACCTCGATCGTCGTGTTCCTCGGCGCGCTCATCTACTTCCTGGTCGTGCGGGGCCCGCGTGCCTATGTGGTGCCCGACGACGCGCCCGAGAGCGCGCCCGAGCCGTCCGCCGCGAGCGACGTCTCCCAGGTCGACGTCACCGGCGTCGACGACCCGGGCGCGAAGACGCCCAGGCACTACCAGGTGGTCAGCGAGGCGAGGTTCCTCGCCTACCGGCGGACGGGGATCTTGCCGCCCGACACTCCCGCGGACATGGCCGAGGAGATCGCCGCCGGCGGTCACCCGGTGGAACGCGATCCGGCCGGCCCGGCCGGGGTCGCGGAGGCCGTCCTGGCCACCGGCGCGGCCGCCGGGTCGGGTCCCGACGGCAAGTCCGGCGGCGACGTCGAGCCGGAGTCCCGAACCGACGAGCGCTGATCCGGCGTGCCCACCGCGGTCGTGGTCGGGGCGGGCCTGGCCGGGCTCGCCACCGCCGGCGCCCTGGCCCGCTCCGGCTGGTCGGTGGTGCTGCTGGAGAGCGCCGAACGGATCGCGGCCCCGCCCACGGCCCTCGTGCTGTGGGCCAACGGCCGACGTGCGCTGGAATCCCTCGACCCGGACGGCGGCTGGTCGGCGATCGCCACCCCGGTGCCCGACGGCGGGGTGCGCCGCCCCGACGGCCAGTGGTTGATCACCCCGCGGGCGGCCACCGGCCCGTCCTCGGTGCACCTCGAAGATCTCTACGACGCGCTGGTGGCCGGCCTCGGCGACCGCGTCGAGGTCCGGACCGGCTTCCCGGTCACCACGATCCGCACCGGCCGCCGGTTGCGCCCGGTGGTTGGCGACGGCCGCACCGAGATCGAGGCTGACCTGATCGTCGCGGCCGACGGCATCGACAGCGCGATCCGGCGGGCCCTGGCTCCCGAGTCGGCCGCGGTCGGCTCCGGTTTCGCCGCCTGGCAGGCGGTCATCCCCGGCTTCCGGGTGCCGAAGCTCGCCGCCGACCAGGCTGCCGGCGGTGAGACGCTGGGCGCCGGATACCGCTTCGCGGCGGTCCCGCTGGGCGAGCGAGCCGCGGGCCGGGGCGGCGTCTACTGGGTCGCGACCGCCGCCGGTGCGCCCCGCCCCGAACCGCCCGAGACCCAGCTCGCGTTGCTGCGGCGCTGGTTCGCCGGCTGGCACCCGCCGGTGGGGGAGCTGCTGGCCGCCACCCACGCCGCCGAGCTCGTGCCGCGGGAGGTGCGCGAGCTGCGGCCGCTGCCCCGGGCATACACGTTCCCGTCCGGACCGGGCGGCGTGGTGCTGCTCGGCGACGCCGCCCACGCCATGCCGCATCACCTCAGCCAGGGTGCGTGCCTCGCGTTCGAGGACGCCGACACCCTGCGCGCACTGGTCGGGCAGGCCGCGCCGGGCGACGACCTGGTCGCCGCGCTCGAGTCCTACAACCGGCTGCGCCGTCCCCGGACGGCCGGCGTGGTACGCCAGACCCGGCGCATGGCGGCCGTGGTGCAGGCCCGTGGCCGGCTGGCCCTGCGCGCCCGGGACGCCGCGCTGAGCCACCTGCGCCCAAGGCTGCTCGAACCGCCGGACTGACCCGCACCGATTTCCCGAAGAGGGCCGCGATCAGGCTGGGGCGTCGTTACGATCCCCGCGTGCTCCTCGATCTCGCCGCCGTCGCGGCCCTGCTGGCCTCGGCTCCCACCGAGCCCGCGCCCGCGAACGTCCACCTCGCCTGGGTCTCCGCCGCCCACGAGGAGTTCGCGGTCACCTGGGCCGAGACCGGTGAGGTCCGCAACAAGATCGACCTGCTGGCGCCGGACGGCACCGCACTCGCGATCGCGAGCCGATTCACCGAGCCCGGCCAACCCGATCGCGTGACGATCGGGACGAGCGGGCTCTTCGGCCAGAGCTTCATCGTGCGGGTCACCGTCGTCGACGCCGCCGACGACGAGCTCAGCGGGCCGGCCGACTCGCCCGAGTTCGACACCGACCGCACCGTGCCGCCGGTCATCACCGGTGCTGTCCCGCGCGTCGATGGCTCGATCGTCCTGACCTGGATGCCGGGCCGGTACCTCGACCCCAACCCCGGCGACCCGCTCGATCTGCCGGCCGAGGAGCCGCCGCGCTACGTGCCGGTCGCCTCCGCGCCCACCATGAACGATTACTACCCGGTCGGTCGCGAGGTCCGCGGCGCGGGATCGCTCGTGATCAAGGACCGGCCGGCTCCGGTCTCCGTCGGCCTGCGGAACGTGCCGAACGAGTGGTACGGCTACGGCGGCGCCACCGTGAAGATCAGCGGTGCCAA
>Ga0247737_1001303_pt1 | contig 10688 bp, 10 predicted proteins | sample UWRJL028104C2_FD_180937 | JGI IMG/M metagenome (GOLD analysis project Ga0247737, IMG submission 180937) | Plant litter microbial communities from Arlington Agricultural Research Station in Wisconsin, United States - UWRJ-L028-104C-2 | ecosystem: Environmental > Terrestrial > Plant litter >...
TGGCAGTTGTAGCGGGTGTCACCGAGCGCGGCGAGCAACGGCTCCCGCAGTCCGGCGTCCGCGAAGACGGCCGCCTGGTTCATCGCCCGGGTATACAGCGACCGGTGAAAATCTCGGTAGTCGCGGGTGAGCGCGTGCAGCGCCGCAATGGCCGATTCGTCGTTTTGCGTCCTGGCCCGGTCGAGCAGGTTGTACACATGTGCTTCGCGGGTCTCGAGGTCACCCGATCGAAGGCCCTGCAGGTCAGCGGGATTCACCGCCTGACCATACGCGCCACCACCCAAACCCCGTCACGGCCGTCACGGCCCCGCACCACCTAGCCGCTGTCCTCACCTGCCGCGAATAAGCCGCAGGACGCACGTTCAGCTCGGGTGGCTGTCGGTGGCGGCGGATGGCAGCTCCGCGAAGTAGTCGCGAAGCTTGGCGATCTGCCCGTCGCGGAGGCGGAAGATCTGCAGGAGTGACATCGTCGTGAGTCGCCCGTCGGCTTCGTCGAAGGCGACGTCGATCTCAGCGAGGAAAACGTCGGGATCCGGGGTGTCGTGCAGGACGTAGGTGGACCGTTGGAAGTTCATCGTTGCCAGGTAGGTCGTTTGCTGGTGATAGATGCTGGTCCCGGCCCGGATCGCGGCGCGGCCCACCAAGCGCCGCAACGGATGGCCGTCGGGGGCCAGCGGTGATTCGTAGACGCCGTCCTCGGTGAACATCGCGGCGATCGCGTCCGGGTTCCGGGTGATCGCGCTGGCGTAGACGTACTGCTCGAAGATTTCCTTATGCGTAAGAGCCACTCTCAAGCCTAGCCCACGCCGCTGCGGGCTCCGCTGTGCCCGGTGGTCACGCCATCGTCAGTAGGCCGTTCGTGAGCACGGCCGGGGTCAGGTGCCGGTAGCCGACCGAGTCGAAAAGCACCGTCAGCTCGTGGTCGTCGCGGGTCAGCAGCAGGCCGGAGCCCCAATATTTGTGCTCGACCCGGACGCCCTCGCCGGTCGCCGGAGTCCACGCGTTTTTTGCCGGGGTGGCCGTCGCGTCGTTGTCGCAGGTGCCGCAGGGGGCGGGGTAGTGCTCGCCGAAGTAGGCCAGCAGCTCGGCTCGGCGGCACTGCAGGGTCTCGGCGTAGTGCCGGGCCGCGTCGATCTGACTGGCCAGGACGGTCTGGCGACGATCGCCGACGGCCAGCACCGAGTCGGTGGCGGTCGCGGGGATCGTGCCGATCAGGACCGCGTCGTTGCCGTCGGGGGTCAGGAAGTCCAGCTCGATGAGCTCCTCGACGATGCGTTGCACCGCGTTGCGGTGCACACCGGTGGCCTGCACCAGATCGTTCAGGACGATCCGGCCGTGCGACTTCTCCAGGTGGTCGACGATCGTGGTCACCGTGCCGACCGGGACCCGCGAGCGGGAGGCCAGCAGCCGGGGGATCCGCACCGCGCGGGCGTCGTGGACCAGGACCGCGGCGGCGGGCTCTCCGTCGCGGCCGGCGCGACCGATCTCCTGGTAGTACTCGTCCAGGCTGCCGGGGACACCGGCGTGCACGACCGTACGGATGTCGGGCTTGTCGATGCCCATGCCGAAGGCGCTGGTCGCCACGACGACGTCGAGCTCGCCGGTAAAGAAGGCGTCCTGGACGCGTGCACGTTCGGCCGCGGGTACGCCGGCGTGATAGGCGGCGCTCTTGTACGCGGCCAGGCGCAGCCGCTCGGCCAGTTGCTCGCAGTGTGCGTGCGTCAAGGCGTATACCAGGGCCGGGGTTTTCTGGCTCAGCATCACCTCGACCGTGCGGTCCTCGAGCGCCTGGGCCTCGGGCACGTCCTGCCGGGTCAGCCGCACCGCGAGGCTGATGGTCGGCCGGTCGAAGCCGGTGACGATCACCTTCGGGTCGCTCATCCGCAGCCGCCGGGTGATGTCGGCCTGCACCGGCGGGGCGGCGGTCGCGGTCAGTGCCAGCACCGGCGGGCGCCCGAGGTTGTCGATGACGTCGGCGAGGCGCAGGTAGTCGGGGCGGAAGTCGTGCCCCCACTGGCTGATCAGGTGGGCTTCGTCGACGGCGGCCAGCGTCACCGGGCGTCGGCTCGCCGAGATCGCGCCGACCGTCTCCGCGTTGGCCAGTTGTTCCGGGCCGAGGAGCACAAAGTCAACTTCCCCGTCCCGTACGGATTGAAGGACCTTGATGCGCTCGGCGTGCCGCAGACTGGAGTTGATCATGTGGGCCGCGACCCGGTTGCCGGTGAGGGCGCGGAGCTGGTCGCGCTGGAGGGCGACCAGTGGCGAGACCACCACCGTCAGACCTTCTCGGGCCAGCCCCGCCACCTGGTAGATCGCGCTTTTGCCGCTGCCCGTCGGAAGCACGGCCAGGGTGTCCCGGCCGCCGACGACCGCGGCGACGGTCTCCTGCTGGGCCGGGCGCAGGGTGAAGCCGAGCACCGACTCCGCGATGGCGTTGATGTCCACCGTTCCGAGTCTTACACCCAGCTCAGGGAAGCGCCCGGCGGGCGCGGCGTTGCCGACCTAGGAGTACGTGACGGCGCGCATCGGACCTTCCCGGTGAGTGGGGAAGGTCGCGTAGGTTACCGGATCGCCGTGATGGGGGAGCTCGAACGGTCGGCGATCGAGGGGTCCGGCCGCTCGGGCGCGGTGCCGAGCCGTCGCAGCAGCAATCGTGCCATCGCGTGCACCGAGTCCGGTTCGTGGGTCAACACGAACTCCAGGCAGTCGCCCGGGCCAGGCCGCGCGCACAGAGCTGCCGTGGCATGCGGACCGACCACGGCCAGGTCCGTCTCCGTGCCCGCCGGGCCGGTGGCCGGTGCCGCCGCCACCCGTACCGGGTGAGGGTCCGCGCCGGCCATCGCGGGCCCGACGATCCCGACGAACGCGGCAGTTTCGGCGACCGCCGTGAGGGCGGGCAGCCAGCCTGCACCGACGACCGGGTTCGGGAACGCGCCGAGCACCACGGCGTGCGGACCGGCGCGCGCGGCCAGGGACATGAGGTACCCGGTCAGTGCGTCGACCGTCTGCTGGCTGCCGGACCGGGCGTAGTGCCGCATCGAGGCCAGGTCGAACGGTGTTCCGGTGGGCAGGTGCAGGTCCGGCCGGGCCGAGCGCAGCCGGGCGTAGCGGTGCACCGGACGGCCGGCGAGCGCGGTGAGCGGGCCGGGATGCCCGAACAGCCAGCCCTGTCCCCACTGGGCTCCGAGGCTCTGCGCGGTCGCCAGGTCGTCCTCGGTCTCGACGCCTTCCGCGAGAACCATCGCCCCGGCGCGTTCGGCGTACGCGCAGACGGTCGCGGCGGTGTCGACGGTGGCTGCCGCGTGTGGTTCGCGCAGCAGGTGCATGTCCAGCTTGACCACCTCCGGCTCGATCAGCGGGAGGAACGCCAGCGACAGCGGCTCGGCGCCGACGTCATCGAGGGCCAGGGCGCCCGAACCGCAGTGCACGCCGTGGGCGATGTCCAACAGGCCGGCTGGGTGCGTTGCGAGTGCCCGTTCGGTGAACTCCAGCACGATCCGGAACAGCCGTGGGGAGGTGATGGCGGCAATCAGGTCGGGGGCGAGCGGATGGTTCATCGCCGCCGGCTCGGCATTGACGAACAGCAGCGGCGGCACAATCTCCCCAGCTTCCCGGGCGATCTCCAACGCGCGCGCGGCGCAGAGTTGGTCGAGTTGCGGAAGGAGCCCGGCTCGGACGGCGGCCGGGAACAGCGCGTCCGGGAACTCCACCGGAGATCCAGCCGGGCCGCGCGCGAGCGCCTCGACTCCCACCAAGGCTCTCGTCGCGAGATCGACGATGGGCTGGTACAGCGGGTATATGGCACGCCATGCCAGCACTTGAGGAATCAGCCCGGCCGAGTCGGTATGCACATCCCACCCGACCGGCCAATCTGTTCGCTCCATGCCGTTCCAACCCGTTGCATCAGGTACGACCCTTTACGCTGAGTTCATCGGCGTGCCGGGGCCGAACCTGAGCGTTCCGGGCAAGTGCACGGGCCCCGACCTGGCTGTCGTACAAGGCCCGTGTGTCGCATTACGGTCGTCTTCGTAGCACTGGAACTCGACCGGACGGCCCGTGGTGCGCGACTACCTCAAGCATGGCGCACCCCCGGGTGGATATCGAGGACTGCCAGGTCCTCGGTGGAATCGTCCGGCGGCACAAATTCGACGGCAGGTTCGGCCACCTCGGCGGGGCACTGACCCAGGGCTATTGCGTAGTCGGGTTACTGCTGGTCACGGTCGGGTTTCCGGTGGTCACGGCGTCGATGAGCGGTCCGGATGCCACGGCGCCCAACCTGCGGGTGTTGGCATAACCCTCATCGCTCGCCCGGCGCGGGGTCGATGGCGCCGGACCTTGCTGCTGAGGCCACTGCCCCTCCAGAGTTGGGCCACCTGCGTGACACCGATACCTGCTGATCGCGCGCCGAACCTGGGCGTGCCGGCCTTGACCGGTGATGACTCGCCTGCGTGCCCAGTCAGGGCTGGTCGGCGACCTGCGTGTGCTGCGATCGGCTGTCCGGGGCTGCCCAGCTGGCCAGCAGCCGCAGCGCATCCGAGGTGGGGGTGCCCGGCTCGGCGCTGTACGCCGTGAGAGTCAGGCCCGGGTCGGCCGGCATCGGCATGGCCTCGAAGCCGAGTTCGAGGGGCCCGACGATCGGGTGCTGAAAGCGTTTGGTTCCGGTGTGGTGCAGGCGTACGTCGTGGGCGGCCCACCGGACGCGGAAGTCATCGCTGCGGGTGGCGAGCTCACCCACCAGATCGGTCAGCCCCTTGTCGTACGGATCGCGGCCGGCTTCGGTGCGCAGCAACGCCACCGTGGTGTTGGCGGCGTCGTTCCATTTGGGATAAAACTCCTCGGCTCGCGGGTCGAGGAAGCAGAACCGGGCCAGGTTGACCGGCCGGTCCGCGATGTCGAACGCGGGGGAGTAGAGCGCTTCGGCGAGCCGGTTGGCGGCGAGGATGTCCAGGCGGCCGTTGCGGACGAATGCGGGGGCGTCGGTCATCGCGTCGAGCAGATGCTGGGTACCGGGGCGTACGTGCGGCTTGGCGGGACGGCGGCGGGTGCCTGCGCCGGCGGCCAAAGAGGCCCTGTCATTACCTGTTTCGCCAAGCCCTCCCACCCGCGCCGCCGGCCCGCTTTCATGGAGTCCGTGAGACGTCCGCCCACGACCTCGGCGAGGAGACACCAGGGCCGTCGCCAAGCAGGTCTTCGGCACCACTTCGAAGGAGAACTGACGTGCGTCAGGCAGTCATGTACGCCCCGGGCGACGTTCGCGTGGAACAGCGCGACAAGCCCACCCTGCTGCACCCGACCGACGCGATCATCAAGGTATCTACCGCCTGCGTGTGCGGCTCGGACCTGTGGCCGTACCGCGGCATCCAGAAGGTCGACGAACCCACCCCGATGGGCCACGAGTACGTCGGCATCGTCGAACAGGTCGGCAGCGAGGTCACCACGATCCGGCCCGGGCAGTTCGTGGTCGGCTCGTTCATGGCCTCCGACAACACCTGTGAGATCTGCCAGGCGGGCTACCAGAGCCGCTGCATCCCGACCGCGGCGACGAAGGCGTCGCCAAGATCAAGGAAATGACCGGCGGGTACGGCGCGCACTCGGTGATCGAGGCCGTCGGCACCCAGGAGTCGATGATGCAGGCCATCCGCTCGACCCGCCCCGGCGGGCACGTCGGCTACGTCGGCGTCGCCCACGAGGTCGAGCTGCCCGGCCTGGAGCTATTCCTCGCCGAGGTGCACCTGCTCGGCGGCCCCGCCCCGGTACGCCGCTTCCTGCCCGGGCTGATCGACCTGATCCTCCAGCGCGAGATCAACCCGGGCAAGGTCTTCGACCTCGAGTTGTCGTTGGACGACGCCGCCGAGGGGTACTCCGCGATGGACGAGCGCCGGGCCATCAAGGCCCTGCTCAGGCCCTGACGATTCCGGAGACACCCATGGAACTCCAGCACGTCCACGCCGGCCGTCAGGGTTTCGGCCTGCGGCACTCGCTGTGGGCCAACCCTTACCGCACCCGCGTGTACGGCCGGCCTCAACACTCTCGCCGCCCGCATCGGAGTGCGGGGCAACCGCTACAACGAGCAGCGCGTGTCCCTGGTCGGCAAGTGAATAGAAGCTACCGATGGTGATCCGGTGCGGCCCGCTGTCCTAGCCACCCGCGTCTTCCAGCCCGAGGATGCCTGCGGCTTCTGGATCACCACACCCGACGGCACCATCTGGGCGCCGGGCGATTCACGGCTGATCCCCGAGCATCACCTGCGGTTGCCCGCTCCCGACGCCCTGCTGTTCGACTTCTCCGACAGCGAATGGCAATTCGGACTTGCCGGCGCCGCCCGGATGGCCAACGCCTACCCCGACACACCACTGCTGCTGCCACTGGGGATCGGTCGACGCACCCGACTTCCCACCCTTCAACGGCAACCCGCAGACCCTGTACGACCTGGTCAAGAACCCGGAGCGCATCCACGTCCTCGCCCCGGGCCAGCGCTACCGGCTGCCCCGGTCGACGGCGACAGCATGACCGTGGCGGTCTCACCGATGATGCTGCTCGCCCTGCCCGCCGGGGTGCTGGCCGACACGTTCGACCGTCCCGCGCTGCTCGACACCGGGAGCGACCTGGACCCGGCCCCGTGCCCATACGGCCCGTTCGGCACCGCCCAGCGCCCCCGGACCACCGACATCGAGGTCCTCCGAAACGACGCCGCGCCCGCACAAAGCGGGCGCGGCGTTGCCGACCTAGGAGTACGTGACAGTTACCGGGGTGCGCGCCGGGCGTTCCGGCACGGTGATCGTCAGGGTCCCGGCCGCGTAGGTCCACTTGGCCGCCGGACGCCCGTCGACGCGTACGTCTCGGGGCTTTGCGGTGTTGTTGATCTTGACGGTCCAGGTGCGACGGAGGGGGGACGGGCTGATCCGCACGGAGTGCGGGCGGTAGGTGACCTTGGTGGTCGCCTTGCCGTCGGTCACCACGGCCTGGCCGCCGCGGTCGCCCGCGTAGATCGTCGCCGTGGCGGCGGTCAGGGGCTGCCGGTCGCCGGAGACGTCGTTGGTGCGGGTCACCACGACGCTGCCGGAGCGGACGAAGACCGGCATGGTGTCCAGGGTGGATGTCACCGTGGCGGTGGTGCCGCCCTGGTAGACGCGGCCCGTGAAGTAGTCCGTCCACGTGCTGCCCGGCGGGAACCACACCGACGTCGTCGCCGACGGGCCCGGCGTCGTCACCGGCGCGACCAGGAAGTCCGGCCCGTACAGGTACTCGGCACCGGCCGTCGCGTAGGCCTCCTGCTCACCGGGGTAGGCGAGGTAGAGGGGCCGCGCGATCGGGATTCCGGTCCGGGTCGCCTCGGCGGCGGCGCTGTAGGTGTACGGCAGCAGCTTCTCGCGCAGGTTCAGGAACTTCTTGGCCGACGCGTTGGCCTCGGGACCGTACTGCCAGGGCAGGCGGTCGCTGTGGTTCGAGTGCAGCCGGTCGATCGGCTGGAAGGTGCCCATCTGCACCCAGCGCGCGTACAGGTCGTCGGGCAGTTTGGTGCTGTCCGGCTCGGCGCCCTTCGCCGTCGACAGGCCGCCGGTGTGGCCGCCGATGTCGTGGCTGACCGCCGCGAGACCGGTCGCCGCCGATTCGCCCGGCGTGTAGCCGACCTGCGCCTGCAGCGTCTCCCAGGTGGAGACCGTGTCACCGGTGAAGTGCAGCGTGGTGCGCTTGTCGGCCCACGGACCGGTCGGCACCGCGGTCGGGCTGCCGTAGCCACCGGCCTGCAACCCGCCGTACGCCCGGGAGAACGCGAACCCGTCCCGGTCGGCGTACTGCTGGTTGATCCACGCGTCCGGGGTCACTCCGGCCTTCGAGGAGCGGGAGGCGTCGCAGCACCAGTCCAGCCACCAGAAGTCGGGGCCGTTCGCGGGCGCCATCTTGGTGTGCAGGTCGAAGTACGCCTTGAGCTGGTTCGGGTCACCCCAGTCGAAGGTGTAGCAGTCGGGGCCGCCGTTACAGCCCGTACGCTGCAGCTTGCCCTTCGCCGTTTCCTGGGCCGCGGCGAACAGCGGGTCCGAGCCGAGGATGCTCGGGTGGATGTTCAAGCTGGTGTGCAGGCCTTCGGTGCGCGCCCACGAGAAGAAGCCCTGCGGGTCCGGGAAGCGGGTGGGATCGATCTCCCAGCCGTTCCACCGGTCCGGCGACTTGAAGTCGGTGTCCACGATGAGCACGTCCAGCGGGACGCCCTCGCTGCGGAACCGCTTCACGATCTCCTGGAAATCGGTGTCCTTGCGGTCGTAGTACTCGGAGTACCAGACGCCGTAGGCCCAGCTCGGCAGGAGCTTCGTCGGGCCGGTCAGGGTCGACAGCTCCCGCAGGCCACGGCCGTAGTCCTGGCCGTACGCGAAGACGTATCCGTCCTGAGCGCTGAGACCCGCGGCCGAGTCGTCGAGCAGCGACCACCCGTCCTGGTAGAGCAGGCCCGGCTCGGTCAGCGCGGCGCCGTTCACGCCGTCGAGCCCGCGACGGTACCCGCCGAGAGCCGCGTGCGGGGCGAGCAGTGGCGCGTTCTTCGGAGCGACCGCGACCGTGTCGACGTTGACGTTGCAGCTGTCGTCGGTCGGGCACCCCAGCGTCACCGTGTTGGTGCCGGCCCGCAGAACCACCGGGACCGAGACCGTACGCCAGTAGTCCCACGAACTGGTGGGCTCGAGTTTGCGAAAAACACCGTTGACCGACACCGTGCGTGCCTGCACAGGCTGAGCGCCGGCCTTACCGTTGGCGTAGCGCACCTGCACGTTGTACGTGCCCTTCGCGGGCACCCCGGTGACGGTGAACGCGGCTCCCGCGCCGGTCTTCTCGAGCCGGGCCAGGAAGCCCTCACCCGAGTAGCCGTTGTGGTCGGACGCGCTGGTCGCGCCCCCGCTCAGCGTCCCCTGGTCGGCCTCGCAGACCGTCCCGAAGGCACACGGCTGTGGCGTGGGTGGGGTCGGCGCCGGGTACGCGGCACCGGGCTGGACCAGCGCCAGGCTGTCCACGTTGATGTTGCCCGTGTCGGTCGCGCCGTGCACGACGCTGACCTCGTGCCGCCCGGCCGGGATGGTCAGCGGCACGGTCGCCACGGCCCAGGTGTCCCAGTTGGCGGTGGGAGGCAGCGACAGTGTGCTGGTCCGGCCGTCGACGACGACCGAGAGCGTACGGGTCACGTTCTGCCCGTCGCCGCCGGTGCTGTTGGCGTAGCGGACGGCCAGGTCGAAGGTCCCGCCCGACGTGGCCGTGAAGAGCAGCCCGTCGCCGGTGTTCGCGAAGCCCGCCGCGAAGCCCCGGCCGGTGAAGTCCCGATGGTCGGTGGCCAGGCCCGGTCCGCGCAGGTCGAGCGACTCGGCCTCGCAGAGGACCCCGGCGACGCAGTCCGGCGGGTAGTGCCCGGCCCACGGCGAGGCCTGGACCGTCTGCTTCCCGCTGCGGAGCTGGACGTCGAGGTTGCCGGCGTTGAACGAGCCGGACCCCACTTTGTAGCGCAGCGTGACCGCGCCGGTGTCGATCGTGAGCCACCCCCTGTCGGTGCGCTTGGTGAAGCGCACCGGGGCGAAGTCCTCGCGACCGATCACGTTGAAGGTGGACGCGTCCGCGAAGTGGCCGTCGTCGGCGTACTCCGTGCGGATGAGCGTCGGGGAGAGCACCTGGAAGCGGGCGTTGCCGGAGACCACCGAAGGGTCGGCCGGGTGGGCCTGCGCCGGGGTGGTGGCGGCCAGGACGAGACCTGCGGTCACGGCTGTCCCGGCGACGACGGCAAGGGCCCGTCGCCTGGTGAATCGACTGAGCACGGCACTCCTCGTGTCGATCTTGACGAATTTCGTGACAACGTTGTCATCGGGGAGAAACAAAGTCAAGATCCATCTACCAGCTGTGCAGAGTGCCGTCCTCCAGGCGATTGACCGGCAAGGACGCGGGCCGGTACGGGTATCGAGCGGCCAGTTCCTCGTCGATGTCCACCCCCAGCCCCGGCTCGTCGCCCGGATGCATCAGGCCGGCGGAGGAGCGGTAGGCGTGCGGGAACACCCGGTCGGTCTCGGCGGTGTGCGGCATGTGTTCCTGCAGACCGAAGTTCGGGATGCTCAGATCGAGATGCAGCGCCGCGGTTCGCGTTTCGCGCCAGTGTGAAATCCGTTTCAGGCACATGTCAATGCATCGACCATGATCTCTGCCAGGCAGGCAGTCGCCATCGCCGCCGACGGTTCCGACCAGATGTCGCAATAGGCGGGTCTTGTCACAATCGACGGTTCTGTTTCTCCCGCCGCACGAGAAACATGGCGGGCGCACCACCGCCCCCGAGGTCCTCGTGCTCGGTCACGAGATCACCGGCGAGGTGATCGACGGAGGTCCGGACGTCGAGTTCGTCAACGCCCAGGCGATCCCGCTCGACGCGGCGCCGCGGGGTTATCAGGACTTCGACCAGGGCGCGGCCAAGAAGTACGTGCTCGACCCGCACGGCCTGGTGCCCAATCGCACCGCCTGACGTCCCCGGGGGGATCCCCGTCGCGCGGCGTGATCCCCCGGCCGTCAGTCCAGGCCTGGGTAGGTCGCGAGCGGTGTCACGGCGAGCGGAGCCATCGCGAGCAGGGCCGCGCGGGCCTGCTCGATGGTCCACCGGCGGGCGGGGTCCGCCTCCAGCAAGCCCGTGATGACCGGGGCCAGCGGGCCGGCGTTGCGGAACGGCGTTG
>Ga0247737_1001304_pt1 | contig 10682 bp, 9 predicted proteins | sample UWRJL028104C2_FD_180937 | JGI IMG/M metagenome (GOLD analysis project Ga0247737, IMG submission 180937) | Plant litter microbial communities from Arlington Agricultural Research Station in Wisconsin, United States - UWRJ-L028-104C-2 | ecosystem: Environmental > Terrestrial > Plant litter >...
AGTCTGCCCTGGGATTACATTGGCACTGATTTTAATGTCACATTTTGTAACATCCTGGGTCATAATATGATAAGGCAGATGGTTTCCAGATAAAATCAAATAGCAAATGCAGTAGTGGCACTCACTTGCCCCGATAACATTCCACTCTCTGAATCCGCCTTACTTGAAGTCTTTTCTAACAATATAAACTTTTTACAAGCAAATCTTATAAATTTAACCTCGATCTCAGCTATATACGAACGCTTATTGTGTTAGTTCCCAGGTTTTAGATTCATAAAAGAATGCGCTCAAAAACGTATTCGGTTACACCTACGTGATGCTTCTGCAGGCTCCATACTCAGTTATTCGTTTCAGATTACTGCTGGTGGTTCGTTTGCAGGTCTAAGCGTGATAGCTATAGTACACTCAGATTTAATATGTTCAAATGCTTGACTGAGTCTGCAGCTTCCATGTGTTCTTGCCTGTTATCATACCCTTGCTCAAGCCACCAATTCTTTCCCCAAGAAACCTCTTATTCTACTCAACTGCTTACAGCTTTTATATCAAGCTTACGTCAGAATCAGCAATGGCTGCGGCGGTGCTCATAGTTCATCTTGGTTTGAGAGCTGAAGAACATCTTCCTTTATGTCAGCGTAAATTTTGAAGCTTAAATCCTTCCGATATCAGAATGACGTGCATGATTGGGGCCTTACAGTAGTCTAGTTAATGTAAAATTTACCCGAGCCTCAAGTAATATATATTAAGCTTTTACGATCTGTTTGCCTTGAGTCGTTGAGTTCGTTTTCCAATTCACGTTGACTAAGAAGCTGTATTTGTCCGAGTCTTGACATATCAGCCCTTTTTCCACTCCGAGTGCCGACAGACACAGGGAAGTCTCGGATATATTAGAGATGCAGCTATAAGCCTTTGCTATGGAAAAAAATTGTCATTCTTTTGTTTCTTCTACACGCGTTAATGCCTCATAGATTTCCTGGCTACTAGATATAATTCGCCAACAACAAAGCCTAGTTTAATTTATTAATTCACTCGCGTCTGCCTTCGCAATACTCCTAGTTCAAAGGCATCAACAACCAAAGATTTTTCACCTAGGCAGATTGCTGTCGTCTTCACAATGTCAGACAACCTCAAAATGATTCAGAACGACTCTGGTCTCCAAACCAGTGATTCTTCTACCCACTCTGAAACACTAGAGATGGATATCTCAGAACATTCTTCAGCGACTACAATTTCAGGAAAAGTTAGCTCAGAGTGTGATATAAAAGATCTAGCTATAGTTTCCTTGGCTCCAAAGCAAGTTGATCTACCACAACAAATTGGAAACGAGTTGATTCGAAAGCTGCGTCGTAAGTTTTAATTATTCTAACCACATTACCACACAGAAAAAAAAAGCTTACGAAGGTACAGACAAGTACGCATCATCGTACCGAAAGATATTTGGAGTGATATTCGCTGCCAACATTTCGGTCCTCCTAGCCTTCCTAATACAGGCTCGAGGTACTCCCAAGTCCCGGACTGTTGGTAATGCCGCCTCGGCCAACTTGATGGTCTCGATTCTTTTTCGGCAGGAAGAGTTTGTCAATACCTGCTACGAGATCTTCACATGTGTACCACATTCCTGGCCCCTCAGTGTTCGCAAACGATTGGCCAAAGTGTTTCACTACGGCGGCTGTCACAGCGGTGCTGGTACCGCAGCAGTTGTTTGGTATATCCTCTATACGGTTTTGGCAACTAAAGAATATCTTGCAGACAGACACCGAGATATCCTGGTCAACATGGTCACTAGCTGGATTTTGGTATGGATGTTTGTCATGATCTTGGTATCAGCTCACCCAGATATACGCCGAAAATTTCACGACCGATTCGAAACATTTCACAGATTCTCAGGCTGGGTTGCACTGCTCACCTTCTGGACGCATAACGTATTCTCTGCTCGGGTCACAGCGCGGCAACTACACACTAGTGTTTCCTCCGTTCTCGTGAAGTCTCCCAATTTCTGGTTTATCTGCATCACCACATGCTGCACACTAGCATCTTGGTCTCGACTTCGACGTCGCTCTGTATATCCTGAGAAGCTAAGCGATCACGCCACCCGCCTACATTTCAGCTACAGAACAATGAAACCATTCTACGGACTCAAGCTCAGCGACAAACCTATGACTGAATGGCATGCTTTTGCCACTATACCTGATGTAGATCCGGAATCCGGCGCTATTACTGGATTTAGCGTTGTAGTCAGTAACGCGGGTGACTGGACTAAGAAGCAGATTATGAACCCGACTGAGAGAAAGCTGTGGGTTCGTGGAGCACCATTGCACGGACTTCTCTACACATCCAGGCTGTTCAAGAAGATTGTAATTGTTGCGACTGGCTCTGGAATTGGCCCCTGTCTCTCACTCATGTTCGCGAAGGCGACTCCTCTTCGTATCCTCTGGAGTACTAGAGATCCCGAAAAGACATACGGCCCTGGTGTCGTGGCTGAGGTCTTGAGAGCCGATCCCAACGCGGTCATCTGGAATACGAGCGAGAAAGGATATCCAGACATTGTTCAAGAAACTTATCAGCTAGTCCATGAGGGTGAAGCTGAGGCTGTCTTTGTCATTTCTAATCCAAAGGTAACGGAGAAGGTGGTGTTTGGAATGCAGACTCGTGGTATTCCTGCCTATGGGGCAATATTCGATTCTTGAGGCGGGAGGCTGGTTATGAACACTTCTCAGATGTTATGATAAATGCGTTGGTCCTTTTTCTTTCATGTCCTTAGACTAGGTTTGGAGTTTGCTATCAAGGTAGAAGGGACAGTTATACTTGCTTTTCAGAAGAGCGTACTTCGAATTGGAGATTTGTATGGTATAGCTTAGATAAAGAGAATTCGTTCAATTACGAGATTCAGAAGATGTGTAAAACTAAAGTGCCCACATATTGTGTATAGCAAAGATAAAATATTGGATCAAGATTGATTGAAATCGAGTTCAGCCAAGAAGCCGTTGTAAGACAGAAACTTTTCTTGTTACAAACTTGATGCAATAATCACACATCGGTGGTATTACGTCATACGTCACAGTATGGATTCGAATATCGCCGAAGCTCAGGGGAAAATATAGTGGCTGGCTGTGAAACCTTATGTACTCAGCCGCTCGGAGTGATGTAGTGGAACATAAATCATGCTTTGTGGCACGAGAAATCTATTTTTCAATCTTCTAAATGCCAATCACAAGTCTTGTTATCCCAAATCTATCCTGCAGTAATCATTGATCCATGCCATCCAATTCCACCAATCTTGTAACCACTTGCACCACTTCTTCTCCACCTAATTCTGCACCCGGGTCATCAATTTTCCGTTGCAGAACCTCATCCAACATTCCTCTTAATCTACTTATCAAAACTCCAATCCTTGCCCATCCCCTCAGCCGCAACCATCCATCCACGACCAAACCCCTGCCCAGTGTATCCAGTTCCAACTTACCGCCAAACAATAACATCGTGTAAGCGTTAAAAGGCGTCAAGTCCCGAATGAAAACTTTCGACGTTGCCATTTTATTAAAATAAGACATGTAAACACTGTTTCCAGGAAATGTTTGGGCGTCAAAGACAGTGGAAGAGGGATGTACAAAGACACGTCCGTTTTCTTGGTTGAAATATTTGATAGTTCGAGCTTCGGGGTCGAGTTCTACAGCCCCGGAAGAGGAGGCTGCGAACTTCTTGTCGGGGAGATCTATACGTGCCAGTTGGGGATTGAAAGCTGAGGCAATCAAGGAGCGGATAAGGGGAGTGTTTGTGGTGTTGCGATTTAGGGCTGGAGAATGCGAATTTGGGATGAAAGATAATTCGCGGAGAGAGGAGAGATACTGGATCCTATTGGAAGAGATATCGTTTAGGGTCTGGTAATTGAGGTAGTTTTCAGAACACCAGTTTCGAATTTCTCCCTGACGTACTCTGGAATAGTGTAAGTAAAGTAAACAGTGACAAAGCTTAATATACATACCGGTTCTGGAACATCTCATCCCATTGTTCAAAAGCTTTTAGATCACCAATTAGATCACCTTGATTTCCTGAGAACTTTGCTCTGGCTGACTTGGCCTCATCTCTCTTTTCCTGCGGGCTCACAAACGGACTTTTGACAGTGAGTATTGCAGCAATTGAAACGCAAGGGTCTAAACAACCAAACATGGCACCATACACCATCAACTTTCCGCACCGAAGATCTGCAGGTATCATGCTTAAGTGTCGACCAAGAGCAGTGAGATCATCACTATCAAGGCATCCCATTCGAGCTAGCAGATCCATGGCGCCATCAACCGCCATACTTTCAGGTGGAGTAAGTGCACTCCCTAAAAAGCCGCCAACGTTTTTGATGCCCATAGCACGAACTGACAGGCACAATTGCTCTAGAGGTACACGCCTTATCTCTGGCTCGGGTCGTTCTGCCATCTTGTTCGTTTCCGCATTACGAGTATAGAGCTTGTAGCATTTGCCCGCTTGCACACGACCAGCTCTACCTCGGCGTTGCTTACATGCTGCTCTCGATGCCCATACCTCTTCAAGCTTTCTCATATTGTTCTGAGGATCATATGACGTTTCTTTAACTCTTCCAGAATCTATCACTGCGACGATATCATCAATGGTGATAGATGTCTCAGCTACGTTGGTTGCAACGACGACCTTCCGTTTCCCACGTGGTGCGTGGGGAAACACTCTTCGCTGCTCGGCTGACTGCAGTGATGCATGAAGTGGGAGGACGTGAAGATTGGGTATCGACTGCAGAGATCCTAAAGCTCGACTAATTTCACCAACACCAGGCAAAAAGATAAGAATTCCACCTTCTTGACCTAAATGTGTAAGTTCGGCATCGATCTCTCTGACCGTTTCATTAATGAGATCGTAGTTAATTCGCATTCCAATGCTTTGAATGGCTGCTTTGACATCAGCATCCATTCCAGTCGTATCATCATCGTCGTCATTGGGCCTTCCGCCGCGACCAGCATTGAACCCTGTCATACGAATAACATCATCGAGATAGTAATCCTCAACTGGATATGTTCTGCCGCTAATCTCCACTCTTCCAACTTTGCCACCACTCTTGAAATAATCCTCAAAGACTCCAGCATCAAGTGTTGCGCTCATCAGAATCAATCTGAGATCTTTTCGTTGCTTGAGAACATCTCGTAACAACACAAGCAAGAAATCTGTGTCAAGACTACGCTCGTGAACTTCATCAATAATAACATGACTGACATCTGCCAGAGACGCAACAACATCCTCACTACTGCCTCCAGAGGTCTGCAAACGTCGAAGCAACACACCCGTCGTGACAAAAGTAATTTTCGTGTTCGGGGAACTTTTTGATTCCCCACGGATGATATAACCAACTTCTTGACCCACTGGAGAACACCGCTCTTCACTCACCCGATCAGCGAGACCAAGGGCAGATATACGTCGAGGTTGAGTGCAACTATGATAATCAGTATTCATATGGCACTTAAGAAAACAATACTTACATAATCTTGGTACTATCGCCCAAGCTTCTTTGGTACAAGTCGTCGAGAATAAATTGGGCTGACTGAGTGGATTTACCAGAACCGGTTTCTCCAGATATAATTGTAACTTGATGGGAGTTCACCATGTCGATTATTATTTCCTTCATATCCCAGGCAGGTAGGGTTTTGCGTGCTTGTATCTTCGTTTGTAGCTTAGGATCAACTTGACGTGTGGTCCATGCATCTTTACTCTGAGAATTGAGTGTCCAATTGATTGGTCTGGGATGTCGCGAAACAACCTTTCTTTTTCGTCGCACTGGTTGAATTTCACTCACTGTAGAAGCAGCTGCCGAGATCTCTCGTAGCTTGCCAGGCCTTTCAATAATTCCGTAAAAATTCTGCTCCATCCAATCAATCAAGAAGAACAGCATTTGTTCGCCAATTAAATTGTCCGCCGCATGATTCAGTGCTTGCTTGACCATACTCAAACGTATGTATGATGGAAGTGCCGCGTGTATTGAGATTATTGGAACCTTTTGAGGATATTCCGAAGATCGTCTGAATTGGATTATGGGAAACTCAACGGGAGCGTTCCGTCCGCGATTTGCAGCTTTGATTACGACCCTGCAAATATCTTTCGATGGTCTTGAGTACCTGTCACCAAATACTGCGTGCACACTAGTAAGTTCTTCTTCCCAGATACTTGCTGATGACTCTTTCGAGTCTTCGGTGTCCCACGAATCTTCTGCTTCAGGAACTGGTGCATCCTGTCCACTAGAAAGCAGAATGTGTTGTAAAGCTGAAGCGGCAGTTCCCTCATCGTTACTGATATCAAACACCTGTTTTGCGAGGTCTTGTGAGTAACCAGCTTCTGCCAGTCTTTTGATAGCGCCCTCTCGCTTCAAATTACTACTTGCCATGCTAATGCCTGCGACATAACCTTCCGGAAGTGCCCATCTAGGTAAATCGTCTTCCGGAACATGAATAAGCAACCATTCCAAGGTTTCTTCTCGATCTTTGCATTCCTCGACTGCCTCTTCTATATGACTCTCGCGAAATTCTAAGTTTTTGAATTCATTGATTATAGAATGTTTTTGAAAACCAGACATTTTCACATCGTGCAAATTCCATACAGCATGTTTCCGTATCAAGTCTTCAATAGCTGCCCGTGTTCGCTTTCCCATTTCAATTTTCGGTACTCGTGCCCAACCCCTTTGAAGATTGTGCACCCCAGGGCCTGATCCGGCACTTATATTGTTTCGTAAGGAAAGCCCTACCCCGCCCGGAGCTGGATTACTAGCAGCAGCCTCTCGCGCTTGGTCTCGTTGCTTCCTCCGCTTCTCTGCCAAAGCTTTGGCTTCCTCTCTTTCTTTGAGTGCAGAGAATGGATCTGACTCATACATCCACGACCTGCCCTCCTTGACATCTTCCTTCTTTAATTCTGCAAAATCGCCCTTCCATAATCCTCTATAGTCTGGTGGTAGTGTCATATGTATATTCTGCATACTGTTTACTCTAAATATGGCATAAGTTGCAGCAAAGTGGCGTGCTTCCAACGCGGTCGGCTTCATGGCCAGATGTTTGTGGGTAGGGGGAAGTTTGAAGGGTGGCAGTGTAATAAGTTCTTGGGTTTTAGGATTCTTCCATTTGAGGATTACCATAGACGAGTATCCTTCTGGGGTTTTGCTCTACCAAAACCAAGCAGTTAGCATAAGACTTTTTATTAACATGAGTCTCCTACCATTGTGTATTCTGGCTTATCCCATTTCTGTTTCTGACAATGCTCGGATAGCAAATTCACTGGCAGTTTCCCCGTCCATGATGCACCGCCTATTATCTTCTTCACATCTGGTCTTTTGGGTGCTTCACCAAGGATATCTGCACCGGATGTCCCAGCTTCGGATGAGGCAGCAGGCCTCTTAGGCTTAGGGTCTTTGTCAGAATTCGAGAAGACAATGAAGCTGTCATCTCCTGTGGTTGTTGCTGGGGACGGCTTTTTTGCCCCTCCCCCACCACCAGGCTTCCCTCCTTTGGCCTGGCCCTTTTTGACCATTGTCACAGAAGTTTGCTGGTATTGAGATTTGATCCATGTAATTTCAACCGAGAGAGTACAATGGAAATGAATGTAGAGAAGAGGTGTTGAATACTACACAGCATTTCTTGACGAGGCTGATACTCTCAGTGCTCCCAGTCAAAAAATCCAAGCTAGCCGACATTCCAGTGCTCCACTATTCAACCCCCCCTAAATAAGCCCACTAATGTTTACTCGTTAGTACTGGCAATAACATCACGATCATTTCCTCAACCCAAAATCGCCTCAAAGCTCTTATTCATACTGTTCCACCGCAACCCCAAGGTGCTGACGGAAAATTCGCGGAAATCATTCACTGGATCAGAGTTAGCCATGGATCAAGAAGCGACTGTTAATCAGGACAGTGTAGTGGAACGAGACGGCCAAGCCTCAGCCTCGCAATCAGCCTTGTCTCCACCGCCCAGTGCATGTAGGTATAGTATATTTCCTTGTTATTGACCAGAAGATTCTTGCTTGCGAGCTCTCGTTGTATTGAAGTGATGGATAAATCCGAATGCTGTTGTACTGGTCAATGTCACATTGCTATCTAGAAGAATGCTCGTCTGTTATTTCAAATGATTCAAAACAATTAAAGACAATTGAAACTCAGAACAGCTAGGCATACCCTGAGTACTGCAATTCTAACCATGTTGCCTTTACGTAGTCAATTCAATGATGTCAGCTTCAAAGCGAAAGATACCGGTAGAATCACCTGAAGCCCGGAAGAAACCACACATGAAAGTCGGACCATGGGGACTTGGCCCTAGTATCCAGATTCCAGAGCGGGTGGAACTGGTCTTTTATTACGAGTATGTAGAATTCTTGAAATGCCACGATTTCCCCAAGTGGCAAGTTCGAGGGTGTCAAACTTCTTGAATCATGAAATAACTTGGATTTAGCGAACAATTTACATTCCTCCGAGATAAATATCCCAAGGCGAGCGTCCACTTCCTTCTTCTCCCACGAGATGCCAAAATCAGCACCATGCATCCCTTAGAAGCCCTCGAGGATCCTCTCTTCCTCGCTGAAGTTCGAGTTGCAGCATCGAAAATAAAGACGATTGCTGCAAAGGAACTTCAGAAGAAATTTGGAAAGTTTTCACGTCAAGAGGAAAAGCGGCAGGCTGTACTTAACGGAATGGTAGAGCTAGATGACAATGAAGACCTTCCTACTGGCCGTGACTGGGAGAAGGAAATCCGTATTGGCATCCACACCCATCCTTCTATGAGCAATCTTCATATCCATGTTATCTCTAAAGACATGTTCTCGGATTCGCTGAAGCAGTAAGCACCCACTTCTATGTTTAGCTCAAACCTTTTCTCACAGATCGGGATTGTTGGAAAATCGTACAACGTCAAACATCTTGAACGATGGGTTTAGAGACAAACTAATTCTTGATCAGTCGTAAGCACTATAATTCTTTCAACACTAGATTCTTCGTGGAACTTGACGAGTTCCCTCTGGGTAAAGGTGGTAATCTGAAACGAATAAAAGAGATTCAGCACTGGCCAGAGAGTAGCCTGGTTTGTTGGAAATGCCACAAAGACTTCAAGAACAAGTTTGCGCAGCTGAAAAAACACCTCGAAGAGGAATTTGAGATATGGAAGACGGAGTGAACAAAATTACGGTCGAAGCAGAAGGAATTGTGATAATGTACAGCAGATGAGATCCTTCAAAATCACCCATCGTATCCTAATAATTGGGTGCAATTACTCAGAGCATAATATGCTTGGGAGTTCAAGTAACCCGAGACAGTCAATTTGCTTCCTATTTGGAGCTGTTAATAGCATTATGCTTTAGGCCAAAGCAATATAATTCAATGAACCAAATTAAAACTCGGATGAATTTGGGAATTGACTTAATAAAATAGTATTCCCATGCATAACAAGATCTCGCTCAGTCGATCAGATATTTGATCTATCGCATGAGTTAATGTATTAAAGTAAATTTTACGACACTGGTTGATTGCTGATCCAAAAAAAAATCAGCAAGACCTCAGTCGTGCTAGTATCGCAGGTGTGTCAATACTGCCTTCAATCCAACATCCCATGAGTGGAAGAGATGCTCACATCACAAAGTTCAGACCTTTCAAACCTTTCATAGGTAATCTGGAATTTACACCGCAATCTAGAAGCGCTGATATGTTGCTGCTGGTTCTGCAAGTCTTTGTCATTTGTAACAATACAGAAGAACAATATCAAGGGGCTCGCTTAACGCCCCGTTCTTTCGAGGTCCGTGCCCACAACAAGTCAGCACCTGATGAGTGAACGGGCTTCGCATACGGGTCTAGATGAGATATTTTTTCTTATGGTGTTTGACTAGGTTCTTTGAATATGAAGGGCCAAGTCATCATCGCTTATAAATAATAATATCAGTGGCAAACCGCAACATTCTTGCGCTACCCGAATCAAAAGACCAGTGTCCACATTCCCTTTCATTTTCCTATCTACACTCATTTACTCCCTAAAGAAGCTCCTGAACAATAAATTTCTTAACTATAAGAGAATCGCTCCTCGCCGGCATTTTTTTCTCTTCTCGCTCGCCCAAGAAAACACTATTAATAGTACACACGCGGAGAAAAAGAACTTACGTTCATAACAAATACCCAAACACAAACCCACAAACCTTTACATTCAGAATGGCTCCAAACAAGGGAGTTCTTACTGGCGGTTGTTCCGTCCAGCGCGGTGTCCTCACCGGCGGCTGCATCGTTCAGAGAGGCGTTCTCACAGGAGGATGCTCGGTTCAGAGATTGTAAACCTTGGGTCTGCTGTTCAATTTGCAATGTTTGATAACCCTCGACACTTGATCAATTTGGTAAAAAACGATTGCATATTTTACTTTCATTCAATTCTATTACTATCTGTTGACGGTTCAACGGCACCGAAAAAATCACTACACATTGTGGGTTTTATTTTATGGCACAAGCAACTACCTGATACTCATCAGGAGTAGCTTCCTGATTTCGGTTCTACCTGGGCAAAATGGCTAGGATATGAGAGGAGGCTCTGCTACGGATGGCTTTGGTGCTTGTTGTTATTATTTGGTCACTTGGCACTTTTAAGGACATAGGGCTGCTCCTATTGGCAGTTACTTTTTGGAAATCATATCTTACATCAAGATAACGAATAACTTTTTGA
>Ga0247737_1001305_pt1 | contig 10681 bp, 8 predicted proteins | sample UWRJL028104C2_FD_180937 | JGI IMG/M metagenome (GOLD analysis project Ga0247737, IMG submission 180937) | Plant litter microbial communities from Arlington Agricultural Research Station in Wisconsin, United States - UWRJ-L028-104C-2 | ecosystem: Environmental > Terrestrial > Plant litter >...
GGATGCGCGAGGACTCGTGGGCGATCTCGGCCGGGTCGGTCAGGTCGCGGATGGCGTCGTTCAGTTCCAGCAGGGCGGCCTGACGCACCTCGGCCGCGCGGCTCTCCCGCTCGGCCTTGCGGCGGGCCACGACCGCGCGCGTGCGTTCGGCGAAGGCCCGGGCCAGATCGATGTCGTCGGCGGTCCAGATCCGCGTCGTCGCCGAATGGACCAGCACCTGGGCCACCATCCGGTCGTTCTCCATCACCGGCACGTCCATCAGGGCGGCGATGTCGTAGGCCAGGAGCGGGCCGGGATCAGCCGCGGTGCGCGAGTCTGTCCGGACGTTCTCGATCGTCACAGGTCGGCCCTGGCGCGTCTCGGAGATATAACTGCCGTAGGTCCGGAAGTGGTGGCTCCCGGCGACGCTTTGACCGCCGGGTTCGAACCAGTCATTGGCCACGACGATGGTCTCGGCCTCGGGATCGACGTCGCCATAGCCGGCGCGGTGAGCGTGCAGGGCCTTCGCCAGCAATCGCGATGAGACCTGGACCACCTCGTTCGGATCGGTCAGTCGAGACAGCTCCTGATCCAGTTCGATCAGGGCGGCCTGACGCAGCTCCATAGCGCGGCGGATGCTGATGTCGTTGAACAGGACAGCGACGAGGTTCTCGGACGGCTCGCCGATGCGATAGGCGTGCACGTCCCACCAGCGTCCCAGGCCCTCGGCGCCGCTTTCGAACCGAGCCGGCTCTCCGGTGCGGGCGACCTCGCCATAAACCTCGAACCAGAACTGCTCGTGCGCTGGAGAGAGGTCGCGCATCCGCTTGCCGATCACCGCGCCGGTCAGCCCCGTCTGAGCCTCGAACGTGGGATTGATCTCGACGAATTCATAGTCGGTCGGCGCTCCGTCGGCGTCGAAGATCATGCGGACGATGCAGAAGCCGGTGTTGATGCGCTCGAACAGGGTGCGATAGCGCTCTTCGCTCGCGCGCAGGGTCTCGCGGATCGAGCGCCGCTCGGTGATGTCGAAGGTGACGCCGGCCATTCGCACCGGCGCGCCCGTGTCGCCGAAGGTCGCAGCCCCCTCGGCCAGGACCCAGCGGTCCTCGCCGTCTGGTTGGACCAGCCGGTATTCCGAACTGAAGAGCGCCCCGGTCGAAAGGGTCTCGGCGATGTCCGCCTGAACCCTCGGCGCGTCCTCCGGGTGGATGCCGGTGAAGAACTCGGCCAGTGGGGCGCCGATCCGCGCCTTTTCCGGATCAACGCTGTACATTCGCGCGAACCGTTCGTCGGCGAAGACATGGTCCGAAACCACATCCCAGTCCCAGGTGCCGATGCCGCGTCCCGCCGACAGGGCCTGTTGGAGCCGGGTTTCGCTGTCCGTCAGCCGCCGAGCCGCCTCGACTGTTTCGGTGGTCTCGGTGCAGATGACCAGCACCCCGCCGATGCCCCCCTCGGCCGCCTCGTCGTCGATAGGGCTGTAGCTGTAGGTCCAGTAGACGTCATCGACGACGCCGTTGCGGGTGATCGGCAGAAACTGGTTCTGGTGCCAGGTGGCGCCGCCGCCGGACATGACCTGTTCGATCTGCGGCCCGATGACTGGCCAGATCTCTTCCCAGACCGCCCGTGCGGGTCGGCCCAGAGCGCTGGGATGGCGTTCCGGCCCGATCGATTGCCGGTAGGCGTCGTTGTAGAAACAGAAGCCGGAAGCGGCCCAGAAGATGAAGATCGGATGCTGGGTGTTGAGCATTAGCCGGATGACGGTGCGCAGGCTCTGGGGCCAGGCGTCGGGCGAGCCCAGGGGCGTAGACGCCCATTCGTGGGCGCGCATCAGGGCGCCCATCTCTCCGCCGCCGGCGAGAAAATCGGGCGCGACCCCGTCGATGGAAGCGTCTTTCGGCAGTGGTCGTCCCCCGTGGGCGGCCTTTTGGCCGCCGCGATTTGTCGCAAACGCGGTAAAGCTTGAAAGGGTTCACGCCCAGACGCTTGTACGCGCCGACTGTGGCCCTATGTCCATTACGAAGGTCAATGTGGGGGTGGGCGTTCCAGACTCCATGGGCGACCCAATCTTCATCCGTGAAGTCTGACTTTGGGACTCTACGGACTATCTAGACTCCAATTTTCAGCGATCAGCCGGAGCTCCCCATGTCCGACACCGCCCCCAACGCCCGTTCCACCAAAGGTCGCGGCAAGGTCTATGATTCGATCATCGACACGATCGGAGACACCCCGCTCGTGGGCTTGCCGCGTCTGTCGGCCGAGTATTCACCCAAGGCACGGGTCTTGGCCAAGCTGGAGTTTTTCAACCCGATCTCGTCGGTGAAGGACCGGATCGGGGTGGCGATGATCGAGGCGCTTGAAGCTTCGGGCAAGATTTCGGCGGGCTCGGTCCTGATCGAGCCGACCTCCGGGAACACCGGCATCGCCCTGGCCTTCGTGGCGGCGGCCAAGGGCTATCGGCTGATCCTGGTCATGCCGGAATCGATGTCGATCGAGCGTCGCAAGATGCTGGCCCTGCTGGGCGCTGAACTGGTCCTGACCCCGGCCGAGAAGGGAATGAAGGGCGCCATCGCCATGGCGGCCGAACTGCTGGAGCGCACGCCCGGCGCCGTCAGCCCGTCGCAGTTCGAAAACCCCGCCAACCCGGCGATCCACAAGTCCACGACGGCGGAAGAGATCTGGAACGACACGGCGGGCGCGGTCGACATCGTCGTCGCCGGCGTCGGCACGGGCGGCACGATCACCGGCGTGGGTCAGGCGCTGAAGGCCAAGAAACCGTCGGTGCGGATGATCGCGGTGGAGCCGACCGCGTCTCCCGTTCTGTCAGGAGGCGAGCCGGGCCCGCACAAGATCCAGGGCATCGGCGCGGGCTTCATTCCGACCATCGTCGATCGCTCGGTCATCGACGGCGTCGAACAGGTCTCCAACGAGGACAGTTTCGAGATGGCCCGCAAGGTCGCCCGCGTCGAAGGCATCCCGGTCGGCGTCTCGTCCGGCGCGGCCCTGACCGCCGCCTTCCGTCTGGCGGCGCTCGACGAGAACGCCGGCAAGACGATCGTGGCCATCATCCCGAGCTTCGCCGAACGCTATCTATCGACGGCTCTGTTCGAGGGACTCTGAACCTCGCCGCTGACAGCGCCGCCGTTCCGTCTGCTCATTCCGGTGAGCAGGCGAGGGCGACGTGACGCGTCCGGCTCTGTTCGATCGAGAAGATCGCTGCTGCATTGGCGGCTTGGTTGAGTCAGGCCTGGGAAGCCGCCTGAGCGTCACCGGCGGTTAACCCGTCCACCGTTACGCTGGCGGGATCATGTCCGATCCGGCGCTAGTTCCAGCTCAAGAGGCTCCGCAGCCCGCCTTCCGGGCGCGGCACGCGTTGCTGAAGCGGCTGGCCGACGTCGTGTCTTTGCCCGGCAGCCGGGTCAACGCCTTCGAGCGGTCGGTAACCGGGGACCTACTGGTCGAGATGCTGCGTCTGGCCGCCCCGCGCGAACGGCAGCGAGTGGCGGCGCGGTTGGCGCCCCTGGCGGAGTTGCCGAACAGTCTCGCGCGAATGCTGCTGCGGGACGAACCGGCCATCGCGGGCCTGTTGCTGGAGCAATGCGCGTCCCTGACCGACGCCGACCTGGTCGCCTGCGCCCGTGACACGGGGCCCGAGCACCGGTTCCTGATGGCCAGCCGCCGCGGCCTGTCCGAGGTGGTCACCGAGACCCTGATCAGTTTCGGCGAGCAGGGGGTCATCGAATGTCTGCTGCGGAACACCACCGCGCGGCTGTCGCAGAGCGGCGTCGAGCATATCGTGGGCCTCAGCCGCCATCTGCCGGTTCTGATCGGCCATCTGTTGCGGCGGCCCGAGTTGAGACCGTCAGGCGCCTATGTGATGTTCTGGTGGGCTCCAGCCGAGGATCGAAAGACCATCCTCCAGCGCTTCGCCGTCTCCCGCGAAGTCATGCAGGAAGTGGTCGAGGACGTCTTCGCCATGGCCGCCGAGGAAGGCTGGCAGGACCCGGTGTCTAGGAAGGCTCTGCAGTTCATCGAACGCCGCCAGCGTAACCGCTCCGCCATCGACAAGAGCCCCTACGACAGCCTGGAACATGCAGTCACCGTCGCCGCGCGTGACGGGCTGAACCGCGAAGTGGCGGCCGAGATCGCCTATCTGGCGGGGATCAAGCCGCTGACCGGCGCCAAGATCATGGGCGACGTCGGCGGTGAGCCTCTCGCCATCCTGTGCAAGGCCACGGGCATGTCGCGCGTCGACCTGCAGAACCTGTGGCGCTCGGTCCGCCGGCCCGAAACGACGGCGGATGGTCGCGTCCATCCCGACTGGGACCGTGTGCAGGTCACCTATGAGATGCTGGCCGTCGATCGGGCGCAGACGGTGCTGCGTTACTGGAACTGGTCGCTGTCCTCGGCCCTGTCGCCGGACCTGCTGAAGGCGATTCGCGACGGTGATGATCAGGCCCTCGATGAATATTCGACGCCGGAACGGGCCGCCATGATGGCGCTGGCGGAAAACTTCGGCCGCTGAACCCGCGCGTGTCGAAACTGAATACAGTCCCGCAGGGTTGCTCGACGACTTTCTGATGCATTGTGTTCGGCCGTGCATTGCTTTCGTCGCCGAACATCCGTATTTCCCGAGACCTCAATCGCCATCGTGCGGCAAGATTAGGCAAGGATAAGCTCGTGGACGCTGCAAGACTGGACGAACGCTCCGAACTTCTGGAAATGACGGCTGACATCGTGTCGGCCTATGTCGGCAACAACAGCGTGTCGGCCAACGATCTGCCGTCGCTGATTTCCAATATCCACGCCGCCCTGTCCCAGGTTTCGACCGGCGTCGTCGAGGTCGAGCCCGAGGTCAAGGAACCGGCCGTGCCGATTCGTAAGTCGATCAGCCCGGACTTCCTGATCTGCCTGGAGGACGGTCGCAAGTTCAAGTCGCTGAAGCGCCACCTGCGCACCAAGTACGACATGAGCCCCGAAGAATATCGCGCCAAATGGGGCTTGGCCAAGGACTACCCGATGGTCGCCCCGAACTACGCCAAGGCCCGTTCGGACCTGGCCAAGCAGATGGGTCTGGGCCAGGGCGGTCGCAAACCGGCCCGCACCACCCGCGCCAAGAAGTAGTCTTCGGGTTTTCGAAGATCAGACGCCCGCTTCCGAGAGGAGGCGGGCGTTTCTGTTTCAGGCCGCAGCCGCCGTGCTCCGGCGCATACGCCAGAAGCGAAGGGTCCTGAGCGCCGCGTCGCGCTGAAGCTCTGCATAGAGTTTGGCGTAGCTGCCGGCCTTGCCCATCGCATTCTCCTCGCCGCCGATGATGACCACGGCGAAGGTCAGGAACAGGGAGCGATCCAGGTCGGCGGCCTTGCAGATGACCGCGAGGGCGTCGAGTTCCTTCTTTTCCACGATCTGGCTGGCGGTGTGGAAGTCCACATCGGCCAGCTGGGCGAGGGCGATCAGGAAGGAGGTCCGGCTGCCCGAGCGCAGGAAGCGGGCCAGCATGGTCGGGGTCAGCTGATTGGCGGCCTTCAGCTCGTCCACATAGGCCAGGCATTCGGAATAGTCGGCGGGCAGTGCGCCATCCTCGGTCGCCACGCGCGCGCGACCGGCGGCCAAAGCGCTTTCCAGCAGTGCCGGGTCCATGGCGGCGTTCTGTTCGAGAATCTGCTGACGCAACCGGGCTTCGACGACGAAGTACATGTCGTTCAGCAGGTCGGCCGGCAGGCCCTTTCGCTGGACAGTCGCTTCGTGGAGCGCCGGATTGGCCTTGGCGCGCTCGACGGCGGTCTCGGCGGCGCTGCGGGACAGGCGGGCGCCGTCATTGCGGAGCAGGGTCCCCAAGGTTTCGTCGTCACCGCGTTCGACGATGACGTCGGACACGGCTTCCGACACGGTGGCGCGCTCGGACACGGCGCGCAGGTGGGCCTGGCCCTTGGAGCGGACCACGCCCAGCAGGTCGTCATCGGTCAGGACAGTGGAGGCGCGAAGCACGGCGTCGGCCACCGCCACTTCGTCATTGGCCAGTCTGCGGATCAGGCCCCGCGGGGCATCCGGCGACAGCGCGAAGCGGGCCGAGAGCTCGGCGCGGACGGCCGTCTCCATCTCGGCGGTCAAGTCTGTCAGGACGGAATCGTAGAGGGCGTCCTCGGCGGCGCTGCGCTGGGCCGTGCCGAAGAAATGCTCGGTCAGTTCACGCAGCAGGGCGCGACGTTTCTCGCTGGAAGTCTCCTGGGCCAGGACGATGAGATCGGGCAGGCGCGACCCGGTCTCAACCGGTGCGAAGGCGGCGTCGGTCATGGCAGGCTCGGATCGTCATTGGCGACCACGCGACGGCGACCCTGGGCGTCGCGAGCGGGGAGTTCGTCGGCCGGAGGCTCGGAGAGATCCACGGTGACGCTGTCGAAATAGACGGGCTCGGGAAGAGTGGTCGGGTCGGGGCGGTGGCCCGCGTCGCGGTGCACCGAATAATAGCGGGCGCCCGACTGACCGGACTGGACCGAAGACTGGCCGGACGGCGCGGCCTGGCTCGCGGCAGGCAGGGCGGCTTGTTGTTGTCCTTGGGGCTGGCCCTGCTGCATCTGGAAGATACGGGCGTCGCGGCGCGAAGCCATCGGGTCGGCGGAGGCGTCGGCCGTGGGTTGGGCGACCGGAGCCGGGGGCGTCTGTTGCTGCGGCATCGGCGCGGGCGCTTGTCGCTGCAGATTGAAGACCGGAGCGTCGCGGCGTGGCGCCATGGGATCGACGGCGGTCCGTTCGATCGGGGCGGGTGCGACGGGAGCGGGCGGCGAGTAGGCGGGTGGGGCGGCCATCTCGACGACGTCGCGGATCGGGTCCGGGGAGGCGGGGGCATAGGCGGGGGTCGTGCGCGGGCCGATCCAGGCGCTGGCGGGAGTGAGGCCACTCGAGACAGCGACATTGGTGGTCGGGGTCTGCATGACCGGGCGGCTAAAGCCCTGGGACGGGGCGACACGGCGCGGGATCATGGCGTTGCGGACGCGGGTCTGTTCGGCGACGACATCGGCCGGGGTCGTGCTGGCCGGACGATTGGCCCAGGTCAGATAACGGCCGCTGGCCTGGGCGTCGGCGCCGGTCGCCGCGAGGCACGCGCCGGCCGTCACCAGAAGCAGCGTCAGGATGCGAGGGGCGCAGTGCGGCAAGGGCGAGGCTCCCGTTCGAGAGGAACGTATCGCCCAGCCTAGGGGGCGGCGGCTTAACCCGGCGCTAACAGGCGTAAAGACTTCAGACCCGGTCGCGCAGCAGGCGGTGTTCGATCAGGCGGGTCGCGCCGTTGAGGGCGAGACCGAGGATCGCGAGGCAGACGAGGGCGGCCAGAAGCTCGGCGGTGCGTAGACGGTTTCCCGCTTCCAGCAGCCGCCAGGCCAAGCCTTGCACCGCCCCGGAGCCCGAGACGAACTCGGCCACCACGGCGCCCACGACCGACTGGCCCGCGGCGACCCGCAGACCCTCCAGGGCGAAAGGCAGGGCGGAGGGCAGGCGCAGTCGCCACAGGCGTTGAAGCGGGGAGGCGGCATGTAGGTCGAACAATCGCTCCAGATCCGGGTCGGCGGATTTCAAACCGGTCAGGACGCCCGAAAAGATGGGGAAGAAGGCGATCGCGGCGGCCAGCGCCGTCACGGCGCGGTCGGCGTGGTCGAGGCCGAACCAGATCAGGACAAGGGGCGCGATGGCGACGACGGGCGTGACTTGGAGCGTGATGGCCAAGGGGGCGACGGCCCGTTCAGCGGGACGGTTGAGGGAGACGGCGATCGCCAGGCCTCCGCCGATCAGGGCCGCGACTATCAGAGCCTTGAACGCCATCCAGAAGGTCTGGAGCGCCGATCCAGCGAGGACCGGGGCGTTGTCGATCAGAGCGTGGGCGACGTCGCTGGGCGGGGGCAGGAAATAGACGGGAACGTGGAGAAGGCGGCAGGCGATCTCCCAGACCGCCATCAGGATGGCGGTCAGGACGAGGGCGGGCAGGAGATCGAGGAGGCGTCTCACGACGTCGGCTCCATCGACCGAGCGAGGGCGTCGGCGACGGTTTCGACCGCCTCGCGGTACGCGGGATTGCGTCGCCAGCCTTCGGAGCGGGGGAGGGCGCCGGTCATGGGGATGTCGGCGACCGTGCGGCCGTCGGCGGCGGACAGGACGACGACGCGTCCGGCCAGATAGGCGGCCTCCTCGACATCGTGTGTGACGAAGACCATGGCGACGGGGCGGGCAGCCCAGAGTTTGTGCAGATCCTCGATCAGGCCGCGCCGGGTGATGGAATCCAGGGCGGCGAACGGCTCGTCGAGCAGGAGGAGGTCTGGCGCGACGGACAGGGCTCGGGCCAGAGAGACGCGCATGGCCATGCCGCCGGAAAGCTGGCGCGGGCGGGCGGTGGTGCGGTCGCCCAGACCCACGGCGGCGAGGCTGTCGTCGGCGCGGCGGCGGGCCTCGCTGGAGGGGACGCCCGACAGTTCGAGCGGCAAGGCGACGTTGGTTCGGGCGTCGGCCCAGGGCATCAGGGTCGAGCTCTGGAAGACGAAGCCGACGGGGCCGGAGGGGCGGACGACGGACCCGGCGGCGGGCTTTTCGAGACCGGCGAGGAGGCGGAGGGCCGTGGACTTGCCGGCGCCGGAAGCTCCGACGACGGCGACGATCTCGCGCGGGCCGATGGTGAGGCCCAGAGGGCCGAGCGGGGCGCGGCCGGGGTAGTCAAGATGGACGCCCGACAGGCCGGCGACCGGCGTGTCGTCAGCCACGGCCGGGCAGGAAGTCGTCGGTGAAGGCCATGCGCCAGCGCAGGTCGGCGGGATAGACACCGGCCTGAGAGGTCACGTCGAAGAAGGCCTGCCACCGTTCGACGGTCATGGCGCCGAGACCGTAGAGGGCGGCGTCGCCGGAATCGACGATGCCGTTCTCGCTGAGCTTGGTGCGGGCCTGATCCAGGATGTCCTGGGTCATCTCCGGGTTGGCCGTCTTGATCAGGGCATTGGCCGCAGCCGGGTCGCCCCGGATGTAGTCGCGCCAGCCCTCGGCCGAGGCGGCGATGAAGCTGCGCAGAGCCGCCGCGTTGTCGCGGGCGAAGCCGTCGGGCGACAGGACCATGGTGGCGTAGGACGGGTAGCCCTCGTCAGCGAGGAGGAAGACGCGGGGCTCGAAGCCCGCCGCCTTCTCGATCGTATAGGGTTCGGACGTCAGATAGCCCTGCTGCACCGCCCGCTCGTCCGCGAGGAAGGGCGCGGGGTTGAAGTTGTATTTGCGGACCTGATCGTCGGTGAAGCCGTACTTGGCCTTGAGCCAGACCCAGAAGGCGTTGATCGAGGCGTCGGCCAGAAGGAAGGGCCGGCCGGCGAGGTCGGCGATGCCGGTCAGGGTCGGATCAGGGTGGGCGATCAGGACCTGGGGGTCCTTCTGGAAGAAGGCGGCGACGGCCTTCACCGGGGCGCCTTCTGCGACAAGATTCATCGGGATGAAGCTGTTGGAGCCCATGCCCAATTCGACGGCGCCCGACGCCAACAATTGGGGCACGTTCACGCCGGGGCCGCCCTGGATGATCTGGACGTTCAGGCCGCGCCGTTCGTAGGCACCGGAGGCCAGCGCCTGATAGAAGCCGCCGTGTTCGGCCTGGGCGCGCCAATCGGTGGCGAAGCGGATGCGGACGCGACCCTCGTCGTCGACCGGGGCTTCGGAATTTCCGCAGGAGGCCAGACCCATGGCCGTGACGGCGACGCCGCCCGCGAGAACGAGTCGGCGGCTGACGACGGATTGAGTCGTGCGGCGGTGCATCGCGGCAAACTAGGGCCGTAGAGGATGCAAGGGAAGGGAAGCGGCGCTGGCGAACCTTGCGCCAGAATTGAGCGAGGGGACGTGAACCCGGTCGAGCCGGTATTCACGTCCCCCCACCAAGTCCGGGTTGGGACTTGGCCATTGAGGTTCAGGGCCTTGGCTTCGGCACCCGCGAGGCAAGCCCCGGAGATGGTCAGCTGTATCCTGGCGACTCCTGTCCGATGCCGGTCCGTCGAGGATTGCGCCTCGTCGTCGTTCATCGATCCCGATCCGGTTCCCTTTTCCCCCGCGCCGAAGCGCAAACGGTCTGGGGCCTCGATCCTGCCCGGTCTTTCCGCCGTCGCCCGAAAGCGCCTTTGGAACCCTTGGTCAGAGAGCCGGACCGACCCGCTTGAAACCCCGGTCTCCCTGGGTTTCCGCGCCGCCGTGTCCCTCGGCCTGATCAAGCTCGCTCCAAACGCGGGATCCAGCAAGGGGTCGATTCGGGCCTGTTGTGCAGGATCGGCCCAAGGCCGGTGCATAAGCCTGTTAACCTCTGTGGACGGACGAGATTTCTGCTGACGGATCAGCGTTCTGGATTATCCACAAAAAGCAGAGACAGGGTTCAGGAAGCCGGAATGACGATCCAGGTCTGTCTGTCATCGCCTCGCTCGCCCAGCGCCAATCGTGCGCCGTCCGTGCGGGTCCAGGCGCCTTCACTCGCCGCCGTCCATCCCGATCCGGCCACGGTCAGGCGTGCGACAACGTCAGCCTTAAAGCGATCCAGATATCGGTCGCCGTCCTGGCTGGCCATGACCTCAAGCGTGCATTCCGTTCCGTCCAGGGTCAGCCAGCTGTCCAGGTCGCCGCGCAGCTTGGGATTGGGGCCTCCGAGAAAGCGGGTCAGGCCGTCCAGCGGAGCGAGTTCACTCTCCAGTTCGTAGGCCTC
>Ga0247737_1001306_pt1 | contig 10680 bp, 6 predicted proteins | sample UWRJL028104C2_FD_180937 | JGI IMG/M metagenome (GOLD analysis project Ga0247737, IMG submission 180937) | Plant litter microbial communities from Arlington Agricultural Research Station in Wisconsin, United States - UWRJ-L028-104C-2 | ecosystem: Environmental > Terrestrial > Plant litter >...
ACGATGCTCAGTGCCTATCCCGACATCAGGCTGCAGGCGATCGGCTACACCAATGCCAGCGGGGACGATCGTGCCGACCAGCAGCTCTCCCTCGCCCGTGCTCAATGGCTGGTTCAGGCCTTGATCGATGCCGGTGTCAGGGCAGATCGGCTCAGTGCCGAAGGGCAGGGTGGCAAGGATCCGATCGGCGACAATTCGACCGAACAGGGCAGGGCCGCCAATCAGCGGGTCGCGATCGTGCTGTCCCGCGGCCGTTCACCGGCGTCATAGCGGGCTCCCTGCCACGACAGCTCGCCTTATGGTGGTTCGCGGAGCGGGACCGGTGCTCGGCCGCCATTCGACGCTCGTACTTGGCGCGGCCCCAAAGCCGAGCCCGCCGCGGATCGCAGCACAACGGGCTCGGCGGGGCATGCATCACCAGAATTCTCGCGCGGCGGCGGCCGAGAGCCGATCGTCTGGCCCGAATCCGGTCTCGCGCTTGAAGAACTCAAGCAATTTGGGATCGAACGTCCAGTCGATCCGCTCAGCGTCGGATAGACAGAGGTTGAGCCCAAGCAGGACGCTCCATTCCCTAGGCGATCGCGCGATTTCAGCTGTGGCCTCGAGCTTCCGGAGGCGACGCACGATCAACTCTTGGTCGATGTCCTCGGCTGACCAGGCGGCCTCGTCTGCGCCCCATTGCAGCCAGCGCATCATGTCCGGCCACCGCAAGGTCAGTGCGATCCAGCGCGCATATTCCTCCAGATTGGGTGAGCGCCACGATGAATCCACACTCCGGCGCGCATTGCGCAACGAGAGGTAGAATCGCGCGAGATTGACCATGCGCTTGACCTCGCGGGGGTTACCGGCCGTGTCGCTCGCCACCAGCCGGATGATCTTGCCGACGTCTCGTGCCTCGCGTGGCGTCGCACCTTGTGCTCCCTCTGGGGTCGGGGCGGGCGGCGTTGCCGGCACCGGCAACGCTTCTTCAGATATGGCGGGGGGCGCCAGGGCGGCATTGCCACCGGCCAGCGGGGTGGGTCGGGGCGCCGGTGTTGGAACGACAGGTCTTGGTCGCGGCGCGCCGCCCAGGGATTCAAGATACTGGTCCAGTCGGTCGCGCCGACTGGGCGGGATCGTGAAGGGGAGCTGCACGAACTTGTCCATGAAGCGCCAGCCCAGTGGCACGCTGCGCTCATAGCTAGGAAGCTGTTCGCGCACATCTTCATGTGCCTTTTCGAGGGCAGCCGCCACCATCTGCGGGTCCATGCCGATCACGAACATGCAGCGATAGGTATCGCTGGCGAGGAGCATGCTCACGCCTTCGACCACATTAGCGATCTTCGACGGGGAGCAGCGGTCGAGATCATCGATGAAGATGACGATCGGATCATGCGCGCCATCGGCTCCCTGGACCGGCGTGACGGACAGGACGCGGCGCAGGTCGGCATGGATCTGATGGATTTCGCCGACCGATTTATCATAGTCCGGAACCCGGATATATTCGGCTAGGCTGAAGGTCGCCGGCTCCGCCTTGGTCTTGGCGGAGGTGAGGAAATATTCGCGTGCGAGATAGGCCGAGAGCAGAATCTGGCCGATCAGCGCGCCGGTCAGGCCAAAGGCGTGGAACGCATCCGCGATACCCTGGAGACCCGCCGGAACCAGCAGGGCGGGGGCCGCCTTGCTCAGACCGACCATGCCCAGGATGGCCGACCCACCCACCAGCAGCCAGCGGCGAATCCTGGCCCACCAGGTGGCGATGATCCGGTCGTAGATCTTGCGGCGAACGACACCGTCATCGACGCGTGAAAGCTGGAGGCGCAACAGGAAGAGTTCGCGTTCGGCCGTGCTCAGGCGCTCGCTGATCTGCGATACGATGGCGTCGACCAGACCCGCCCAGATCTGTTCGGACGTCTCGTATTTCCAGACGTTGAACCAGATGGTGACGCGCTGTGATGGCTCTTTGAGCGGGATCGTCGCCAGCGGGATAGTCTGGGGTTTCTCGGCTTCGGTCGTCCGTCCGAGCAGTGTCCGCCAGGTCGATCCCGAGGATCGGTTGAGAAAAACCAGTACGTTCTCGACGTTCATGCCGGTCAGGATCTGTCCGACCTTCGGCCTGTGCTTCTCGCGTGCGACCTTAGGATCGAGCTCCTCGCGGATGAGCTGCATAAGCGAGGACTTGCCCGCGCCCCAAGGCGCCTGGATGCTGATGCTGAGCGGCGGGGGCGTTTCGGCATCGATGAGGAAGCGCGAGATTGCCTTGGCATAGCTGTCGTAGCCGAGCTTGTCCGTGACGGTTGCGACGTCATTGTGGAACGACATCAGGATCTGGCCGGCCCGCATGTCGTGATAATCGTCGAGCAGGTCTGCGCCGGTGACGCCGACAAAGCGCAGGCTGTCGTTGAAGTTTCCCTTCTCGTAGGACAGGAACTCCTCGACCAGGTCGTCGATGGTGATGACCGTACGACCGTCCAGACGCGCCCTGGTTTCCGCGCGCTTGAGGACTGTCTGCAAATTGGTGGTCAGCTTCGGCAGAACCACTTTCTTGATGGGGTCGACCCGCCTGTGACCGAGAAAATACCGAGCCCATGCCTCCGCGTACCGGGCGCCCGCACGGTCGCGAATGGCGGCGGAGATCATGGCCGCCGACCGATCGCCGCTCAGCGCTTTTGCGCCATGGCCAGACCTTGCCTCGGCGAGCGCGAAGAGGAGGAGCGTTGTCGACAGATGCCCGCCGGGCTGGCGCCTCTTGCTTTTCAGGGCGGCCGCCAGTGCCAGGAGAGCGCTCACCGGCTCGGAATAGTCCAGCGGTGGCATCGATGTGCCGTCGCTGTCAGGCGATTGGCTGTCCGGATCGGTTTCAAGTCCCCGCAGAAGCGAGGTGATCGCTTTGCCGAGCCCCGGATCGGTTTCGAGCGTGACGTCGGGCGGCAACGAGAGAACGATTTGCACCGCGGGCTTGGCAATCCAGCCGGTCGCGCGCAGAGCATTCAACGTTACGGTCAGGCTCTTGGCGAACGCAAGCTTGCCGGCACCCGTGCCCATCATCGGTACCCACATCGACGTCACTGAGATGAGGGCGGGGTCTTTCAGTGCCTTGGTCAGATTGGTTTGCAGGTTCTTTGCCGTCGACCCGGTCCCGACCGTTACGACGAAACAAATCTGTCGTTCGTTATCGCGGTGCAGTGCGTACCCACGCTTCAGGCCGCCGGGCGGCGGTAAAACCGATAGGCCGAGGCCGAGTTGCTGCAGGACGGCGCTGTTGAGTTCGCCGGGTGTGCTGTCGCTACTGGTCGGAAGAAACACAAGGTCGCCCAAGGGCGGCGCGCCACTACGCAACACGACGTTTTCGCCCAGCGCGATGTCGCTTGCCTCAGCGCTGACCTCCATTGTCGCTATCCCCCGGCCCCTCCTGCAGGACTACCAGCACGCGCTGCGCGGCGCGAGGACCATCGGAACCGAAACGGCAGCACTCGAAAGCTTGAAGTTTCATTGCTTCGGTCAGCCCCACACCTGTTTCCCGACAAGGAGCCGGCGCCATCCGAGGCGGCAGTTGCGCGAGGACTGATCCCCGGGATCACCTCATCGCTCGCTTGGTCTGCGTTCAGTGCGGAGCCTGTTTTACAATCCGCGTGGGAAGTCTTGCCGCCTGCTCAGCGCGATGATTCGAAGCGCTTCCCGTAAGTCTCTGAAGGATACATACCCGCTTGATGCTCATGCCCGTCATCCTGATCGCCACCGCCCAGCTTACGACATCGTTTCTCACGTCGGATGATCGTATGACACCTCAAATCGCAGCGAGGCGCGTGGGCGCTTGCGGCGCGCGTCCGGTAACCGTGAGGTTTGATACGGACCTGGATTCTGACGTGCTCGTCGTTGGGGCCACAGCGATTTCCGATCGACAGCTTGCGTGCATCGATAAAGGTGCGAGCTTCTATGATGTGGAGTTGCCGCCGTCTGTGCAGCCCCGCTTCGACGGGATCAGGGAGGCGCGTTACGCCGCGTTGATGGCATCCGAGGCCCGCAAATGGTTGAAGACCCATAACCTTCTGGACCGACTGCCCAAGCATGAGAGCGGCCTGACCGATGACGCAGCATTTGGTCGCGAGGTGGAGGCGCTGTGCGGCGCAGATCAGGCTCTTCAATCGCGCTATAGTGCCCACGCGCTGAACCCTGAATGGGCGATGCAGCACGCCACAGATGTTCGTCCCGAGAATGGGCCGTTGGCGTGTCTTTTGAACGTTGCGTGGGCCACCGGGTTCAAAATCGGCTTCATCGGCAACGAACGGGCTTCCCCTTCGAACGGCAGGTAATCGTCGATCAGCTCAGAAAAGCGCGCGCCACCTTCACCATTCTGCTTCACGCTCGACGCACCGCCCTGACGATGATGTTCATGCGACTCAGGCCGGCCCGAGCACACTACCTGCCGGCAAGCGCTCAACTTTTCGCTGTCCCTGCGACACTCTCGAACGTCTAACCTTCGATCTGCGTACCAGATAAGGCATTTTGTGGAACCGGCGAACCTTTCGAAGGCGGACGAACTCAATCGACGCTGGCGACCGGCGCTGATGACCTTCTTCCTGCGCCGGGTCCGCAATTCCGGCGAAGCGGAGGATCTCGTGCAGGAAGTGTTCGTTCGGATGCTGCGCCGGGGCGAGGACAGTGCGCCGGACGTCTATGTCTTCCAGATCGCCCAGAACCTGCTGGTCGATCGAGCCCGGAGGAACCGGGTTCGTGATCGGTACAGGGAAGGTCTCAGCGCGGAGCCGGGCCGGGATTATGATGGTTTCGATCCACATCGCCTCGCGGAGGGCCGCGAGCAACTGAGGCTCCTTGCGCAGGCGCTGGGCGATCTGCCCGAACGCACGCGGGCCATCTTCATCCTCTACCGCGTGGAGAATATGAGCCAGGATGCTATCGCCGCTGCGTTCGGCATTTCCGCCAGCGCGGTGAAGCAGCATGTCGCGCGGGCGATGGCGCAGCTGGTTCGCAAGATGCGAGACGTTCGATGAGCGCCGCCTTCGATGAAACGAGCGATCGCGACGAGCAGTCCGCCTATTGGTGCCTCAGCCTCGCCGAAGGGGCGCTGGGGCCAAGCGACCAGGCGGCGTTTGACCGCTGGCTGGCCGAACCCGACAATGCGCAAGCATTCGCCGACGCCGCAAACGTCTGGGACGCGATCGACCAGGTGTCCGACCGCCCCGAGCTCATTCACCTGCGCAGCAGCGCGCTGGAAACCTTCCGGCGTGCCAACCGAGGTCGCTGGACCAGGCGGATCGCGCCGCGCTGGGTTTGGGTCGGCGCAGTGGCGGCCAGCCTGGTTGTGGCACTGTTGACGGCGATCCTCTTGCACGCGCCGACGCACATCTATCGCACCGGCATCGGCGAGCGGCAGCTGGCAATGCTGGAGGACGGCTCGAAACTGTCGCTCGATGCCGATACCGAAGTCGATGTCCGCTTCGAGCGCGGCCGACGCGAGCTGGTGCTGGTCCGGGGCCGCGCCAAGTTCGACGTCGCCAAGGATCCCTTGCGGCCGTTCAGCGTGACGGCGGGTGACAAGATCGTCGTTGCGACCGGGACCGCTTTTACCGTCGAAATGCTCGACCGCCGGGTGCATGTGCTGCTGTATGAAGGGCATGTCGCGGTCCTTGATCGTAAGAGCCTTGCACCGATCCCGCGGGCAGACGCCCGTCCAGGGCCCGCGGCAGCGGCCGACCAGATGCTGACGCCCGGTAGGGAACTCGTGATGCCCGTCGGCGCGGCCGTCGGCACCCTCGAAGCCGCTGACATATCCCAGTCGCTCAGCTGGGAGAGCGGCGAGCTGACCTTCGATGACGAACCGCTGACCTCCGCCGTGGCGCGGGTAAACCGCTATTCGAAGGAGAAGCTGCGCGTCGGTGACGCCGGTGCGGCAGCGGCGCATGTCAGCGGCGTCTTCACCGCAGGCGATACGAGCGCCTTTGTCGAGGCAGTCACTGTGCTGACCCCGGTGCGAGCGGTTCATGAGAAGGGCGAGATCACCCTGCGCCAACGGTGACATCTGATTATTTTTCCCGGCATCGCTGTCCCAACGCGCGGGTCGCACGTCTCACCTTCCAGCGGCGGCGTTGCCGCTTATGGGGGTATGGCATGCAGAGAGCGACTGGTTCGGAATTGAAGCTCGGCACGGCGCTCGCGGCGCTCGCGCTGTTCGCGCAGGCTGTGCCGGCCTATGCGCAGGTGGCGACGGTTCAGTTCGACATTCCGGCGCAGACTCTGGGCGCGGCGCTCAAGGCCTTTGCGCGCGCGTCGCACCAACAGCTCAGTTTCGACGCCGCGTCCGTTCGTGGCAAGCACGCCCCTGCACTCCGGGGCACCTTCACCCCGGGCGAAGCGCTGGCAAAACTGCTCGCCGGATCCGGCCTTGTGGCGCAGACCGGCGCATCGGGGCTGATCCTCATCCGCCCGGCCGTGCGGTCGGCGTCCGAAGACGCCCCGCACACCGTGGTATCGCCAGCGCCGGAGCCCGACATTGTCGTGACCGGAACGCACATCCGCAATGCCGCCATCGCCTCCCCGGTATTGCGGATCGACAACCGGCAGATGCGCGAGGCGGGACAGCGCGATCTGGGGGAAGTCATCCGGGTCATTCCCAGCAACTATAGCGGCGGCCAGAATCCGGGCGCGCGATTTCAGGCCGGAACCGCCGCCAATACCAATTCGTCAGGCTCGTCCGCGCTCAACCTGCGCGGCCTGGGTCCGGATGCGACACTGACGCTGCTCAATGGCCGGCGGCTCCCTTATGATGGCACGTCCCAGGCCATCGACGTGTCCGCCATCCCGATCGACGCGGTGCGGGAAATCCAGATCGTGCCCGATGGCGCATCGGCGCTGTACGGATCGGACGCGGTTGCGGGGGTCGCCAATGTGATCCTGCGCAGCGACTATGACGGTCTCGCGACCTCGGTACGGATCGGCACCGCGACCGAGGGCGGCGGCTTCCTCCACGAATATGACGCGGTCGGCGGCAAGAAATGGGGCAGTGGCGGGTTGCTCGTCGCCCTGCAGTTCGACCATCAGAATGCGGTGCGCTCCGACCAGCGCGACTATACGCGCTATGTCGTCAGCCCGAACACCCTGCTCGACGCCCACAAGCATTTCAGCGCATTGGCGTCCGCGCATCAGGACATCACCGGGCGCCTGACGCTCAGCATCGACGCGCTCTACAGCTGGCGCCACAGCGACGGCGCCGAATATTCGGACCCCGGCTTCGCCGCGACCACACGCTATACCAACGAGAATTACAGCATCTCGCCGACGCTGACCTGGCATCTGCCCGGGGACTGGACCGCGACGCTCAACGGCTCGTTCGGCCGCAACGACACCCACCGGTTCGACGACTATATCGACGAGGCGACCGGCGAGAATGACGGCGGCGAGACCTTCTACCGGAACTACGCCTATGGGGTGGAGGCAGACCTGGAAGGCAGGCTGTTCAGCCTTCCCGGCGGCGACGTCCGGCTGGCGGCGGGCGGCGGCTACCGGTTCAGCCACCTCCACGCCTTTTCGCCGACCCGCAATTTCGGGAACGGCTCGATCAGCAATCATTATGCCTTTGGCGAGCTCTCCTTGCCGCTGGTCTCCGACGCCAATGCGATGCCGCTGCTCCGGCAGCTCAGCCTCTCGGCGGCGCTGCGTCACGAGGAATATGACCGGTTCGGGGGCGTCACCACGCCGAAGCTGGGCCTGGTCTATGCTCCCGTCCCCGATCTCGACCTGAAATTCTCCTGGGGCCGGTCGTTCAAGGCGCCAACGTTGAGCAACCGGTACACGCCTTATACCGCCAACCTCCAAAAGGCGGCCGCCTTTGGCGGCAGCGCCTATCCTTCAGGGTCCACGGTCCTGATCACCGGCGGCGGCAATCCCGATCTCGGGCCGGAACGGGCGCGGACCTGGTCGACGACGCTCGAGTTTCATCCACGCGCGGTGACCGGCCTGAACCTGTCGGTGACCTATTTCAACGTGGACTATACCGACCGTGTCACCCAGCCGGTCAGCAACGGCGCGCTCGGCGCATTGACCAATCCCGCCGTCCAGGAATTCATTGCTTACACGCCGAGCGCGGCGCAATTGGCCGCGGTGATCGCCCAGGCAGCTACGGGCCTCCGCAATTCCTCGGGCGCACCCTATGATCCCGCCAAGGTCATCGCGATCATCAACAACAGCCTGGTCAACGCGTCCAGCCAGCGCATTCACGGCGTCGACGTGGGCGGCACGTACCGGATCCCGATCCCGAGCGGTGACATCATCCTGTCTGGCCAGGGAAGCTGGCTGACGAGCAGCCAGCGCAACACATCGACCCTGCCGTCATTCCAGCTCGCCGGCACGAACTTCAACCCGCCCCATTTCCGGGCGCGCGGCGGCGCGACCGGCCATTTCGGCAGGATCACGACTGCCCTCTTCGGCAATTATATCGGGCCGATCCTCGATGAGAATGCGTCTCCCCCGGCAAAGGGTGCCGACATGGTCACGCTCGACCTGTCGCTGATGTGGAAGGCGCCCGCGACGCAAGGTCCGCTGAAGGGGCTCGAGCTGGGCGTGTATGTGCAGAACCTCGCCAATGCCAGACCGCCCTATCTCGCACCGTTCAGCGACACGACGGTCAATTACGATTCGACCAACTATTCGCCGCTCGGTCGCTTCGTCAGCCTCTCGCTGCGCAAAGCCTGGTGAGGAAAGGATGAGGCACACGTTCCTGCGCCGTACGGCGTTCGGCATTTGCGGCGCGCTGCTGCTGGGTGTCACGCCCATCCTGGTTCGCGCCCAGTCCGTCGACCTTGCCGCGACCGACAGGATCGTGGACGAAGGCGGGCGGCACAGCGAAGTCATGGACATCGCCGGCTATCTGACTGACGAGATCGGCCAGCGTCTCACCAACTCGCCCGGACACCGCAAGGCGATCGCCTGGACGCAGGACAGGTTTCGCCGCTGGGGGCTCGCCAGTGTCCGCACCGAAGGCTTTCCGTTCGGGCATGGCTGGTGGATGGAGCATCTCAGCGTACAGATGGTCGCGCCGCGCGCGCTGCAACTGATTGCGGGTCCGATCAGCTGGAGTCCGGGGACCAGTGGTCCGATCACCGCGCCGATCGTCTTTGCGCCGATGACCAGCGAAGCCGATTTTGCGCAGTGGAGGGGCAAGCTTGCGGGCAGGATCGTCCTTGTCTCCCCGACCGATGTGGCCAAGCCGCTCATGGCCTATAGTCGTCAGTCGGCAGACGACCTCGCCAAGATGGACGTCTATGCGCTTCCCCGGCCGGCGTCGGACGGGTCCGCCAGCTGGACGCGAAACTTTGCGTTCCCGCGCGCGCTCCAGGCGTTTTTGAAATCAGAAGGTGCGGTCGCGCTTGTCCGGATTCCGCGTGTCGAAGGGAAGCTGATCCAGGGCGATGGTGCCCGGTTCGCGCCGGGTGACGAAATGCCGCTGCCGGGGGTGGAAGTCGCGGCCGAGGATTATCGCCGCCTCGTCCGCCTCGCGGGGCGCGGTTCGCCTCCCACGCTCCGGATCGATCTGGCCGTCCGGTTCGACGAAAGCGATCACCAGGCCTATACTGTGCTGGCCGATATCGCCGGGACCGATCCCAGGGCCGCCTATGTCATGGCCGGCGCGCACCTGGACAGTGTCACCCCCGGTGACGGTGCCGCGGACAATGGCGCCGGCGTCGCCATGGTGATGGAGGCCGCGCGGATCCTGTCGAAGATGCCGAGGCCGCGGCGCACTATCCGCTTTGCTTTATGGGGCGGCGAGGAACAGGGCGAATTCGGCAGCATCGCTTATGTCGAGCGGCACTTCGCCACGCGCGGCGATCCGCGCGATCCGCAACTGACCGGCGAGGCCAAATATCTGCGCTGGTGGCATCGCTGGCCCATCGTGCCATTGCCGACCTGGCGCGAAATGTCGGTCTATTTCAACCTCGACAACGGCGCAGGAAAAATCCGCGGAATCTTCGCGGACAATAATCTGGCGGCGGTCCCCATCTTTCGCGAATGGTTGAAGCCCTTCGACTCGATGGGAGCGTCGACCGTCGCGATCCTCGGTCAGGGTGGATCCGACAATGACGCGATGCAGGATGTCGGCGTTCCCGGCTATCAGTTCATCCAGGACTGGGATGATTATGGCCGCATGCATCACACCTCGCTCGACACCCTCGACCATCTCGAGGCCGATGACATGCGCCAGGCGTCCATCGTCCTCGCGAGCTTCCTGTGGAACGCGGCGAACATGAGACAGGATTTTCCGCGTCGACCGCTGCCAACCAAATCCAGATGAAAGCGGACGATCAGCGCGGCACGGCTGAACGGTTCAGATAGCGATGATCAGCTTTTTGGACACGCGGGAAATGACCGATAGCTCAGATAAAGTGCTTTGGAGTCGCTAAGGTCGAGTGGTATATTGTCGTTTGCCGAAAAGTAAGACTTAGGCACGGACATCTTCTCACATGGCTCTGTTCCCCGGGATCGTCGTTCTCTTTGGGCTGCTGATGATGTTCGCCCTGTTCATCTGGTCCGCGTGCCATCAGCATTGGGTGATTGGCGGGCTCGTGCTCACGGCGTCGGTCATTTCGCTGGTCCTCGCCGCCCAGGTGCTGGAGGGGTATCATCCAGTCGCCTACGGCCTTCTTTTGACCTTCAGCTTATTCCTGTCGGGTTTGATGGTGCTCCTCG
>Ga0247737_1001309_pt1 | contig 10674 bp, 10 predicted proteins | sample UWRJL028104C2_FD_180937 | JGI IMG/M metagenome (GOLD analysis project Ga0247737, IMG submission 180937) | Plant litter microbial communities from Arlington Agricultural Research Station in Wisconsin, United States - UWRJ-L028-104C-2 | ecosystem: Environmental > Terrestrial > Plant litter >...
CACCCCGGCGTCGAACCGTCCTTCGGCCAGATCCACCATTCGGTAGTCGGTGGCGATCTCCACGCGAACGTCGGGATAGAGGGGCAGGAATCGCTCCAGAACCGGCCACAGCACGGTCTGGGCCGCGTGCTCGCCCGAGGTGATGCGGATGGTGCCCGAAGGCCGGTCGCGCAGCGCACTCAGCGCCTCGATCCGCGCGTCGATGCCGTCGAAGGCGGGGCGTAGCGCCTCGGCCAGCCGCTCACCCGCCTCGGTAGGAGCCACGCTCCGGGTCGTGCGCAGAAGCAGGCGCAGGCCCAGACGCGCCTCCAGCCGCCGGATCGTGTGGCTCAGCGCCGACTGCGACAGGCCCAGGCGCGCGGCGGCGCGGGTGAAGCTGCGCTCCTCGGCGACGGCCAGGAAGGCGGCGAGATCGCCGAGCTCGTCCCGCTTCATTCATGATCTCCATTCATAGGATCATGCCGATTATAGCGGGTAATCGCCGAACCGGTCGCGGCCTATCTTGCTGCCATCGACGGGGTTGGCCACGCGCCCACGCCGCGCCAGCCGTTCAAGGATCGCTCCCATGAAGACCATCGGATACGCCGCCCAGTCCACCACGACCCCGCTGGCCCCCTGGGAGTTCGATCGTCGCGATCTGCGCGCGAACGATGTCGCCCTCGAGATCCTGTACAGCGGCGTCTGCCACTCCGACCTGCACCAGGCGCGCAACGACTGGGGCTGGTCCTCCTATCCGGTGGTGCCGGGCCACGAGATCATCGGCGTCGTGACGGCCGTCGGCCCTGAGGTGACCAAGTTCAAGGAAGGCGACCGCGTCGGCGTCGGCTGCATGGTCGACTCCTGCCAGCACTGCGACCAGTGCCACAAGGGCGAGGAGCAGCTCTGCCGCCACGGCAATACCCAGACCTACAACGGCAAGGACCGGATCACGGGCGAGCCGACCTACGGCGGCTATTCCAAGCATCTGGTGGTGCGTCAGGAGTTCGTCCTGTCGGTGCCCGACGCGCTCGACATCGCCAAGGCCGCGCCCCTGCTGTGCGCCGGCATCACGACCTGGTCCCCGCTCAAGACCTGGGGCGTCAAGGAAGGCACGCGCGTCGGTGTCATCGGCCTGGGCGGCCTCGGCCACATGGCGGTCAAGCTGGCCGCAGGTCTCGGCGCCCACGTCACGGTGCTCAGCCGCACCGCCGACAAGGAAGCCGATGCGAAGGAACTCGGCGCGCATGAACTGCTGGTCTCGTCGGACAAGGCGGCGATGAAGGCGGCGGCGAACAGCCTCGACCTGATCATCGACACCGTGCCGGTGAAGCACGACCTCAACCCCTACATGCCGCTGCTCGACATCGACGGCACGCTCGTCATCGTCGGCCAGTTGGGTCCGATGGAGGAGATGTCGACCCTGCCTCTGCTGATGGCCCGCCGTCGCGTCTCCGGCTCGCCCATCGGCGGCATCCGCGAGACCCAGGAGATGCTCGACTTCTGCGCCGAGAAGAACATCCACCCCGACGTCGAGATGATCCGTATGGACGAGATCAACCACGCCTTCGACCGCATGGAAAAATCCGACGTCCGCTACCGCTTCGTCATCGACATGGCGTCGCTGGATGCCCCGGCCTGAGTTCGACGATCGCCTTTCTCCCCAAAGGACTGACATCATGAAGACCCGTATTCTCGGAGCTTCCGGTCTGGAGGTCTCCGCCCTCGGTCTCGGCTGCATGGGACTGAGCTTCGGCTATGGAACGGCGACAGACACCCCCACCGGCGTCAAGCTGATCCGCGACGCGGTGGATCGCGGCGTGACCTTCTTCGACACGGCCGAGGTCTATGGCCCCTGGGCCAACGAACTGATGGTCGGCGAGGCGCTGGAGCCCGTGCGCGACCAGGTCGTGATCGCCACCAAGTTCGGCTTCAACATCTCTGACGAAGGCAAGAACCTCGGCGGCGTGAACAGCCGGCCCGAGCGCATCCGCAAGGTGGCGGAACAGTCGTTGCAGCGGCTCCGCACCGACCGCATCGACCTGTTCTATCAGCACCGCGTCGATCCCTCCGTGCCGATGGAGGATGTGGCGGGCACGGTCCGCGACCTGATCGCCGAGGGCAAGGTCAAGCACTTCGGCCTGTCTGAGGCCGGGGTAGCTGCCATCCGCCGCGCCCATGCGGTCCAGCCGGTGGCGGCGTTGCAGAGCGAATACTCCCTGTTCTGGCGCGAGCCTGAGGCGGAGATCCTGCCGCTGCTGGAGGAACTCGGCATCGGCTTCGTGCCGTTCAGCCCGCTGGGCAAGGGCTATTTGACCGGGGCGATCACGCCGGACAGCGCCTTCGCCGGCAACGACTTCCGCGCCACCTCGCCCCGCTTCAACGCCGCCAACCTGGCCGCCAACTTCGCCCTGGTCGAGCAGTTGAAAGGCATCGCCGCCGACAAGGGCGCGACCCCGGCCCAGATCGCCCTGGCCTGGCTGCTGGCCCAGAAGCCGTGGATCGTTCCCATCCCCGGCACGACCAAGCTCCACCGGCTGGAGGAGAATCTGGGGGGCGCGGAGATCGAACTGACCGCGGCCGAGCTTCGGGCCATCGAGGATCGGCTGGGCGACATCGAACTCACCGGGGACCGCTACGCCCCCGCCAATCAGGCCCTGATCAACCGCTAGACCGGCCATCCGGACGCCTGTCCAAAGCTTCATCTTCGCCGCCCCAATCTCGCCTCAATCCGCTACAAATGTAACGCTACAAATGTAGCGGTAATAGCGGGAGTACGGGCGATGATCGAAGGATTGCCGAGGCGGGAGCGAGAGGTGTTCGAGCTCCTCTGTCGCCTGGAGGTCGCGACGGCTGCCGCCGTTCGCGCGGCCATGCCCGATACGTTGAGCGATTCCGCCGTCCGCACCCTGCTGAAGCGACTGGAAGATCGCGGGCTGGTGTCGCGGGCGTCGGGCGGGGACGGGTTCGAGTATCGGCCCGTTCCCCGTACCGAAAGCGTCGCCGCCGGCGCCCTGAAGCGGATGGTCGATACCTTCTTCGCCGGGTCCGCGGCCAGCGCCGCCACCGCCCTTCTGGGCATGGGCGAGCCGCTGAAGGCCGACGAGATCGCCGCCCTCGAGAAGCTGCTGGATCAGGCCCGGGAGCGGGACCAGTGAGCGCCGCCCTTCTGGTCGCCCTGATGGCCAAGTCGTCGGTCGTCGTCGGGCTGGGTCTGGGCCTGTCCCACCTTGTCGCCCGCCGCGCCGAGGACCGGGTCGATGTCCTGCGCGCCACGGTCTGCATCCTTCTTGTCTTGCCGCTGCTGATGATCTTCGGCCCGGCATTGAGCCTCGCCCTTCTGCCGGCGTCCCAGGTCGCCGCGCCGCCGCCGGCCCTGTGGAGCGGCGACCTGCATCCGGTGCAGGGGGTGACCGTGTCCGGCTCGCTGCTGCTGCCGTCGCTGGGCCAGACCCTGGCCCTGGCCTGGACCATCGGCGCCCTGGTCGTCGCCGGTCGGTTCGCGGCGGGGGTCTGGACCCTGTGGCGCTGGACCGACGCCGCCCGTCCGATCGAGTCGGAAGCCTGGACCCAGGGCCTTCGCGACCTGCCGCCCCGGATCCGCCCGCTGCTGAAATCCAGCGACCGCATCGCCAGCCCGCTCAGCTGGGGCCTGCCGCCGGGCGCCGTCCTGATCGACAAGGCCACCCTGTCCCGGCCCCAGACGGCCGCCGCCGTCATGGCCCACGAGATGGCTCATATCCGCCGCCGCGATTGGCTGTTCCTGGTCCTGTCGCGTCTGACGCTCGCCCTGTTCTGGTTCAACCCCCTGGTCTGGGTGCTGCACCGCAGCCTGATCGAACGCTCGGAGGAGGCGGCCGACGCCGTCGCCGTCGGACAGGTGGATCGCCACGCCTACGCCCGCGCCCTGATCGGCCTCGCCGCCGCTCCGGGTCCGCAAACCACGTCCTTGGCCGCGACCGCGATGGCGGGCGACGGCCGCTCTTTAACCCGAAGGATCGCTGCTCTCATGACCGACAAATTCCCCGCACGTCGTCCGGCCGTCATCCTGACCGCCGTCGCCGCCCTGGCCGCCGTGGCCACCCCCATCGCGGCGCTTGAGCTGCATTCCCGCATGCCGCAGATCTCTTACGTCAACCTGCCCGCCGGCCTGGCGCCCGTGCCGCCGCTGCCGCCGACCCCGCCGACGCCGCCTGCGCCGCTTGCAGCCGCTCCGACGCCGCCCGTCGCCCCGGTCGCGGCCATGCTGTCCTGGGTCGGGTACGCGCCTCCGGCGCCGCCAGCGCCGCCCGCCCCCGTCGCCTGGCCGGTCCCGCCCACGCCGCCCACGCCGCCCGCGCCTCCGGCCGGTTATCAGTCGGGCCGCCACGTCCACATCTATAACGGTCGCAATGTCGAGGACCTGACCCCAGCGGAGCGCGCCGAGTACGAGGAAGCCATGCAGGCCGCCGCCGAGGCCCGCCAGGCCGCCACGGAAGCCCGCCTCCAGGCCGACCAGCACCGCCGCACCGCAGAGCTCGACCGTCGTCAGGCCGATCGGGATCGCGCCCAGGCCGACCGGGATCGCACGCAAGCCAATCTGGACCGTCGTCAAGCGGACATCGCCCGCCAGGCCGCCGTCGAGGCGCGGGTTCGCGCTAACGCCAACGTGAATGTGAACCGCAACATCAATCTCAATGCCGCGACGAACGCCCGGGCCCAGGCTGACTCCGCCCGTATCGCCGCTGACCACGCCCGCGCCGCCGCCGACCAGGCGCGCGAGATCGGCCTGGCCCACGCCGAGCAGGCCCGCGCCAGCGCCCGTGTCGCCATGGCCAGCGCTCACGAGGCCCGCGCCGACGCTCGAGTCAACATGCGCGAAGGGGCCGCCAACATGCGGCGCGGCGCCGAACAACTGAGGCAGGAGAGCCGCCGTCTGGAAGATCCGGCCTACCGCGCCCAGCAGATCCGCGAGAACGCCGCGCGCGGCAACACGGTTACTGACGCCGAACTGCAGGCGGCGGGCCGCAGAATGCCAGGCCAGGCCGCGGACATGGAACGTCGCGCTGTCGAACTGGCCGCTCGCGCCGAAGACAACTAGGCGGGGAAGGGCGGTCGGGCTGGACCCGATCGCCCGTCGCCATTACGCCGATGGCAGGGTTCTCGGGAGGGACGGATGCTGCTGATCGGTCAATACGACTCGCCGTTCGTGCGCAGGGTGGCGGTGACGCTGAACCTGTACGGCGTCCCTTACGAGAACGCCCCGCTGTCGACCTTCGGCGATGCGGAGGCCATCGCCCCCTACAACCCGCTGCGCCGTGTCCCGGTTCTGGTCATGGACGACGGCGTCGCCCTGACCGACAGCATGGTCATTCTGGAAGCCATCGACCGGATGGTCGGCCCGGCCGCCGCCACTCTGGATCGCCCCTGGCCCGAACGCCTCGAGATGCTGCGCCTGGCGGCTCTGACCGCCGGCGCCGCCGACAAGGGCGTCAGTCTGCTCTACGAACGCGCCTTCCGCGAGACGGCGCTGGACATGTGGGTCGCCCGTTGCCGCGGTCAGGTCGGCGACACCCTGGCCGTGCTGGAGCAGGAGAGGGCGGCGCGCACCACGCCCTGGCTGTTCGGTGACGCCCTCAGCCATGCCGACGTCCTCCTCGCCACCGTCTATCGCTTCATCACCGAGGCGCTGGAGGGGGCGTTCGACATGGCGGGCTACACGGCCCTGACCACGCATGCCGACGCCTGCGAGGTCCTGCCGGCCTTCGCCTCGGTCTACAAGCCCTACACCCTGACCCGACCCTCCGAGGGCTGATCGTCCGTCGCATGGCCGGGCGCCTGCGCCTCGTCTAGGGTCGTCCGGGAATCGCAAGAGACCCGCATGGCCCGCACCCCGACGACGACCGCCGCGACCCCGCGTCCCCGCAAACCTCGCGTGGTGAAGGCCGCTCCCGGCGTGGCCGTCCCGGAGGCCACCATCCCGCCGTCTCCGCCGCCCGCGAAGAAGCCGATCTGGACGCATCTGTATTTTCAGGTCCTGGTCGCCATCGGCCTCGGCGCCGTGATCGGGCATTTCTGGCCCCACTTCGGCGAGAGCCTCAAGCCTCTCGGCGACGCCTTCATCAAGCTGGTGAAGATGATCATCGCCCCGGTGATCTTCCTGACCGTGGCCCTCGGCATCGCCCACCTCAGGGACCTCGGAAAGGTCGGCATCGTTGCGGCCAAGGCGTTCGCCTATTTCCTGACCTTCTCGACCCTGGCCCTCATCGTCGGGCTGATCGTGGCCAATGTCGTGCGCCCCGGCGCCGGCATGAACGTCGATCCCGCCACCCTGGATCAGGGACTGGTCCAGGGCTACGCCGCCGCCGCCCACGACAGCACCATCGTCGGCTTCCTGATGAACATCATCCCCGACACGGTGGTGGGCGCCTTCGCCACGGGCCAGATCCTTCAGGTCCTGTTCTTCGCCATCCTGTTCGGCATCTCCCTGGCCGCCATCGGCGAGCGGGCCCGGCCGGTGATGACCCTTCTGGAAAGCACGTCGGAGGCCTTCTTCAAGCTGGTCGCCATTCTGATGAAGGCCGCGCCGATCGGCGCCTTCGGGGCTTTCGCCTTCACCATCGGCCGCTACGGCATCGAGTCGGTGATCAGCCTCGCGGCCCTCGTCGGCACCTTCTACCTGACGTCCGCCCTGTTCGTGATCGTGGTCCTGGGCGCCGTCGCGCGGCTGAACGGCTTCTCGATCTTCAAGCTGATCCGCTACCTGAAGGAAGAGCTTCTGCTGGTCCTCGGCACCTCGTCCTCCGAGGCGGCTCTGCCCAGCCTGATCGACAAGATGGAGAAGGCCGGCTGCGACAAGCCCGTCGTCGGTCTGGTCGTCCCGCTCGGCTATTCCTTCAACCTCGACGGCACCAACATCTACATGACGCTGGCGGCGTTGTTCATCGCCCAGGCCTGCGGCATCGACCTGACGCTGGGCCAACAGATACTCTTGCTCGGCGTGGCGATGCTGTCGTCCAAGGGGGCGGCAGGCGTGACCGGCGCCGGCTTCATCACCCTGGCGGCGACACTCGCTGTCGTGCCGACCGTGCCCATCGCCGGCATCGCCCTGATCCTCGGCGTCGACCGGTTCATGAGTGAGTGCCGCGCCCTGACCAACTTCATCGGCAACGCAGTCGCGACCATCGTCGTGGCGCGCTGGCAGGGCGGTCTGGATCGCGAACGGCTGGACGCGGCGCTGGCCGGAACGCCGATGCCGGTGGCAATCGGGTCGCGAGAGAGCGACGCAGACTGAAGTCAACCAGGGGTAGGCGAACGAAACCGTGAGTTGACACGCTTGCGACCTGCTGGCGACTTGGTCTCGGCGCAACGTGCGCTTTGGGAGGTCATGATGAACAGTAAGAAAATCGCCGCGGGCGTTCTGGCGGCTACCGGTCTGGTCGCTGCAGCGACTGCCGCTCTGGCGCAGCCGTACTATGATCCCGAATACATCGGCTATCGCTACACCTATTACTCCGATGCCGAGAAAACCATCTACGCGGGCGATATCTGGGACGAGGGCTGCGGCGGTGATCCCGCCTATGTCTACGTCGTCAGGGCGAACGTGCCGTCGGCCTATTTCACCAAGGAAGCCGTCTTCTACTGCGGCAACGGCTACATCGAACCCATCATGGTAGGCTAACCAGGCCGGGCGGCGCCGGCTCACGCGAAACCAACACGGACCAGCTTCTCAATTTCCGTGCATCTCCGCGAAGGCGGGGGCTCGGGTTTTAGTCGCAACACCGTGGGCGGGATTGCTGTCAGCACGTGGTCGGCGCCGCTTATCGCCCCAAGGACTGGGTCCCGCCTTGGCGGGGATGCACGGAATAGAGCTAGACCAGAAAGGAATTAATTCCTTATACGCCCTTGTGCCCGATCAACGGCGTCACCATCTCGTCTTGACGGTCTTTGACACGTCCAGAACGCCATGGACGCTGTGCACTGAGTATCCGCACGCTGTGGACTCATCGGACGGAGTGGACGCAGTGCACTCTGTGGACGGTGTTTTTTAGCCGGCGACGACGACTATCCGACAAGCGCGACCCGCTCCTCGGCCGTCAGCATCCGCCAGGCGCCCTCGGGCAGATTGTTCAGATGGATCGGTCCGATCCGCACACGGAGCAAATCCACCACATCCAGATCGGCGTGCTCGCACATGCGCCGGATCTGGCGGTTCCGCCCCTCGGTCAGGATGAATTTCAGCCGCTGCTGCTCCATCCGGCTGACCCGCGCGTACTTCAACTGACGGCCATCCAGCATGATGCCGTGGCGCAGCAGATTGAGCTTCTTCTCCGTCACGTCGCCGGCCACGCGAACCAGGTATTCCTTGTCGAGCTTCGACTCCGGCCCGATCACCGCCTTGGCCACCACCCCGTCCGAGGACAGCATCAACAGCCCGCGCGAATCCTCGTCCAGCCGCCCGATGGGAGGCAGAGAGGCGTCCGCCGCCGGGGTGACGCCCTCGCCGATCCGGTTGGCGTCGGTCAGCAGCCGGACCGCCGGGATCTTGTCCGGCTCAGGCTGGCCGGAGACATAGCCCAGCGGCTTGTGCATCACGATCGTGACCCCGGCCGCCAGCGCGGTCGTGGCCCGGTCGGACAGGGTCAGCGTCTGACCCGCCTCGATCTTGCGGCCCGCGTCGGTGACCACCTCACCGTCGATGAAGACCAGGCCGTCGGCGATCAGGGCGTCGGCCTCGCGGCGCGAACAGACGCCCGTCTGGCCCAGCCATTTGTTGATCCGGCTGGGCTCGGCGCCGTCATAGGTGCGTGAAAAGGCCAAGGGCTACTCAGCCGCCAGAGCGGCGGTCGCGACAGCGGCGTCCTCGGCCGCCGAGGCCCCCGACACGCCGATGGCGCCGACGATATGGCCGTCCACGACGATCGGAATGCCGCCGGCGATCGGCAGGCTGTCGTCGTTGGCCAGGGTCACGGTGCGACCAGCCAGGGTCCGCTCCTCCATCGTCGCGGTGGCCAGGCGATAGCGGGCGGCGGTGTAGGCCTTGCGCTGGGCCACGTAGATCGAGCCGTACTGGGTGTCGTCCATCCGGGCGAAGGCCACCAGTTCACCGCTCGGTTCGACGATGGCCACGGCCATGCGGTGGCCGCCGGCGCGGGCCGCGGTCAGGGCCCGGTCGATCAGGGCCTCGGCGGCGGCCAGCGAGATCGGCGCGCCATAGGACGGCGGGCTGGCCTGTTTGGAGATGCCGGGCGACGTCTGGGCCAGGGCGGCGGGAGCGACAGCCGCGAGGGCCAGGGCGAGGATCAGGGCTTTCATGGTCGAACTCCGGTCAGGCGCGGCGGAAGAGAAGCATCAGGTTGTTGGCCGGCATCTCGACCCGGCGGGTCAGGTGCAGCCGGTGGGTCTTGGCCAGAGCCACGACATCGTCGAGCGCGCGCAACCCCCAGGCCGGATCGCGGGCCTTCAGGCTCTCGTCGAAGGCGGCGTTGGACGGAGCCAGCGGTGCGTCGGTCTCGCGATACGGACCGTACAGGACCAGCAGGCCGCCGGGATCCGCCAGGACGCGTCCGGCGCCGGCCATCAGACCCTCGGTCGCGGCCCAGGGGCTGATGTGGATCATGTTGGCGCAGAAGATGACCTGGGCGTCGACCTCCGGCCAACCCTCCGGATCGGCGGCGTCCAAGGCCAGGGCCGGGGCGACATTGGCCAAGGCGGCGTCCGCGCTCCAGGCGGCGATGCTGGCGCGGGCCTCCGGCGACGGATCGCTGGGCGTCCAGGTCGTGGCGGGCAGGGCGCGGGCGAAGGCGATGGCGTGCTCGCCCGACCCCGAGGCGATCTCCAGCACCCGGGCGCGGGCAGGCAGGTGGGCGCGCAAGACCTCGAGGATCGGCCCCGTATTGCGAGCCACGGCCGGCGAGGCGAGGGCGCCCTCCGGAGCGGCGTTGCTGATGGAATCGAGCGTCTGCACAGGACGCAGATACAGCCGCCCGGTCAGCCGCGCGACCGGATTCGGCCTTTCGGCGTAGAGGGCTCGCTCGGCGTGGGGCGAAATCTTGCGCCGGTTGACCTGACGTCGCGTCGGGTGTCATTGCGAGCGTAACAGTCCGTGAGGCGCTGTAACACTAGAGGGGCCACGGCGGCGACAGACCGGCCGGGCCTTCGTTTCGGGAGAGTTCGCGTGGATTCCATTTCGACCGTACCGGGCCTTCGCCCGGCGCCGACCCGTCACCAGGGCCTGATCACCTGGGTCGAGCAGATCGCCGCCCTGACCAAGCCGGCGCGCGTCCACTGGTGCAACGGTTCGGAAACCGAGAAGGCCGCCATCATCGCCGACCTGATCGACAAGGGCACGCTGAAGGCGCTGGACCAGACCAAACGCCCCGGCGGCTACTACGCCGCCTCCGACCCCCGCGACGTCGCCCGCGTCGAGAGCCGCACCTTCATCTGCTCCGAGGACGAGCAGGACGCCGGCCCGACCAACAACTGGTCCGATCCGGTCGAGATGCGCGCCCGGATGGCCGGCCTGTTCGACGGCTGCATGGCCGGCCGCACGATGTACGTCGTGCCCTTCTCCATGGGCCCCCTGGGTTCGAAGATCAGCGCCCTCGGCGTCGAGATCACCGACAGCGGCTACGTCGCCGTGTCGATGGGCGTCATGACGCGCATGGGCCAGCCGGCGCTGGACGTGCTGGGCGAGGACGGCGTCTTCGTTCCCGCCGT
>Ga0247737_1001311_pt1 | contig 10660 bp, 4 predicted proteins | sample UWRJL028104C2_FD_180937 | JGI IMG/M metagenome (GOLD analysis project Ga0247737, IMG submission 180937) | Plant litter microbial communities from Arlington Agricultural Research Station in Wisconsin, United States - UWRJ-L028-104C-2 | ecosystem: Environmental > Terrestrial > Plant litter >...
GAGAGGAGGACTTGCCCAAATGGGCAAAGCTATTGCCAACGGAATGGTTCTTGTCATGTCCATCTGGGATGATCATACCGCCAATATGCTTTGGCTTGATGCACCTTACCCACCAACCAAGGATCCATCAGAGCCAGGTGTCAGCCGTGGAACCTGCTCCGCAGACTCTGGAAAGCCAACTGATGTCGAGAAGGCCTCTCCAGGTGCTTCCGTTACCTACTCCAACATCAAATGGGGTCCTATTGGAAGCACCTTCAAGGCTCCTAGCGCCAAATTGCGCGCATAAATTGATTCTCTTTGTTAAGAAAGTTTTATATATCTCCCGGTAGATTATTAAATCTTATGATGGGCCATCTTGCTGTATTACAATAAGCCTGTCAAAATTCAATGTAGATAGTTATTGGCTTATGAAGATAGGGGTTCATAGAACAGTACATAGTTTCAGAATTTGACAGTTTTGTCTTCTACTAGGCCATTTCTACTTCATGACATTTTGAAATCGGTCTCAATGACGCCAAACCCTAGTGGACTCAGCTTTCTCTCTTATACACCGTGAAATATGGGCTAAAGGTCTTGTATGGGCGCGCTAAGTTAGATGACACCCAAATGCAGCTCATGATATCAATTGGTCTTAAGCCAGCTTCTCGATGCAATGGTCATAACCCACGACATTTCCAATCTCTAACTAATTGTTTCAAAGGTGTTAATCGCACCTGGGAGATCGAGCAATCCTTAGCAACAGATATTGCAGTATCCATGCAGTGTGTATCGTTCTTCTTATGATGACTGTCAATGTCATAGGTTTGTTATGCTAGGTGGTGACACAATGGGCATCAAAAATAATATCCAGGTGGTAACTAAGGATAAACAACAAGCCCTCGTCGGAAAGAACGCCAGGAAATAAGCTCATCATGACTCACGCCATTGCACAAGAGAGGAGGGAGCTGTTTGATGTTGAGATTTGGATTCGATTGCCATCGTCGAGCCGGGTTTGCTTAATTTATTTAGCGAAAACTCGGGCCGTGCCTGAATCAATATCCCAAGACACCCGAGCCAAATATCAGCTTTCCTATGGGGAATCACAGTAAATGGTCCTCATATATGGGGATAAAGTGTCTGAAGTTGGATTACGGACGTGTGCCATCTGATATGGCAAGAGAGCTAAGCTACCGTCATCAAGTGAGGCGACCTCACAATTGATATCTTAATATGAGATGAGATACTCTTCACAGCTGCTCACTTCAAGGCCTATCCAGATCTTCCAACTGGTACAAAAAAGATTAAAACATCCAGTTTAGCTCAATAATCTAAGGACTCTAAACTAGTGAAGACGTTTATTCATCGTGTTTAAAACCGATAGAGTTGCCGTTTCGTGTCAATTGCATGTTTCGAAGAATAGGATAGTTGTGTTCGCATGAAGATTGATAATCGTTAATTAAGTTAAGGAGAGCCAACGTTGTACGAGCTTTTGAAACATAAAAACTCAGATATTGAGAATCTTGAAGAGACGTACTTGTAGAAGATAAGATTGTTTTCAAGAGATTCATTGCATATATACAGAGAACAATCCGATATTCAAAAAGGACAATATTCGAAGCCTAAACCGTAATTATATACATAGAACCTCCCAACTCTAATCCCCCTCTCACTAGAGTCCAGCTGCCTTGACCACGAATGCTGCGGCAGCGCCTGCATCTTCTGCGTACTATAAAGCTGTTAGTAAACAATCCTTGCTGCTGTTTCTCAAGCAGATGACTCACGTTTTTATGCGCTGATGTTATGATGATAGAACCCTCGCAAATTAGGTCTCCTTTATGGCAAAAGATCTTCACCTTGGAAGCAGGGAGAGTGCCAACTGCAGTTCCATTATCTGGGTCACCGAAAATAACAGCTGTGTTTTTAGTCAGCGTTGTTTTTTACAATCTACAAAACGAAGGATCTTACCAGATGAGATTTTAGCAGCGACAGCAGCACTGAGTTGCTTTGCGGCCTTGTGAACCAATTGTCCTCCCTGACTGTAGCCGCTCAACACAACTTTGGTGTTGGGGCACTGTGTCATTGCTCTAGCAGCCAAGTTTGCCATCAAGACACCTCCATTGGTATCTCCACCTTGGAGAAAGCCAATAATGCTTGCTGGGTAATCGATGCCTTGAACTGCGATGTTGTTTGCTCCGACTAGTGCGCCGATTGCCTGGACAAAGGGTGGCCCGGTTGAAGTTCCCATGTTCCCTGAGGATGTAGTTCCACGGGCGAATAATACCGTTATTGCCTTGCATGGCGTTCCATTGGTAAGATCATTTTGAGTGTCTGATTTCAGATCTCTGGGAATGAGGGAACGAATGGCTTGTGCAATATCAATTGGGAACGCGGAAGCGAGCGGGAGGACCGAGAGGAGAACGAGTGAGAGCTGCATCGTGACTGAGGGAAGAAGGTAGAGAGGGAGAAGAAAAGAGGAGGAGGAGGAGGAGGAGAAGAAGAGGAGGGAGAAAGAGGAGCTGGAGGAAGAGCTGTAGAGAAAGGCAAACAGAGGACGAGGCCGTCTACAGCATCCCTCTTATAGAAATCCATAACTGTCTCGAAGACTTCGAGGTCCAAGAAGATGCACCTGCATTGCGCCCAAACAAGGTTGCAGCTACCCTGCTCTTAAGCAGAACTTATCACGGAGCTCAGACGAAGCTCGAGGCGTAGAACGTGAAATTACGATTGGCAAGAGGTGTCACAGCCATAGGCGCTGTATAACTACCCCGCTAAAGTTCAATGTAGGAGGTGGACTAGAACTTCTCGAATGGGGATGAAGTCCGAATGGGTTACTTAGGAGTACCTACACATGACCTCCAAAAACCAAGTTAGGCGTTGAGCAGTATTTTCATGTGTGATAATCTAGACTTGTATTGTTCTTAGCGTCGGTATTTCGAGTGTCTATGTATGGTGCGGTGAGTCTGGAAGTACTAGTATGGGTGTGGTGAGACCCAAAGCTCGGCGGAGTGCCGTCAGGTCAGTATTTGCAACTTGACACTCTCAATTGATGGTATGCTGAGTTGAAGGTAAAGAATATACGACACATTGCAATGTAGGGGTGACATGACAGATTCGACAAGAAGCAACCTGACTGATATTGACAAGCAGGGCAAACAGTGTTTGGCCAAATCAGACTGCTGCTGCTCTGTAGCACTTCAACAACAGGACAGCGGGACAGTCCTATTACCGTAGAGACCGGCACTTAAGCGAGCGTTTACTTACAGTAGTTCAGGGGTTGGTGGATACAGGTCAACTGTGGCCGCTGATTGGTGGATTTCCGGGTTAGTGCCGCTGTCGAAGTATTGCATCGTACCAAGCCCTTGGTCTAATGCGGGGGATCTCCCTCTACAACCAATCCTTTGTACACACGGTCTCAAGAACCATTCACCTGCTACTTTCAGTCTGGCTTACTTGTACCATCTGAACCAAGACATATTCGGCCTTTGCCTCGTTTCACAAGTTCCTTCGATATTCCAGGCAAGTTATCCCACCAGCTATTTCGGATCAACATGGACTTGGGTGGCACTCATAGTACGGTGGTTCGCTTCTGTGTGTGTCCGTGAAGGCTCAAGAACAGAGCGGCAAAGCAGTACATCCAATCGACCCTTTTATTACAGGTACAAGTAAGGTCTGCTGATTTTACACCGTTCTTGAATCAGAAGTCTTCTTTCTATGAGGAGTTTTGAAAATTTGACAAAGGATACCGGCAATTTGCCTTTGATTCCCTACCGTCTTGGCTACTCTCCGCCACTCAAGCTTTTTGATACTGAGACATATACGCGGTATCATCGTGTCTTACATTGAGATATTATAAACCATCTGGATATTAACGTTCGATGATCAATAACTGATACTGTTGGACCTTTGAAGTTACGGCGTACATACGACCATCTTGCATAGCTAGAAATTCGAGGGGATACGAAGTCTTTGAACATGTATTCTCAGTCACTCGAGTCGCGTTGCTTTTCATGCCAGATGCACGTGGTTTCATGTTAGCTTACGCAACTGTGAAAGGTGTATGTGTAGTGATACTGCAGCATGATCTACAGCACCACTCTAATAGAATCGTTGCAACTTTTCACAGCTTTCGGCAATAGATTATGATCTAGGACGAAGGCATGTCTATGAGCAATGTCACTTTAACGCTACTATTATGGTGGTAGAGGTCTTAGGTAGCTTTTTGCAAATATAAATATCAAATTTGGCTTAACAACGCCATCAGGACTGATCACTTATTTAGCAAGGAAAGCTCTCGTAAGGCTAACAACTTATGAAATCAGATTGAGCTGTAAGTGTACGTGAATCATTATTCTATAACATAAAAGACGGCTCTATTTAATACCGAGCACATGTTCCATGTAACTACCCTAACGCCCTGATTGATCTATGTAAGAATTTACATCGCCTCATTACTTTCGTCCTAAATTCTCTTCGCCCCTCCCCTTTCCGCCTCTATTGCTGCTACCTCTGCCTCTTCCACCCCTGGTTTTCGATGAACTCTTTCCTCTAGAAGACTTAGCGCCCTTGCTAGAAGCTGTCGCTGAAGAATTTGCTCTTGTAGCCTCCTCTTCCTGTGCTCGTTTACTTTCTTGGTCCCACCACTCTTGAAATGCCTGCTCTTCTTGGATTTCTTGAAGACTTCGCTTAGCAGCAGCTTCTTTGATAACTTCCTGTTCCCGTCGCTGCTGTCCAATGATATCGGACATAGACAACTGTAGAGAAGGTTCCGCACGAGATGTGGGGGTTGTGTAAGACTTCGAATGGGCAATCATTAGTGGCGATTTTGTGGAGGCTGGTTGGTATTTCGACTGTGCGGAGCTGCTCCTTTGTTGACCTGCAAAGCGAGTATCCGGTGATGGTGCTCGTCGTGGTGTATGAGATCGAGATGCAGCAGGGGAATTTAATGCATTTGTTGAAAGTGGTGACGACGAGACATTAGTAACAGTATCACTAAATATATCCTTCAGAGAGGTTTTCCGGCCGGTAGCTGCTACCTGCCATGGCGACGATGGTTTTCCATCTGGATTATCTACTGTGATCAAGGGCTGTGAAGATAGTTGCAATGCTTCTTGCTGTAGTTGCTTTTTACGCTCCTTCTGGGAAAGTTTGTTGGCCGACTTAGTGGTAGCTTGGTCTTTTACACGCTGTTCTGAAAGGCTCATAGAGAGGTTCGAGACTCTACTGGATGACGTTTGTGCCATAATCTCTCGCATGTCCAATTTTGATGACGAGAGCTTCGGTGAAGACCATTTAGCTGTGGAAGTTGACGGCGATTCGGATTTGTCATTTCTAATACTCAGTCTAGAGTTTCTGGAGGGTGATATTGATGCTCTATTATCCAAAGATCCTAGTACGGACGGAGTGGAGGGCACACGAGATATCTCTTTTATTTCAGAATTCGAATTCGATTTTAAGGAACTAGAGCTCGCGGGAAATAAGGTATCTTCATCGTCCATATCGAATATAAGGTCGTTCGCCGATTCTTTAGGACGAATACTAGGACTAAAAGGAGCATTTCGAGCAGCTTTCGATTTTCTTCTCGGTGTATCCTGGCCAGGAGAACCTGAAAATATGTCATCGACGCTGTGGGCTCGAAATGACGTAGACAGGCGACTTTCATAATCTCTCAGCCCTGCTCGGAAGGTTGAGTCTCTAACTCTTCGCTTCCGTTCTTCGTCAATCTCTTCTGCTAGTTCAGGATATCTTTCGTGGAGAAGTAGCTCAGCTCTACCACTTTTTGCGAAAGGAAGGCAGCTCAGTTGATTTCCTCTTACAACTTCATCCAGATCAAGTAGAAGATCATCGTCGAGGTTATCAATCAAGTGATTTTCGAGCATGAATTCAAGTTGGAGGCAGATATACTCTAGTGTAGCATCTCTGAAATCCGTGACAGAACATGGCGCGATGACATTCAAGAGTTGAGAAGCGTTCCGAGAATTGACAAACCGACCTAGCACTTCTTGACAAATTTGGGATAATCTATCCAGCATGAGTTCGTCAGCAATACTAAGAACGTCAATAACAAGTTCGGAGAATTCATCGATGTCCGCTGTGACGACATCATCGAAAAGCTCAGTGCCAACATCAGCATATAAATATCGTAAGACAATTTTAAAGCTAAGTGGATCCAAGTGCTTTAGGTCAATCCGCACTACTTCAGCACTGGAAGTGCGTCTCCCTACAAGCCACTGACCGCCTGACCGACCATTGAAAAGGCCGTCGAAGAACGGACAACGCTGACACAAAAATGTACTATGTGATAGAATTTCCTCGCCGTCCAATTCGATGAGAGTGTCGCCATCTCGAAAGAAGCTTTGCTCTTGTATTGCTATGTCCATATCCATGTCCATACATTTTTCAGTGTCCGTCATGAGGCGTACTGCAGATTCCAATTCTGGCATCTTGAGATGGGATGCCATTTTCATCAGTTCGACACGTACTTGTCGATACCTGAAGCCCATATTAGGGTATTGTCGCGTAAAGTGCCAAAAGTCGACCACTTGATCAGTATATATATAGATAAGAAGGTTCAGAACACTGAGGAAGTCTGTTCCGTGGAAGGTAACACATAAGAGTGGCTGCAGGACCCCAGTCGGTTGAGCTTTTGACAAATTAATAGTGAAAAGTTCTGGAACTGAGGCAGATCCAACTAGACGAAATTCCTCGAGAGCCTTTCTAAAGACGTGGCTCCTTGAAGCTAACATAAATGCGTGTGTAGGTATGCAGACTTCTGAAGTTGAAGAACGGATCTCCATATTATAATGTTCCTTATTTGTAGCAAGTAGGGTTTTTTCAACATCAGCCTCGACATCTAGTGAAGCTGGTAGTTTTGATAATTCGATGCTACCAACAGAAAGTAGCGGTCTTACGTGCTGCCAGAGACTTTGCTCTTCGACATGGATTTGGGTTTTAGTTACGTCGCAATCTCTTCGAATGGCAGCGAACACGCCGAATGGAGTACTTCGCACTGCAGCGACACTTGTGAGGCCAGGTACACGCTGAAATTTAAAATTCTTGTGAGAGGAGCTGCCACTCTCCGTAAATGCATCCTTAATAGTTGCTCTTCTCACGCGGCGCCATACAGCGCCAGCTTGAGTACAGACAATAACAGAGCCATTTTCTGCAACGCCCACGGATTTAATCCCATCCCAGTGACCTTTGCGCTGGGACCAAACCTTCTGAGGCACAGAGAGCGAAGATTTGATCTTAGATGGATTGGTAGTCGAAGAGGAGGGTCCTTCTATATCAATTTTCTTTACGCTCATGGTGAACAGGTCACCACGGCTTGAGATCGCCGCTATTGTGTCCCCTCCTGCAGCGATGGAGGAGATATGACTGGGGCCTGCATCATATCTAGTGGTGAGCACGCTCTTGTTGTTGAAACTATCAAAAAGTGGATATTTAACAATGTTGTATCCGTAATTAGTGAAAACGCATACAGTATGATTGGCGAGAAGGCATATAGTAGCTCCATTGATGGCTGATACCATTTTAATTGGCGCTTTGAAAAGAGAAGCTGCAACCCTGCGAGGCACTGGCTGGACAGATAAAGACCGAGAATCAGAGTCCATCAGACCCAGCTGCCCTTCATTCTTACCCCAGCAAAACAAGGAGGTTGACGTATGCGCAACGGAATGAATAGCTGATGCTGCAACCCCTATAATGTACTCTCTTTTCAATGGCCCAAAGATCTGTCGTGGTAGGGTGCATATTGGCTCTTCATCAATGGAAGCAGGACGTGGCAAGTTGTACCCAAGCTGACCGTAAGTTGACGTCCCCCAGGAAAATACTTCTCCTTCAGAAGAGACAGCCAAAGTGTGATTTTGCCCTAGTGCTACGGCTTCGACTTTCTTTCCAGACAGCCCACCAACTTCAACGCAAGTGTATGTAAATCTCGTCACTTCGTCGCCCATGCCTAACCTTCCTCCAGGCCCGAAGCCACACATATACAGATTAGCCTCAGGGTCGGTAGTGAGCACTGCGCTCGAGAGTTTGGATAATGAGACATCATGTATAATTATGGGGCGATTAAGAATCAGTGACGGAATATCTGCCAACTTTTTGGGAGCAGGCTTTGATCTGCCACGACGGTCATTGAACTGATTGAGATCCAAGTACTCCTGGTAGAACCGAAAGAGTAGATGGTCAGGCCGCTTCAAAGTGATCTTTTCGGGATGTTGGCGGTCATCCCCGTCTCCAAATCCTAGCGAGTGGTTCTTATTTGACCCAAATACGTAAAGCTCGTCACCTTCGATCCCACCAATGAAAGATTCTACTTTGCAATTGGAACCAGTTGAATCATCTTCCTCGTCAGAATTATCTCCAGATACAAATGCATCTTTGACTTTTTGAAGAGAGCGACGAGCGATTGTTGCATTGTAGACGTCAAATGGACTGTTTCCCTCATGATCTTTGATTTTGATCACAGATGCGCCAGCTTTAGTCACATTTCCTCCCAAGCCAGTCGGGTCACGCCTGTCGCGCTCCATGATAGCACGAGCAATGGTGATATTGCCAAAGTACAGAGCTCTATGCAACGCAGTCCATCCGCTTTCAAGATCTTGTATATATAGGTCGATCATCGGGTGCTCTATCAAGGCTAGTGCGAACTTGTTCGCATTTGCAGAAGTTGAGGAAACTGCCCTATGTAAGATCGTCAAGCCAACATGATCTTTCATATTGACTTCAGCACGGCCTACATTCGCGTGTACCCCTTTTGCTACGCCAACATTTCCCATTTGTCCTGACACCTTTCGGCTTTTCATAACACTTTTTGGCGACGAGGCGAGACCTGGGCTACCAACACTTCCAAAGCTGCTTGTGTACCCCACCCCTCCGGCATGGCTCTTTGATGTGTTCTGAGGATGACCGGCATACTCCAGTCTTCGGTGGAATCCTTCCACATCATCCTCAAGATAGAACTTCCAAAGAAGATTGCTCATGTGTTGACGTTCGTAGCTCTCTGGATATCTTCCGTGAACTTCAAGATACCTCGCTAGGGTCTCTGGTGGACACCGGCGTTTTTAAAGGTGCTATGAAGCTCAAGGAGACAGCCGATTAAGAAACAAAAGTTGGCTGTACCGTATCTTTGTAGGCAGATAGGCTATAAAATTATGGTGTGAATATGCGTAGAGCGTGCTTAATGACTGGAAATTGACTTTCGGGATCGAAGCAGTAGGAATTTGTAATTTGATTCTAGGAAGATATCTTTTTTATATCGTGTTAATTCGGTCACTGCTGGTTAATGATGTGTAGGAATATAAAAGCTTTATGGAGTTGAAGTTCTACTCATCATCGGCTTCATTTGTGGGAAAGCGACGGCAGCCAATCAGGAAGCCACGTTTGCCATCTCCCTTAGTCCTTCATGAAGCTCTCCCAACCTACCTGTGCCAATGCTCAACACCATGCGCAGACTCAGCTGATTTGTCATCTCAAAGTCTCGAGCCGACTGTCATTCAAGTAGAGATTGTTGCTTTTATAGGGGAGATCAACTCGAATTTTGACGACTTGATGTGCAGCGGCGGTGAGGCCTGATCAATGCGGCCGTGAGAATTTCCCATCCCCACCCATGTTGCCTTAGTCGCGGCTCATCTGGGGTGTAACTTTCGTTTGCTTGCAAGTGCAATTTCATTCAGAGATGCTTGGAGAGAAGATTCAAAATGATTCCTAGCTCATGAATAGGAATTTGCATGGGCCAAGACTTGTCGATGTAATAGGGAGAACACAAGTCTCCGTATGCAGAAATCCATAAGTACGATTCAGAACAGAATAAAGTCAGTATTGAGACATGTCTGCTAACGAAAGATAATATTTTGTAGTACTAATGTATACATATCATTTCCTTGTTTAAGAACAATATTCCAAGACAGTATTACAGTAGAAACATATACTTCTACAGGCCCCTTGGCAATTTTTTAATCACACGGATTTGACTATAGGGCTGTTTTCATAAAAACAAAAAATGAAAGAACTTTGCTTTCAAGCGCACGGCCTACTTTCGGTAAGGATTTCGCGTTTTATTAAACCAACTAGAATTCGATAGTGAGGCAGTGTTGGAGACTAATCAAATCTGAGTTGAACTGTACTTCAAATTTCTACATCCGACAGTTTATGCTGCACTTCAATTCTAGCAATCCATGCTCCTTCTTCAAGCTACGAAAATACAATATTTAGAACAAAATTGTGGCAGATCGATAAAGAAGATTATAGAAGAAAAGAAAGCACCAGAACAATTATATATCAACTAATCATATCCGGAAGGATAGCTGAGATGTACTTCACCAAAACGTCTTCCCGCTTCTTAATCCTCCAGAACCATATCGTCAGTTAAACCACCGCTACAAAAGCGGAGAGTCCGTTCATGGAACAAGCATCCCCCATAACAGAGCCTGAAGTTTGTAAGAATTTCGACCGCATCTACCCATTTTGGACAGACATGTGTTACATGTGCCATCCACAACGATTCTTATAATCTACTAACAAATGAATCCGTATCAGATGCAATTACTCACCATATAGCAGAGGAAGAACTAACTAATAGCCAACACCATATACAATCTCAAACAGCAACTTGCTTAAATTTGGAGTAAAATTTCCAAAATTACTCCCAGGAAAGAGAGCAAGCAACAAGACACGTCTTCTC
>Ga0247737_1001312_pt1 | contig 10659 bp, 9 predicted proteins | sample UWRJL028104C2_FD_180937 | JGI IMG/M metagenome (GOLD analysis project Ga0247737, IMG submission 180937) | Plant litter microbial communities from Arlington Agricultural Research Station in Wisconsin, United States - UWRJ-L028-104C-2 | ecosystem: Environmental > Terrestrial > Plant litter >...
GCCGGAAGCCGACGTTGTTTATGACGTCGCGGTCGTAGGTGCAGGACCTGCGGGTCTGGCTGCGTCGGTCTACGGCGCGTCGGAAGGGCTGAACACGATCGTTCTGGAGACCCTTGCGCCCGGTGGGCAGGCAGGAACATCCTCGAAGATCGAGAACTACCTGGGTTTCCCGACCGGCATATCCGGCCAGGCTCTGGCGGCGCGCGCCCACATCCAGGCACAGAAGTTCGGTGCACGGATCTCTGTCTCCCACGAGGTGACCAGCCTGGATTGCTCCACCCATCCTTATCGGCTGATCCTGGATGACGCGATCTCATTACGTGCCCGCTCGATCGTCATTGCAACGGGAGCCCGTTATCGAAAGCTGGATGTCGCCGAATACGACAGGTTCGAAGGGCAGGGGATCCACTACGCGGCAACGGCCATGGAGGCGCAAGTCTGCGCGGATGAGACGATCATCGTCGTTGGCGGTGGGAACTCTGCCGGCCAGGCGGCGATCTTTCTGTCGCAGACCGTCAAGCACGTGCATATGCTGATGCGCAGCGGCATTGCTTCCACCATGTCGGACTATCTGGTCCAGCGGATCAAGAGCTCGCCGCGCATCACGCTTTATCAGCAGGCGCAGATCACTGCCCTGCATGGAGACAAGAGCCTCGAAGGTGCAACCTGGATCGATCGCACCTCGGGCATGACGCACGAGCTTGCCGTGACCAGCATCTTCGTGATGATCGGCGCGTCACCGAACACAGGTTGGCTGGAGGGTTGCCTCGATCTCGATCAGCACGGCTTCGTCAAGACAGGAATGGCGCCTTCGGACGATACGCCGCTTTCGCCCTATGCGACGTCGAAGGATGGCATATTCGCCGTCGGCGACGTGCGGTCCGGCTCGGTAAAGCGTGTGGCATCAGCCGTTGGCGAGGGGTCCGTGGTGATAGCGGCCGTTCACCAGTATCTGGAGCGTCAACGTCACACCGATCATGAAAGACCGGTCGCGGTATCGCATCCTTCCGTCACCTGATCGGCGTGGCGGCAAAAGCCGCCACGCCGATCAGTCGATATTCTTCTCGAGACGCTCGGCAGCGATATCGGGCGGTGTCCAGCCGCGCTCAGCGTTGTCGCCAAGCGCGCTGCGATCGCCGAGCATAGCCTTCTCAAGCAAGTCGGCAATCTCCTTGGCCTTGGCGATATATTCCTTGTTGTCGTACACCGCGACATCCTCTTTCCATAGAGGGGCCAGCGTTCTAAGGCCGCGCACGTCCTGGCGCACGAACACTGCCTTGCTCTTCTCAACGTCATAGGGATGCATCCCGAGCGTCTTCAGCGCGTAGCCGCCGGCGCGCACCGAGCTGTCGAACACTTCACGAACGATATCATGCGCGCCCGCTTCATAGAGGCGATAGACAGTTGTCCTGTCGAAGGCGCGGGCGATGATGTGGATGTGCGGGTTCTCGCGCCGGGCGTGCTTGACGATCTCGATCGCCCGATCCGGATCATCGATCGCCACGACCAGCACCTTCGCTTCGTGAAGCCCGGCCGAATGCAGAAGATCCGGGCGGCTTGCGTCGCCGAAGAAGGAGCGTACCCCGAACTTTCGCAGGCCGTCGATGACGTCGGCCTGATGATCGAGAACGATCGTCTTGTAGCCATTGGCCAGAAGCATGCGGTTGACGACTTGTCCGAAGCGCCCGAGACCAGCGATGATCACAGAACCGGGCTCGGTGATTTCATCCGCCTCGTCTTCCTGCTTGCGGTCGAAGCGCGGCACGATCAGTCTGTCGAAGATGATGAACAGCGCCGGCGTCAGCAGCATGGACATGGCGACGACGAGCAGAAGGACGGATGCGAGTTCCGGCGGTAGCACGGCACTCTGTACCGTGAAGGAAATCAGCACGAAACCGAATTCCCCGGCCTGTGCCAACCCAAGCGCAAAAAGCCAGCGATCCGTGCCGCGCAGCTTGAAGACAAAGGCAAGGCAAAACAGCACGATCGCCTTCAATGCCATGACGCCGAGGGTGATCCCGAGCACTGTCCAGACTTGAGCATAGAGCAGCGAGAAATCGATACTGGCGCCGACGGTGATGAAGAACAGCCCTAGCAGCAAACCCTTGAACGGCTCGATGTCGCTTTCGAGCTCGTGTCGGAATTCGCTGTTGGCGAGCACCACGCCGGCAAGGAATGTTCCCAGCGCCGGCGACAGGCCGACCACGGTCATCAGAAGCGCAATGCCGATGATCAAGAGCAGCGCTGCTGCGGTGAAGATCTCGCGCAGTTTCGACTTCGCGATCAGACGGAAGATCGGTCGCGACAGATAATGCCCGGCGGCGATCACGAAGGCGACGGCGAAGAGGGTGACGAGTGTCACCTGCCAGCCGGGCAAACCCTCGACCAGGCTGAGCGAATGGTGACCGCCTTCCTCTGCATTGCTGCCGAGCGCATGGCGTGCGAGGTCCGGTAGCGCCAGCAGCGGAATGAAGGCAAGCATCGGGATGACAGCGATGTCCTGAAACAACAGCACCGAAAAGCTCGATTGCCCGCCGGATGACCGTAGCAATCCCTTCTCGCCGAGCGTCTGTAGCACGATGGCGGTGGACGACAGCGAGAAGATGAAGCCGATCGTCAGCGCCACGCTCCACACCTGGCCAAGAAGCATGGCGAAGGCCATCACGGCAAGCGAGGTGAGCACCACCTGCAATCCACCGAGCCCAAGGAGCTTGGAACGCATCTCCCATAGCGCTCGTGGCTGTAGTTCGAGACCGACGAGGAACAGCATCATCACCACGCCGAACTCGGCGAAATGCTGCAGATCCTGCGTTTCGTTGCCAACCAGGTGCAGTGCCGGGCCGATGATGATACCGGCGATGAGGTATCCGAGCACGGAGCCGAGACCCAGGCGCTTGGCGATCAACACCGAGACCACGGCGGCGAGCAGATAGACGAAGGCCTGGAAGATGAAGCTATTCATGGGTGGTGCCCTCACGAAGGGGAAGCGTGTCGGCACTCAGCAATTCGAGGCGCCTGGCGGCATCGATGTCGAAGATTTCGTCGCGCAGTGTTTCGAGAAGCCGTTTGTAACCTTGCAGATGCGGCTCGGCCCGCCCGTCGGGACCGGCATCGTGGGCTGCAAACAGTGCGTAGGGGGCTATGAAGCGCATGCGGCAGAGATTCGCTGTTTGCTCGAGCGGCGAGAGCAGTGACCGCAGCCGGAAGTGATTGCTGCCCTGTTCGCTGTATGCCTGGTCCGGCCCGCCCGCCGTGACGACGGGAAGAAACACCTTGCCCGCCAGCTTGTCGCCGGTATGGCCATAGGCGAAGCCATATTCCAGAACCAGATCCTGCCATTCCTTGAGGATCGATGGGGTCGAGTACCAGTAGATCGGAAACTGGAAGATGACGACGTCATGCTTCAACAGCCGGTCCTGCTCCAGATCGATGTCGATGTCGAGTTTCGGATACTCGGCATAGAGATCGACGAAGGTGACGCCGTCGATACTGCGGGCGATGCCGGCCATCTGGATGTTGACGCGAGAATGGCGCTGTCCGGGATGGGCAAAAAGAACGAGCACCTTGGCCATGCATGGGTCCCATGTGAAGTCGGAAGTGTGGCGGGTTTGATGCCCGATCGGTGTTCAGTAGTACCGCGGTATCGGTCCTACCTGTTCGGTTTGATCGGGCAAGTCAACCACGATTTCATCGACATAGCACCAACCCCAGCCTTCGGGAGGATCGTATCCTTCCATGACGGGATGACCGGTCTCGTGAAAGTGGGCGGTCGCGTGCTTTCCGATGGACTGGTCGCAACAGCCGACATGGCCGCACTCGCGGCAAAGACGCAGATGCACCCAGCTTTGCCCCTCCGCCAGGCACTCTTCGCAGCCGCGCGTCTTGGGACGGACATCCCGGACCAAACGAACATGTGAGCAAGAATGTGGCACGGCTGTCTCCTTATTGGCGTGGTGGATTTGACAATGACCGGGACGTTTTGCAATCGCAAGGTATAGGCTAGGACGCGTCTACGGTGAGGCTCGATCGACCAGCACATTTCTCAGGGGGTATCACCGCGACATGAAGCGGCTTGGCCGTCTGCGCGCTTTCGTCGATACGATCACACGGATCTTCACGCCCTAGATGTCCTCACCATGCTGGAGCTGGAACAGGTGGCGGATACGCCCGGCCAGCGTTTCCGGCTGCCTGCTGGCGAGAGAGCCGTTGCCGGCCAGATGTTTTTCGGACTCCAGCCGACGTGACAATGTCAGCCCGAGTTCCTCGGCCATCGCAGGACGGTCCTTCAGGATTGCCGCCAGGTGCTGCTGCGATATCTCGTAAACCACCACGAATGTCAGGGCGCGAATTGTTCCGGGCTCTTCGGCGTCCATCAGAACACCGCGTTCGCCGAAAACATCGCCCGGCGAAAGCCTGTTGAGCTCGATCTCGTGACCTACCTCGTCCCGCTTGATGACGACGACACCGCTGCGCAGGAGCATGAGGGCAGGCGATTTCGCCCCCTGGTCGATGATCACGCAACCTTTCTTGTAGGTCCGTCGTACCATCGAGGAGGCAAGGACCTCCCGTTCGTCGGCAGTCAGCGTCGAAAACAGCGGCATTGCATTGAGCAGCCGCCACGCGGTCGAATGCTCCGGTGACGGAGCAGCAGGGTCTGGCGCAGCGTGCCATGCGACGCCCTCGGGGCCGGCCAACGAAATGCCCGCAGCCTGCAGGTGGCGGTAGATCAGGTCATAAATCTCATTCTTGGCCGCCAAGGTTTGCGAAAGACTGAGAACCCGCCAGGAAAGGTCGACCTCGATCGCCTGGCCGTCCAGGGCGGTGATGGCCACCGATGGTGCCGGCGATCGCATGATGCAGTTGCTGCTCATCAGCACGGTTCGCATCATCTCTTCGATGACCGCAGGAGGGCGCGTGGGCTCGATGCGCACCTTGATCGAGATTCCATGGCTTTCGTCGGGGCTGGTGAGGTTCACCAGTTGCGCCTTGGCGAGTGCGCTGTTGGGGATGACCACAAGGTCGTTGGTGCCGCTGAGCATGTGCGTAGCCCGCCAGTTGGTCTCGACAACCTTTCCCTGAATGCCGTTCTCCAGCACGATCCAGTCGCCGACGCCATAGGGGCGGCCGAGATTGAGGGCGATACCGGAGAAGACGTCTGACAGCGTGCTCTGCAGTGCCAGACCGAGGATGATCGCGAACACGCCGGATGTTGCGATCAGCGTGCCGACAGGAACGCTGAAAACGTAAGCTACGATGGAAAGGCCGGCGCCGACGTAGATGATGCCGGCGAGCAGATCCTGGACGAGGCGGCCCTCACGCGGACGCTGCTCGATGATCAGGAACAGGCGAACAGAGCTTACCAACATCATTGCGCCGACCAGCCACCAGATCGTCTTGGCAGAACCGAGAAACAGCCGATGTATCGTATCTTCCGACGAAGGCGCAGACGAGTAGGGCTCGATGTCGTTGAAGATGAGCAACCCGGACAGGACGACAAAGAAGGCGACGCTCGAGACGAATTTCACGGCGCGCCGATTTGGCATGAATATCCTGACGAGGGCCGCGACCACCATCAGTGTGAGAAATTGGACGATCGGATCGGCGAGCGTGAAAGGTCCCATGTGAATTCCCGTGAAATCAACAACGCAGAATATGGTCTCGCATGGACCATTGCTTGCAAATAGCGATCTTATTTGTCGTTTACATCCGTTCAAAAATGAACGGCAGAAGTCCAGAAACGTCTGTTTTCCCCGAAGCTCATATCGAGAACACCTGTGCCCACACACCAGGCAGCAGGATTTCACGATATGACTCAGACTACGGATTTCCACAGCTTTCGCCACGGCCAGTTCGACATCACCGTTCTGTCGGATGGCGACATCGCCCTTGGCGGCAAGATATTCGCCTCGGCGGCGAGGTGATGCTCGTCGATGTCGACGCTCGTCACCGCTTCACACGATCTGGACAAGTGCCGCGCCGGCCGCGTGTTCCCGCGATGCCAAACGATCAGTTCGCCATTTTCGCGGCAGCAACGGCAGCGGTAACGACCGCGTACGTTCTCCGCGCCATGACACTATCGCTTGGTGCACAGATCGCACGCGAGGTCGTCCCTTCGTCGAATGCACTGGTGAACGGCGGGACGATCGCGCTCTTCGCGGTTGCCTCGGCGCTGGCGACGATTCCCGCCCGCCGACTGACGCCCCGTCGGGTAGTGCTGGTCGGCGCGGCGATTGCCATCTCCTCCTCCGGAGTGCCGACCATGTCGGTCTACTTGCGGTCGCTCATCCTCTACACGATCGCTCAGGCCGGCTCTGGCATGGCCCACAGTCTGTTTCTGCTCACTGGTCGTAACGCTTGCTATGATCACCGTCCTGCTTGATGTGGTGCGGGCGAAAAGCGTGCTGGCTGCCGCCGAGCTTTCCAGCACGCGCTGAAAAGGCGATTCTGACCTTGCCATCGCAGGCGATAAGCAGTCCAGTTCAGGTGCACTATTCAAGGCGGGTCATCGAGACCAAATCTAGAATCCGGCTTCATCGTGACATCTCAGGTGAAGCCACCATGAAAATCGATCGGAGATACGATGTCCGGAGCAAAACTATTCACGCCGGTTTCGATTGGCGAGCTGACGCTGAAAAATCGCATTGTCATCGCGCCCATGTGCCAGTATTCGGCCGAGGAAGGCTCGATGACGGATTGGCATCTGATGCATCTCGGCATGCTGGCGAACTCAGGAGCCGGCTTTCTTACCATAGAGGCAACGGCGGTATCGCCGGAAGGCCGCATCACCTACGGCGACGTCGGACTCTATTCCGACGACAACGAACGGGCCATGGGCCGCACACTGGAATCCGTGAGGCGCTGGTCCGAGATGCCGATCGGCATCCAGCTGGGGCACGCCGGGCGCAAGGCGTCAAGCGAAGTCCCGTGGAAGGGTGGCGGCCAGATCTCACCGGACAAGCCACAGGGCTGGAAGACCGTAGGTGCCAGCGATCTTCCGTTCGACCCCCGATATGACGCGCCGCGGCAGCTCGACATGGACGGTGTGGCAAGGTTGCGAAAGGCATTCGCGGACGCTGCCCGCCGTGCGGCTCGCCTCGACCTGTCGGCAATCCAGATTCACGGCGCGCATGGATACCTTCTGCATCAGTTTCTGTCGCCGCTCTCCAACAAGCGCACCGATGAATATGGCGGATCGCTTGAAAACCGCATGCGGTTTCCGCTCGAAATTTTTGAAGAGGTCCGCAATGCGTTCCCGGCAAACAGACCGGTAACGATGCGGGTGTCCGCCAGCGATTGGGCCGAAGGTGGCTGGAACGTCGATGAGACCGCGCAGTTTGCCTTGGCGCTCGAACAGCGGGGCTGCAATGCAGTCCACGTGTCGAGCGGCGGTCTGGTGGCGCATCAGAAAATCGACGTCGGCCCGAATTATCAGGTGCCGTTCGCGAGGGCGATCAAGGCCGCCACGCGCATGCCCGTTATCGCTGTAGGTCTGATCACCGAGTTCGAACAGGCTGAGGCAATCATCGGGACGGGAGATGCGGACCTGATCGCGATTGCCCGCGCGATCCTGTACGATCCGCGCTGGCCATGGCACGCCGCTGCGCATTTCGGAGCGCATGTCTCGGCGGCCGATCAGTATCTGCGTTGCCAACCGCGGCAGTTCCGGTCACTGTTCGAGACCAACAAGGGCTGAACCGCGACGGCGTGCTTCGACACGCCGTTTTCGAAGTGGCTCACGACCGATCCTGGCGCAGGCGCTTAGACCAATATGCGGCGGGTAGGATGTTTCCCGTAGAAGGCACTTGCGGACGCATCTTAATCCAATATCCGAAGTCTCTCAGGACTTACAGGCGATGCTTCAAACGTTCTCGGCAACGCGTTGATCCAAAAAGATAAATGCGGACAAGACCCGGGTTCGCGAGATTGCTATATTTGCTGCGGAACCTTTCCGTTATACCCGACCCTCTAAAGGAAGATGACGATGAAGATTACATACCACGTTGGCCAGCACGATGGCGGCTGGGGCTACCGGCTTGATGACGTTTGGTCGGAGAGCTTCGCCTCACACCAGGCCGCGCTTTCCGCCGCCAAGCATGCCGCGTCCCGCCAGCAGGTCGGCGGCCGGGATGCCGAGATCGTGTATCAAGATCAAACCGGCGCCTGGCATCAGGAGCACGTCAGTGCCGGCGATCGACCACAAGCGGATGTCATCGACGGTTGATGCCGTCATCATGGACCTGAGGATGCGACGGATCATCGTTCGTGGCGCGAGGCAACACGATCAGGCTTCGATCCGAAGGTTCTCGTGGCGGGCGGCCGCGATCAGGGCCATTCTTGCATAGGCTGCTGATCGCTTGCCCTCCATCGCTGCGGCGCATGCCTTAAGGGCGCGAACGAAGGCCTTGCCTGTCAGAACCGGCCATTTGTCGGCGAGCAGCCACGCTGCATCGCGGGTGTTTTTGACAATGTATCTTGCCGATCCGATCGCAATGATCACCGGCTTGTTCCAGAGTTTTTCGTCGCTCATGCTGTACCTCATCGGCGTCTAGAACGCAGCTTGCCGCGTTTGGTTCCGCTGCCGGACGAAGATCAGCTGATGACGATAAAGCGGTCGCTTATGGGAGGACGGGCAACAAAATTCGCCGGCGGCGCATTGGCGTCGTTTCATGGCGTTTTATCCATCGTGCGCACGTTCGTTTTGAGAGAAGATCGGCATTCCGTCCTATAACCGGGTGCAGATAAATGGCTTCGCAGGATCCTCTCCTTCAACCGTTCCAACTGAAAAACCTGACGCTGAAGAATCGGCTGATGTCGACGGCACACGAGCCCGCCTACTCCGAACACGGCATGCCGACGGATCGCTATCGTCTCTATCACCGCGAAAAGGCGAAAGGCGGCATCGCGCTCACGATGACGGCGGGCTCGGCCGTCGTCTCGGCCGACTCTCCGCCTGCCTTCGGCAACCTGCATGCCTATCGCGACGAGATCGTGCCGTGGATGAAGCGGCTTGCCGACGACTGTCACGAGCACGGCACTGCGGTGATGATCCAGCTGACGCATCTCGGCCGCCGCACTGGCTGGAACAAGGGCGACTGGTTGCCGGTGCTGGCGCCCAGCCCGATCCGCGAACCGGCTCATCGCGCCTTTCCCAAGGAGGCGGAGGATTGGGATATCGAGCGGATCATCGATGACTATGTCTCAGCGGCGCAGCGGATGCAGGCGGCCGGGCTCGATGGCATCGAGTTCGAAGCGTACGGCCATCTCATGGACGGCTTCTGGTCGCCGGCGACCAATGTACGCGACGATGAGTTCGGCGGGACGCTGGAAAATCGCATGCGTTTTTCGAATATGGTGACGGAGGCCGTTCGCAAGGTGGTCGGTGCCGATTTCATCGTCGGTATCCGCCTCGTGGCCGATGAGGACTGGGAGAAGGGTCTGTCACGTGAGGAGGGGCTCGAGATCGCGCGGCGGCTGGTCGCTGCCGGATCGATCGATTTCCTGAACGTCATCCGTGGTCATATCGATAGCGACGTGGCGCTCAACAATGTCATCCCCATCCAGGGTATGACCTCGGCGCCGCATCTCGACTTTGCCGGCGAGATCAGGGCGGCGACGAAGTTCCCAGTATTCCATGCCGCGCGCATCTCGGATGTAGCCACGGCGAGGCATGCGATCGCCGAGGGCAAGCTTGACATGGTCGGCATGACCCGGCCGCACATCGCCGATCCCCACATCATCCGAAAGATCGAAGCCGGAGAAGAGGCGCGCATTCGACCCTGCGTCGGCGCAACCTATTGTCTGGATCGCATCTACGAGGGCGGCGAGGCGCTCTGTATTCACAATGCGGTCACCGGCCGCGAAGGGGAACTACAGCATACGATCGATCGGGCGCCGTCGCGCCGTCGCGCGGTAGTGGTCGGCGCCGGTCCGGCCGGGCTTGAGGCCGCGCGTGTTCTTGCGGAACGTGGACACACGGTTGATATCCTTGAGGCGACAGGCAAGGTGGGTGGGCAGATCAATCTTTTGGTGCGCAATCCGCGGCGGCGGGAGATGATCGGCATCGTCGATTGGCGTCTGGACGAACTCGAACGCCTCGGCGTCGATATCCACTACGACGTCTTTGCCGGTGGCGACGACGTTCTGGCCTTCGATCCCGATCTGGTCGTGGTGGCGACGGGCGGCATCGCCCAATCTCCGGCGCTCGAGGCCGGTGACGACCTGGTGACGTCCTCGTGGGACATTCTCGCCGGGTCTACAAAGCCGGGCGACACGGTGCTATTGTTCGACGACAATGGCGCGCATCCGGGCATGTCGGCGGCCGAGGTGATTGCCAATTCCGGTGCGCAACTCGAACTGGTGTCGCCGGAGCGCTTTTTTGCCCCCGAGGTCGGAGGGATGAACCATGTGCCCTACGCCAGGATTTTCGCTGAAAAGGGCGTTACGGTGACGATCAATACGCGGTTGAAATCCGTTCGCCGGGACGGCAATCAGTTGGTTGCCGTCCTTGGCTCGGACTATGCCGAAGACCAGCAATGGAAGCGGCGCGTGTCGCAGGTGGTGGTGGAGCACGGGACGACGGCGAATGCCGATCTCTACTTCGAGCTCAAGCCGCAATCACGCAACCTCGGCGCGGTTGATTATGCCGCGCTAATCGCAAGA
>Ga0247737_1001313_pt1 | contig 10657 bp, 13 predicted proteins | sample UWRJL028104C2_FD_180937 | JGI IMG/M metagenome (GOLD analysis project Ga0247737, IMG submission 180937) | Plant litter microbial communities from Arlington Agricultural Research Station in Wisconsin, United States - UWRJ-L028-104C-2 | ecosystem: Environmental > Terrestrial > Plant litter >...
GCCCACACACATGCTTTGCGCTTTGCGTACTGAGATCCTTTGTTCACAGCACTGGTTGGAACTGGGTTATGTCGTTGATGCCCTACGGAGACCCTTGGCGAAATAGTCGAAGGCTCTTCACAAAGTACTTCCATCCCAGCAATGAAGTAGTTCATCGGCCAATGCTATCCGAGTTTGTTCATCGGATGATGGTCCAGTTAGTCAACACTCCAGAAGACTTCCTGACCATAACACGATAGTAAGTCAAAAATATTTTCTATCATAATCAACTCAAACAACGAACATCCAGCACCATGGGAGCCATGGCATTAACTCTTGCCTATGGTTTAGAAATACAGCCGAGAAATGACCCTTATGTGGCCATAGCAGAAGAAGCAATTCACACAGTGGCACAAGCTGCCGTTCCTGGTACCTATTTGGTAGAAGTCATGCCTTGGCTGAAATACGTTCCTGAGTGGTTTCCTGGTGCGGAATTCAAGCGAAAGGCTAGGTATCTGGAGGAACTTAGCGAAAAGTTCAAGAATGCGCCTTTTGACGCCGTTAAAGAAAAGATGGTATGTCCCCCGATTGTTGGAATCCAGTCTGTCCGGATAACCGAATGTAAATCTGACATTTATATACAACCAACAGACTGCGGGTACTGCAATCCCTTCGTTCACCTCAGTGTCGTTGGAGTCCGTTAGCGATGCCGATAACAGAGCAGAAAAGGAAAATTCAATCAAAATTACCGCCGGCACGGTTTTTGCAGGTGCGCGTCCGCGTATCGTCGACTTTGTAGTCCTTGATTTGGCTGAACCTATCTCCTCCGTTCTTTATGGTGCAGCTGGATCTGATACCACTCTAGCTGGGACAGAGACAATGCTTCTGGCTCTGCTAGTTTATCCGGAAGTTCAAAGAAAGGCCCAAAGGGAGCTTGACCTGGTTCTCCGTGGACGGCTACCGACACTCGACGATGTTCAAGAAATTCCATATATCTCTGCGCTTGTGAAGGAAGTACTGAGATGGCAAGCTGTTACCCCAGTGGGCAAGTGTGTTATCTTATTTGGATTGGCGCAAAAATCTCATTTTGCCAACAATCCAAGCTGTACCGCATTTTGCATTAGAAGCCGACGTTTACGACGGATATTTCATTCCGGAAGGTGCTATCGTCATCGGAAATGCCTGGTGGGTCCACACCGAGTCACGGCGCGTGTTGAGCATTTTTTAATATCAGCAACCTAGGGCCATGCTATACGATGAGAAAGTATACCCGGAGCCATCGAATTTCAATCCTGACAGATTTCTGACCGAAGACGGCAACCTGAACCCAACAGTCCAAGACCCCAGTCTCGCTGCGTTTGGTTTTGGGAGGAGGTGTGTATCTGCCCTCGATCTAGTGCTTCTCGACGAGGCATTCACCACGCTACTATTTCAATAGAGTATGTCCTGGAAGTCACATAGCCATATCAACATTGTGGTTGATCGCGGCGACTCTACTTTCATCATTTACGATATCTCCAGACCCCGATGAGGAGAGTGGCTCAGATGATTTCAGAGCGAAGTATCAGTCGGGGCTGATCTTGTGAGTGGCCGAGTCGGCTTATGTGCTTGTGGATACGAACCTAATGTCACTTTCTTCTGCAAAGCCACCCAAAACCTTTCAAGTGTCACATCAAACCTCGCTCGGCGGCAGCAGAGAGCCTCATCCGGTCCACCACTGATCTATATTAGCGCCATATGGACCCAGAATCGTGTCAATATCTACTCAGTAATAGCTGTTGAAACCAAGTACATCTCAGTTGGTGTAACAGGGCACTAAGTACTCGAGACTCGTTACTCAGTGTAGTCGTTATTTTGAACAGCTTGAATTCCAACACACCTTCCTAAAGTCTATCGACTTAAAAAGCCCAAGACCAGCTCGGACCAGTTAGTTAAAAGGCCGCCTAAAGACTGTTGAGCCCCTGATTAGCGCAAGACTAGAGGCAAGAGCTGAAGATTAGACAACGAGCGAAGATACTATATTACAGTCCTAACTTAAGTAAATACTAGAAGTTACAACCTTAAGCATACAAAATTGATTTAATCAGAGTGTCCGCTTCATTAGAACGTGGCGAGATAGCACATTTGAAAGGAAATGGACGACTTTGTTACAGAAAGTCAATCAGAGGCAAGCTTTCATATTAACACTAAGAAGGTACTGACGTTACGAGTGAATTCATGTATTTCGCTTCAGCCTCAATCGGCACGCCGTCTCGATCGACGGCTTTAGTGATTCTCATGGTAGAAAGTACCATAGCCGCCGTTAGCCAGAGAGCGGACAATGCGATGTGACTGCCTGGGCATACCCTACACAGAATGAAACGTGATTAGAATGAGCACGGAGGTATGGTTATCTGCACCGCACCTGCGACCAAATCCGAAGACTATAGTAGTGGGGTCTTGAATTTCAGCATTCAGCTTCCCATCCTGTGTCAGAAACCGCTCGGGCCTGAACGTCGATGGGTCTGGGTAGACGTTCTCGTCATGCAGCATACTCCTATGTAATGGCAAGATTGCATTGTTTAGTCATATGAATATTTGCTTTTTTTAAGTAAGGGTTCACCAGGCGTTAGGAAAGACTATCGCGCCCTTCGGGATGCGGAACCCTTTGTAAATATCATCCTCAGTCACAGAATGAGAAACACCTGAAGCGGGGGGATATGGGCTGAGAAATTGTTCTCACATAGATGCAGTCAGAATATACGTACCTAATGGTACTACGGGTTTCCAACGCGTGGTCTCTTTCACGATTGCGGAGATGTATGGTAGGTCTGCCTCGTCGCTGAGCTGAGGTAGACGTCCTTGAAGCACGCGGTCGAGCTCCTCCTGAGCCCTGCGTTGTACGTCGGGATAATTGACCATCGCAAGGAAGAATGTTTGAATGCTGGCCACAGTAGTACCGACACCAGCTACCGAACATGTTTCCGGTAAGCAACTGGCATTGCGGGCCAAAGGAGGAAACCAAGTAAACTGCGATACCTAAAAACAGCCCAGCCGCCACGTCCTTAATCACGGCTAAACTCTCGACATTCGTTGCATCGTCGAGGTTTTCAAGGGCATTCGTCAAAAATGAAGTTTTGGCCGTTCCCGATGCCTGATTGTCTAAATGTGAGGGATAATATCTAGTGACACGACATAAGTATACCGGACGAACCATATGCTGCACAGTGGCCTCAAATGGCTTGTCTACCATGGCTCGGCATAAATCTTTACACCTTTTCGCCACATTTTGAAAGCCGGCACCAGGTACCCATGCTGGAACATGCTTCAGCAATGGGATGTAATCCACTAGGAACATTCCAGGAAGTAACGCCTTCGCCACGTCACGAAATGAGTTCCCCACGAATGCTATGAATGGATCGTTTCGAGGTTGAATCGGAAAGCCGTATGCGAGGGTAAGGGCTATCCCTCCTATCGCCCTGCCCAAAAGTTGGTATTTGCAATTCAGTCAGATAGTGTGGTCAGACCTACTGATGGATTATCTCAAGGAAGTTGTCTGGTGACTCGCGAAGTTGAGGCAACATGTTTCGTATGAAGTCGACGATCACCGGGTCGCTTGTTTGGACAGTATTGGGATTGAGGTACTGAGTGAAGGCCTTTCGTCGTATTCTCCAAGAATCCCCATACGGGAGAACTGCCAATGACCAATCCATTCCAATCCTACGCTATTGAATGAGACAAAAAACAGAGCGTCTATGGCATGAATCACTCACAAGTCAGTTGCCATCGGGAAGACGTGTCTAGACGGTATGCCCGTCAGTTAGTCAATAATCCTCATGTCAGGCCTAGCTACTTACCGACTCGAATAAATCGACGACCTCTTTTCTAGGAGGTCAGTAGCTGCAGTGACCGAGTTGAGGATGATCATGTTGGAGCCTGCTACAGCAAGGTGGAGGATATCGGAGTCTAGATGATGGTTTAGCCTTGTTTTCGGGATTGAGAGCACCAATAGGACCCACCATATTCTTGGCCCCAATTTTTGTATGTGATATGGGCATTTATTCGAGGAACGTTGAACAGGTTTCCCAGAATCGGCAGCTTCCTAGGTCCAGGGGGAAGGGGTACCGCAGCTCGCTTCAAATTGAAATTGACAGAGTAGATGATTAGCGAGCACAATAACACCACCAATATGACGGGCGCATCCAAGTATTCCAGAGCCATGGTATTGTTGCCTGGCAGTCGCCAGCAGGCTAAGAAGAAATGTGGAGGCAAGATCGGCAAGACGTAAGACGCGACTATGGAGACTGCTTATAACTGCTCAACCCTGCTGATGCCGTAATTACAATGCACCTCATTTGTGAGAAACGAAAGCTCTTCGCCGACGGATCTAGACTCAATTTCACGCATTAAGCGATATACTCAGCATTTGACTGTGGGCATATGTCACCGTACCCATAATAGGTCCCCCGTCGAGCTCGAGCCGTATAAGCACTTCTGAATTGCCTGGCATGAAGCCCTGTGGCAGTGTCATCTCAGGACTCAGAGTCCGTCATTTCTCCAAGATTTAGCACTTTCTCAAATTGATTGGCGAGGAGATGTGAGCAAGTGGCAAAGCTGCTGCATCTAGTTATAAAATGCTTGGAGGAGGGAGAATGCTTGCTAGCTTGACCCAGACTGTCACATCTCACAAATCCGCTGTAACTGATGCTGTGAAAGAAAACAAACCACCTCGACTCGACACGGAATGTCCACATATACGGACTGAGATGACAAGCTAAGTATTACCCCAGTGGGCAAACGATTTATCTTATTTGGATCGGTGTAACACCACATTTTCTTCAAACCAAGTATACCAGGTGGCCAGAAGCCATGTGTTACATCAGAGGTGGACGTTTACGATGAATATTTCATTCCAAAAGGCGCGATAATCATTGGAGATACATGGTGGATTCACATCACCGTGCATGTTATCCACCAAGTATTAACATTGGCGACCTAAGGCCATGCTATATGACGAGAATGTATTCATTCCGGACAGAAGACAGTTAGTAAGCTGGACTCAACAGTCCCAGACCGTTAATACGCTGGAAGTCACTTAACCATTGTACAACCAAGATCAGCTTCGACTGGGCCGCAAAAATAAATGATTGGGCCTGGCTGGAGGGGACTGGAAATAGTGGCCGAACACAGGGAACAGATCAATTCAATGCAATTCCGACTCAAGTTGATGAAAACTAGCAGTCATAGAAGCCAACAAAAAATCAGACGTTATACCTTACACATACGAAATTGACTTAATCAGAGTGTCTGCCTCACTGGAACGTGGCGAGATAGCACATTTGAAAGGTAATGGACGACTTTGTCACAAAAAGTCAATCAGATGTTGAGCATTCTATAAACACTAAGAAGGAACTGACTTTACGATGGCATTTGTGTATTGCACCTCAGCCTCAATCGGCACGCCGTCTCGATCGACAGCTTTAGTGATTCTCATGGTAGAAAGTACCATAGCCGCCGTTAGCCAGAGAGCGGACAATGCAATGTGACTGCCTGGGCATACCCTACACAAAATGAAACGTGATTAGAACGAGCACGGAGGTATGGTTGTCCGCACCGCACCTGCGACCAAATCTGAAGACTATAGTAGTGGGGTCCTGAATGTCAGCATTCAGCTTCCCATCTTCTGTCAGAAACCGTTCGGGTCTGAATGTCGATGGATCTGGGTAGACGCTCTCGTCCTGTAGCATACTCCTATGTAAGAGCAGGGGTATCGGGTCATTGAATCGTCTGAATAATCGATATTCTTATAAAAGATTCACCAAGCGTTAGCGAATACTATGGCGCCTTTCGAGATGTGGAATCCTTTGTAAATATCATCCTCAGTCACAACATGAGGAATACCTAAAACGAGAGAATCTGAGCTGTGCAACTGTTATGGAGGTAACCTGAATATACGTACCTAATGGTACTACGGGTTTCCAACGTGTGGTCTCTTTCACGATTGCGGAGATATATGGTAGGTCTGCCTCGTCGCTGAGCTGAGGTAGACGTCCTTGAAGCACGCGATCGAGCTCCTCCTGAGCTTTGCACTGTACGTCGGGGTAATTGACCATCGCTAGGAAGAAAGTATGAATGCTGGCCACCGTAGTACCGACACCAGCTACAGAACATGTTCCGGTAAGCAACTGGCATTGCGGGTCACAGGAGGAAAATAAATTGCCATACCAACAAATAGCACAGCTGCCACGTCTTTAATCACAGCCAAACTCTCGGCATCTGCTGCATCATCGAGATCTTCGAGGGCATTCGTCAAAAATGAAGGTTTGGCCGTTCCAGACGCCTGATTTCGAAAGGTGAGCGGTATGGTTCAGTGACATGTCATATACCAGACGAACCATATGCTGCACAGAAACTTCAAATGGTACGTCTCTCATGGATTGGCACGATTCTTGACACCTCTTCGCCACGTTTTGAAAGCTGGCACCAGGTACCCATGCTGGGACATGCTTCAATAATGGGATGAAGTCCACAAGGAAGGTCCCAGGAAGCGCCACCCTCGATATTTCACGAAAAGAGTCTCCAACGAATGTTATTAATGGATCGTTTCGAGTTTGAATCGGAAAGCCGTATGCGAGAGTAAGGGCTATCCCTCCTACCACCCTGTCCAAGAGTGGGTATTCGCAATCCGGTTCGAAAGCATAGTCAGACGTACTGATGAATTATCTCAAGGAAATCTTCCGGTGACTCGCGGAGTTGAGGTAACATGTTTCGTATGAAGTCGATTAACACTGGATCGCTTGTTTGGACAGTATTGGGGCTGAGGTACTGGGTGAACAACTTTCGTCGTGTTCTCCAAGGTTCCCCATACGGGAGAGTAGCTAACAGCCAATCCATTCCAATTCTATGGTATTGAGTGAGACTCAACCCAAAACATCTATTGCATATATCACTCACAATTCAGTCACCATCGGGAGGGTGTGTCTAGACGATATACACGTCAGTTAGCCGATGTGGCTCATGTCAGCCCTATCCACTTACCGACTCGAATAAATCGACGACCTCTTATCGAGGAGGTCAGTAGCCGCGGTGACCGAGTTGAGGATGATCATGTTGGAGCCTGCGACAGCAAGGTGTAGGATATCGGAGTCTAGATGACGGTTCAGCAACGCTTTTCGAATTGAGAGTAACGCCAATAAAATCACTATATTCTTGGCCCCAATTTTTGTATGTGATGTGGGCATTTGTTCGAGGAACGTTGAACAGGTTTCCCAGAATCGGTAGCTTCCTAGGTCCAGGAGGAAGAGGGGCCAAGGACCGCTTGTAATTGACAGAGTAAATGATCAGTGGGCACAGTAACACAGCCAATATGACCAGCGCATCCGATTCCAGAGCCATGGTATTGTTGACTGGCAGTCACGAGCGGGCTGGACAATGTAGAGGTAAGACACAAGGCACGACAGTGGCTGCTTATAACCAGCTCTGCTAATGTCCTGCCGTAAGATGTTGGCGATAATCAGAAACTGAATTGTCACACTCTATATTCCTTCCGAACATCCTTCTTCTGTGGGAATCCAAGTTCATAGCTTCATGGACAGATCTAGACCCAATTTCGAGGATTGGAAGGTACATGCAGAAGTCCTCCGTTGAGGTTATGTATTATCCAGGATTTTTCATACGTCAGAGTCTACAGTTCGTCTATGAGAATTTATCTGAGATCGTGGCGCTTCCTCAACCAGATTAGCAAGGTGGGGTGAGTGTGGAAGCTGCTGGACAGCGAGCTGTCGCGAAGCGCTTAAGCCTCAAGTTGATTGAGTAACGGAACTTTCGATCACATGACGATCACTTATGACATCAAACCTCGCTCGGCTGCAGCAATCCGATCGGCTCGGACAACTGAACGAAATGTGTAGGCATAGTTGGGGGGGGGACTGGAAACAATGACTGAATACAGGGAATAGATACAATTCAGAAAAGTTACAAAAATTATGACTCGTTGTAACCAAGAAAATAACAGAAGCTACACCTTACGCATATGAAATCGACTTAATCAGAGCATTTGCTTCATTGGAACGTGGCGAAATAGCACATTTGAAAGGTAATGGGCGACTTTGTTACAGAGGGTTAATAAGGTGTTAGGTCTTCATATAAACACTAAGAAAGTACTGACCTTACAACGGTGTAGGTGTATTTCACTTCAGCCTCAATCGGCACGCCGTCTTGATCGACGGCTTTAGTGATTCTCATGGTAGAAAGCACCATTGCAACCGCTAGCCAGAGAGTGGACAATGCGAGATGACTACCTGGGCATACCCTGCATAGAATGAAACGTGATTAGGGCGAGCATGGATGTACGCTTGTCTGCACCTCACCTGCGACCAAATCCGAAAATTATAGTGGTGGGGTCTTGAACATCAATATTCAGCTTCCCATCCTGTGTCATAAATCGCTCGGGTCTGAACGTCGTCGGATCTGGGTAGACGTTCTCATCTTGCAGCATACTCCTATTTGAGGGCAGGACATTGAATAATTGTGTCTAAATAATTGATACAACCGGCTCACCAGGAGTTAGCGAAGACTGTCGCGCCCTTCGGGATATGGAACCCTTTGTAAATGTCATCCTCAGTCACGCAATGAGCAACACCTAAAACAAGCGAATGTCAGCTACGTTCATTATATTGCTCAGCCTGAATATACACACCTAAAGGTATTATGGGTTGCCAACGTATGGTTTCTTTCACGATTGCGGAAATATATGGTAGATCGGTCTCATCGTTGAACTGAGGCAGACGTCCTTGAAGCACGCGGTCGAGCTCCTCCTGGGCCCTGCGCTGTACTTCGGGGTAATTGATCATCGCAAGGAGGAACGTTTGAATGCTCGCTGCCGTAGTACCGACACCGGCTACCAAACATGTTTCCGAGTAAGCAACCGACATTACGGGTCAAAAGCAGGAACCAAACTGTCATACCTATAAACAGCGAACCCGCCACATCCTTAATCACGGCTAAACTCTCAGCATCCGTTGCATCGTCGAGGTCTTCAATGGCGTTCGTCAAAAATGAAGGTTTGGCCGTTCCCGATGCCTAATCGTCTAAAAGTGAGCGATAAAATCTGGCAACATGTCCTACACCGGACGAACCATATGCTGCACGGTCGCTTCAAATGGTTTGTCCCTCATAGATCGGCACAATTCCTTACACCTCTTCGCCACGTTTTGAAAGCCGGCACCAGGTACCCATGCTGGAACATGCTTTAGTAATGGGACGTAATCCACAAGGAAGGTCCCAGGAAGCGATGCCCTTGACACGTCCCGAAATGAGTTCCCCACGAACGCTATGAATGGATCGTCTCGAGGTTGAATCGGAAAGCCGTATGCGAGAGTAAGAGCTATTCCTCCTATCGTCCTGCCCTAGAGTGAGTATTTGGAATCCAGTTCGAAGGGGCAGTCATACTGATGGATTATATCAAAGAGCTCGTCCGGTGACTCGAGAAGCTGAGGCAACATGTTTCGTATGAAGTCGACTATCACCGGGTCGCTTGTTTGAACGGTATTGGGGCTGAGGTACTGGGTAAACACCTTTCGTCGTTTTCTCCAAGATTCCCCATACGGGATCATTGCCAATGACCAATCCATTTTCATCCTACGCTATTGAGTGAGATTCGAGCCAGAGCGTCTATACATGGGTCACTCACAAATCAATCAACATTGGGAAGGTAGGTCTAAACGTTATATACATCAGTTAGTCAACGATGTTCAGGTCTGTCCCGGTCACTTACCGACTAGAATAAATCGACGACCTCTTATCGAGGAGGTCAGTAGCCGCGGCGACCGAGTTCAGAATGATCACGTTGGAGCCTGCTACGGCAAGGTGTAGGATATCAGAGTCTACATGATAATTCAGCGTCGCTTTTAGAACTGAGAGCAGCTATAAAACCCACTATATTCTTGGCTCCAATTCTTGTATGTGATGTAGGGGTTTGTTCGAGGAGCGTTGAACATGTTTCCTAGAATCGGTAGCTTCCTAGGCCCAGGAGGAAGAGGCGACGAGGAACGCTTGGAATTGATAGAGTAGATGACCAGTGCGCACAGTAACGCTGCCAATACAGCGAGCACATCCAAGTATTCCAGAGACATAGTGACAGCGTATGTTGCCTGGCAGTCGCTAAGGAGCAACGCGGGGGCAAGACGCAAGACGCGGAAATAGACGCTGCTTATAGCTGCTTTACCCTGCTAATGCCGTAAGATGGTTGCGATAATCAGCAATTGAATCGTCATAATGCCGCTCCCGGACACACCTCTTTTATAGCAACGACGTCCTCACCGACGGATCTAGACTCAATTTCGCGTACGTGGTACCTGCAGCATTTCAAGTTGGCTGGCACATGTCAGATCTGGTCCATGACAAATTTTCTCTCCGAGTTTGTGACCCTTTCTTAACCAGGGAGGCAGGGAGACGCGAGTATGTAGCAAAGCTGCAGGATATGATGACAAACGACGAGAAGTGGCCATGGTAGGGAGTGCCAAAGGGCTTCAACGCGTGGCTGGCCATCATGCAGGCACACAACTGTCACCGGCTTTTAATCATTGCCCCTGATATGCATTTCTCAAAGAACTGCAAAATGGTGGAAGTCCAAAAGTGAGAGAAGCATATTTTGACCACGTAACTTGAATATTGAACGTTGGGTTCTGACGCATCTCGT
>Ga0247737_1001315_pt1 | contig 10653 bp, 8 predicted proteins | sample UWRJL028104C2_FD_180937 | JGI IMG/M metagenome (GOLD analysis project Ga0247737, IMG submission 180937) | Plant litter microbial communities from Arlington Agricultural Research Station in Wisconsin, United States - UWRJ-L028-104C-2 | ecosystem: Environmental > Terrestrial > Plant litter >...
GCCCACGGCGGCGCGTTCGCCGGGGCGAAGCTCGACATCGGCACGCGCTTTCTGCTGAGCGTGATCGACGGTGCCCTTCCCGACGCGGCACGGGCGGATGGCGCGGTCGCCATCGACCTGGGCTGCGGCACCGGAATCCTCGCCGCCGCTCTCGCCCGCTCGCACCCGCACCTGCGCGTCATCGCCACCGACCAGAGTCGCATCGCCGTCGCCTCCGCGACGGCGACCATGGCGGCGAACGGCCTCGACGCGGTGACTGTCGTGCGGGACATCGGGCTCGAGTCCCAGCGCGATGCGAGCGCCGACGTCATCCTGCTGAATCCGCCGTTCCATACCGGCGCTGCGGTGACGACGGGGATCGCCGAGAGTCTGTTCCGCGATGCCGCCCGGGTCCTTCGTCCCGGCGGTGAGCTCTGGACGGTGTTCAACTCGTCGCTGGGCTATCGCGCCGTGCTGCAGCGGGTGGTCGGCCCCACGCGCGAGGTGGCACGCAACGCGAAATTCACCGTGGCGGCGTCATCCCGACTGGACACCCGTTCATGACCCGGCGGAAAATCTGACACAACCGACTCACCAAGGAGGACGTTCGAATGGCAAACATGCAGGGCGCGCCCGGATCCGACGAAGACCAGAAGTCAGCGCTCGAGAAGTACGGTGTCGACCTCACGGCGATCGCCCGCACGGGAAAGCTCGATCCGGTGATCGGGCGTGACGCCGAGATTCGCCGGGTGAGCCAGGTGCTCACCCGCCGCACCAAGAACAACCCGGTGCTGATCGGTGAGCCCGGAGTCGGAAAGACGGCGGTGGTCGAGGGGCTCGCCCAGCGCATCGTCGCGGGGGACGTCGCAGACTCGCTCAAAGGCAAGCGGCTGGTGTCGCTCGACCTCGCCGCGCTCGTCGCCGGAGCCAAGTACCGCGGCGAGTTCGAGGAGCGGCTCAAGGCGGTGCTCAAGGAGATCAACGACGCGGACGGCGAGATCATCACCTTCGTCGACGAGCTGCACACGCTGATGGGCGCGGGCGGCGGCGAGGGCTCCGTTGCGGCGGCGAACATGTTGAAGCCGATGCTGGCCCGCGGCGAGCTGCGCCTGATCGGGGCGACCACCCTCGACGAGTACCGCGAGTACATCGAGAAGGACGCCGCCCTCGAACGTCGTTTTCAGCAGGTGTTCGTGGGGGAGCCATCCGTCGAAGACACGGTCGCGATCCTCCGCGGGCTCAAGGAGCGCTACGAGGCACATCACAAGGTGGCCATCTCCGACAATGCGCTGGTGGCGGCCGCAGCGATGAGCAATCGCTACATCACCGGTCGGCAGCTGCCCGACAAGGCGATCGACCTCGTCGACGAGGCTGCTAGTCGGCTGAAGATGGAGATCGATTCCTCGCCGGTCGAGATCGACCAGCTGAAGCGCGCCATCGACCGTATGAAGCTCGAAGAGCTCGCACTGAAGAAGGAGAAGGACGCCGCGTCGAAGCAGCGGCTCGAGAAACTCCGCAGCGAGATGGCGACCATGCAGCAGACCCTCGACGGACTCAACGCACGCTGGAACGCGGAGAAGGCGTCGCTGCAGGGTGTCGGAGATCTGCGGATGCGCCTCAACGACGCGCGCATCGAACTCGACCGCGCCATGCGCGAGGGCCGCTACCAAGACGCATCGCGCCTCAACTACGAGGTGATCAAGAAGATCGAGGATGACATCGCCGCGGCCGAGCAGGCCGAGGACACCGGCCCGCGCATGGTGAACGAGCAGGTCACCGAGGAGGACATCGCCGCGGTGGTCGCCGCCTGGACGGGCATTCCGGTCGGGCGCCTGATGCAGGGCGAGAGCGAGAAGCTGCTCGGTCTCGAGGGCGAGCTGGGCAAGCGGCTGGTGGGCCAGAAGCAGGCCGTGCGCGCCGTCTCCGAGGCGGTGCGGCGTTCGCGTGCCGGCATCGCCGACGCAGACCGCCCCACCGGCTCGTTCCTCTTCCTCGGGCCGACCGGTGTCGGCAAGACCGAGCTGGCCAAGGCGCTCGCCGAGTTCCTGTTCGACGACGACAAGGCGATGATCCGCATCGACATGAGCGAGTACGGCGAGCGGCACTCCGTCGCCCGGCTGCTCGGCGCCCCTCCCGGGTATGTCGGCTACGAGCAGGGCGGTCAGCTGACCGAGGCCGTGCGGCGGCGGCCCTACTCCGTCGTGCTGCTCGACGAGGTGGAGAAGGCCCACGGTGATGTCTTCGACGTGCTGCTGCAGGTGCTCGACGACGGACGGCTGACGGATGGCCAGGGCCGTACCGTCGACTTCCGTAACGTCATCCTGATCCTCACCTCCAATCTCGGCAGCCAGTACCTCGTCGACCCGGCCCTCAGCGCCGAGGCCAAGGAGGAGGCGGTGCGTGCGGCGGTGCAGCAGTCGTTCAAGCCGGAGTTCCTCAACCGCCTCGACGACATCGTGATCTTCACGACCCTGTCGAAAGACGACCTGGCCCAGATCGTCGAGCTCTACATCGATCGTCTGTCGCGCCGCCTGGAGAACCGTCGCCTCGAACTCGCCGTGACCCCGGATGCCCGGGCCTGGCTAGCGGAACGCGGCTACGACCCGATCTACGGTGCGCGCCCGCTGCGCCGCCTCATGCAGCACGAGATCGACGACAAGCTCGCGACCGCGCTGCTGGCCGGCGAGATCTCGGATGGCGACACGGTGATGGTCGACCTCGACTCCGACAGCGACGCCCTGACGATTCGCAAAGCGGACCTGGAGGAGTAGGGGCTCCCCGTAGGCTGGATGGATGCGTGCAACAGTCATCCACGGCGAACGGGACATCCGCCTCGAAGAGGTCCCCCACCCCCAGCTCTCCACCGGAATCGACGCCATCGTGCGCGTCACCGCGGCCTGTGTCTGCGGATCGGACCTCTGGCCGTACCGCGGCGTGACCGCCACCGACGGACCGCACCGCATCGGGCACGAGTTCGTCGGTGTGGTCGAGGAGGTCGGCGACCAGGTCAGCACGATCAAGGTCGGCGACTTCGTCATCGCGCCGTTCTACGACTGCGACATGACCTGCATCAACTGTCTGAACGGCGTCAGTACCTCCTGCCTGCACGGCGGCTGGTGGGGGTCGGATGACCGGGCCGGCTCCTTCGCAGACGGCGGCCAGGGCGAATACGTGCGCGTGCCGCACGCGGACGGTACCCTCGTCGCGACTCCGCAGTACCCGACCCCGGAGCAGATCCCCGGCCTGCTCACCCTCTCCGATGTCATGGGTACCGGCCACCACGCGGCCCTCTCGGCAGGCGTGACCACCGGCAGCACCGTTGTGGTCGTGGGTGATGGCGCGGTAGGTCTCTGCGCGATCATCGCCGCCAAGCGGCTCGGGGCATCCCGCATCGTCGCGATGTCGCGGCACGCGGACCGGCAGGCGCTCGCCCGCGAGTTCGGTGCGACCGACATCGTCGAGTCGCGCGGTGACCAGGGCGTTGCGGCCATCACGGAGATGTTCGACGGCATCGGCGCGGACTGCGTGCTCGAGTGCGTCGGCACCCAGGAGTCGATGGACCAGGCGATCCGCTCGGCGCGGCCCGGCGGCATGGTGGGCTACGTCGGGGTTCCGAACGGGGGAGCCGAGCTTCCCATCCGTCGCCTGTTCAACACGAATGTCGGTGTCAACGGCGGTGTCGCACCCGTGCGCAACTACATCGAGGAGCTGCTGCCCGAGGTGCTCTCGGGGGCCATCCAGCCCGGCAAGGTGTTCGACCTGCAGCTGCCGCTCGCCGAGGTCGCCGAGGCCTACGCCGCGATGGACGAGCGCCGCGCGACGAAGGTGCTGCTGACCCCGTAGCCCGCTTTCGTCACTGAGTTGCCCGAAATTGCAGGTTTGGCCACCGAATTCTTTGCATATTCGGGCAACTCAATGGGGAGCGCTTCCGCCTCTCTCTGCACGAAATGAAGGAAAATCCGGCAGTGCGGTGAGCCTCGATCCCGGATTCCCGGGGAGGCGGCCAAAAAACTCCTTCATTTCGAACGGGGAGCGTCGAACGGGGGAGCGTCGAACGGGGAGCGCCGAACGGGGAGCGCCGACCCGAGCGGGGAGTGTGCTCCTCAATCAGCGGATTGCGGCCCCGGAGTAGCGTGGCCGGAGTACCTATCGGGGGAGGACCACATGAGCCAGGACGCGCGCGAAACAGCACAGCAGATCACGGGGCCGGAGCCCGCTCGGGACTTCTCCGACGAGCAGGCGGGGTATCACAAGGGACTCAGCTCGCGGCAGTTGCAGATGATCGCGATCGGTGGGGCGATCGGAACCGGCCTGTTCCTCGGCGCCGGAGGTCGGCTTCACGAGGCCGGTCCGCTGTTGGTGTTCGACTACGCGATCTGCGGTTTCTTCGCCTTCCTCATCCTGCGGGCACTCGGCGAGCTGGTGCTGCACCGGCCGTCATCCGGCTCCTTCGTCTCCTACGCCCGCGAGTTCTACGGTGAGAAGGCGGCCTACGTCGCCGGCTGGATGTACTTCCTCAACTGGGCGATGACCGCCATCGTCGACTCGACCGCGGTGGCCGTCTACGTGCAGTTCTGGAAGGCCTTCACGGTAGTGCCGCAGTGGCTGCTGGCGCTGATCGCGCTGGCCATCGTGCTCACGCTCAACATGATCTCGGTGAAGGTGTTCGGCGAGATGGAGTTCTGGTTCGCGCTGATCAAGGTGGTGGCCCTGGTCGCCTTCCTCATCATCGGCGTCGTGTTCCTGGCCTTCGCCTTCCCGACGGATGCCGGCCCCACCGGCACGACACTGTTCCTGAACGAGGGCGGTTTCCTTCCCCACGGCGTCTCCAGCATCGTGGTGGCGATCATCATCGTGCAGGGTGTCGTCTTCGCCTACGCGGGCATCGAGCTGGTCGGAACCGCCGCGGGCGAGACCCCGAACCCCGAGAAGGTGATGCCGCGCGCGATCAATAGCGTGATCATCCGGATCGCCGTGTTCTACGTCGGATCGGTGCTGGTGCTCGCCCTGCTGCTGCCGTCGAGTCTCTATGCGGCAGACGAGAGCCCCTTCGTCACGTTCTTCTCGCACATCGGTAACCCCACGGTGGCGGCGATCGCCGGATCCGCGATGAACTTCGTGGTGCTGACCGCGGCGCTCTCCAGTCTGAATGCCGGCCTGTATTCGACCGGCCGCATCCTGCACTCGATGTCCATCAGCGGGGCCGCGCCCAAGTTCACCGGGCGCATGAACAAGCGCGGGGTGCCGTTCGGCGGCATCCTTCTGACTTCGGCGGTGGCGCTGCTCGGTGTCGCCCTCAACTTCTTCGTGCCCAAGGAGGCGTTCGAGATCGTGCTCAACGTCTCGGCGCTCGGCATCATCTCGAGCTGGGGCACCATCGTGCTCTGCCAGATGAAGTTGCAGAAGATGGCGAAGCAGGGACTGCTCGAGCGGCCGAAGTTCCGCCTGTTCGGGGCGCCGTTCACCTCGTGGCTGACGCTGGCGTTCCTCGTCGCCGTGCTGGTGTTGATGGCCTTCGACTATCCGGCCGGCACGTTCACGGTGTCGTCGCTGGTGATCATCATCCCGCTGCTGATCCTCGGCTGGTTCATCTTCCGTGGCCGCATCCTCGCGCTCGCGAAGGCGCGGGAGGGGTACACCGGTCCGTTCCCGACGGTGGCGGGCAGGGCCGCCGCGCCGGAGTCCCCGCAGAAGTAGCTCAGCGTCGGGCGCGGGCTGCGCGCCATCGGATGCGGAGCCGTCGGCGAAGGGTGCGAAGGTGCTCCCGGAAATGCCAGGCCAGCGCCAGCGCGATGATCGCGAGGGGGAGCAGCTCCGGCGCCAGAGCGGACATGCCGAGCAGCACCTCGAACGACTCGAAACCGATGAATGACGCGGCGGCGACCCAGGTCCACCCGCCGAACAGGGTGAGTCGACGACCGAATCGGTGCAGGACGCGACGGGTTCGGATCGCGAGGAGTCTCGCTCGTCTATACGGGAATGGGCGCTCGGAGGGTTCGGCTGAGCGGTATGGAGAAATGGGCATGGGTTTCCTCAGGTGGAGGCGCGTAACTGTCAGGGCGCGCGAACGCGCGAATCCCCGCTGAGCTGCGGGGGTGGGTCTCGCTAGACGGCGGGAATGCGGATGTCTGCGATCGCCGGCGCTCGCGGACCGTTGCCGCCCATCGGCCTCGCGCAGTCCGCCGGTGCCCACCGGTCTCGTGGAACGGCCAGAGACTGGGGCGCGAACAACACGGGCACACGTGCGGCTCGTGCCGCACAGTTGGCGACCCAGACCGCCGTGATGAGGGCGCTCACGACGAGCAGCGCGACGAGCGCGATCGTCAACTGCGGGATCGGGCTGACCTCGAGGTGCAGCCAGGTGGCGACGGGCACGACCCATTCGAGGAGTGTCCACTCGACGGATTGCACCACGACATCCTTACTGCTCGGTGTCCGGGACCTGCTCAGTACGGATGGCTCGGCACACGAATTGCTCGGTCCACGAATTGCTCGGTACCCATGACGCTAGCGCGTCGGGACCGTGCCCGCAGCGCCCCGCCGCCGCCCCTGCAGTCGCCCGCCTGAGCACCGCCCCACCCCGGAGCCCGACGAGCGGGATTTCGATACGCGTGGTCGTTCCTCGCACGCTACTCGATCAGCCGAAGCTGCTCAGTCAGCGAGAGAGCTCCTCCGCGATGACGGACACGAAGTGGTCGACGTCGGCCTCGGTGGTGTCGAAGGCCGTCATCCAGCGCACCTCACCGGCCGCGCGATTCCAGTCGTAGAAACGCACCCGCTCACGGATACGGTCGGCCACATCGTTGTCCAGCACCGCGAACACGGCGTTCGCCTGCGTCGGCTGGCTGAATGACAGCCCATCGAGCTGCGCGGCGTCGAGGGTGTTCCGCAGTCGCGCCGCCATCGCATTGGCATGCCGTGCCGACCTGAGCCAGAGGTCATCCGTCAGCAGGGCGATCAGCTGAGCCGAGACGAACCGCATCTTGCTGGCGAGCTGCATGTTCAGCTTGCGCAGGTACACCAGACCATCGGATGCCGCGGGCCGCAGCGCGACGATCGCCTCGCCGTACAGCAGGCCGTTCTTGGTGCCGCCGAAGCTCAGGATGTCGACCCCGGCATCCGTCGTGAAGTCGCGCAGCGCAACGCCGAGGGCCGCGGCCGCGTTGGAGATCCGTGCGCCGTCCATGTGCACGGTCATGCCGAGCGAGTGCGCATGGTCGGTGATCGCCCTCACCTCGTCGACCGTGTAGAGCGTGCCGAGTTCGGTGGTCTGCGTGATGCTCACCGCGAGCGGCTGCGCGCGGTGCTCGTCGCCCCAGCCCCAGGCCTCGCGGTCGATCAGCTCGGGGGTGAGTTTGCCGTCGGGGGTCGGCACGGTGAGCAGCTTCAGCCCGCTGACCCGTTCGGGTGCACCGCCCTCGTCGGTGTTGATGTGCGCGGTGGAGGAGGCCACGACGGCGCCCCAGCGCGGCATCACCGAGGTGAGTGATGTCACGTTCGCTCCGGTGCCGTTGAACACGGGGAAGGTCTCAGCCTGGTCGCCGAACTGCTCGCGCATGACGCCCTGCAACTGCTCCGTGTAGACGTCTTCGCCGTAGGCGATCTGGTGGCCGCCATTGGCAGCGGCGATGGCCGCGATGATCTCGGGGTGCGCGCCGGCGTAGTTGTCGGAGGCGAAGCCGCGGTAGTCGGGGTCGTGGGTGGGGAGGAATTGGGTCACGGTCTATTGTCTCGTGCCCGACCCTTGCGCATCGGCGGGAGTGGGCATACCGTGCGGGCTAAACCGGTTCAGTGGCCGCGACTCGACGAGGAGATCCCATGGCGAAGCCCACGATCGCGGATGTCGCGCGGGTCGCCGGCGTCAGCAAGGGCCTCGTCTCCTTCGCCCTCAACGATCGCCCCGGGGTCGCACCCGACACCAAGGACCGCATCCTCGGCGTGGCCCACGATCTCGGCTGGCGGCCGAGCCTCCGCGCCCGCTCGCTCAGCACCGACCGCGCCTTCGCCCTCGGGCTCGTCATCGCCCGCGACCCGGACACGGTCTCGAGCGATCCGTTCTTCCCCACCTTCATCGCCGGCGTCGAGTCGGCGCTCGCCCCCGCCGGCCAGGCCCTCGTCGTCAGCGTGGTCGAGGAGGGCGAGCAGGAGTTCGCGAGCTACCGCCGCCTCGCCGATGGAGGCCGGGTCGACGGCGTGATCGTCACCGATCTGCGCCGTGACGACCCGCGCATCCGTCTGGTCGCCGAGCTCGGAATGAGCGCGGTCACCCTCGGGCATCCGGATGTCGCCTCGCCCTTTCCCGCCGTCTCCCGAGACGACGGCCCGGGCATCCTGGCGACCGTCGCGCACCTCGTCGGCCTCGGCCACCGCCGCATCGCCCACGTCGCCGGACCGGGTCGGATGCTGCACGGTGCCCGCCGCGCGGAGGTCTTCGTCACCGCACTGCGCAGCCACGACCTACCGCACGATCTGGTCATCGAGACGGACTTCACGGTCGCCGCCGGTGCGGACGCCACCCGCAGACTGCTCGCCCTCGCCGAACCGCCCACCGCCATCCTCTACGCCAACGACGTGATGGCGATCGCCGGCATGGGGGTCGCCCAGCGTGCCGGCCTCCGCATTCCGCACGACCTCTCCATCACCGGCTTCGACGGCTTCGAGGTCGGCGAGTATCTCTACCCATCGCTCACCACCGTCACCACCGCGGTGCCGGTCTGGGGCAGACGCGCGGCGGAGCTGCTGCTCGCCACCATCTCGGGCACGAGCGAGGGTGACGTCGAGCTTCCGCCGTCGCAGCTTCTGGTGCGCGAATCGACGGCGGCCCCGGCTGGGCCACCCGGCGCGGACGACAACAGGGGAGCGTTGACCCAGTGAGAGAAAACCGCAAGGAACGCGAGTTCCGCCGAATCGGAGGACAGATCGTGCCCAGACGTACCCGCAGACGAACGCTTGCGGCGGCGACCCTCGTCGCCGGCGCTCTCCTCCTCACGGCCTGCAGTCAGGGCTCGGCGAAGCTGACCAACGACGGGCACGGGCCCATCACCATCTGGTACTCGAACAACGAGCAGGAGGTGCAGTGGGGCAAGCAGATGGTCGCCTCCTGGAACCGGGACCACCCGGACGAGACGATCAAGGGGCAGGAGATCCCCGCGGGCAAGTCCAGCGAGGAGGTCATCGGCGCCGCCATCGCCGCGGGTAACGCCCCGTGTCTCATCTACAACACCGCACCCTCGGCCGTCGGGCAGTTCGAGAAGCAGGTCGGGTTGAAGGACCTGTCGAAGATCCCCGGGGCGACCAAGTACATCGAGGACCGCAGCGGTGCCGTCGCCAAGCAGTACCAGAACGCCAAAGGTGACTACTTCCAGATGCCGTGGAAGTCGAACCCGGTGGTGATCTTCTATAACAAGAAGATCTTCACGAAGGCGGGCCTCGACCCCGAGAACCCGCAGCTCTCCACCTACGCCGACTTCCTGGCCTCGTCGGAGAAGATCGTCGCGTCCGGGGCCGCGGAGAACGCCATCCATCCGGCGCCGACGAGCGAGTTCTTCCAGTCGCAGTTCGATTTCTTCCCGCTGTACGCGGCGGAGACGGGCGGCGAGCCCTTCCTCAAAGACGGCAAGGCGACCTTCGCCGATCAGGCCGGCTACGACGTCGCCGACTTCTGGCACACGCTCTACAAGAACGGTCTCGCCGGACAGGAGCAGTACCAGGGTGATGCCTTCGCCGCCGGACAGTCCGCGATGGCCATCGTCGGCCCGTGGGCGGTCGCCGTCTACAAAGACGTCGACTGGGGTGCCGTGCCCGTCCCCACCAAGAACGGGATGCCCGCCGACAAGATCTGGACGTTCAGCGATGCGAAGAACATCGGCCTCTACACCGCGTGCAAGAACCAGGGCACCGCATGGGACGTGCTGAAGTACTCCACCAGCCCCGATGAGGATGCGAAGCTGCTCGACCTCACCGGTCAGATGCCGATTCGCAAGAACCTCGCGACGACATACGCCGGCTACTTCGCCGAGCATCCGGAGTACAAGGCCTTCGGTGATCAGGCCTCCCGCACGGTGGAGGTGCCGATCGGTCCGAACACCGTGGAGATGCTGCAGACCTTCCGTGACGCCTGGACGAACTCGGTGATCTTCGGGCGCGGCAGCGTCAAGCAGTCCCTCAACGGAGCAGCAACCAAGATCGACGAGATTGCGAAGCAACCATGACCACTGCAGTGAGTGACCGCTCCTCGAAACCCATGACGACGGTCTGGCATCGGATCTTCGGTCGCAACCCGCTCGGCCTGTTGTTCAGCGCGCCGTACCTGGTCTTCGTGATCGCGATCTTCGCCTTTCCCTTGCTGTACTCGGTCTGGATCTCGTTCCACGACTTCTTCTTCGCCGCCCCGGGAGCGAAGGTCGCCACCCCGTTCGTCGGATTCCAGAACTACATCACCGCCTTCAGCGATCCGCGGGTGATCCAGTCCTTCGGCAACGTGGGGATCTTCCTCCTCATCAACGTGCCGCTCACGGTGGTGCTGTCGCTGGTCATCGCCACCGCGCTCAACCGGGTCACCCACTGGCGCGGTTTCCTGCGCTTCGCCTACTACGTGCCGTACCTCTCGGCCAGCGTCGCGGTCGTCGCCGTCTGGCTGTTCCTGTTCAGCGGCACGGGGCTCGTCAACCAGAT
>Ga0247737_1001318_pt1 | contig 10641 bp, 7 predicted proteins | sample UWRJL028104C2_FD_180937 | JGI IMG/M metagenome (GOLD analysis project Ga0247737, IMG submission 180937) | Plant litter microbial communities from Arlington Agricultural Research Station in Wisconsin, United States - UWRJ-L028-104C-2 | ecosystem: Environmental > Terrestrial > Plant litter >...
TTAAAATCAACTTTAATATTGCATCCATGTTCTCCCAGGTGGTAGCAGCGTCGCATGACCAGCGCTCATCGCCCCGATATTCTCGATACCTTTTTGCATGTGCGTACGCGTCTTTCTGTTGTCATTCACCGGCGGGTGAGATGCTCGGCGACGACTGCGGATTTGTTGCAGGACACGTTCCTGAGATTTTGGGAGCGGCGGTCATTGTTGAAGGAGGTCGCCGATCTGGCTGGCTACTTCATGACTACAGGTCGCAACCTCGCTCTCGACCATCAGCGGCGCAAGCGGATCGCGCCCTTCGTGAATGGCATCGATGGATTGGAAGCAGTGGCCGATCCTTCACCATCGGCAGAACAGGTCGCCATAGGCATCAATGAACTGCGGCGCATCTCCGCGATCATCGACGGCATGCCACCCCGCGCCAGGCAGGTCTTCCTGATGTCTCGTATCGACGGCCTGACCTATGCCGAGATCGGAACCAGGCTGGGGATTTCCCCCAAGACGGTTTTCAGCCATATGGTCGTTGCACTGGAGCGTCTGCGAAGCGCGATGCTGACAGACGAGTGATCGCCCAAGCCGCATACCCATGCCGCATCGCCCCATAGACCATCGGCACCAGTGAGATACATGCAAGACCCAGCCGGAAATTCCAAGGCGCGCGCATCAAGCGACGCTTCAAGGAGCGCCACCGAATGGTTTGCGCGTTTGCTGGATGAAAGTGCGACGCCGAACGATCTTGCGAATTTCCGGGCGTGGCTGGAAGCCGACCCGTCGAACGCCGCAGCCTATGCCGACCTCGAGCGATTGTGGCTCGGCGCCGGCATGGTACCTGATAAATCGGAAGCGGCACGAGTATCTCGTCGAACGCTGCTGAAGACGGGGAGCGCTTTGGTAGTCGTCGCCTCGTCCGCCTTGGCAACGGCCGCATACATGCGTCCCATTCCGGCAGACTTCAGGACAGGAAAAGGCGAGACCCGAACCGTCACGCTACCGGATGGATCGACCGCGGAGCTCTCCACCGCCTCGGCAATCTCTCTTGGCTATACCGCGACACATCGGGTCATCACCCTGGTCGACGGAGAGGCATTTTTCACCGTCGCAAGAGATAGCTTTCGTCCCTTCATCGTCAAAGCCGGAACACTCGACACAACAGCACTCGGAACCCAGTTCTCGGTTTCCAGCGAAGACGATCGTATCGTTGTCGCTGTCGCCGAACATTCCGTCCGCGTGTCCTCGCCTTCGGAAGCGATCGAGGTTCGGGAAGGTCAATCCGTCGTGTTCGCCAACGACAGGATCTCCACGCCATCGGAAACCGATATCGGACGCAAGCTTTCGTGGCGCGACGGCAAGCTGATCTTCATCTCCACGCCCCTGGAAGATGCCGTTCGATCTCTGTCCAAATGGCGTCGAGGCAAAATGATCGTCATGGATAGCGCGCTTGCCAGGCGGCCCGTTACAGTGATCGTCGATGTCAGGCGGGCCGGCAACATCCTCGAGACATTGGAGCATGGCCTGCCGATCCGGGTGGACACCTACTCGCCCTGGCTGGCGCTAATTTACCCGCGATAAAAAAATTCTCAACGCACTCAGGTTTTTCCCGACCTCGTTCGTCCTTCCTTTAAAGCCCCGCATCTCTGGGGTCCGACTTTGTTTCCAAGGGGGCGTAAGTGTCTGTGACGAATTATTTCGGAAGAGGTCATCGAAGCAAACTGCAGGTGGCGCGTGGGGTTCTCCTGGCGACCTGTGTCGTCGTCTCTCCGTTTGCCGCGGCGACGACGCTTCATGCCCAAACCGCCGGCAAAACCTATCAATTCTCGATTCCGGGACAGTCGCTATCGGCAGCACTGGTCCGCTACTCGTCGATCACAGGCGTCGACGTCGTCTTCGATGGGGCCCTCCCAGGCAATCTGCGCACATCAGGGCTGTCCGGTGACATGCCTGCGGAAGCGGGCCTATCGCGCCTTCTGACTGGAACGGGTCTATCGTACCGCTTCTCATCATCGAATACGGTGGTCCTGGTCAACCCGGCCGGGGGCGTGAGTGTCGCTCCGTCGGACGGATCGACCGTGCTTCAGCCGATCAGCGTCACCGGAGAACAGGCGCTCGGCCCAGTCGACGGTATCGTTGCCAGACAGAGCGCGACGGGTACGAAGACCGACACACCGCTCAAGGAGACGCCGCAGGCCATCAATATCGTCACCAGGGATCAGATGACGGCACAAGGCTCCGCGACACTGACGCAGGCGCTGCGCTACACGCCCGGCGTCATTAGCCAGTACGGCGACGATTCCCGCTATGACTGGTTCACCATTCGCGGCTTCCGTCCGGGGCGTTATCTGGACGGCTTGCGCTTGCCGTTCGGCTCACGCGGATACGCGCAACCGCGCGTCGAGCCCTACAGTCTTGAGCGCGCGGAAGTTCTCAAGGGCCCCTCATCCGTCCTGTATGGCCAAGGCGAGCCGGGTGGCCTGATCAACATGGTGTCGAAGCGACCGAGTGCTGCGGCCAAGAACGAAGTCGAACTGCAGCTCGGCACCGACAACCGTGTCCAGACGGCTTTCGATCTCGGCGGCCCGGTCAATGGCGACGATGCCTTCCTTTATCGCATCGTTGGCGTTGGTCGCATAACCGATACCCAGTACGATTTCGTCAAGGAACGGAAGGCCTACATCGCGCCGTCGTTCACATTCCAGCCGGACGCCGGCACATCGCTGACGGTTCACGCCGACTATCAGAAAATTTATTCCCCAGGCGGTGGCGGCGCGCCGGCGTTGCCTGCAAACGGAACGCTTTACACCAGCGTCTATCCCGAATTGCCGCGTGGCGCCTTTCCGGGCGAACCTGGCTACGACTATTACAAGAGCGACCAGGCCTCGGTCGGATACGAATTCGAGCACGAGTTCGATGCTACGTGGACCGTGCGACAGAACCTGCGTTACTCCTACATCGGAACCGACACGCAGCGCGTCCAGCCATATTGCCCGACCGCGGTGTGCAACCCGGCTGGGTTCTATCGCTATGCCTGGGCCTTTCCGGAAAGTGCGCGCGCAGTCACCGTCGACAATCAGGCCATTGCCAAGTTTTCGACCGGCGCTCTTGAGCACACAGCCTTGTTCGGGCTCGATTATTCCTATGAGAGCAGCCGCTATGAGGAATCCGCGCTTGCGGGCATCCTGACGCCCTTTAACGCCTACGATCCCGACTACGGCGCCAGCACCGTGACAAGGCCTGCTATCGCGACGAGAATCGATCAGCATCGTAGCCAGTTGGGCATCTACGCGCAGGACCAGATCGAATGGGACCGTTTCGCGTTTTCCATTGCCGGTCGCTATGATTGGGCCAGCACCGACACCCGGACGCGGACAAGTTCGTCCAACACCCTTGTCGATCAGAACGACGGACGCTTCACCTGGAAAACAGGCCTCGTCTATAACTTCGACAACGGAATTTCGCCTTACGCCGGTTACTCCACGTCCTTTAATCCCGCCAGCGGCACGGACCGATTTGGAAACGCGTTTAACCCAACCACGGGCGAGCAGTTCGAAGTCGGCGTGAAGTATCAGCCCGATGGCATGAACAGCTTTGTTACACTGTCCGCATACCACCTCACCCAGGACAACGTCCTGTCGCCCGATCCACTCAACACCAATTTCCGGGTGCAGACAGGCCAGGTCACCATGAAGGGCGTTGAAGTTGAAGGAAAGGCAGAGCTGAACGATGCCTTCTCCGTGATTGCCTCCTACGCGTACACGGACAGCGAAATCACCAAGGACAATCCGAATGCTACAGGCGTTAGCAACGAAGGCAACCGTTTTGCCTTCGTGCCGCGCAACCAGGCCTCCGTCTGGCTGGACTACACCCTGCAGAGCTCGACCAACTGGGATGGCCTGAGCGTCGGCGCCGGGGCGCGATACACGGGCCAGACATTCGGCGACAATGCCAACAAGTTTGATATCCCAAGCTATACGGTCTTCGACGCCGCCGTGCGCTATGACTTCGGCAAGACCAACCCGAAACTCGAAGGGCTGAAAGCGGCGCTCAATGTGAGCAATCTGTTCGACCGCAAATACGTGTCGACCTGCATTGCCGCGACCGGATGCTACTGGGGCGAAGGGCGCACCGTCTACGCCACATTGAAATATAGCTGGTGACAGTGGCAGAACCTCAACATTCCCTTGATGGTCAACTGACGCGGCGGCAATTTGCTGCCGCGTTAGCTGCGTTCATGATACCGAACGCAGCATCAGCTGAACTTGCTTCGCCTAGGATTGCAGTGCTGGATTGGGGATGGGCGGAAAGCCTGCTTGCGATCGGCGTTGCACCGCAATCGGTCGCTGAAGCGCCTCTCTATGGTGATCGCGTCGTCGTTCCGGCGCTTCCAAAGGGCACCATCGACCTCGGCCTGCGTTCGTGGCCCAACATGGAACTCCTGAGGTCGCTGCAACCGGACCTGATCCTGTCGCAGGCCAACTACGGGGTCTCGCAAGCGCGGTTGCAAGAGATAGCGCCGACCATGGCGCTGCCACTTTACACGGCCGAGCAGCAGCCCATGCGGCGATCGCACGAGGCTTTGGTCGCGATCGGAAAGCGTATCGACCGCTCCCCGGCAGCGGAGGCCTTTCTTGACCAGAGCTACGCAAGGCTCGCCGCCATCAAGAGGGAAATGAGCGCCTACGACGACCGTCCTCTCCTGATCATCAAATTCACGGATGACCGCATAATCGATGTCTATGGAACCGGCAGCCTGTTTAACGACGTGCTTGCAAGGATCGGCATCACAAATGCCTGGAACGGACCCACCAACAATTGGGGCTTTGCGACCGCAGGCCTCGATGCCATTGCCCGACACCCTGAGGCACGATTGCTGATCATCGAACCCGGCCCACCCGATGCATTCCTGAAAAGCGCGCTCTGGCGGTCTCTGCCTGCGGTGCAGCGCGGCGATGTTACCACAATCCCGCCCACCTGGGTGTTTGGAGCGTTTCCATCAGCAATACGCTTCGCCGACGTTCTTCGAAAGGCCCTTGGTTTTGCATAGGAACCAATTCGTGACGCCTGCCCGCGTGTATTGGCTGGCCATGATCCTCGCGCTTACCTTATGCGTCCTGGGGCAACTGAGATACGTCGCACCGGATCGTCTTCTTGAGGCGTTCCTTTATCCGGACAGCACCTCATTCGGCCAGGCCTATGTTCATTTCTCCCTTCTTCCACGCATGGCGGTTGCTGTGCTTGCCGGAACGACTCTAGGCTTTACAGGCACGATCTTTCAGCAAATCCTGAAAAACCCACTGGCGGAGCCATCGACGCTCGGCGTTCTCTCCGGCGCTCAACTGGCCATTACGATCGTGTCCCTTTCCCTTGCCAGCGTCTCTGCCGAACAGCGCGAACTCGCTGGCGCGGTGGGCGCTTTGGCTGCAGTCGCGCTCGTTTGCGGCCTTTCGTTCCGGAGCGGGTTTGCCCCGGTGACCCTGCTCCTGTCAGGAATGATCGTCAGCTTTGCGGCCGGCTCAGCCTCGGTGATCATGGCGCTGTTCCATCACGAGTACTTGCGCAGCGTATTCATCTGGGGAAGCGGTTCGCTTATCCAGAACGACTTCTCCAACGCCGGCGCGCTTTGGTGGCGAATGCTGGTACTCGTTCCTGCGCTCCTGATATTCATCCGACCGCTCGCCATCGCCGGTCTTGATGACGCCAATGCGCGAAGCCTTGGAATATCTCCTTCGAAGTTGCGCCTGACGGTGCTGTTTCTGGCGACGGTACTGTCTGCGATGGTCGTGGCCCGGATAGGCGTGATCGCCTTCATTGGCTTGGCGGCTCCTCACATCGCACGCATGTGCGGTGCTCGTACCTTGCCGCAACGACTTCTCTGGGGAGCGTTGATCGGCGGTGCGTTGTTGCTACTGGCTGATGGTATCGTGCTGGTCATCACGCCCTATCTGGGAGAAGTACCGACAGGAACGATCACGGCGCTCGCCGGTGCGCTCGCAATGCTGTTCATGCTGCGCGAGGTGCCTGCAGCTCCATTTCAGGGAACTTCCGACAGTGCCCTGCGACCGATGGCCCCTATCACGCGAAAACGTGCGCTGCCGTTGTTGGTCGTGCTGATGATCCTGGTTGTGGGCCTCTCGCTGACGGAACATGTCTCCTCGAGCAATATTGACATGTCGGTTCTGGTGAACGGCCGTTGGCCGCGTGTCCTGACATCGGCGTCTGCCGGCGCCATGTTGGCTCTGTCAGGAGCTGTGCTGCAGGCTGTTGCCAGAAACCCCATGGCAAGTCCGGAAGGACTCGGCGTAAGCGGTGGTGCTGGCTTGGGCATAATCGCTGCCCTGTTTCTCGGCGGCATGAGTTCACCGGTGATGCCATTGGCAGGCGGCATCATTGGCGCACTGATTGCTCTGGCCATCATTCTCTTCGTCGCCAAGCGTCACAGTTTTGCGCCTGGCCCGGTCATGCTCGCAGGTGTCGCTGTAGGCGCGTTGGTCACGTCGGTCATTTCCGTCATCGTTGCCAGTGGCGATCCGCGCGCAACATACGTCTTGGCATGGACGATGGGGCCTACTTTTCGTGCCACAGGTCTCGTCGCAATCATCGCCGCTCTTATTGCGATCGTGGCGCTTCTGCTTTCACCCCTTTTCTGCCGCTGGATCGAAATCCTGCCAATGGGGGATTCGCTCGCGCGGTCGATCGGCGTGAACACCGTCCGCGTACGCGCCACGCTTCTATTGTTTTCCGCAACGTTAACTGCTGCCGCCACACTCATTGTCGGGCCACTGAGCTTCGTCGGCCTGATGGCACCGCACATAGCTCGCATGTCCCGTCCACGCGGACCCGGCTCGTTTATGCTGATGTCGAGTATCATCGGTGGACTGCTGATGATGCTCGCGGACTGGATCGGCCGAAGCGTCGATTTTCCGTACGAAATCCCAGCAGGGGTTCTCGCGTCATTTATTGGATGCCCTTACTTTATCTTCCTGGCTTTCCGTCAAGGAGCCAAAAGATAGGTGGTTGGCGAGGCCGCACCAGGAGGTAGCCGGCGTCGGCTTTCCCGCCGTGAACGGATGTGAACCCCTGACCACTTGGGGCAGTTGACACCAAGGCGCTGAATACAGTTCATAAAATCCATCGAGATCGAAAGGAGGCGCATTGGCCGACACGTCTTTGTGGAATCAAGCGATTACCCTTGGCGTTGCGCTACTTGGCGCCGGCCTTGGCGTCTTTAATACGTGGCAGATTGTCAATGCAGGTAGCCACCCGGTTTCTGGCCGACGCCGTTAGACGCCCCGAGGAGCCGCGCAAAGACACCGGATTGCCTCAAAAATTGCCTGAGCCAAATGCCCCGGTCATCCTTGACAGGGCGATCATTCAACGCATCGTCGCATTTTCGATTGGGAATTATTCCGGATCTTGCGCCTGTCCGTATAGCGCTGATCGTGGCGGCCGCAGATGCGGAAGCCGCACTGCCTACTCAAAACCCGGCGGCTATGCCCCCGATTTGCTATCCTCAAGACGTAACCACGGCGATGATTGAAGCGTTTCGTCGGCAATAAAGCTGTTGCGGCTCGTTCCAGATATCGTCGCCGGCGATGCCCTGCTGATAAGGAGGTGTGAACGTGATGCGCGGAGATTTAACCCTCTATGCCGTCCGGCGCAGGCCGATGTTATCTATCGAGAACGCCAACCATTCGATTGACGGCGTCCCAATATTCCTTGTGCATGATCTCGGCTGCCTCTGAGATCGCCGACTTCCAGGCAGGCCCGCGATCCCATGCTTCCTCCAAGGCATCAGCAAGCGACGGCCCATGACCTGTCACCGGCAGGGCATCGAATAGCATGCCTGCCTGTCTTAGATCCTTATCCCGTTTAGCCTGGCCGCCAGCGTCGTTTTGGCGGCGACCGGCGATGATCAGCTTATGTACTGCATATCTGCAAGGATCGGGGATGACCACCGAGATACCAGCACCATGTAGCAGGATCGAACGAACGGGATCACGGATCAAGAAATCCATAAATCTTAGCGGCTCGGCCGAGGCGCCGCCGAGAGCCGGCATGTTGGCCGGTATGTCCGAATATTCTTCCGCTCCCCTGTTCGTCGTCAGGAATTCGACACGGTAGCCGGTTTGATTCCGGAAGGCGTGAGATCGAGGACTACCGCTGATGTGCGGCACGGCCCGGAATGTAGGATCAAGCTCATTCAGGAGATCAAGAATCGGCGGCAGTGAATCCGCCACTTCGGCGGAGATCGCAAAATCCTGGGCTAGGTCCGCATCTCCTGTCAGGATCGCTGCCGATGGCAGACGGATGCCAAGATATGCCGAGTAGCATTGAAAGGCGACAGTGCCGACGAGGATTCCGCGCAGCCGGAAGAGACCTGCCTTGGCGAGCGCTTGTATGACATCGCCGGTAAAGCGATCGGCCGCGATTAAACCGGCTTCCCTCGTCAGCGTCGAAACGAACTTGCGGCGAGCCTTATAGTCCGACTTCTCACCCTTGAATGTCTCGACACGTTCCGCAATCAGGGGATCGTCGGCCGGCCCGACATAGCGGCGCCTTTGCCTGCCCTCACCATCGGGCTGGTCAAAATACCAATAACGTCGCCCATCGACTGCGACAGGCACGAACCTACCTGACGGAGGGAAGTCCTCTGCCCAGTCGTCATCAAATGCTCGTTGCTGAAGTTCCGCGACCATAGTTCGGAACATGAGATCAATTTGCTTGATCACGGCGGCCTCTATATCGTTTTCACAGATCTAGTATAGTCACCTGCGATTAGCAAGGCGCAGGGGCTCCTTCCCCGCTGCGATACCTCGCTTCGGTATTCACGATACGATTGTGGGTCCGGCCGCAGGCAACATGCTCGTACTCACGTGAGCCGCTTGCTGACTACTATACTGCTTGCACAAATCTAGTATAATAAGTGAAGTGCCGGCAAGTCGCTCTGAGAAAGCCGAAAATCGGTAAGATCACCCTTATCGCATAGCATGTGCAGCGAGCGGTCAGGTCTTGAACAGATTCGAACTTGCGGCAAACGAATTGAAGCTTGCGTCTTTTCAGATGCATAGCCCCCGCAGGCTACACATTATCGATCCGCTTGCATTTGGCAACTATTCTCGATCAATGGAATAAAGCGGGATTGGTCAACAAGTTTCAGCCCTCATAGAGAGAGACACTGCACCAGGATGGCGAAACCGGTTCTGCTTGATGCGTCCAGCTTCGGGTGGTGCGGAGATTACGGGCGACAATCTCCGCAGATGTGCGGAGATAGAATATTGCTGTTCTCCGCAGATGAGCTCTATCGTGTGATATGACTTATATCTGGGAATCCACCTTGTGGCCGAAATTCGAGTGGAGCGTTAACCGCCTTACATCAAGGATTGCGGCCGTTATCCGCTTGAGATGGCCGCCCATCTTGCCGGGATGAACCGATCCGGTCGCACGATGGCGCTGCGACCATTTCAAAACTAAAGACGCGACCTGCAGCTTAGCAGGTCTGCATGCGAGCGGAATTCCGTACCTTTTCAAAATAAGTTGCGGAATTCCGATTGTATGTGTAAAAGGTACGTATGCGGATTTCCGCACTATCTTCACAGTAAAAGCGGAATTCCGCATGATCGCTACTATATTTCAGTCATTGGGTGCACAACTCCTCGCCGTTCGGAAAAAGCGTAAATTGAGCCAACCGGCGCTGGCTGAGCGACTTGGCCGAAATCGTGCCCGCATATCAGAACTGGAACGTGACCTTGCCAATAATCGTTTGGGCAGGGACCGTCTGACTCTGTTTGCCGAACTCTGCGATACGCTTGATCTCGTCCCCGTTCTGATCCCGAAATCACGCATGGAAAGCGTGCGGCTGCTGGTCGATGACATACCTGCTCCAAGACATTCGACCGAGGTTCCTAGAGCTTTCGACGAGCTTTTCATCGACCTCGACGAAGATGAGATAAAGGAAGGGTAATGGCGAAAGCAGCGGCGGTTCTCGGCGTCTTCATGCTCGACGAAAAAGGAGGGTCCATGCGGGCCGGGACCCTGACGCGTGACGCTGATGGGGCGGTGTCATTCGTTGTTGCGGAAAGCTTCCTACGGGACGCGGCGAGGCCAATCCTCAGTCTCGGCTGGTATGATCCCGATTCCGACCAAGGGACACGCGAAAGACTTTCCTCGCGGCGAGACAAAATCGGGCTGCACGGAAGGTTACCGCCTTGGTTTTCCGGGCTTCTGCCGGAAGGAGCCCTACGTGACCTGGTGATGACGGAAATGGGTCCGGGCGACCACGACGAATTCGACGTGCTGACCCGCCTCGGAGCGGACTTGCCCGGCGCGGTCTTCATTGTCCCGGAGACCGACATACCGGCGTCGGCGGGACCACTGGATCTTGGAAAGGTTCATGGCTTCAAGGCGCCGCTTCCCGAAGGCGCAGTGAAATTCTCGCTGGCAGGCGTCCAGCTGAAATTTACCGGCAATCTGAATGGCGACCGTCTGACAGCTCCAGCCCGGGGAGAGACTGGCCGTAGCATCATCAAGCTAGGCAGCGAACGTTTTCCCAATCTTCCCGAAGCTGAATTTGCCGCCATGCAGATGGCGAGCGCCATTGGCGTCAGAACCGCGCCGTGCCGCCTCATCTCTCGCGACGCGATCCGGGAC
>Ga0247737_1001319_pt1 | contig 10641 bp, 5 predicted proteins | sample UWRJL028104C2_FD_180937 | JGI IMG/M metagenome (GOLD analysis project Ga0247737, IMG submission 180937) | Plant litter microbial communities from Arlington Agricultural Research Station in Wisconsin, United States - UWRJ-L028-104C-2 | ecosystem: Environmental > Terrestrial > Plant litter >...
TTGGGGCCTGCACGATGTGCTGCACCTCGCCCGGCTCGTGATGAGCGAGCTGGCGGGCAACGCGATCGAACACGCCCGCACGCGGATCTCGGTGGCTGTGGTCCGCCGCGGCGACGGAGTGCACCTGACCGTCACCGACGGCGACCCGCGCATGCCCCAGCTGCTCGAGCAGACGGAGAAGCCGTCGGGCAGCCTGTGGGAGGCTCGCGGCATGGGGCTGCGAACCGTACAGGCCGCCTCGACGGCTTGGGGTGCTCTTCCGACTCAGGAGGGCAAGGTGGTCTGGGCGACTGTCCGGCCCGCCTGACCTACTTCCCGACGGTCGCCTTCTCCGCCACCGGCGTCCCGGCCTGCTGCGTCCCGGCCTGCTGCGTCCCGGCCTGCTGCGTCCCGGCCTGCTGCGTCCCGGAGGCGGCGTGGCCGGCCGCGCGGAGATTCTCGGCCTCCTCGGCCGCCCGGACCGCCTGGAACGGGTCTCCGTAATGCTTCATCGCCCGCCGGGCGAAGGCCTGCTGCTCGGTCGCCACCCGCTCGGGTCGGCCGCGGCCGACGAAACTGACCGCCCAGTGCAGCACCGTGGTGAACCTGTTCTTGAAGCCGACCAGGTAGAAGACGTGCACCGCGAGCCACATCATCCAGGCGATGAAACCGGACAGGCGTAACGTGCCGACGCTGGCCACCGCGGAGAACCGCGAGATCGTGGCCATGCTGCCCTTGTCGAAGTACTTGAAGGGCTTCGGCGCGGGCTTGTCGCGCAGCCGGCGCTTGATCACCTCGGCCGCGTATTTGCCACCCTGGATGGCGACCTGCGCGACACCTGGCAGCGGAGCCCCGTCGGACCCGGGCAGGTGCATCATGTCGCCTACTACGAAGATCTCGGGGTGGCCCGGCACGGTCAGGTCGGGCTCGACCATGATCCGCCCGGCTCGGTCGGTCCGGGCCCCGGTCGACTCGGCGAGCTGACGGGCCAGCGGCGGCGCGGCGACCCCGGCCGCCCAGACCTTGGTCATCGACGGGATGCGCTGGTGACCGCGCTCCGACTCGACCTCGATGCCGGTCAGGTCGACGTCGACCACCTTGGTATTCAGCTCGACCTCGACGCCCATCAGGTGCAGTTGGCGCAGCGCCCGGGTGGAGAGGTGATCGCCGAAGGTGTTGAGCACCGCGCCGACCGCGTCGATCAGGATGATCCGGGCCTTGCGCGGGTCGATGTGCTTGTACTGCCCCGGCAGATTGCGGTGGGCGAGTTCGGCGATCTGGCCGGCCATCTCGACACCGGTCGGGCCGGCGCCGACCACCACGAAGGTGAGCCAGCGCTCCTGGGCCTGCGGGTCGGTCTGCAGGTCGGCGATCTCGAACGCGCCGAAGATCTTGGCGCGCAGCTCCAGAGCGTCGTCGATGCTCTTCATACCGGGCGCGTACTCGTTGAAGTGGTCGTTGCCGAAGTAGGACTGCGAGGCGCCGGCGGCGACGATCAGGGTGTCGTACTCGACCTTGTAGTCGATGCCCGGCCCCGTCACCGAGATGACCTTGTTCGCGGTGTCGATGTGCTCGGCCCAGCCCAGCCTGACGTCGACGTTGTCCTGCTTCTTCAGCACCTCACGGATGGGCGGAGCGATCTCGCCCTCGGAGAGCACGCCGGTGGCGACCTGGTAGAGCAACGGCTGGAACAGGTGATAAGCCGTGCCGTTGACGAGCGTGATGTCGACCGGTGCGTCGCGCAGCGCCCTGATCGCGAAAAGACCCCCGAAGCCGGCGCCGATGACTGCCACCCGATGCCGCTGCATAAAAACTCCCTCGGTGCTCGGTGCTCGGTGCTCGGTGCTCGGTGCTCGGTGCTCGGTGCTCGGTGTCCGTCAAGTAGAGCACCCTGAACTGGCCGAATATGCCGTGAGCATCGACACTGTGGCGGCCCGACGCGGATCCGCCGGGTCGTTGACCAGGGTTTCTTTCCCCGCCTGGCCACCAGGAAAACCGGATACCGCCATCATGCCCGATGACCTGGGGTTACGTTCATGATCGGCGGGGTGGATCGGCTGTCACCCCACCGCGTTCAACGGATCGGCCGGCGGGCCGTCGCCCGTGCCGCTGCCCTGGCGTCCGGAGTCGCCGACGAGGCGGCCCATCGTGCCGGCGTCGACCGCCGGGTGGAAATGGAAGCCCTGCGCGAATCGGCAGCCCCGCAGAGTCAGTTCGGCCGCTTGGGCCTGGGTCTCGACGCCTTCGGCGATCACCCCCAGGTGCAGTGCGTCCCCGAGGCGCAGGACCACCTCGACGACCGCGGCGCCCTCCGCGGTCCGGTCGAGCCGAGCGACGAAGCAGGTGTCGATCTTGAGGATGTCCACCGGGAAGTTCGTGAGGTACTGCAGCGAGGCGTTACCGGTCCCGAAATCGTCCAGAGCGATGCGGATTCCCGAGGCGCGCAGAGCCTGCAGCACCGACGCCACCTCCTGATAGTCGACGAGCGCGCTCTCGGTCAGTTCGAGGATCAGGTCGTGCGGGTCCACTCCGGCGCTCGTCAGGATCTCCCGGAACTCGGCCACGATGGTCGCGTGCTGAAGCTGCACCGGCGAGATGTTCACCGCGAGCGTCAGCCGGGGACCCTCCCGGACGGCGCGCTGCCAGCCACCCAGCTCGGTGCAGGCACGCCGCAGGACGCCGGCGCCGAGCTGCCCGATCAATCCGGTCTGCTCGGCGAGCGGGACGAAGGTCAGCGGCAGCAGCAGACCGCGGTCCGGGTGCTGCCAGCGGACCAGGGCCTCCATGCCGATGATCAGGGAGGTCTCCAGGTCGATGACGGGCTGGTAGAGCACGTGGAGCTCGTCATTGAGCAAAGCGCGGCGCAGGTCCTCCTCCAGGGCCGCCGCGTCGGTGCGATAGTCCTGCATCCCCTCGACGTAGACCTGCCAGCCTTTGTCCGCGTTCCGCTTGGCGTGATACATGGCGACGTCCGCGCGGTGCAGGGCCTGGGTGGTGTCGAGGGTCCCGGGGACGCACAGGGCGATGCCGATGCTCGCGCGGGCCCGGACCAGCTGGTCGCCGATGCGGAGTTCTTCGGTAAGGCGGTCGGTGACCCGCGACGCCACGGCGACGGCGTCCTCCCCGGAGTGGATGGTGTGCAGGACGATCGCGAACTCGTCACCGCCGAGCCGGCCGACGGTGTCGGCCCCCAGCACGCAGTCGCTCAGCACGGCGCTGACCGCTCGCAGCAACTGGTCGCCGGCCGCGTGGCCCAACTCGTCGTTGACCTGTTTGAAGCCGTCCAGGTCGAGATAGAGAACGGCGCCCAGCCCGGGCGCGCTGCTGTCGCACACCGCGGCCAGCGCGTCGATCAGGGCCAGCCGGTTGTGAAGGCCGGTCAGCGCGTCGTGCGAGGCGTCGTGGGCGAGCCGTTGCTGCAGGCGCTTGCGCTCGGTGATATCGCGATGGTTGTACACGACAGTGCCGACGGCGGGATGATCCAGCAGATTCCGGGCGACGACCTCGTGCCAGTGCCAACTGCCGTCGGCGTGCAGGCCTCGCATCTCGGCCTCATATATCCGGGCCCCACCGAGAATCGCCGCGTTCATCGCCGCGGCGACCGGGCGGTCGTCCGGATGAAGCAATTCGCCGGTGCCCGACTTGGCGATGTACTCCTGGGGCTCGTAACCCATGACGTGTTCGACGGCCGAGCTGACGTAGGTGAGGTGGCCGGTGCCGTCGATGAGAACGATCACGTCGCCGGAGTCCTGCACGAGCGTCCGGAACCGCTCCTCGTTACGATGCGTGATCATGTCGCTGTCGTGCCGCTCCCGCTCCGCCTTCTCTCGTTCGGCGGTGGTGGTGCTGAGCTCCCGAATGGCGATGACGACGCTGACGGCCCCGAGCGCACCGACCGCCTGGGCGGTGCTTGCGGGCAGGTACGTGTGCACCCAGCCGAGGGCGATGCCGACCTGGCCGCAGACCGTCGCGGCCACACTTGCGACCAGAACCGGTCCGGAGCTTCGCGAGCCGCTACGACGCAGAGTAAGTGTCGCGACGATGATGAACCCGATCCCCAGGATCGGCCCCCAGCCGGTGAGGTAGGACATCGCCGCGACCAGGCCGGCCTCGGCCAGGGCGTTGCGCCACACCACGCCGGCGCTCACGCGGGCGCCGCGGCGTGCCCAACTGGCCACCGCGGGGTGCTGCCAGAGGGCGGAGAGAACGATCGTGGCGTTGAGCCACCAGATCGTGCGGCCGCTCGCGGCCAGATCGAAAAAGTGCAGCGTGTTCAGGGAGACCGCCGCGAGCGCGGAGTCGGACCACCAGAAGTATCGATGTCGCCAGGCAGCCGCGGGGCTCAGGACATCCGGACCGGCCGCCATTCGTCCACGCTCCGAAACGGGTTCAGCCCAGGCCGGCAAGGTGCCGGATCCCGGTCCACCGGGTCACCGCATGCCTGTCTGTTCAGTCCGGCCGGCGGCGGATTCGCCCGTCCCGCCCATCGTCCTCGTCCGGGGCGAGAGGCGCAGCAAAAACGGATTCATGTCCGGGGCCGAGCGACGGCGGCGCGCAGGGACGGTTTCCGATCGATCCTTCAAAGGCGAAGGGGGACCCGCGTCCCGCGCGCGTCAGATGCCGTTGCTGATCTTGGTCATCTCGTCGCGGGGGACGACCTTGACCCGCTTGCGGCCGTGCGGCGCACCCAGGCCGACCTCGTGCTCGTCGAGCCGCTTCCAGCCGTCCCAGGTGGTGAAGCCGAGGCCCCGCGCACTCAGGTAGGTGAGCACGTCGGCCGGGTCGCGCCGGGTCGCCGCGGGCAGCGACTCGACGTCGGCCAGCAGGCTGGTGACGGTCTCGTTGGCGTCCTTCTTCGTGTGGCCGATCAGGCCGACCGGCCCGCGCTTGATCCAGCCGGTCGCGTAGCGGCCCGGTACGTGGTCGCCGTCGAGGTCCAGCACCCGGCCGGCCCGGTGCGGGATCGTCCCGGTGGACGCGTCGAACGGTAGGTCGGCGACGGGCCGGCTGAGGTAGCCGATCGCCCGGTAGACGGCCTGCACGTCCCAGTCGGTGAACTCGCCGGTGCCGCGCACCGAGCCGTCGCCGGTGAGCTCCTGCGTCTCGGTGCGCAGCCCGGTCACGCCGCCCGTGCCCAGAACCTCGACGGGCGCCTGGAGGAAGTGCAGGTGGAGGCGGCGGGGACGGTCCCGCGGCTCGCGCGCACACCAGTTCTGCAGGGTGTCGACGCACATCTTCAGCGAGCGCCTGGCCCGGATCGCGGCGAGGCTGCCCTCGTCGAACTCCATGCCCTCGGGGTGCACGATCACCTCGACGTTCGGCGACTCGTCCAGCTCGCGCAGCTCCATCGGGGTGAACTTGACCTGGCCGGGGCCGCGCCGCGAGAAGACGTGGACGTCGGTCACCGGGCTGGCCAGCAGACCCCGGTACACGTTCTCCGGGATCTCGGTCTCGAGCAGCTCGTCGGCGGTCTTGGCCAGGATCCGGGCCACGTCGACGGCCACGTTGCCGGCACCGAGCACGGCCACCTTCGTCGCGGTCAAAGGCCATTCCCGGGGTACGTCGGGGTGGCCGTCGTACCAGGAGACGAAGTCCGCACCGCCGAAGCTGCCCGGCTGGTCGATCCCCGGGATGTCCAGGTCACGGTCCTTGTCGGCGCCGGTCGCGACGATGGTGGCGTCGTAGAACTGGGTCAATTCCTCGGGCTTCACGTCCACGCCGTAGTCGACGTTGCCGACGAACCGGATCCGTGGATCCTCCAGCACGTGGTGCAGCGCGGTGATGATCTCCTTGATCCGCGGGTGGTCGGGTGCCACCCCGTACCGGATGAGCCCGTAGGGCGTCGGGAGCCGGTCGAAGATGTCGACCGTGGCGGCCGGAGCCGCCTTGGTGAGAATGTCGGCGGCGTAGATGCCGGCCGGGCCGGCGCCGATGACGGCGACCCGCAAAGCGCGATCCATCGATGTCCTCAGGCGTTCGTGGTGGCGCGCGGGGTCAGGAAGCCAGGCAGTCGCATCGGGGTCCTTTCTCGAAACCGACCGCCAACCTAAAACCTCAACCCCACTTCAAGTCAATTTTCGATCAAGCGACTCTCGTCACAACCCGCTCGGGTCGAATCGACGAAATCAGGGCATTGAGCTGACACGCTATCCTGAGCGCCGCCCGACAGTCCTGAGGAAAAGGTCGCTCACCATGCTCGTCTCACCGCTGACCCTCTCGGTGGTCACACCGATGTTCAACGAGCGTGCGGCGGTCGACCACTTCGTGGCCCGGCTGCGCCCGGAACTGGACGGCCTGAACGTCTCCTACGAGGTCGTCGCGGTCGACGACGGCAGCAGCGACGCGACGGTCGCCCGCTTGATGCAGCTGCGAGCCGACTGGCCGGAACTGCGCGTCGTCTCGCTGCGCCGCAACGTCGGTCACCAGACGGCGCTGCGGGCGGGCCTGCGCTCCGCACGCGGCGACTACGTGGTGAGCATCGACGCCGACCTGCAGGATCCCCCCGAGGCGATCGGGGAGATGCTGGCCACGGCGCGTTCCGAGCAGGTCGACGTCGTCTACGGCGTACGCAGTGACCGCCGCACCGACACGGTCTTCAAGCGCAACACCGCCGGTCTCTACTACTGGACGATGCGCAAGATGGTCGGCCCGTGGGTGAGCGACCAGGCCGGCGACTTCCGCCTGATGAGCCGCGCGGTGGTCGACGTCCTCAACGAACTGCCCGAACCCCGCCCGGTCTACCGCCTGGTGGTGCCGTCGCTGGGCTTCTCGAGCGCCGAGGTCGGTTACGTCCGCGAGGAACGCGTCGCCGGCGAGACCAAATACCCGCTGAGCCGCATGATCCGCCTGACCTTCGACAGCGTGACCGGATTCTCCGCCTCCCCGCTGCGCCTCGCCACCTGGCTCGGTCTGTTCAGCTTCCTGCTCTGCGTGGCCTTGATCCTCACCGGCCTGATCGCCTGGGGTTCCGGCGCCACCGTCCCGGGCTGGACCTCGCTCTACATCGCCGTCCTCCTGCTCGGCGGCGTCCAGCTTGTGTGCCTGGGCGTTCTGGGTGAGTACGTGGGCCGAATCTACGCCGCGACCCAGGGCCGCCCCCCATACCTGGTAGCCCTCGACACGGCCACCGACCGGCACCCCGCCGTGCCCTCGGCCGCTCCGCTCGTGCCCGAGACCGGCGACCTCTCCGCCTGGGAGCGCGAGCCAGTGGCCTGAGCCAGCCGGAACCAGGTGGTGTTCCAGGCCGGACCCCACAGCATGCCGACCTCGCCCGGCTCGTACGTCAGCCCGGACGTTCCCCGGGGCGCCTGGCGCCCCGGGGAACGGACCTCAGGGGAGCAGGGGCTGGAACGGGCGGTGGCGGAGAGCGAATCTGGTCGGTTCGGGGGCTGTCGGCACGGCGGGGGCGATGGCGGCCGGAGTGGGCAGCTTGCCGATCAGGGGAAGCGTCAGGGAACTGGCGCGCAGGTCGAGCCGGACGGTGGCGCCGGTCGATTGTGGAGTCGAGTATTGGTGGTCGCCGGCTTGGAGGATCAGGCCGAGCACGTGACCGGCGGGGATGCGCTGGTCGGTGGCCTGCAGCGGGACGGTCACCGAGTACCAGCGGTCGGGGCGTAGCGGCGTGACGAAGCGCAGCGACACGTGATGGGCGGCGTCCGTCCAGCCGCGTGTCAGGATCGCGCGGTCGCTGGTAACCACGTCCTCGGCGGTGTCGCGGTAGCAAGCGTTGTCGGCGGCCGTGGCCGCGCCCCAGCAGGACTCCGTGGTCAGCGTGGTGATGCCCTCGCCGCCGCCCTCGGCGTTGACCCGCGTCGCGGTGCCGTAGTCGACGAGCCGGGCGGTGAGCTCGGTCGTCGGTTTGTCAGTCATGATCCGCAGGGTCACGCTGGGGGTGCCCGAGACGCGTACGCCCTGTGACAGCGGCGCCGAGAGGAAGGCCACCCGCCCGGGCACCGTGGTGGTGGGGCTCGTCACGGCGGTGGCCTCGTCCAGATCGGGCGCGTCGGTCCACGTACGGAAGCCGCTGCCCGAGCGGCCACCCAGCGTGCCCGTCGTTCCGTCGCCGTTGCCCAGAGCGATCCTGGTGGATCGCACGCCGGGGGCGGGCCAGGTCCGGTCGTTCACGAAGGTGCCGGGCGTGGTTTCGATCGTCGCCTGCGGCTCGCGGTCGATCCCGTTGGGCAGCTGCTGCAGCCAGCGGTCGAGCCACCGGTGCAGCGTGTCGACCCAGGCGTCGCGCCGGATGTCGAACGGGTCGACGTGGCCCTGCTGGAAGAGCCAGACCTTCTTGGGCACGTCGAGACGGGTCCACCACTGGGCGAACTGCGTCGTCGTCACGTTGGTGTCGTTGATGCCGTGCGAGAGGAAGACGCTCGCGTGCACCCTGCGTGCGTCCGTCCGGAAGTCCCGCTCGGCCCAGTACGCGTTGTAGTTGCCGGTCGCGTCGTCGCTACCCTCGTCGAGTTTGCGCACGGTCGCGGCGCACGCTTCCTGCGGTCGCCCGTTGACCACCTGGTGCAGAAACTCCGGGTAGTCCGCGGAGCGCAGCACACCGTCGAAGCGCTGGTAGTCATACCAGCTGGAGATCGCCGAGATCGGCACGATCGTCTCGAGCCCCTCGACCCCGGTGGCGGCGACCCCGTTCGCGACCGACCCGTCCCACGACTTGCCGATCATGCCGGTCCGGCCGGTGGTCCAGCGGGTCGCGACGGCCGGGGTGCCATCCGCGTACGTGGCCTCGGCCCGGCCGTTGAGCCAGTCGACCACCGCCTTGGCGCTGAGCACCTCCTCGCGCCCGCCGACGTCCATGCACCCGGTGGACCGGTTGGTCCCGGCGAGGTCGGCGGCGACGAAGGCGTACCCGCGCGGCACGAAGAAGTTGTCGTAGAAGAGCGGCTGTCTGGTGATGACGCCATCGGCGTCGTACTGCTTGATCTCGCCCTCGTTCCCCCGCCCGCAACAGGAGTAGTACGGCGAGGCCTCGAGAATGACCGGCACCTTGAGCCGTCGATCGGCTGTCTCCCTGGGCCGGACGATGTCGACGGCGACCTTGTCCGGCACCCCGTCCTGGTCGTTGTCCAGCGGCGTCCGCACCCAGACGCTTTCCCGGATCGCGTTCTCGTAGGAATAGACGGGGACGGTCTGCCCGCCCCTGATGTGCGGAACCCCGCTGGCGGCGGCCGGCGCCGCCGCGAGGGTCAGCGTGACGCCGACCCCCGCGACAACAGCCAGCCCGAACCGGCCTAAAAGTGACCTAGACATCGATGGATCGTAAGACACTAATGTGGCCGTGGAGTGTCCGGTGCGAGCCGGTCCGGGCGTTACTTCTTCTTGAGCACGGTGGCGTAGACCGGTTCGGAGACACTGGTGCGGCCCGCCGAGTCGGTCACCAGCGCCTGGAATTTGACCGTTCGGCCGACCTGCTTCGGGGACGGGGTCCAGGTGAACAGGTAGGGCGCGACCCTGGCCGTGCCCACCCTGGTTCCGTCGACGAGCAGGGACGTCGTGGTGACGCCGAAGTCATCGGTGGCTCGGACCAGCGGCGACACCGCGGTGCCGGCCCGGAGCACCGTGCCGCGGCCGGGGTCGATCACCGAGGCGACCGGAGCGCGGTCGGTCACCCGGCCCGCGCCGGTCGGGACCGACGGCGGCCGCGCGGCGGGTTTGGTGATAGTGACCGAGCCGTTTCCGGAGGCGGGCGGCCTCGGCGGGTAGCTCCTGGTCACGACGATCGGGGCGGCCGACCGTACGGCTGAGTTGTCGGCATTGGCATTCCACACGGCGTAGGTGTTGCCACTGAGCACGTCGCCCGAGGCGGAAACGCTGCCGGAATCGGTGGCCAGGAGGCCGTAGGTGGTGCCGGTGAGGCGGCTGTCGTTGACGAAACCGTCGACTCCGCCGGCGTACTTGATGCCGACACTGTCCCCTCGGCCGACGACGGCCGTGCCGGTCACGTAGCCGTGGTAACGGATTCCACTGCGTACGAGGTTCTCGGGCGTGCCGTCCTTGCCGCGCGCACCGTCGAACAGGATGCCGCCCGACTGGAAGCCGGTCACCAGGCTGTCGGTCACCGTCAGTTCGCTCTCGACCGTGCCCGGTCCGGAGCCCTGGACGAGGCCGGTCTTGACCACGCCCCAGCCGTGCGGGTGTGCCGCCCGCTCCTCGTCGGTGGCCGCCACCTTGAGCGGGCCGAGGACACTGTCCGAAATGCGGCCGGCCGCGCCGAAGTAGGCGACACCCGCCTCGGCCCACACCCTGCCCGACGTCACTGTCACGCCGGAGAGGTCCAGGAACATCTCGTTGGTGTCGGTGGAGCCGAGCGACTGCCGGGAAACCGTGATCACGTTGCCGCCGCCGTCACGCAGGTACGGCTGGTCGCCCGCCAGCGTGGTCAGCGACTGGTCCGGCTCGATCGTCACCTTGTCCGCGCCGGCGCCCTTGATCTTCAGGGGCTTGGTGATGGTCAGGCCGTTACGCGCGCCCGCCTGCACGGGGTTGGAGTTGGCGTTGGTGGGGGTCGACGACTCCTGGTACGTGCCGGCGCAGACCACGATCGTGTCCCACGGCGAGGCGTAGTCGACCGCGGTCTGGATCGAGGTGAACTGGGCGGCCGGGCACTGCTTCTGGTCGTCGTCCACGGTCCACGTGGTGCTCGTACCCTTC
>Ga0247737_1001320_pt1 | contig 10639 bp, 7 predicted proteins | sample UWRJL028104C2_FD_180937 | JGI IMG/M metagenome (GOLD analysis project Ga0247737, IMG submission 180937) | Plant litter microbial communities from Arlington Agricultural Research Station in Wisconsin, United States - UWRJ-L028-104C-2 | ecosystem: Environmental > Terrestrial > Plant litter >...
TAGGTAAACAGTAAGGTTACCGCACACCAACGAAAGTGAGCTCGCTTATTTTCTACTCTCTCCATGTTTTTGTTAGGCCATCTTTCTTCGAGTCTACGCTATTTAGGAGGGTGTTCAGTGGTCTATGGTTTGCTCTTCAGGGGACGAAGAGGACTAGGATACTTGTGATTAGGAGACTCAGGAGGAACTCTGGAGCCGCGCTGGCATTGACCGCCAGGGAGGAGAGGGTCAAATCCATCACTTGATATGTGATTATCAGGAATACTCGATAAATTTCAATCAGTATTCGTTTTCAGAGTTGTTTGTGTATTACTCTCATAGAACTGATACTTTCCACTCGACGAAACATGCTTTGGCAAGACGCGACAGTGGCGCCCTAGCTGACGCATCCAAACGCGCCATTTGCTTGCACGTGAGCTGCATCTTGTAAAATTGGTTCAGCATGTCAATATGAAATCGTCCGTGGGAATCTTGTATATCTCCTGTCTTGTCTCCACGGAGTGGCGAGAGTCTCATCTCGATGGAGGATGGTAGCCTGTCTGCTTTGCGACCTGGCCCTGAGCGCGAAGTTCATATAATCATGGTGCCAATCAAAGGCATTGGATCTACCAGGAAAACATTCGTCAAGCTGTTAATGCAAACGATGGGGTACATAGCTGCAGCAGGTTGGGTCATGCACTGGGCGATCCTAACAGATGATACTTGCTTCGAGTTACAGCGTTACCCTGTGCCGCCTTACACGAGGCTTAAAGCTTCACGATGGGACAGCTCCAGAAATTCAGAGATACTTCATCGCATAAAAATTGGTAAAACGCGGTGGAAGAATGAAGAAATTGAAGATACTGGTTAGTTTCCCTATAGCTGCTTGTAAGCTGAGTAGGCAGGATACTGACTGCACGTAGGCACGAAGTATTTCCAACGCAACGTTAATGTCCCTTATGACTTATACTTCAACAACTGCCAGACGTTTGTCAATCACCTTGCTTACGAGATGTGTTCGTTTGACTTCCCAAAGGACAAACTCATGGCCATTCCACTACAGCATGTTCTTTCTTACGCCGCAGCTCGGCTGTACATCGTATTCGCCGTTCCCATGATGCGCTTACGCTACCGTCTTCACGGCGTCAATGAGCGCATCCTGAACGAGTTTGAACACATGAGCGCCTTTTGGGGCTATTCACTGCTCCCTGCTACACTCCAGCAACCTATGATGCTTTTCCCATTGATGATAACCGAGTTGAGGAAACGACTAGAAGAGACTGGCGACGAGAAACAACGGTCCATGCCAATACGGTACGCCGAAGCTATTTTTACTTCCTTCTGGACCTTCGGGTATATTATTTCTCAGTCTGTCCTCATGTTCTGGATATCACAACCTCGCGTCAGTAAATACCCTGATGGACACTGGAGGATGCAATACCGGGTGAACAGAGTGCCTTTGATAGACGCTGGCGGCAGTAGGAGTTTTAAGGAACTAGGCAAGGAAGAGCAACTAAGTGACTCAATGGACTTGATTGATGAGGTTGGAAGGTTACCTGATACACAGAAGCTTGTCATCCCTAACTGGTTTTGGCTGGTCTGGGGCGTTTCTGGATTTGGATTAGCAACGGCGTATTGGTCGTATCGCCTAGGGAGGCGGCTAGTGTATCTGATTTGGGAGTTTCGTACATAGTGATTAAGATAGAAACAGCTTATATCGCGCTAGCTTTCAATCAGCTACGTTTGACACCAGTCGTTGTTATTGCTATCGCTTTCATTTCTTGGATTTTTAATGGTAAAACTTCGATTTGGCATTCAAAGATAACTTGAATCGAAGCAAGAAAGCAGCTGACTTTATCCATCACAGCTGTCTGATTTATGAGACCTTAAACCCCCGATATGTACGCCTTTGAATATCCCTGGGTTAGCTATAGTTATCATTGGTCTGAAGCATAAATTCGAGCTCTTAAGTAAAAGTTTCCTCTCAGGATGAGTGTAGATAGGATTATCCATGCATCAATTAAGATATCTAGTAGGGTGGCAGAGTAGTTCAAGTACAAAAGTAGTAAATATAACATACTTGAAAATTTCGAGAGACTGATCACATGGTAGGTTTACTGTCTGAAGAACGACATTGCGAACAGACCACGGTGACTCCTTAAGAAAGTGTTGCATTCGTACTGTGTGATGCAGACTGAACTGTAAACTTTGAAAATGAAGCAAATAGTTAGCGACATTCAATTTTCTATTGAGTCCATCTAGCAACCTTACCAAAGAGATAGGAAGGGAATATTTTTCACATTCTTTATTTTACTTTGGCTTTTCTAATTCCTACAATCTTACATGCTCTTACACTTCAAAGAGAAACAAAGGGAAAGATTTATCCCTAAACGCCACCCGCTGAATGCTCCCTACAAGCCCCCAAATTCCCAAGGTCAATTTCCATAATCTCTTGCATGATTGCTTAAAGCATATCAACATCCATATCGTCCCCGGTGAACGGGAATTGATTGTTTTCAATCGCCGCGATGCGATCTAGCTCAGCCTGGTATTCCTTTCTAATATCCTGTAACGTAACCACTTTCCTAACCGAAGTCTTTCCCGTCTTTCCAACAGGCTCCTCGGATAAAATCCAAGCATTTTTCGGATCCACGCAGCCTAGCGCGTTCAGAAGCGCAATATATTGTTCCTCTAAAGCTACATTATCAGGATTTGGTGCACATTGCAGACGTTGGAGACGTTGCAAAGAAACTGCAGCAGCACCTCGGAAATCTGAGTGTGCTATACGCCACGCGTAAAGAATTTTGTGATAGGGGGTGGTGTTAGCAAGATCGACCGTTGCGGCGCATTTTTGTGTAAGAATTGCATCAACAGCTGATTGGAGAGCGAGGAACGGAAGATCGAGAAGATGAGTGGCATGGGATGTCTCGCACATCTTTGTAACGAGGGTTCGAAGTGCGGAGTGCTGTAGTGCGGTATCGGTGAAGAGGGTCAAAGAGGAGTGAGCAAGATCCCAACGTGAGGTTTGGACAGCAGCGTTGAAGAGACGACTGTGGAGATCGGTACGTAAATTGGCATCATGATCTGATCCTGGTTTGATGAACTGTAAAGCGAGGCGTGCAAACTCAATTACGTAGGAGTATATTCGCTCTTTGTCGAAGAGCGCAACTATATGAGAGTAGTATTGAGGAAGGCCAGCATTGAAAAGATTTCGCTCAGTTACATCTAAAAGACCTGCACTACGGAAATCCGCCTCTTTGTGGCGATCTGGTACACCTGTGATAATGTTAGTAGTGTTGCCAAATTGCAGCCATAGAGAGAAGACTTGCCTATGCCATACGCTGCCTTTTTAAAGAGAGTAGAGGCTACCAATGCGTCGTTGAGCGCGAGGTGGACTCGACCTTGGATATAAATATCGAAGGGATGAAGTAGTGTAAACCGAGAAAAGTCCAGAGCCAGATCAGCTCGTCCATGCTTAAGCAAAAAGCACTGCACCAGTGATGGCTGGACCTCATATCTGCTCTCCGGATCACAAATCTGCACGATGACCTCCGTAATGACAGTAACCAAAGACTCTTTACGTTTTGTATCATGGCCAAGGAGATGACGAAGAACACCTTCCAGAATAGTAACGGTTTCTAGAGGGTGGGCTTGTTTTCCTAGGATCAATGACTTATCGGCAGAAGTGCCGGAACGTTCTGTGGGTAAAGGCAAGGTAATCTGTGTGCTCGCAAGCCAGCTGATAAGTTCGAGCCTTTTGAGGTTTATTAGAAGACCCCCAAAAACCTGAGCGGTATCAAACGCTATCCCATCCTCACTGTGATTGATCTCAGATTCAATCAGAACAAGTAAAATCAGCTGATCTAGACATATGTTGCGGTGCAACTCAACCACTTCTTGCACACCCTTGACAATCAGCTTGTTGCCAAAACCAGCCAATGGTAAAAGATGCTGTTGTCTGATAAGCTCTTCTTCGCTGGTCATGAGGGTTAGAAGTGCACCATAAACCTCTGGAGTGACATCTGCGAAAGTACCGCCTAGTGTTTGCTTGAGTTGATCAAATTCATCGTCCCCTATTTGATTCGCAAAGTCACATTTATCATATAGAGCCCTTAACCTCACCGGATCAACAAGGTTTGGTTCCTCATACAGCTCGCCTAGTAAGGCATTTCTGCAATTGTTCAGCATTTGATCTGAAAGAGAGTCTTTCAAATCTGCTGCAGCTTTTACAAGCGGTATAACAAGCTCGGTATCCTTGAACGATGCTGCAGGATTGCCTTTTCCCCCTGAGCTTTGGTGTTGGTTATGCCATATTATTTCTAGATCACTGCAAGCTCGAACTCCAGTGACTCCGTCTGCTAGGACTACCCAGGGGATCCCTTCTACTGGGTCGACAACCATCGACAATGCTTCGCCGCGATGTTTGTCTAGCTCAAGAATAAGTCGATAGAAACGATGCCATTGTTCATCAGTGGCAGTACGGAATTCTTCATACCCCATTTGGCCATTGCTCTTGCGACCTAAATCTACATTCGAAGCTATAATAGAACTCAATCTCTCGGGTAAGGATGCTGACTTGCGGATTGTCTCATTCGAAGCTCCAATACCTTGCTCATAGATCGTGAGGCAGGTCTCGAGTGTTGCCGTTGAGAACTTACCGGGAGTTAGGATAAATTGCAGCCAGCTGCCAGTGACGTCTGTAGAGTCTCCCGGTAGAACTGTTGGGATTGGAGCTTCTCGCAGGGTTTCGGTAGCCATTATCGACCATCCCGAACGCCATTTCTCCCGAATATTTTTGACAGACAGATCAGTGTCAAAGGTTAGACTTTGGATCCGAGAGGAGGTGTTGTTTTTCCACAAGACCCATATCGTATATGAACCGGGATTTTCCACCACCGAAAAGTCAGCCAGCGTCCAAAGATCTGATGTTGGTGTTAAAGGCTCCAGCTTGTTACTCGAGAACATGTCAACTACATTGAGATTATTTTCGTCGACCGCACGAACGCTCCAGAACTTAAACTCGCCCATTCCAAGTGGGGAGTATGTAACGCATAGGGCAGATTCTTCGTTGGTATTGCCGTATACCTTTACCAGTTGTGATGATGCTGATGGGTGTATGACCTGCTTTGGAGCATCTGCGCCTTCCTGTATTTCTTGATTGAGGATATCTCCCATGTATACAATCCTGTTCGTATTAAAGTTCCACACTCGGAGCTTATGATCCAAAGAAACTACGAATGCATAACGTGAGCCATCGAGAAGCGTAGAGGGAGTCGCGATCGAGGTGGCAGCTGTGAACTCAATGTTGCCATTCCCATATTTCATATACGTTGCCGCGCCACCCCATCGTATGATGCTTCGGAAGCTCACGCCGCTCTCACTGTGCTGAGTCGCTGTCCATTCCGACCCATCACTTCCAGATTTACGAACCAGCCTAAGAAGCTCCCCATTGTACTGTGAGATGAGTAGTTCGTCCGTAGTCAAGGCGGCCAACCTGTGCGGAGTCTTCGAGGCGATGCCGAATGCAGAAGCGGAATAAATCTTGCACCAGTCGGTGACGTTATCTTCCGTGCTAGAAACCTTCCGAAAGTACTCTGGGCGCAGGGTGAGAGTGTAGAGGTGATTCGATTCCAGCAGCACAAATACGCTCAACACATCATGTTCAGGTGAGTCTGATAGCGCTACACAGCCCGATCTTACAGGACTAGGGAATACCAATCGAAGCGTAAGGTTTGCATCTGCGGTATTAGTCTGCTTTGAGACATCAACCACATTTATAGACAGCACCTTTGCATCTTCCAATAGGCGCCATAGATAGCTTTTTGGTGAGTCGTGGTGCTGTCGATGGTAGATCGAAGCTGCACTCGCAAGTTGTCTGTACTTAAAGGCATTCTCATCTTCTGCGACGGGAATTTCAACGACCTGAGATCGTCTCGGGGCGGCTTTCGTCCATGTTGTTACAGTATGGCTAGCTGGCAAACGAATCTGAACGGTAGAGCCTTGAACGGCTGGATCGAGGTTTATCCGGGCTTCCTTGTATGCGTAGAACGAAGCCATATTCAACGCTTGGTGTGCTCCCCATCAATCGTATCCCCCTTTATCGTGATATAGCCGTCCGGGTTTGTCGCATTGCCTGGTGTTGAACGCGTCTAATTTTGTAGGTCGCGATCGAAGCTTTCGAAGCGCTAGGTACACTTGCCGAGCTCTCCCCTGCATATCTTGGCAAGGGTACGATGGCCATGTATTAAAACTATGTACTAAATCATGCTTTAAAGATCATTGCTATATCCCAAATCTTATCGATTCATATTCAGGACGCTCGGATTAATTACGTTTTATTATACCATAAGCTAAGCTGTTGTGACAGAATATACATCAGTATACGTAGTGAGATTGAGTCTATGCCAAGTACCAGTTCTTCTGATGTAGCAAGTTCTCTCACTGATAATCTCCATATTGAGTTTCGCTCTAGAGTCATGTTCAAGCTGTGCTTGATTCAAGTGGAGCTTGAGAACGTAGCTTTATATTGAATCCATATCCAATGCCATCTATCCTAACCCAAGTGACTTTGGAAAGCTGATCACCTGAATTATACTTAATTGCAAATAACCGATGAAAGACATACAACAGTTTCGATGACTTTTGGTGATGAATTCATATTTGATTCAGATAATTTCTGAATCAGCGATCCATACTCCCACATATCTTTAAAGTAGTTCTGTGTATACAATTGAATTCCTCCCAAGGGTATCACAACGCCAGCAATGCTCAAATACTTTCCTTTCCCCCCTTCGATCTATGTGCCATCATAGATGCATACCTGCATCATCGTCGTCCTCTGTAGCCAAATCACGCATCCGATCCTCCATGGCCCGCCGCAATGCATCGTCATCCAATCTTCCGCCTGCACCATTGGTAGTGCCAGCTGCAGCAGGAGCACTTGCAGTAACCCCATTAACACCCGTACCATTGATCGTTGGCGCAATATCATCCATCACCACTTCTCCACCCATTAGCCTCCCTGTTGTAAAGGTTCCATCACTCCACGCATTACTCCTCTCTTGACCCTCTGTCGCCTCTGCCACTTCTCCTTCAGTGATCGTAGCATTCCCTTCCCCTTCCCCAGTGACTATTCCCTCAACCCACACCTGGCCTCTTTCTTCGACCTCTTTCTTCAATAACTTAATCCTCTCCTCCATACGTGCAATCACAATCTCATTTTCGCGTATAGCGTCCACACAGTCATCGTCAGGAGCTGAGAGACCTGGTTCCGTACCGAGCGCGAAGGGTCGCAACTGTTCATTTGAGTAGTCGAGGTGGGCAATCGAATTACGGAGTTCAGCGGCTTTAAGATGTAAGGCAGAGAGAGGAAGTTCTTTGAGTGCAGATGCGAATGCTGCAGGAGATATGGGGGTGGTGGTTGAAGACATTTTGAGAGATGGAGGGGTCGTTGATATGTTGAATGCTCTGCAGCGTAGCTCTTATCTAAAGATTATTGCTTTCCCGACCATTAACGCTTCGCAGATTTGAGAAAGCCCAACGGGTAATCGAAAGATTTGAATGAATGGGTTCTTCTGTTCTGTTTAATAAGTGTCAAGCGTTGAATAAGGCAACGAGGAGGACGCGATTTTTGGATAAGCTCAAAATATGTCCGTGCCATCCTTGCCACTATCAAGAAGTTCACGATTCATGGCCTGTGATCATTCCACCAAGCACAAACTCAACTTAAGTTCTGAGAGATATAAGGCAAAGAGAAGACCCGTTCTCTCAAGATGCCACGATAACAGGAAGCGGAGGAATTTGGGAATATGAATAGCCTCTGGCCAGCAGCCTCGCGGCTCTCGTGCATACAACCTCGGACCATATCGCAAACCTATCGTACACTCGACAAACTTGCTACGAGGCTTGCTCAACGATCAGTCTGTACATATTCCGCATCTGCGCCATATTCGCGGATACGAAAGACAACATGTTCAGGAAACCCTCTTTTGGGGAGATTAGCTTTGGTCCATCCACTGTCAGCCAATACTGGGGGACGAGGATATGCGACTCGAAGGATTATCACCCAATTCGATGACCTGCCTGAAGATTACGAAGATCACGAGGGTCTGGAGTTTAGGTCTACGCCTCTATCAGATGCGGAGACGTCGAAAATCTTTGGAAAGGGCATAGATGCCAATGCCGCGAACAGGATACTTTCAATACTCCATGGACGAAGAGTGGCAGGTACGCTAGCAGATCCGGAAACGCCGTCTTTCATATCTGCTTATGAGCAAATTGCACAGACGACTGCAATGCAATGGCTGCGGGAGAATGTACCGGTGGACGAGGTACAGAACGCTGGTCTGAGGGCAGAGCAGGAGCTGGCGGAGCTAGAGGATGAGCTTGTTACTAATAGCACAAGGGTTGGTTTGTATAGACCGAACTCGCAAAACTACGATACAGGCAAAGGGATCTTTACTAAAGGGAAACAAAGTATTTACGGCGACAGTGTGTTGGACCGTTTACGGGATGCAAACAAGGCAAGGGATGCTCTCGAAGAAGAGGAGGAGAAGAAAAGAGAAGCTCAAGCTGCAGAGATAGCTCAGAATAGCGGAACACTAGAGCCTGTGGGAGCCACAGGTAAAGTCGAACTTCAAAGTACAGGCCAAAGCCCATGGGTCCAATACTACACCGAACGCGCCAAACTATCAGCCAACGAAGCGCCGCCCGAAATGACCAGATTCCAGCGCCTGTTCCCCTCCTCGATATTTGTCTTAGCTGTACTGGGATTATGCCTCTCCCTTCCTTTCCTCTACACGCCACCAAAAAATAAGGATAGGCTATTTCCTGACCTGCCTCCCGCAGCAGCAACCGTACTGGGCATTGTAGGAGCTAATTTGGTCGTGTATATGTTGTGGCACTTTCCACCCTTTTGGCGGATAGGCAACAAATATTTCATGACGAGTGCGGGGCTCCCAAATGCGCTGAGTTTACTAGGAAATGTCTTCTCGCATCAGACGTTCAAGCATTTCGGCGGTAATATGCTTGTCCTCTTCATTGTCGGGACACGGCTTCACGACGAAGTTGGACGTGCAAACTTTCTGTCCATATATTTCGGTACTGGAGTGCTAGCATCCATGACCTCGCTCACGTCCTACGTAGTGCGAAATAGTTTTGTGTCATGTACACTTGGAGCGTCTGGTGCCGTCGGAGGTGTGATCGGTGCCTATCTGTGGCTACGACGCGATCAACCAATGCGTATTTTCTTCATGCCAGAAGATAGCAAATTCTACATTCCAGCCTGGTTCCCTTTGTTTATAATCATAGCGATGGAAATGGGAGCATTGTCGAGGTGGAATAAGAAGACAGTGACCATGGATCATTGGGCTCATTTGGGAGGCTACTTCTCCGGGATGGGTGCTGCGGAGGTTCTGAGGATGAGAAGGAATATCAGGCAGCGAGGAGAAGTCGAAAGAAAGAAAAACATGAGCTTTTCGGATAGGATGAAGGAGGGGAGATGATGAATATATGTATGATTTAGAATAGAGTACGAATGGCGTAATATGGCTGTCGACTTTATGCTTTTAGTGTTCCATTGCATAACGGCTTCATTCTCATAGATCAGTATATAGAAAAGATAGCATCGTAAGGATGCAGCAACAGGATAGGGGGTTTAGTGTCAACTCCTCTTTAGATGTATCATAGGTACCTTCTGTAGATTATGCACATCTACTACCACATATCAGTGACCCGAATTCTTGCCTAAGCCAGAAAATACCTTTAACCATGTATTAAAACGTATTACGCATAATCTGCAGCTTTTTGCCGCTGCGTCCTTAAGCTTTTGTCGGATATCAACAATTGTGCAACTCCAGGGTGGTAGCACGTGCTTAGGGATCAGATGTCACCAGTCTTTATATACCAGCTTGGGTTCTCCTTATCTTGCGTTGCTCTTTCCACGAGCTTATTCTCTTTGCCTACGACTGTTTCATCGCCGGTATATCATCCCACTTCGAACATAATTACTGTCATCGGGTTCTGAAATGAAATCCTATAATTCAAGAAGCTTTCAGCAGGTTCGAGATGGGCCAGGGAGAAGCAAGAAGCTGCCGCCAGATGAATCAGAACTTTGCGCGACAACACACTCGGATTTGAAATTTGGGCACTTTTAGATGGAGCGAAGCAAAACGCTAGAAGACGTATATTTTCAGCAATTGAGAGGATTTCAGATCACTTCAGGAGAAGCTCTGGATCACATGACCGCATAATCCCCAGCACGGACTCAAAGGAGACACGCACTGCGAATATGGTATTCTCACAACGCGAATGCCGTCCAAGGAAAGGAAAGGCCTTCTTTGAGTGGCAAAGTGGACCCGCCAACTTCTCTCGCGCTCCTGGGCAGTGGAAATGATTCAAAGGCATTGCATTGTCCTTTACCAACAGCACGAGGGAATCCAAGCGGTATGGAAGACTAGGCTTTTGGGATGACCGTTCGTCCGAAACGTCTCGTTGGAACCATGCAAAATGATCTATTGTATCAAGTTGTTTTGAACTTGAGTTACAACAACAAGCTGGGACGAACTGTCGAGTCTAGCCAACTGGTCGAGTAGTCGAGAACCGGCTTTTACTCTGGTTATGACGCACGTGCTGGAGATGAACAGGATGTGTTAGTTATTCA